>Ga0181535_10001731_pt1 | contig 27915 bp, 24 predicted proteins | sample PEATcosm2014_Bin_44_FD_119774 | JGI IMG/M metagenome (GOLD analysis project Ga0181535, IMG submission 119774) | Peatland microbial communities from MTU Mesocosm Facility, Houghton, MI, USA - PEATcosm2014_Bin17_30_metaG | ecosystem: Environmental > Terrestrial > Soil > Wetlands > Peat | place...
CAGGTGCAGTCCGGAATGCCGTTCACGATATCGGTCTTCGGCGACACCGCCAACACCGGCACTCTGGTCGGCGAGAACGCGATTCGCGCAAACTACACCGGACAGCCGGTTTTCGGCGCGGGCACGGGCACGACGGCGGCGTGGTTCAATCCGGATGCGTTCGCCACTCCCGCCGCCTACACCTTCGGCAACCTGGGACGCAACACCGTCTACGGGCCCGGCATGCAGACCGTGGATCTCGCGCTGGTGCGCGCCTTCGCCTTCACGGAGCGGATGCACGCCGAGCTTCGCGGCGAGACGTTCAACGCGCTGAATCATTCGAACTGGGGCACGCCCAATCGCTTCGTGAACACGCCCCAATTCGGCACCATCACGGAAGCTTCGACTCCCGGGCGCGAATTCCAGTTGAGCGCCAGGCTGTCGTTCTGAGTGCCGCCCAATCGCGCGGGCAGTGAGTAACGCCACCTCCGCAGGCGAGGCTTCGATCAAACTATGGCGCCCGAGCCAGAAGCCTCCAGTGCCCGGCGTATTACGCTGTATGTCCCCGGTTTTTCTGTCTCCGGAACACTCTGCTACCGTGAAGGCAAGCAAATGTGCAGGAATATCAAAACCCTCTTCAACTTCGATCCGCCGGTCACAGACGAAGAAATCCTGGCTGCTTCGCTCCAGTTCGTGAGAAAGATCAGCGGGTTTAACAAACCGTCGAAGGCAAACGAAGACTCGTTCCGCTCCGCGGTCGATGAGATTGCCGGAATCTCGTCTCGCTTCCTCCGCTCGCTCGAAACCGCTGCGCCGCCGAAGAACCGGGAAGAAGAAGCCGCCAACGCCAAAGCCCGCGCGGATGCCAGGTACGGCGCTTAAGCGGACGCGGCGCGGCGGCTGCACGCCGCGCGAGCGGTGCGGTGGATTCCGGATGGTTGAGGAAGCGTAAAGATGGATCAGTTGCTATGTAACGCCCTTCTGTCCAAAATCCTCGAGCAGATCGAGCGGACCGATCACTTGATTAGTGCCCTGCCGGCCGAACAACTGGACTGGTCCCCGCCGGTTCCCGGCGCCTGGCCACCCGGAGTGCTTTTCGGCCACCTGTTGGAGTGCCTGGCGGGATTCTGCGCAGCGCTCTACGCGGCTCACCCCGACCACCTCCCGCACTTCGATCAATTGCGCGAGCTGCCGGTGAATTGCAGGTGCAGCAGAGACGCCGCCAGGGAGCGCATCGGGCAATACCGCGCATGTATCGCCGAGGGGTTCGCGCTGCTCACGGACGCGGATCTCGGCCGGCTGGTGCCTACGGCGTTCGTCAGCAGCGGCGAGTCCATCCTGACACTGCTGCTGGGCAACATGGAGCACCTGATCAACCACAAACACCAGTTGTTCATGTACCTGAGGCTCATGGGCTTGGATGTGCGGAGCCAGGATCTATACCATTTTCGTGGACCGTAGCTCGCGAATGGCGAATCCAGGGTTCGCGCCTGACGGCGCGGCTGCAGGGGAGGTAGACTCTCATAAAGGGGATCGAGCGGGTGATTAACTCTCCGGAGTGCGTGTTGCGGAGCCTGATCCTTTTCTCTCGGGCGCGAACGGCATCCGGACAGTGGTCATGCCTGCCGGCGCCGGACCGGACCAGAAAGGTCGATCGACCCTGACGACTCCAGCGCCCACCGCGTCCTCAGAATTGCGCATGCCCGGCGAGCCGGCGGCCTGATGCGAATCCTGTTGGCTACCGACTACGCCACGCCCACCGGCGGGGCTGAACTCATGGTCCTGGCGTTGCGCGATCTCTTGCGGCGCCGCGGCCACGACGCACGCCTCTTTGCAAGCTCCGCGAGGCCCATGGGAGCCCCTGGCCAGGCCGATTATGAGTGTTTCGGAATTGCATCCGAACTCCGCGGCTTCATCCAGGTCGCCAACCCTTCGGCCTACCTGAGCCTCAATCGCGTGCTGCGGGATTTCCGGCCCGAGGTGGTTCACGTCCGGCTCCTGCTGGGCCAACTCTCGCCTCTCATCCTGCCGCTCCTCGAAAATGTCCCCGCCATTTTTCATGTCGCCTGGTACCGGAGCATCTGTCCGATTGGAACGAAGATGTTGCCCGACTTCACCAGCTGCCGCGAAACGGCGGGCCTGGCTTGTCTGAGAAACCGCTGCCTGCCGCTGTACGCCTGGCCCTTCCTGATGACCCAACTCAAACTGTGGCGCCGGTGGTGCGGCGCGTTTAACCTCGTGGTCGCAAACAGTCACGCTACCAAGCGCCGCCTGGAGGCAGAAGGCATGCGGACGTCGGAAGTGATCTGGAACGGGGTTCCGGTCACAGCGGCACGACGGCCCCTCAACTATCCGCCCACCATCGCGTTTGCGGGGAGGCTGGTGCCGGAGAAGGGGGCTGACGTCCTGATCGAAGCCTTTGCACGAGTCGCCGCTCAGATGCCGAAAGCCAGGCTTCTCATTGCAGGCGATGGGCCGGAACGACCCCGTATTGTTTCTAAGATTGAACAACTCGGCCTAAGCGGCGCCGTCACCCTGCTGGGCCACCTTTCCCGGCAGCGGCTGGAGGAACATTTTGCGGAGGCTTGGGTTCAGGTGGTGCCTTCCCGCTGGGAGGAGCCCTTCGGCATTGTCGCCGCGGAAGCCATGATGCGTGGGACCGCGGTGATTGCCAGTAATACGGGCGGTCTGGCCGAGCTCATTCGGGACGGCGAGACCGGAGTGCTGATCCCGCCATCAGACCCGGTGGGTTTGTCCGACGCCCTGCTGAGCCTCCTCGGGGACCCGGAGCGCGCCGACCGGATCGGAGCGAGCGGGCGCGAATTTGCGATGCGGTATTTGACCGAGGACGGCTTTGCCGATCATTTTGTGCGTTTGTATGAGTCGCTCTGCGCCCGCCCGGCCGCGCCCGCCATAGCGGAATCACTTCTATGAAGCCCCTGGTGTCGATCATCATCGAAGCGTACAACGAGGAACACAACGCGCTGGCGTTCCATTCTGACACCGTGGACGCGCTGTTCGAACAGGGTTTTCCGCTCGAACAAGTGGAGCTGATCTTCATTGGCAGTGCCGGACAGATCGACAATATCGGGGGGTCGCATCCGGCCTGGAAGCACTTTTCGCAAGTCAGGCTGGTTACGGCGGATGCGGAAAACACCCACTACTACCAACTCAAGAACAAGGCTGCGGCGCTCGCGGTGGGTGATATCGTCGCGTTCACCGACTCTGATATTCGTCCCGCCCCAGGCTGGTTGTCGGCCATTGTGGCGGGAATTGAGAATGGCGCGGACGTGGTGGTCGGACCCTCGCAGTATCGCACCAGGCGGTTCGGTCCGGATTCGCCATGGATGCTGACCGCCGCGCTGCCCACGTGGGGCTTCGTGCTCGCCAATACCAGCCGCCGTGAGCCGCCTAGGGCCAACTCTCTGCTGAGCCACAACGTCGGCATGCGGCGCGAAGTGTGTCTGCAGCACCCCTATCGGCGAATGGAGCGATCGTTCGTTTCTTCGCTCCTGTACTTCGAGCTGGTGCGCGCCGGAGCGAGGGTGGAGTACCAGCCGATGCAAAAAGTGGCGCACGCCATGCGATTCCGCTGGTGGCTCCGCGTCCATTTTCGGCGCGGCTGGGAAACCTATATGGGCAGGGCCGCGGACCCGGCGTGGCCTCGCATCCGAATCCTGGAGAGAATGAAGCTGATCGAGCCTATCGTTCTAAGAATGGGCTTGCTGTGCAGCGATGCGCGGCACTGGTTTCGTTATTGCCGGGTGGTGGGAGTGGGCGGCATCCGGGCTGCCCTTTTGTTCCCGCTCGCGCTGACCGTTTCCTTCGCGGCCAGGTCTGCAGAAATGGTGGGTATGTACGCGGCCCTGATCCACCCGCACGCGGCCGGGCGCATCCTCCGGTTCTGAGCCTGGCGTTTCTGAAACTACCGGCCGATGGGGCCGGCGCTTCCCAGCGAACTGCGTGATCCTCACCGCGAAGATGAACAGCCGGACGGGCCCGCTGGCGCGCTTGCGATATAATTCCCGGCAGTCCACAGCAAGGAGCGTGCACTTGAACTGTTCCACCGCGTTTTTCTCCAGGCTCACCACGGCGCTGCTCGGTTGCGTCTGCTGCGCTCTTTCGCAGACGGCGGTCCCAACCAGAACTCCGACCATCGATCAGTCGCTGGAGCTTCGCAGCGTGGGCGCGCCGCAGATTTCTCCCGACGGGCGCCGCGTGGTCTACGAACAGTCCCGCACCAACTGGGAAGCGAATTCGTTCGAGACCGAACTCTGGCTGGCAGATGCGGACACGCGCGAGAGTCATCTGTTGACGGTGGCGCAGAAGTCCAGCCGATCCGCCGCCTGGTCGCCGGATGGGCGGTGGATCGCCTTCCTCTCGGACCGCCCGGCGCCCTTAACCGGATCCCCCGCCGACAAGAGACAGGTGTACGTGATGCCGTCCGATGGCGGCGAGGCACAGCAGTTGACGAAGTTGGAGAACGGCGTGAATGCCTTCGAATGGGCGCCGGACTCCAAGCGGATCGCGCTCTCGGCGGAGGCTCCCGAGACCAAGACGATGAAGGACCGTAAGGAGAGCTTCGGGGAGTACCACGTCTTCCACGCCGACTACCGGGCGGTGCATCTCTGGCTGGTCGATCTGCCGAAGGCCGATACGGCGGGAAGAATAACCGCGGCCGCTGATCCGAAGCTGCTCACGTCAGGGGACGCCTTCAGCGTTGGCTCCTTTTCTTTCTCGCCCGACGGTACACGCATCGCGTTCAGCGCGCAGCGAGACCCGGATTTGATCTCCAGCTTCAGCAGCGATATCTACACGGTTACGGTCGCCGACGGAGCGGTGAAGAAGATCGTCGATACTCCCGGGCCGGATAGCGACCCCAAGTGGTCCCCGGACGGGGCCCAGATCGCATATGTGACGGCGAATGGCGGCAAGTTCTTCTTTTACTCTGACCGGAGAATCGCGGTGGTGGGAAGCGATGGTGGGCCGGCACGTGTGTTGACCCTGGGATTCGACGAAGACCCGGATCTCTTGCGCTGGGCTCCGGATGGGATCTATTTCTACGCGCTGCAAAGAACGAAGTCCTGCCTGTTCCTGCTGGACCCGAAGTCCGGAGCAGCCAGGCAAGTCGATCTGGCGGGGACCGACGTGGCAGGCGGCTTCTCCTTCTCGAAAGACTTCAAACGCCTCGCGTTTCGCGGTGCGGGCGCCAACCAGTATACGGAGCTCTTCACCGCCGATCTCCCGGCCGCCTCGCCAGTGAAGTTGACTCGTTCCGGCGACCAGTTGACGGCTTTCGACACCGCAAAGCGGGAGGTCGTGAGCTGGAAATCGACGGACGGAACGCCGGTCGAGGGCATCCTGTACAAGCCTTCGGACTTCACTCCGGAGAAGAAGTACCCTCTGCTTGTCGTGATCCACGGGGGGCCGACAGGAATCGATTTGCCGACGACCAATGCGGACCGGTACTATCCCATCGAACGTTTTGTGGCCAAGGGTGCGCTGGTATTGCGGCCGAACTATCGGGGCTCTGCAGGGTATGGAGAGAAGTTCCGCTCGCTCAACGTGCGGAACCTCGGCGTCGGGGACTATGCCGACGTGATCTCGGGTGTGGACTACTTAATTGCGCAAGGCTTCGTCGACAAGGATCGTCTGGGAGCGATGGGCTGGAGCGAGGGCGGGTACATTTCGGCGTTTATCACGGCATCGAGCGACCGCTTCAAGGCAGTGTCCGTCGGCGCCGGCATTTCCGACTGGGTGACATACTATGTCAACACCGACATCACCCCGTTCGCGCCCCAGTACCTGCATGCGACGCCGTGGGATGATGCCGAGATTTATAAGAAGACCTCGCCCATCAGCTATATCGCCAAGGCGAAGACACCCACGCTGATCCAGCACGGCGGATCCGACCGCCGGGTCCCGATCGCCAACGCCTTTGAGTTGCGCCAGGCGCTCGAAGACCATGGAGTGCCGGTGAAGATGGTGGTTTACGACGGTTTCGGCCATCCCATCGACAAGCCCAAACAGCAGCGCGCCGTGATGGAAGAGAATGAGAACTGGTTCAGTCACTATATCTGGGGCGATCCGCTGGCAGCATCGTTAACCCCGATCGCGCCAGCGACCAAGCCTTGATTTGTAGCGGCGCCACCGGAAGGCCACCTGGCAGGTTTCTGGCGCGCCCGGAGAGACTCGAACTCCCGACCTACTGGTTCGAAGCCAGCCGCTCTATCCACCTGAGCTACGGGCGCGCGCTAACGCAATTCTAGCAGGAGGTGCGATGGCATCTTGGGAACGGCTGCGTTACCTCACTGTTCCGCGACTACCGGGTTGAACAGCTCCCCGATGCCTTCGATCTGAATTTTCACCTGATCTCCTGGCTTGAGCCAGCGCGGCGGTTTGCGGGCGAAGCCTACGCCAGCGGGGGTGCCGGTGGCGATGATGTCGCCCGGCTCCAGCGTGAACACGCTCGACAGATACGCGATAAGCTGGGGCACGCGGAAGATGAGGTTGCCAGTGTTGGAGTCCTGCAGCGTTTCGCCGTTGATGGTGAGCGAAATGCGCAGGCTGTGCGGATCGGCGATCTCGTCGGCGGTGACGATGGCGGGGCCGATGGGCGCGAACGTGTCGAACGTCTTGCCGATCATCCACTGCGACGTGGCCATCTGAAAATCACGGGCGCTTACATCGTTGAGGATGGTGTAGCCGAAGACGTAGTCGTGCCAGTCGTCCGCGGCGATGTGGCGTCCGCGGCGGCCGATCACCACGGCGAACTCAGCCTCGTAATCCGGCTTGACGGAGTTCCTGGGCAGCACGATGGGATGGCCGTGGCCGATGACCGAAGTCGGAAACTTGGCGAACATGGTGGGCACTTCGGGGAGGGCCAGTTTCGCTTCGGCGGCGTGGTCGCGATAGTTGAGGCCGATGCAGATCAGCTTGGGCGGGCGCGGAATGGGAGCGGCGAAGGTGATCCCGGCCGGGTCCCGGGCGTGACTGGACGCTGCACCGCTGATCCAGCGCCGCACCCGGTCCAGGGCATCGGCGCCGCCTTCGATCACCTCGAGCAGGCTGGCAAAGCCGGCCCCCCGGAGTGGAACCACTTGTTCCTCGAAATAGACCCCTGGTTCGGCGCGGCCGTCCTGGTGGAAGGTTACGTAACGCAATTTAACGGTTCTCCGCTCGAAATTGTAGCATTGTGACCGCTTTGGTCTGCTATGATCAATGGAACGACTATTTTGAGCCCGGCCGGGAGTTTCCGCGCAGCGTCCTCAGAAGAATCGAATCCCCGCACGATCGAGCGGTACTGGGAAGACAAATGAGTATTCTGTGGATGTCCGTGATCACTCTCGTGATCTTGCAAGTGTCGGTCTTCTGTACGACGATTTATCTGCACCGGGCGAAAACCCATCGCGGGCTGGAACTGCACCCTGTGGTTGGCCTGCTGATGCACCTGGAGCTAAGCCTGTTTACGGGCATGGTCCCGCGCGAATGGGCGGCCGTGCATCGCAAGCATCACCATTTTTCCGATGCCGAAGGCGATCCGCACAGCCCCTACATCTACGGGCTATGGACGGTGCTATTCGGTAACTACTTCCTCTATCGTCGCGTGACTAAGGACGCGGCGGTGGTGCGGAAGTATACGCCGGACTGGAAAGATGACGCGATCGACAAGCTGCCCTTCATGCACTACGCGGCACTGGGCGGGATCGCCATCTTCATGCTGATGTTCGGCGTATGGTGGGGCCTGGCGGCGTGGCTCACGCACGCGGTGCTGTATGTTCTACTGAACTCCTCCGTCAACAGTGTCTGCCACTGGGTGGGCTACCGCAATTTCGACAACAAGGCGACCAATCTCAAGTCGATCGCTATGTTGACCGCGGGCGAAGGGTTTCACAATAACCACCACGAGTTTCCGACTTCGGCGCGGTTCGCCTGGCGCGGGCATGAATTCGATCCTGCCTGGGCCGTCATCCGCACCCTCGAAGTGCTCCACCTGGCACGGGTGAAGCCGCTGCCCGCAGAGCGCGTGGCAGCGTAGAGAAGCGGTCTTCCAAGCGGCGGATTCGCACCGATCAGGCTGTCAGGCAGCGCTGACCTCGCACGGCTGCGCATCTATCCATCACGGCACTGCCTTGGGCCTACGGGAACGGATGGTCGGCAGGCGGAAGCGCGCATCCCACTGGCCCCACAAACGGTTCGATAACAAAATGGGGCAGGTGCCTCCGCCTGCCAACCCGGACGACTCTGCGAGGGAGACTGGCGGCCCGCACTGAAACGGCTAACCCGCGATGGCGTCGGCCAGATGCGGCTGGTAGGTGCAGCGGGGGTCTTCGGCCAGGTAGTCGCCGGTCAAGGCGTAGGCGCGGGAACGGGAGCCGCCGCAGATCTTCTGGTATTCGCAGACGCCGCACTTGCCGCCGCGCTGCGAAGTGTCGCGCAGCGATCGGAAGAGATCGGCATTGCGGTAAACATCCGTCAGCGGATCGCGCAACACGTTGCCGCCGCTCACAGGCAGGAAGCCGGAAGGGAAGATCTCGCCGGTGTGCGATACGAACACAAAACCCTTGCCGTCGCTGACGCCCGCCGTCCGAAAGGCCACGCCCTTGGCGCTCTCGTTTTCGGTAGCGCCGTGCTCGGCCTTGATGCGCTGCGCCACGTAGCGGCGGTAATGCATCGCCTCGGTGGTCTTGATGCCGAAGGGCGCGGTCTTGGAGAGCTCGTACATGTACTCGAATACCTGTTCGTACTCGGCGGCGGCGAGGTCGTCGTTCTCCAGCGCCCGCCCGGTGACGATGAGGAAGAACAGGCTCCACATCTTCGAGCGCACATCCTTGACGATCTCCGCTATTTCCGGCAGGCGGTGCATGTTGCGGCGGCTCACTGTGGTCTGAAACTGCGTGTCGAGGCCGATGTCTCTGGCGTGGCGCAGGGCGGCCATGGCGCGGTCGAAGGTGCCGGGGATGCCGCGGAAATCGTCATGCGTGGCGGCGTCAGGTCCGTCCACGCTGATCGCCATGCGCGAGACGCCGGCTCCTTTGAAACGGTCGATGGCTTCGTTGGTCAGCAGCGGGGTTGCGCTGGGCGTGACGTTGGTGCGCAGGCCGATTCTGACCGCGTAACGGGCCAGGTCGAACAGGTCGGGACGCTTCAGCGGGTCGCCGCCGGTGAAGACCATCAGCGGTTCGCCGAAGCTGTGGATTTCGTCCAGCAGGCGGTAGCCCTGTTCGGTGGTCAGTTCTTGCGGGTTGCGCTCAGACTGGGCCGAAGCCCGGCAATGCACGCAAGCCAGGTCGCAGGCCTGCGTCACTTCCCAGATGACCAGCATCGGCGCTTGATCGAAGTTCATCCTCTCCTCCCGGTTCTGTCTTGACAAACATTGCACTTGAGGGGCCACGGGCCGCGCCCTGTAAATCGTTGAAAAACACAACAGTTTACAGTCCGAATATCCGGTGGTGGGGTAAATCACCCACCCAATCCGGGGTGACGCAGGTCCCCGACCTGCCGACTCCAGCCCGTGCGATATTGGAAGTTTGCTCCCAACATTTTGCGATTCTGAAACCGCCGAGGTCCGCCATGCCGGCTAGCGGCTTGTTCATCACGTTTGAGGGCATGGACGGCTCGGGGAAGACGACGCAGGTCCGGCGGTTGGCGGCGCGGCTGCGGGCGATGGGGCGAACCGTGCTCGAAACGGCCGAACCAGGCGGCACGCCGATTGGCGCCAAGGTCCGGAGTATTCTGCTCGATGGCGCCAATCAGGAGCTCTGTCCCACGGCCGAGCTGCTGCTTTATTTCGCTTCACGCGCGCAGAACGTGGACGAGTGGATTCTGCCTGCGCTCGAGCGAGGTGAAATTGTGCTCGCCGACCGTTTCACGGATTCCTCGCTGGTCTACCAGGGTTACGGGCGCGGCCTGGGCGCGGAGAACGTGATGGCGCTCGATCGCATCGCCTGCCGCGGCCTGAAGCCGCACCTCACGCTGCTGGTGGATATCGACGCCGAAACCAGCCTGGCAAGGGCGCACGCGCGCAACCAGGCCGAGACCAGCCGCGAGACGCGCATGGATGAGCAGTCGATCGAGTTTCACCGCGAGGTTTACCGCGCCTATCACGAGCTTGCCGCGAGCGAGCCGGAGCGCGTCAAGCTGGTCAACGGCTGCGCCGGGATGGATGCGATCGAAGCCGAAATCTGGCGCCTGGTGAGCCGGTATGTTTGAGAACTTCTGGGGCAATCCGCATGTCACGCAGGCTCTGGAGCAGATGATCCAGCAGGACCGGCTGGCGCAAACGCTGTTGTTCGCCGGGCCGGAGGGCGTCGGCAAAGCGACGCTGGCGCGGCGGCTGGGCGCGCGCCTGCTGCCGCGGCCGGCGTTGATCGAACAGGACGATTTGAGCCTGGAAGCCAACCGTGACACCGTGACGGGCCGCGAGAAGTGGCCGGCCGACAAGCGCAATGAAGACCCGCTGCTGTTTTCCAGCCATCCCGATTTCGTGACCTTCGCGCCCGATGGGCCGCTGCGCCAGATCACCATCCAGCAGGCGCGGGAACTCAAAGAGCGCGCGCCGTTCTTTCCTCACCAGGGTGCGCGGCGCATTTTTCTCATCGATCACGTGGACCGCGCCAACGACCAGGCGGCCAACTCGCTGCTCAAGACGCTGGAGGAGCCGCCGCCGCACCTGATCCTCATCATGACCGCGCAGAACGCCTACGACCTCCTGCCCACCATCCGCTCGCGCGCTGTGCCGTTCCAGTTCACACCGCTGGGGCGCGAGGAGATGGAGGAGTTTGGCCGGGCGCGTGGCCTGGACCGGCCGGAGCGGCGTGTCGCGCTGGCGGCGGGGAGTCCTGGCGTGGCCGTCTCCATCGACCTCGACGCGTATGACAAGCGGCGCGCCGCCATGCTGGCACTGGCCAAAGTGGCCGCCAGAGCGGCGCCCTACAGCACCTGGCTGCCGGTCTCGGAAATGATCGCGCGCAGCAAGAGCGAAAAACTGGAGCTGCACCTGGAGGCGTTGTACGGCCTGCTGCGCGACCTGCTGATCCTGCGCGAAAGCAGCGGCGAAATCCGCAACCAGGATATCCGCGGCGAGTTGGACGCCCTGGCCGCCAGGGTGGACTTCGCCTGGATCCGCCGCGCGGTGACCCAGGTGGATGAGCTTGTGCGGCTCTTGCGGCGCAATATTCAGAAATCGATTGCGCTCGATTCGCTCATTGTGAGCCTGCGCGCCGCCTGAGTAGGACAGACGATCGGTTTTTGTCGTCTGTCGACTTGCGGGGCCCCGAAGCATGACAGACCACCGAAGGCGATGGTCTGTCCTACCCTGATCGTGAGCTTGCGCGCCGCGTGAGTAGGACCGACGTCCTACCCTGATCGTGCTTGCGTGCCGCGTGAGTGGGACAGACGATCGGTTTTTGTCGTCTGTCTACTTGCGGGCGGCCCGAAGCACGACAGACCACAAAAGGCGATGGTCTGTCCTACCTTTATCCGGCACACGAAGCAAGCGTGTCCCAGAATTCGGGGAAAGACACCGACGCGGCCTCGGCTCCCTCGATGGTGGACTGGCCGTCGCCTGCCAGCGCGCCGACGGCAAATGCCATAGCGATGCGGTGGTCGCCCTGGGAATCGAATACGGCCGCACGGAACTTCTGCCGGCCCGGAATCACCATCCCGTCAGGACTCTCCTGAGCTTCGATGCCGGCGAGGCGCAGGTTCTCGACCACCGTGCGTATGCGGTCGGTCTCTTTGATGCGCAGCTCCGACGCGTCTGTCACGGCAAGCCCCTGGTCGGTGGCCGCGCCCAGCACGGCCAGCACGGGAATCTCGTCGATCAGAGAGGCCGTGAGCGCCCCTTCAATCGTGCCGCCGCGCAGTGCGGAATAGCGCACCACGATGTCGCCCACCAGTTCGCCGTTCTGGCTTTCGAGCTCGGGGATGCGGATGTTGGCGCCCATCCCTACCAGGAAATCGAGCAGCGCGGAACGCGTGGGGTTCAGGCCGACGCCGCGAATGGTCAGCTCCGAGCCCGGCACCAGCAGTGCAGCCACGATGAAGAATGCCGCCGAGGAAAGATCCGATGGGACGGTGAGCTCGCGGCCCGTGAGTCTCGGCCGGCCCGTGAGCGTGATCCTGCGCCGCTCCACGGTGAGGTCCGCCCCGAACTCGCGCAGCGCGATTTCGGTGTGATCGCGGGAGCGGACCGGCTCGGTGACCGTCGTCTGCCCGTTCGCATACAGCCCGGCCAGCAGCACGCACGTTTTCACCTGCGCGCTGGGCACCGGTAGTACGTAATCGATAGGATGCAGCGCCGCGCCGGTAATTTCGAGCGGCGGAAACTTGTCCTCGCGCGCGCGGATCCCGGCTCCCATTTGCGCCAGCGGCTGCATGATCCGCTGCATGGGGCGCCGCGACAGCGAGGCATCGCCGAAAATGCGGCTCGAAAACTGTTGCGCGGCCAGGATTCCGGAAAGCATGCGGATGGTCGAGCCCGAATTGCCGGCATCGAGATCCCCGGCCGCTTGCCGCAGGCCATCCAGGCCGCGGCCGTGGATTACGAATTCGGTGCCGCCGCCTTCCACCTCGATGCCCAGCGCGCGAACGCAGCCCAGCGTCGACTGGCAATCGGCGCCCGTCGAGTAGTTGCGGATGCGGCTCGCCCCTTCCGCGATGGACGCAATCAGAGCATACCGGTGCGAAATGGACTTATCGCCTGGCAGGGTTAGCGATCCCGAGACCGAAGAAGCTGGGGTAATGACCTTTTTCATGCGGATCTTTCATTCTAAGGCACTACTGCGGATAACCCCTGCGACCTCGGGCCTGCTTCAACCACGCTCGCATGTCCTGAAGCTGGCGCTGCCGTTTGGTCAGTTGGGTTGCGCTGACCTGCGGAGCGATTGCGGGTGCTTGGACCTTGCGCTTCCCCGGGTCTTCCCCTTGTGCCAGCCCCCCAGTTCCAGCGCCACCGACATGCAGCCGCCGCGCAATTCATCAGCGAAGTCGCGGTTGAGGACGGCGCGGGCTACCACCATGCCACCGACACACAGAGCGGCGATTGCCTCGGCTCTGGCGCGGCGAGACCGGCCTTTGTCGACCAGGCTCCGCTCAAGAACGCTCACCATGGCTTGGAAAACGGACTCGAAGGCGCGCTGCGCGGTCTCGCCGCTGTGCGCCACGTCGGTTGGTAGGGCGACCATGGGACAGGAATTCTCAACGTCCTCGAAATGCTGGCGCGATAAGTAGGCGCGGACGACTTGCGGCCCTACATCGGTCGACGCCAGATCCACCTCCACGCCTTCCCAACAGCTTTTCCATTCCGGGCCGGTGAAGAAGCAGCCCAGGACTTCGGCGTAGAGCTCGCTCTTGCTCTTGAAGTAGGCATAAAAAGCGCCGTGTGTGAGGCCCGCACCGGACATTATCTGCTCGATGGAGACATTGTCAAAGCCGTGCCGGTTGAACAGGCGCCGCGCGCTATCAACAATTCTCCGTTTTACGCCTGCGCGGTGGCCTGGGGGATAAGGCATCGTTTTCTCCTCATTGTCTTGAACCGCAGTATGCGGCGGACTGGGCTTCCCTGTCCAGCAAAATATGAGCTTGAACATAAGGTGGGGGCGTGCTTCTATGGATTGACGGTCCGGCGCACCGACCGGAGGACACGATGAAGAAAGGAACGACGGCAACCCCGCCGACTGGCGCATTTACACGCCGCAACGCGATCGCCGGTGTGGCTACTACACTTGGCGGTCTCGCCGCAGTTTCCACGCTCTTAGCGGAGGCTCCGCAGGAGTCGATGAAGGAGGCGCCGGCTACCGCAGTCAACAGGGCGCGAACGTCGCTACATCAGGAAGCTTCCTTCAAGGCGAGCGCGGAGCGTCTTTATAAAGTGCTCCTGGATTCCAAACAGTTCTCGGCGTGCAGTGGCATGCCGGCCGAGATCGACCCCAAAGAAGGCGGCGCTTTTTCGATGTTTGGCGGCCAGATCGTGGGACGCAACGTTGAATTGATTCCGGCCCAGCGAATCGTTCAGGCGTGGCGGCCGACGCATTGGGATCCCGGCGTCTATTCGATCGCCAGGTTCGAATTGAAGCCGCACGGTGACGAAACTACGGTCGTTTTGGATCACACCGGTTTTCCCGAAGGTGAGTTTGATCACTTGGATTGGGGATGGCACGCTCATTATTGGGACCGGCTGAAGAAGTTTCTTTCCTAGACCTTTCCGCGCAAGAATTCGCTTCTCCGAGTAAACCTTTCGCGCGAAATTGCGTCTAAGGATTGCACCATCCACGTAGCAGCTATATATATGTCCACCCTACTGCAGGACCTTCGCTATGCGTTCCGGAATCTGGCCAACGCGCGCGGCTTTGCCCTGGTTGCGATTCTCACACTGGCCATCGGCATCGGCGCTAACACCGCCATTTTCAGCATCATCGACACCATCCTGCTGCGGCCGCTGCCGTATCGTAGTCCCGGCCAGTTGGTGCGCCTGAACGAAACCGAATCGGCGCCGGGGAAATATCCTTTTGCCGGCCCGGACTTCCTGGATTGGAAGACGGAGAACCGTACCTTCCAGGACATGACTCTATTTGGCTGGCCCCATGATATGAACCTCAACGCAGGCGGGCGGCCGGAACACGTGGAGGCACTGCCCACCGAAGCGAATTTCTTCGCGCTGCTCGGCGTCGAACCGCTTCTTGGCCGGACCTGGGCGGCGGGCGAGGACGTGCGCGGCAAGGACGACGTCGCCATCCTCAGTTACGGCTTCTGGCTAAGCCGCTATGCCGGGGATCCGCGCGCGGTCGGCCAGACCATCGAGCTGAATGCGCGCAAATACACGATCGTCGGCGTGATGCCGGCGAATTTCCGCTTCCCCTGGAAATCGCAGCTCTGGATTCCCCAGGTGATGGACAGCCAGGAGCTCCGCGGGCGCGGCAGCCACTGGGCGAACGCGATCGGCAGGATGAAGCCCGGGGTTACGGTCAAGGCGGCGCTGGCCGATCTGAAGATCATCGCGGGCCGCCTCGAAAAGCAATATCCGGGGCCGAATGAAAAAGTGGGGGCGGCCGTAACCGCGCTCCGTGACGACTTGGTTGGCGATAGCAGCGGCACGCTGTACATGATGCTGGCGGCGGTGGGCCTGGTTCTGCTGATCGCGTGCGCCAACGTGGCGAACCTGCTGCTTTCCAGGGCGCTGTCGCGGCAGAAGGAAGTCGCCGTGCGCAGCGCGTTGGGTGCGTCACGAGTGCGGCTGGTGCGCCAATTGCTCACTGAAAGCCTGCTGCTCGCGGCGGTGGGCGGCGCACTCGGCCTGCTGCTGGCGTGGGGCGGCGTCGCGCTATTTTCCGGCGCCAAGAGCTACGGCCTGCCGCAGTTCAACGTGGTGCAGGTGAACGGTGTTGTGCTGGCGTTCGCGTTCGCGCTGGTGCTGGTCACCGGCCTGGTGTTCGGCATGGTTCCGGCGCTGCAAACGTCGCGTCCGGACCTGTTAGACGAACTCAAAGGAGGCGCGGGAAGCTCGATAAGCCCCGGCAAGGGGCGCCGCTTCACCAGCCGCGCGCTGGTGGTAGCGGAAATTGCTCTCTCCCTGGTGCTGCTGGTTTCCGCCGGCCTGCTGCTCAAAGACTTCGCGCGCCTGCGCAGCCTGGATATCGGGGTGCGCCGCGAGGGAGTCTGGACCGCGGCCGTTCAACTGCCCGACGCGGGCTACAAAACCCTCCGGCAGCAATTCCGCTTTGCCCAGGCGCTGCTGGAGCGGGCGCGGCTTGTCGGCGGCGTCGATGCGGTGGCTTTGAGCGATCACCTGCCGCTCGAAGGCGGCAGCAACTATTACGTTAAGCTGCGAGGACAGAGTGGTCCAATCAGCAACCGGCTGGTGGAAACTCACTCGGCGTCACCCGAGTATTTTCGGGCGATGGGTACGCGGCTGCTGCAAGGGAGGATCTTCACGGCTGCCGACGTCGAGGCTGGCGTGGCCGCCTTCGAGCCGTTGATCCCGATCTGGCAAAGCGGTCGCGAACCGCTTCCCGCCCAGACCGACTCCGTGGTCACGGCTTGCGTGATCAATGAGAGCATGGCTCGCTACTTTTGGCCGCATGAAAGCCCGCTGGGAAAGATGTTCTCGCCGGGCAGCGATCACGGGCCATGGAAGCAGGTGGTCGGCGTGGTCAGCGACGTGAGGCAGTGGGGTCTGACCGAGAAGCCGGTTCCGGAAGCGTTCGATCCCTTGGGTGGCGATTCGCGGCTGTTTCTGGTTCTGCACACTTCCTTGCCGCCGGCCAAGGTGACGGCGCAAGTGCGGCGCGCGCTGGCTCAGGTCGATTCCGCTCTGCCCCTTTACAGCGTTCGCTCGATGGACGAAGTGGTGGGCGAGCAGGCGGAGGGCCAGCAGTTCCTGAGCTTGCTGGTAGGCTCGTTTGCGGGGATGGCGGCGCTACTCGCGGCAATCGGAATCTACGGCGTGCTTTCTTACGCGGTACGGCAGCGAACGCGCGAAATCGGCATTCGGATGTCGCTCGGCGCCAGCCGCGGCCGCGTGCTCGGCGAAGTCCTGCGGGAGGGAATGGTCCTCGCCGCGCTCGGCCTTATCGCCGGAACCGCCGGTGCGCTCGCCGCCGGCCGCATTCTGGCCAGCCTCCTGCACGAAGTCAAACCAGGCGACCCGCTAATCTTCATGGTGACCGCCGGCCTGCTGGCTGCGGTGGCGCTGATCGCGTGTTTTCTTCCCGCCCGCCGGGCCGCGCGGCTGGACCCCATGGCGGCACTGCGGTACGAGTAACGATCGGTGTGTCGGAACGGTTAGCGCTTTAGAGAATCCGGGCAAGCTGAAGCATGCCCCACCATAGCGCATCGGTGGGGCATGCTTTAGCTTGCCGGTGAATCGGCTTCCTTTCCCGCGAAGGCATATCGGAAGGCGTTGGCGGCGATGCCGCGTAGCTCCGTCTCGCTGAAACCGAACGCGCGGGCGGCCAGGCGATATTCGTCCGTTAGGGTGCAGCCGAACATGGCCGGGTCATCCGTGTTGAGCACGATCGGCACGCCGGCATCGTACAGGGCGCGAATGGGATGGTCTTCCAGGCGCGCCACCACTCCCGTAACCAGGTTGCTGGTGATGGAAATCTCGAGCGGGATGTCATGGCCGCGCAGATGGCGTAGTAATTCCGGGTCCCGCGCAGCCGCGATACCGTGGCCGATTCGTTCCGCCCCCAGGCGCAGCGCGGCCCAGACCGATTCCGGCCCGGTGCTTTCGCCGGCGTGAGCCGTGAGATGCAGGCCTGCCGATTTGGCGAATGCGAAGACCTCGGCGAACCAATCAGCCGGCCCGCGCTCCTCACTGCCACCGATGCCGATGGCCACCACGCCGCGGTCCTGACGCGCGGCCGCCAGGCGAGCCACTTCCCAAGCAGGTTCCACGCCGAACTGGCGCACCGCGTCCAGAATCCAGCGCACTGCAACAGACGAGCCGCGCGCGGCGTCGCTTACTGCGTCGAAAATGGGGCCGAATTCCTGCTTCTTCCAAAGCACCACACCGGCCGCGATGATGATCTCGGCGTAGCGCACGTTCTGCGCGGCCAGGCGTTCCAGCAGCCGGCGCGTGATCAGCGCGTAGTCCTCGGGGTTCGCCAGGCGCAGACCCACGGCGCCGAAGGCCTTCAGGAAGGCATTGAAGTCCGGATAACGGTAAATCGCGCGCAGCTCTTCGAGCGGCGTTGCCGGGTCCAGTTCGTGCAGTGTCTCGGGCTCAACGGAGCCTTCCAGGTGCAGGTGCAGCTCGGCCTTGGGCAGTTGCGCGGCAAAGTCTTCCATACTCGGCTATTATTGAGGTTCGCATAAGGTAACGGGACCCCGTCAGCTCTCATGACCGCGACAGAGATTGAATCCATTGTGGGCGGGTACCACGGGGATGCCTTCCGCATTCTCGGCCCCCACAGCATTCGCAGAAAAGTCGGGCAGGCGCGCTGGGAAGTACGCGCGTTTCTGCCGCAGGCCGAAACCGCCGAGCTGTCGACCGGCGGACAGGCGTTGCCAATGGAGAAACGGCACGCCGATGGCTTCTTCTGCGCCCAGCTGGATGGCGATCCGCAGCGGTATACCCTGCGCGCGCACCTGTGGGATGGCCGCGACATCGAGATCGAGGACCCTTACCGGTTCGGCCAGTTGATCTCCGACACCGAGATCTACCTGCACGGCGAAGGCACGCTCAACGAGGCGTACAGGACGCTGGGCGCGCACCTGGCGGAGTCCGACGGCGTGCGCGGCGTGCGCTTTGCGGTGTGGGCGCCGAACGCGGAGAACGTGACGGTGGCCGGCGAGTTCAATGATTGGGATATTCGCCGCCACCCCATGCGGCGCCGCAACGGCGGTTTTTGGGAGCTGTTCATTCCGGGCCTGGGGGAAGGCACGACGTACAAGTACAACGTGCGGTCACGCTTCGCCGGCCATCAGCAGCTCAAAGCCGATCCCTACGCTTTCGAGTGCGAAATGCCGCCCAAGTCGGCGTCGGTGGTGTGGAACATCGACCGCTATGCGTGGAAGGATGCCGCCTGGATCGAGCAGCGCACGAAGACCGACTGGCTCAAGTCGCCGGTTTCGGTTTACGAGGTCCACGCCGAATCGTGGATGCGCGATCCGCAGGGCCAGCCGCTGACTTACCGCGAGATGGCGGTGAAGCTGGTCGAATACGTGACGCGCATGGGCTACACCCACATCGAGCTGTTGCCCATCATGGAACACCCGTTCTCCGGCTCGTGGGGCTATCAGGTCATCGGCTACTTCTCCCCCACTGCGCGCTTCGGCACGCCCGACGATTTCAAGTACTTCGTGGATTGCTGTCATCAGGCAGGCATCGGGGTGCTGGTGGATTGGGTGCCCGCGCACTTTCCAAAGGACGCCCACGGCCTGGTTTTTTTCGATGGCACCGCCCTCTACGAACATGCCGACCCGCGCAGAGGCGAGCACCTGGACTGGGGCACGCTCATCTTCAATTACGGCCGCAATGAGGTTCGCACCTTCCTGATTTCCAACGCGCTGTTTTGGCTCAAGGAGTACCATATCGACGGTCTGCGGGTGGACGCGGTGGCCTCCATGCTCTACCTGGATTACTCGCGCAAGCCGGGCGAATGGCTGCCCAACCAGTTCGGCGGCAATGAGAACCTGGAGGCGATCGACTTTCTGCGGCGCTTCAACGAACTGGCGCACCAGCAGCCGGGTGTGTTTACGGCAGCCGAAGAATCCACCGCGTTCCCCGGTGTTTCGAAGCCAGTCTATCTGGGCGGCCTCGGCTTCACCATGAAGTGGAACATGGGCTGGATGCACGACATGCTGGACTATTTCAGCAAAGATCCCGTGTACCGCAAGTTCCAGCACAACCACATCACGTTCAGCCTGCTGTATGCGTTCACCGAGAACTTCGTGCTGCCGATCTCGCATGACGAAGTGGTGCACGGCAAGAGCTCGCTGATCAACAAAATGCCGGGCGACGAGTGGCGCCAGTTCGCCAACGTTCGTGCGTTCCTGGCGTACATGTGGGGCCACCCGGGGAAGAAACTGCTGTTCATGGGGCAGGATATCGGCCAGCGGGAGGAATGGAACAGCAGCGGGCAGGTGCGCTGGGATCTCCTCCAATTCGACTACCACCGTAAGCTGCAGGCACTGGTGCGGGAATTGAACCGGCTCTACCGCTCCAGCCCGGCGCTGTATCAGGTGGATTTCAACTACCGCGGCTTCGAGTGGGTGGACTTTCGCGATTCGGCGAACTCGATCATTGCGTTCATCCGGCGCGCCGAGGATCCCAAGGATTTTATCCTCTTCTGCTGCAACTTTACCCCGGTGCCGCGCACCGGCTACGAGTTCGGCGTGCCCGAAGAGGGCTTTTATGAGGAGATCCTGAATACCGATTCGGAACTGTTCGGCGGTTCCAACCTGGGAAACGGCGGGATGGTCTCTACGCGGCCGGTTCCCAAGCACGGCCACGACTGCAGCCTGGCTGTGACGCTGCCCCCGCTGGCAGTAGTCGCCTTCCACAAACGGTAGGCTTGAAACCCTTCCGAGCCGCGACCGCTAGGGAGCAGTCAGCGTCCGGACCGCCTGCGCGCTCGTAACAAAACGCTGCCCGGGGTTCGGGGAAGCCAAGGCTATAATAAGAACGTCGTGCCCAAACCCAAAGAGCTCGAGGCGCGCCTGGAGCGAACCGAGCAGCAACTGCGCCTGTTCCAGAAGATCAGCCGCTTCATGGTTCGCGAAATGAGCCTGCAGGAGGTCCTGCAAGGCGTGGTTTCGCTGGTAGTGGAGTTCACCCAGTGCGATTCCTGCCTGGTGTACCTTGCCGACGCCGACGACCTGGTGTTGTGCGCTTCCAACACCCCGCATCCTTCGACCATCGGGAAGGTTCGTTTGCGGCGCAAGGAAGGCTTGACCGGCTGGGTGGCCAGCGAGCGGCGCCTGGTGGCGATTTCGCGCGAAGCTTATAAGGACCCGCGCTTCAAGAAGTTCGGCGAGCTTCCCGAAGATACCTATGAGGCGTTCCTGTCGGCTCCCGTGATCGCGCGCAACCGTGTGGTTGGAGTCATCAACGTGCAGCACCGCATGCCGCACCAGCACACCGGCAGCGAGATGGAAGTGCTCACGACGGTCGGCGAACAGATCGGGTGCGTGCTGGTGCTGGCCCGCATGTCACCCGAGGCGCTGGATTCGGCGAATCATGTGGACCTGGTGCTTTCCTCGGGCCCGGTTTCGATGAAACAATAAGAACGTGGGATTTCGTGCAGCTCCTTGGGCCTGCGCGGCGCTGGCTGGCGCGGCCCTGGTGCCTCCGCTAACGGCACAGCGCTGGGAATCGAAATACGTCTACGATGAGGACAAGACAGGCCTGGTCTTCACCGATCTGGCTTTTGCGTCCGCCAAGCGGGGCGTGGCGGTGGGTTTCATCACCGATGGAAAACGCGAAGACCCAATCTCGCTGGTCACCTCGGATTCGGGCGAGCACTGGCAGCGGTCGCCGCTCCCGGAGATGCCGGTTTCCCTGTTCTTTCTGAATGAGAACCTCGGCTGGCTGGTGACCACCAAGGGTCTCTGGCGAACCACCGAAGCCGGCAAGAACTGGGTCAGACTGCCCAAACCGCCCGCGGAAATCCTCCGTGTCTCGTTCCTGGATGAGAGCCATGGATGGGCCGTAGGCGCGCGCAAGTCGATTCTGGAAACGCGGGATGGGGCGCAGCATTGGAAGCCGGTGGCGGCCGCCGCGGAGCCACCCGGCGATCCGCGTTACAGCGCCTACACGTGGATTGCCTTTGCCAACCCGGAGACCGCCCTCATCACCGGCTGGAACATTCCTGAGCGGCGTTGGGGCGATGAAGCGCCCGACTGGATGGACCCGGAATCGGCGCTGCTGCGCTCCGCTCTGCCTCACCTGAACTACACTATCCGCACGCGTGATGGAGGAAAAACCTGGAACTCCAGCTCCGCATCGCTGTTCGGTGAAATGGAGCGGGTGCACTTCCTGCCGGACGGGCGCGGATTGGGGCTGACCGTGTATTCGGAGGGTTTCCGCTTTCCCGCGGAGGTCTACCGCATCAACTGGCGCACGGGCAGGAACGTCAGCATTTATAAGGATCCGGAGTTTGCCGTCAGCGACGTCTGGCTGGCCCCGAATGGGACTGCCTACCTGGCCGGCACGCAGTCGCGGGGCAAGCTGCGCGACGTGATTCCAGGCAAGGTGCGGGTCATGGCCAGCACTGATTATGTCGTGTGGAAGGTCATCAGCGTCGATTATCGCGCCGAAGCCCACCGCGTGATGCTGGCCGCGGTGGACGAAAACAATATGTGGATGGCCACCGACATGGGCATGATCCTGAAGCTGACGCCCGCACCGTAACGCGACGAGAGCCTCCACAATCAAACCGGTCTAAACGGCTATAATATGAGCGTGGAAAAGAGGGCGAAGGTGTTTGCCAGCGAGGATGCCGATGCAGCGGACGCCCGCCACGATGCGGCGATGTCTGCCGACGAGCGCCTGAGAATTCTGATCGAACTCCGCGACCGACGTCACCCCGATGCCGCTGAACAAAGATTGGCGCGAGTTTCTCGAGTTGTTGAACTCACACGGAGTTGAGCATCTGGTGGTGGGCGCATTCGCGGTCGCCTTTCATGGTTTCCCTCGCTATACCGCAGAATGCGGGCCGCACGCTGGATGCTCTATCGAAATTCGGCTTCGGCCACTCGGGTATTCGGACGGCGGATCTTTGCACGCCCGGGATGGTCATCCAGTTAGGAGTGGCGCCAAACCGGATCGATCTGTTGACCGCCATCTCCGGGGTTGCCTTTGAAGAGGCGTGGGCCACATGCAGCGAAGCGGAATTGGAGGGGATACCCGTTCGCTACGTCGGCCGCGCGGCCCTGCTCCGAAACAAGGAACAGACAGGCCGGGCCAAGGACCTTGGCGATGCGGAAGAGCTTCGAAGGCGGACAACCGAGCACGAAGGCTGAGAGCCGAGATCTCGCGTAAAGAGGTTAGCCGCCACGGTCTCGCTGCTTCGCAGCGATAAACAGATCCGAATCCCTTCCCATCCATTGCGCCTGGGGTTATAATCCAACTGGCTTGAAGCCCGATTTGGGAGGATTATTGCCATGACCCGATGCGGTCTTTGGATGGCGGTTTTTCTCGTTGCCGGAGCCGGCGTCGCCGCGGCCGACGATGTAGACACCAGCTATCAGAACTTGCAGGACGCGGTAGCCAAGAAGGACGCCGTGGCGGTCAAGAAACTGGCCGCGGAGACCTCCGCCCTGGCGCGTCAGGAGATTGCGAAGCCGGGAGAGACCGACCCGGACGCGGCGAAGCAGCGCCTGGAATATTTGAACGGAGTTGACACCTACACCGAATACGCCCTTTACGCCACCGCAGTGCAATCCGAAGCGCCTGTCCTGGTGGATATGATGGTCACGTTGGAGAAGCAGAACCCCAAGAGCAAGTATTTGAACCAGGCCTATCGGTATTACCTGGCGGCCCTCGCCAAGACCGGCGCCACCACGAAGATTACAGAGATTGCGGACAAAGCAGTGGTCAATTTTCCGCAGAATCCGGACCTGCTGATCTACCTTGCCAACAACGCGTTTACCCACGGGCAGACCGATCGCGTTCTGACTTTTTCCACGCGCCTCGTGGCGCTTTGGAACGGCCATCCCAAAGCGCCGGATGGCGTTAGCGACGCCGATTGGGACCGCGAGCGTGAAGTGTCGCTCGGCCCCGCATATTATATGGCGGGTTTGGCCTATGCCGGCCGCGCGCGCTGGGTGGATGCCGATCAGAACCTGCGCGCCGCCCTGCCTTACGCGAAGGGCAATCCGTCCACGTATGCGCAGGCATTATTCCAGCTCGGAATTGCCAACTACAACCTGGGCAAGATGACCATGAACAAAGCCAAGGTTCTGGAAGCCGCCCGGTTTAGCGAACAGGCCGCCGCCATTCAAAGCCCGGTGACCCAGCAAGCCTGGAAGAACGCCCAGGTCATGAAAACCGAAGCGTCCGCCATGCGCTGAGCGCCCCCCCGGCGCGGCAGCCAGCTCCCGGCGCAGGTGGAGCAGCCGTGCGGCAGTGCGCGCGGGTACAATCGGAAGTTACCTCGTTTGCTGGCAGGCGCCGGCGATCGAACTGGCGGCTGCCGCCGGACCACTCAACACATGGCTACCCGAAGAATTCTCGTGACCGGCGGCGCCGGATACATCGGTTCGCACACCGTTCGTGTGCTGCTCGAACGCGGCTACGATGTAGCGGTGGTGGACAACCTCTCCAAGGGCTACCGGCAAAACGTGCCGGCGCGGCGCCTGTACGAAATCGAGCTTGCCGATACCAGCGCCCTCACCGGCCTCATGCGGCAATTGAACACCGAGGCCGTGGTGCATTTTGCCGCGTTCATCGCCGTCGGCGAATCGATGGTCGAACCAGAACGATACTTCGTCAACAACGTTTCGGGCTCGCTGTCGCTCTTGAGCGCCATGCAGGCGGCTGGCGTGAAGCACATCGTCTTTTCCTCCACCGCCGCCGTCTACGGCAGCCCGGACGCCGTTCCCATCCTCGAAACCTCTCCCATTCAGGCGCTGAATCCATATGGCGAATCCAAAGTGATGGTGGAAACGCTGCTCGGCTGGTTCGACCGCATCCATCATCTCACCAGCGTTTGCCTGCGCTACTTCAACGCCGCCGGAGGTGCTCCTGATGGACGCCTGGGGGAACAGCATGAACCGGAAACCCACCTCATCCCGCTCATCCTGCGCGCCGTGCTCTCCGGCAAGCCAGTAACGGTTTTTGGCCAGGATTACGACACGCCGGATGGAACCTGCATCCGCGACTACATCCACGTGGAAGACCTGGCGGAGGCTCATGTACTGGCGCTCGAATACCTCCTGGCGGGAGGCCGCAGCGACCAGTTCAACGTGGGGACGGGCACCGGCCACTCGGTTATGGAAGTGATTCACGCGGTGGAAAAGATCACCGGGCAAAAAGTGCCGTACCTGATGGGGACGCGGCGCGCCGGCGATCCCGCCCGCCTGGTGGCGAGCTCCGATAAACTGCGGTCGACTCTGGGCTGGCAGCCGCGGTCCAGCGACTTGAACACCATTGTGACCCACGCCTGGGAGTTCGCGAGGCAGCACCGCTAGCGCATTCTCAGGCCAGTCTACCGAACGCGGCGGCATGAATCCGCTTGAGCGGGGAATCGAGAAGCGCGATGCAACCGGCATTCTTCCAATCGGCAGCGGACCTTCGCGGGTGGCTCGACCGGCACCACGCAACCGCGAGCGAGTTGCTGGTCGGGTTCTACAGGAAAGCCTCGGGCCGCGGTATCACGTACCGTGAGGCGCTTGACGAAGTGCTGGCCTTCGGCTGGATCGACGGTGTTCGAAAACGGTTGGATGCGGAAACGTACACCATCCGGTTCACGCCGCGCAAAGCAGGCAGCATCTGGAGCGCCGTCAACATCCGGCGTGTTCGCGAGCTGACTTCCCTGGGGTTGATGGAGCCGCCGGGGCTGCGCGCATTCCGCGCGCGGGACGAGCGCAAGACTCGACAGTACTCGTACGAGCGCGAGACCACTCAGCTCGATCCGGCCCTGCACCAGATCTTGCGCGCCAACCGGAAGGCGTCATCATTTTTCGATGCGCAGCCGCCCGGTTACCGGAAAACGGTGATTTTTTGGGTGATGAGTGCCAAAAAAGACGAAACGCGAGAGCGCCGTCTGGCCCATCTCATAGAGCGCTCCGCCAATGGAGCCCGAGTCGATCTGCTCAAACCCGGCCGGGAATGAACCAGCGGGAAATGACGGGAGTTAGAAACACGTTGTGGAGTTGACAACCCCACCGGATTTCGTATAGAAATTGACGATGACAAAAATTCGGCTTTTCCTTGTGGTCTTAAGTGCTTTCGTCCTCGCCGGCGCCCTGGCGCTGGCGCAACCGCCCCGGCGGGACATCGCGGGGGCGCGCCATCCCAACCTGGCGGCGGCGCAACGGTTGTGCCTGCAGGCCTGGGAACGGATCGGAGCGGCGCAAGAGGCCAATGAGTTCGACATGGATGGGCACGCGCAAAAAGCGAAAGAGCTGCTGGACCAGGTGAACCGGGAGCTGAAGGCGGCGGCCGAAGCGGCCAACCGCAAGTAGCGAGACTCGCGAACCTGAAGCCCGCTCACCGCCGGGTTGCCGGTGGTGGGGCGGGCAGTTCGCTTGGGGATAGGATGCGCGCTTCCATCCATCCTGCTTGGCGCAAACGCGCCGGCGAAGCGGTGAACGCCAGTTTGTAGCTGGCGTCCCCGGTCGGCCCTTCCCGCAACGGGCCGCGTTGTGGGTAGACCAGCGCCAGGTACCGCAGGATGGCATAAATGTCACCGTCCTCGGGCTGGCGCAGGCTGTAGCCGTTGGAGCGGAAGTGGACAGAAGCTCCCTGGGCGGAGAGCCGCCACGCCAGGAAGGCGCAGCAGTGAATCGCGTGCTCGAACCAGGCGTCGAGGCTGGCCGGCAAATCGCGATCCAGGAATAGCTCCACTGTCTGTTCCTGCTCGCGCGCGAATTCCCGCACCTGCAAGGCACCCACGTGCGCGGTGGCTTTCCAATCCACGTGGCGCGCGCTCTCCAGCGCTTCGTACGGGCGGATGCGGTAGAAATCGCGGCCCAGACCGCGATAGTAGGCTTCCATCTCTTCGGCGATGGCCGGCAGCATCTCCTCAAAGCCGGGCAATGGGTCGAGCGGCGGGTAGACCAGCGTCTCGCGCCGCAGTGTGACGCGCACGGTTTTGCGCAGGAAGCCGAACGGGAACGAGGTGGAAAATGCAAACCCGTTCTCGCGGTAGGCGCCGCGGCGGGGGAACCGCACTTCCACCGTCTTCTTTACGGTCGCGCCCGCCGGGATCAGCGGAAAATATACCGCGGACTCCAGCCGGGCACCGCGCGCATTCTGGATGCCTTCCACACGGATGGAAAACGACGGCATCAGCCACTTCACGTTGCGTACCGTCATCACGCCGGGAAAGCCGCGGCCGGCCGAAACGTGCTCCGGCGCCACGAAGTCGACTTCCAGGCCGGCCAGAGAGAGCCGGCTGAGTAAGCCGGAGACGACCAGCATCGAGAGCATCGCCGCCAGCACCAGAAAGAGGAGATTGTCGGCGGACACGACCGCGCCCAGCGCCGTCGCGGCCAGTGCCGCCAGAAACCACATCCCGCCGCGCGTAACGCGATAGCGAATGCGGCGTTCCATCGCGTGCCGGAAGCGATCCCACCAGTGGTGCATATCCGGTTCGATTTTACCGCCCGTGGCCGAGCCGTGCATTACAATCGTCATGTATGCGCCGCAGCCTTGTTCTCGCGGTTGCTTCCGTGGCGATGGCATTCGCCCAGAAGCGCCCCTTCGATGTGAATGCCCTGCTGGAGTTGAAGCGAATCGGCGATCCGCAGATTTCGCCCGATGGCAGAGTGGTCGCGTTCACCGTGCAGTCCGTTGACCTGGCCGCGAACCGCAAACCGCAGCAGGTGTGGACGGTGCCGGCTGAAGGCGGCGCTCCGCGGCAGATCACGCGCAACGGCGATAACAACAGCCGGCCGCGCTGGTCGCCGGACGGCAAAACGATCGCGTATCTCTCCGATCGCGGCGGCTCCTCGCAGGTCTGGCTGATGGACGCGGACGGCGGCAACGCCAGACAGGTCACTACTCTGTCCACCGAAGCCGACGGTGAAATCTTCTCGCCGGATGGAAAGTACCTGGTTTTCTCGAGCAGCGTCTACCCGGAATGCGGCGCCGACGACGCCTGCAACAAGAAGAACCTCGACGCCGATAGCTCCAGTCCGGTCAAAGCGCGCGTCTATACGGAGCTGCTCTACAGGCACTGGACCGCCTGGGCCTCCCGGCGGCGCAGCCACCTGATGGCGGTGCCCGCCGGCGGCGGAGCCGTGCGCGATCTGACCCCGGGCGACCGCGACGTGCCGCCGTTCTCCCTCGGCGCGCCGGACGACTACGACATTTCGCCCGATGGCGCGGAGCTTTGCTATTCGGTGAACCTGGACCCGGTGCCCGCGGTCAGCACCAACACCGACCTCTTCGTCGTTCGAATGAGCGCCGGCACGGAGCCGCTGCTGCCGGTGAAGATTACGAGCACCCCCGGCGCCGACGCCTCGCCGCGCTATTCTCCCGACGGCAAGTACCTGGCCTGGCGGGCGCAGACGCGCCCCGGCTATGAGAGTGACCGCTGGCGTTTGATGCTGCTCGAACGGTCCACCGGAAAAGTCACCAGCCTGACGGAAAGCATCGACCGCTGGGTGAATAGTTTCATATGGGCGCCGGATTCAAGCCGTCTCTTCTTTACCACCGGAGATCGCGGACGGCAGGCCATCCAGTGGATTTCGGTGAAGGGTGGCTCCGTGCACATGGCCGCGGCAGGTGACAGCGAGCTGGACGACATGGTGCTGGCCCACGAC
>Ga0181535_10001733_pt1 | contig 27883 bp, 27 predicted proteins | sample PEATcosm2014_Bin_44_FD_119774 | JGI IMG/M metagenome (GOLD analysis project Ga0181535, IMG submission 119774) | Peatland microbial communities from MTU Mesocosm Facility, Houghton, MI, USA - PEATcosm2014_Bin17_30_metaG | ecosystem: Environmental > Terrestrial > Soil > Wetlands > Peat | place...
AGTCTTTCTCGAGCGACCTTCCCCGGCGCCGATGCGATAACACACGATGGTGCACAAGCTCGAACGTCGACCCGAACTCGATGCCTTGCGTGGGCTCTTCCTTGTCTGGATGACGCTGACTCACCTTCCTACGCGCTTCAGCGACTTTGTGAACCAACCCTTTGGCTTCATTTCATCTGCGGAGGGATTTGTTTTTATTTCAGCTCTGCTGGTAGGCAGGCTCTATATCCGCGAGTTTGTGCTGGACCCAGGGAATGCCCGTTCAAAATTATGGAAGCGATCCTTCAAGATTTACGGTTATCACCTGCTGATGCTGGCCTTCGCCTTCACAATTGTGGCTTCATTTGCGGTTCACACGCATAAGGCTGCACTGGTCAACCTTCTCGACTTTTATCTCGCGCATCCCAAGGCGGCGATTCTGGGATCGGTGCTTCTGCTGTATTGTCCACCGCTGCTCGACATTCTGCCGATGTATGTCACGTTTCTGTTCTTCACGCCCATGATGCTTTCGGCGTCGGTGCGGTTTGGGTGGCGCAAGATTTTGCTGGCGAGCGGTTTTTTTTGGTTGCTGGCGCAGTTTGGGCTGCGCGATGTGGTGCACAACTGGGTGGTGCACGCGACGCATCTCAAAATTCCACTGCAGGAGACGGGCGCTTTCAATCTCTTTGCGTGGCAGGCGGTTTGGGTGGTGGGTCTGTGGATCGGGTCAAGAAGCGCGATGGAGCGAGAGCCGTTCCGGCCGCTCCCGGGGTGGCTGGCCGGCGTGTCCGCGGCGACTTGTGTCTTCTTTATCGGGATTCGTTATGGGTGGCTCGGCCCGCAACTGACGACCCAGGCGTTGGCCGTTCAGCTAGATAAGTGGCAGATCGGGCCGCTGCGGGTCGCGAATCTGATCGCTTTCGCAGTCTTCTTCTATTGGCTGAGGAAGTATGTTCTGCGTATCGTGGCCATCGAGCCATTTCCGACCTTGGGAAAGGCATCGCTGCGTGTCTTCTGCGCGCACATTTTCTTTGTGTTTGTCGGGCTCGCGCTGCTTTATGGAGATTTCAATGCGGATGGTCTCGATCAGTTGCACGGTCTGCCGGCGATCGCGTTGCTCGCGGTCACTTTTACTGCCCTGATTCTTGTGGCCGTGGATGAGGTGCGCAAGAAGCGTAACCGCCGCGAGCAAAAACAAGGGGAATCGCGCGGCGAATCGCCTTTGCAAGGCGGGCCGGCTGGTCCGAGCTTCCAAGCGCTGGCGGATTCCGCGTCTGCGGCGGGACCGGACTAAACCTCGATTCGTCATCAGCCCAGGGCCGAATTCATCAAACGTTTGCATTCTCTTTGCCCCCCTGAATTACTCTGTTAGAGCGGTTCTCCAATGCACTTGCCATGGTGAATTCTGAGAGGTGGCTTTTCCTTAAGGAAAAAGCCACTTGGCATTTGCGGTTTCTGAGCAAGGCAATTGGAGAACCGCTGTAACGGTTCTGTGCGGCCCTTGCAACTGAAATTCAACAGGCCGCCGAGCGAGGGGCAGACCGGTTGAGCCAAACCGTATTTGTACTGGAAGACGACACTGATATTTCGAGGCTGGTGCAGCATCACCTGGAAGCGGCGGGCTTTTTGACCCGGGTGTTTCATACCCCCTCCAACCTGATTCCGGACGCCGAACGGCAGCCGCCGGCGCTTTTTCTTCTCGACATCATGGTGCCGGGCGGGGATGGCCTGGATGTTTGCCGCAGGCTTAGGAGCCACAACGGCCTGTCGACGATTCCTATCATTTTTTTGACCGCACGTGCGGGAGAAAACGACCGGGTCCTGGGGTTGGAACTTGGGGCCGACGATTACATCACCAAGCCATTTGCCACGCGAGAACTAGTGGCGCGCGTCAAGGCAGTGTTGCGCCGGTTCGAGCGGCCCACGACTCCGTCGATCATCAGCTTTGAAGAAGTGATCATCGATGCCAACGCGATGCAATTGAAGGTGCGCGGCGAGCTGACGACGACCACGGCAACGGAATTTCGTCTGCTCGACTACCTGGCACGGCATCCGGGGAGGGTCTTCAGCCGCGACCACCTGCTCGATGCCGTGTGGGGTGACGCGCGGTTCGTGACCCCGCGTTCCGTCGACGTTTATGTGCGCCGTATCCGTGAGAAAATCGAAGTCGATCCGGAGAATCCGCGCTACCTGAAGACGGTGCGAGGCGCAGGCTATCGATTCGAGATCCCCAAGACAGACTAAGGCCAGGGCGTTAGCCCGGATGAGCAGGCCCCAAGTGAGCCGCAAAGTATTTTTCAAGCTGATGGGACTGTTCGTCCTGTTGCTGGTATTCCAGACAGTGGCGATGGAATTGATCCTGCGCCGCTTTGTGGGGCAGACCGCGGGTTCAACGCGGCACTTTCTCGATCGCGAATCGCTCTGGTCGGGCCTGATCGCGCTTGCCGTGGCATTGCCTTTGGCGGCGTGGGCGGCGAGCGGAGTGACAGCGCGGTTGCAGCGCGTGGTGGCCTTCGCGCGTCGGATTGCGCAGGGCGATCTGAGCGCCCGACTCGATGTTGCCGGCAGCGACGAACTGTCGGCGATGGAAGGTGCGTTGAACCAGACTGCGGAGCGGCTGGGACAAAGTTTTGCCGAGATCGAGAGCAGCCGGCATGAGCTTGCGACGATGCTCGACTCCATGCAGGAGGCCGTTGTTGCCATTACTCCGGAGGGGCAGGTTCGCTGGTCGAACGCTGTGATGCAACGCATCGCCGGGACGCAAATTCGCCCCGGACGTCCGCTGATTCACTCGGTGCGCGACCCGGAACTTTTGGCTTGCATTCGAGGCGCGCTACACGATGGGGAAGTGCGCTTCGGTCGAGCTAGTTCGCTTGCGCCGGGACGCATCTTTGAGATCAGTGCGGCACCGTTGCCTTCGGGTGGAGCAATCGCCGTGCTTCACGATGTGACGCGCATTGAAGCTGCGGAGAAGTCGCGGCGCGATTTTATTGCCAACGTCAGCCACGAGCTGCGCACTCCGCTGACGTCAATCCAGGGCTACGTAGAAACGCTTGTTGAGGAAGTGAAGCCTAACCCGGAGACCACGCGCGAGTTTCTGGGGATCATTCATAAGAACGCGAGCCGGATGAACCGGCTGACCGAAGATCTACTGGCACTGGCAAGCGTGGAGAGCCCCGATTACAAGCTGACGTTGCAACCCATCAAATCCAGCGCGCTGGTGCAGGATGCGATCGAGTCGCTGGGTGGGATTGTTGTTGATTCCGAGATCGAACTGGAGTCGGCGGGAGCGCCTGACGCCGCGGTCATGGCCGATCCCGACGCGATGAACCAGGTATTCGGCAACCTGATCGAGAACGGGGTCAAGTACGGGAAGGCTGGCCAGCGCATCCTTGTCGGGGCGCGGCTGCTGGAAGACGAGGTTGAATTCTTTGTTCAGGACTTTGGCCCCGGCATTGCTTCGGAGCATTTGGAGCGCATCTTCGAGCGCTTTTATCGCGTGGATAAGGCGCGCTCCCGCGAATCGGGTGGCACTGGCCTCGGACTCGCCATTGTGAAGCACATCGTGCTGGCGCACGGTGGACGCATCTGGGCCGAAAGCGAATTGGGCGCGGGTGCGGCGTTTCATTTCACGCTGCCGCTCGCACCTAAGCCGCATGGCTTGGGCGAAACCACGGAACCGGCTGCGGCGGCATCGCGTGCAGCGGATTGAGGGCAGTTTCTCGATCTGCTTGCGTTAGGCGCATTCGCCCTCTTGCCATCGCGCGAGAATTGGCGCCGAAGATGAGTGAATAGGCCGTAAATGATCGGCATTCATGCGACGGGCGACGATTCGGGCCATTTGTTAAACCCCCCGTAACATTTCGCGTAGAGAATCAGTTCCGGCACCAATTGTGCAAGGGAGCTATCCGTGAAAAAGACTTTGATTGCTGTTGGACTGATGGTTTTAACTCTGAGCTCAGCTCAGGCGCAGAAGCTGACCGGGGCGGGTGCAACATTCCCGTACCCTATCTATTCAAAGTGGTTTAGTGAGTACAGCGCCGCGCATCCCGGCGTTGAAGTCAACTATCAGGCCATCGGTTCCGGCGGCGGCATCAAGCAGGTCACGGCCGGTCTGGTCGACTTCGGGGCCTCGGACATGCCCATGACCGACGATATGCTGGCGTCGTCGAAGATCAAGCTCCTTCATTTTCCTACTGTGATGGGAGCCGTGGTTCCGATTTTCAATGTGCCTGGAGTCACCGAACTTCGATTCAGCGCCGACGTATTGGCGGATATTTACCTCGGCAAGATCTCGAACTGGAATGACGGGCGCATTGCGAAGGACAATCCCAACGCCAAGCTGCCTGACCAGAAGATCATCGTGGTGCACCGTTCCGATGGCTCCGGGACGACCTTCATCTTCACGGATTACCTGAGCAAGGTAAGCAAGGATTGGGCCGATGGACCGGGAAAGGGTTCCGCGCTTAGCTGGCCTGTGGGCGTAGCCGGCAAAGGGAATCCCGGCGTCGCGGGGCTGGTGCGTCAGTTACCCGGCGCGATCGGCTACGTCGACCTGATCGATGCCTTGAAGAATCACATCGCCTTTGGCGCGGTGAAGAACGCCGCCGGCAACTGGGTTACGGCTTCGATCCCCGGCGTGACAGAGGCGGCCGCAAGCACCAAGCAGATGCCCGCTGACTACCGGGTCTCCATCACCAATGCGCCCGGCGCGAATGCGTATCCAATCTCCAGCTTTACTTACCTTCTGGTTCCCGTGGCCTCAGGCAATGCGGCGAATCGCCAGGTGCTGAAGGACATGTTGAGCTGGATCGTGAAGTCGGGTGAAGGCGAAGTCGAGGCGCTCTCCTATGCTCCGCTGCCGCCGGCTCTGGCGGACAGGGAACTCAAAGCGATCTATCAGCTGAAGTAGGCGAGTGCGGACGGTCGGGCGGTGACGCCTGACCGTCGCGCCTCCCCTAGATGCGCAGTTTTTCCTCTTCCTTCGCAAGCAGAATTCGGCCTCGTTCGAGGTTTTCGCTAGGATGAAGCGGACTTTTCCTGCCCGTTCTGTTGAATCAGCCGGTCGACGAGTGGCTCAAGGGACTCGCCGGTCCGTGGCAGCACAAACACGGCCGCCTTGTCGTCCCAATCCAATTTGAAGCTCGTGGAGAGCGCGGAGATCCAGATCTGCCGCACAGGCGTGTTCGGTGTGATGACGAATTTGGCCGGAGGCTCTTCGAAGGAGACGTTGAGGACGCCGTTCTGTTCTTCGACTTCGAAGCCGGCTTCGGCTTCTTCCTCGCGCGCGATCAGGTGCTTCTTGAGCTGCTCGAGGGCCTTCTCCGCCGCACGCCGAAACTCCAGTTCATCCTGCATGGCCCAAGTGTAGCAAGGCAGGGCAAAGCACTAACTGTTGCACAACTTGATTCGTTTTTCTCCGGGATTTTGGCCTGAATCTTCGGTATTTTTGACCTTTTCATCTCTTCCTTGCAAATCCTTCATCACATCGCCGTCATACTCCACTCAGGTTCCTCATCCTGCCGTCCCGGAGACATGATGATGCGTGTGCAATGGTTGATCCCCTCGATTCTGACCTGCGTGCCGTTTGCCTCGCATGCCCAGGTGCATGTCGAGTTGCAGCCACCGGAAGCACCTGTTCAGCTTGTGCGCGATGTCGTCTACAACGAACTGCACGATCACCAACGCCACGGCTATTGGCGCTATTGGATCGAAAAGCAGGCGCAGCAGCAGACCAAAGTTGTGGAGCAAGTGGAGACCGCCGATGGGCCGGTTACCCGGCTCGTCCTGAGCAGTGGACGGCCGCTGAATGCGGTTGACCAGCAGGAAGAACAGGAGCGGCTGGATCATCTTCTGCGTTCGCCGCAGGAGCAGGCGCGCCACAGGCAGGATTTTATCGACGACGAAAAGCGCATTGGCAGGATTCTGGCTCTTCTGCCCGAGGCGTTTCTCTTCGAAGATTCAGGGGTTGAGAATGGCTGCTTTCATCTTCGCTTTCGCCCCAATCCCGACTACCCGCCGCACTCGATTGAGGCGCGCATCTTTCATGCGATGCGCGGCGATCTTTGGATCGATGCGCGTTTGAAGCGCATGGAACGACTCGAAGGGCAACTGGAGGAGAATGTCGATTTCGGTTACGGCATTCTGGGGCGGCTGTACAAAGGCGGCTGGTTTCGCTTGCAACGCACGCAGGTCAGCAGCACGGATTGGAAGACGGAGCGTCTGGAGATTCACATGAACGGCCGGGCTTTGTTTCTGAAGACGATTTCGCGCGAAACCAGCGAAGTCCGTGGCGGGTTCGTGCCAGTTCCGGCTGGCCTGAGTCTTGCGCAAGGCATGAAACTGCTGGCTCCCGCTGAAACAGCGGCGATGGTGGCGCCCGCTTCGTTTGCACGGGCGCACTGATTTAGCCAAATGGCTGTCGCGAACATTGGGGATCGCGGAACTATCCGATCAAAGGGCAGTCTCATAGGGAAACTCGGCGCGCGCGGTACTGAGCGCCATGGCCCACCAGCGCAGGCGTGCCAGCATCTTCGCCATCGACCGCTCGGCACGCTCTGGTTCGAGCAATGCGCCTGCGTTGTCAAACTGTTCCCATGCGCCGGCAAAGCTGACGCTGTCGCGAATCGTCACGGTGTGTAACTCCGCGAAGACCAGGCGCAATTGTTCCACTGCACGCAATCCGCCGGAGACGCCGCCATACGAGACGAAAGCCACGGGTTTGGCTTGCCATCCGGCGCCGACGGAATCGATGAGGGACTTGAGGGGCGCGGGGTAGCCATGGTTGTACTCCGGAGTGACCACGACAAACCCATCGCACTCGCCGATACGGCGCTGCAGTTCGTTTTCGTCGGTGGTCTTTGCTGGATCGATTGCCTGTACTTCGAATCCGGCGGTCGCCGCCATTTGGCCTGCCCATTGGGCAACTCTGTCGCAGAACCTTCCTGCGCGGGTTGAACCGTAGATCAGGCCAATCTTGATGAGAGCATTCATGTCGCTCCTTTTTGCGTCTCTTGCATCAAGCGTAATACCTCAAGTAATCTTGAGGTCAAGAGGAAAACGAAGTGACAGAAGACCAGCATGTCCCGATGCCCACGCAGCTCACCGTTGGCCAGGTGGCGGCGCGCAGTGGGGTCGCAGTTTCGACTCTCCATTTCTACGAGGCCCAAGGACTGATTCACTGCTGGCGCAACCAAGGCAATCAACGACGCTATGCGCGAGAAGTGCTGCGCCGGGTTGCTGTCATCAAGGTGGCCCAGCGTACGGGCATCCCGCTGGCCGAGATTCGCGAGGCATTGGCGACACTGCCGAACAAGCGGACGCCCACGGCCGAGGACTGGGAGCGTCTCTCGACGCGCTGGCGCGGCGATCTTGATGAGCGTATCGACCGGTTGACGCGTCTTCGCAACCAGCTGGATGGATGCATTGGCTGCGGCTGTCTCTCGCTTGGGTCTTGCCCGCTTCGGAATCCGTGGGACGAACTTGGCGCGGAGGGACCTGGGCCGCGCCTGCTCGACCCGGGGCGTGGTCAAGAGTTTGGTCTGGGATGTGGTAACCCGGCCGGATCAAAAAATCATCGCAAACACTGATGTTTTCTGCAGACTGGCCGATAGGTCAATCCAAGGGTCAGCAGACTATGGAATTCGCACCCATCGCCGGAATCCGCGCCGTCTCGCTGCAGAATTTGCAGAAGCCGATGGACAGAGCAGCGCCGCGTTTCGAAATCGAAGCGTCCGAGCGCTCGAGCGATGAGCACTATTCTTCAAGCCAGCAACAGGCTCCGGATCGTGGGCTTGAAGATGAAGAGGAAGATGCGGAGACCCTCGAACTGGCAGCAACTGAAAGCGATGCGGAGCGGCCCGAGAGCGTGTCCGAAGGGCGCTTGGACTGGTTTGTCTAGAACTGGTTTGTTCGGGACAGGTTTGTTTGCCGACTTCGCTGAACAAATATGCGAAAAGTCGGTTAGGAGTCAGGCGGGAAAGATACGTCCTGCTGTCCCTCAGCGCACCTTAAACAATCCTCTGCCGGCGGTGAAGCCAGAATAAGCTCATCTATTTGAGCAACTTGCAAAAAGAGTCTTGTCATCTGCTTGCAAACAGAAACAAATGGGAGTAAGTTTACTAACCAGTTAGTTAAACAATGACTCCGACATCCACTCACGCCCCCTCTGACCGCGCTGCCGAGACGCGCGCCCGCATCCTTGACGCCGCCCTGAGTGAATTCAGCACCCATGGTTTAGCTGGCGCCCGCACCGACCGAATTGCCAATTCAGCGGGCGTCAACAAGGCGCTGCTCTACTACTACTTCGAGAGCAAAGAGAACCTCTATCTTGCGGCGCTCGAAATGATCTCGGCAAAAATACGCGACCGGACGCTTGCTGTCTTCCTGCGCGAATGTTCGCCAGGCGAGCGCGTATTGCGCTCTGCCCTCGAGCACTTTGACCGGATTTTGACGCAGCACGAATTTCAGGGGTTGATGCAGCAGGAGATGATTCGCCTGCACAAAGGAGAATCGAGCGCACTGGAGGTCTTGGTCAAGCGAATCTTTGCGCCTGCCATGACCATGTACCAGTCCATGGTGCGCGAGGGCATCGAGTCTGGCGAATTGATCCAGGCCGATTGGCTGCAGATTCAGCTCGCGGCTCTCGGAGCGAACGTCTTCTATTTTCTGAGTGCGCCGGTGTGGCGAATTCTCTCTTCGACGGAGCCCTTCGCGCCCGACGCTCTGGCCGCGCGCCGCAAGGCTCTGGTGGAGTTCTTGGGGCAGGCGATCTTTACCGATCGGGAGCGAGGCGCCGCACTGGCTGCGCAGATCCTCGCCGATTCGCCGATGCCTGAAGTGAATACCGATCGGCTGATGTTTCGGAGGAACGATGAACGCACGAAATAGGGTTTTCATGATTCTGGGCCTGCTGACGCTGGGCTCGCTGGTTTGGTATCTGGTGACGGCGCGATCGCCGAGCGACTTGAAATTGATTGGCACCGTCGACGCCAATGAGGTGCTGGTGAGCGCCAAGATCCCCGGCCGCATTCAGACTCTTTCGGTCGAAGAAGGGCAATCGGTAACGGCTGGACAGTTGATCGCAACGGTCGAAAGCGACGATCTGGCAGCGGCGCGCAAGGCTGCGGAGGCTACGGTCTCAAGCAATCGCTGGAAGCTGAATGAAACGGTCGAGACGGAGCGGCAGAACCAGGGGGAAGTTTCAAGCGCCGCGATCAATGCCGAGGCGCAGGTTCGGGTTGCACGAGCTGCGCTGGCCCAGGCACAGGCGAACCTCGAACACCAAAAGGCTGACACTACGCGGACGGTTGCGCTGGCGCAGCAGGGAATCATGAGCGAGCAGTCGAAAGACGATGCGGCGACGAGTTTGCAGGCCGACCAGGCGGCAATGGAATCGGCGCGGGAGAGTGTCTCGGCGGCGGAAGCCGCGCTGAAGCAAGCTCACGCGCACGAGCTGCTCGCGGTTGTTTCGGCGCGCACGGTCGACTCGACGCGCGGACAGGTGCAGAACGCGCAGGCGCTTGCGGAGCAGGCCGATGTTGAACTTGGGTACGCGCAGGTGATCGCGCCTGTTACCGGCAAAGTGAATGTGCTCGCGGCACGCCAGGGAGAGGTGCTCGCGGCAGGCGGCACCATTGCCACGGTGATGGACCTGACGCAGACGTGGGTCTACGCGCCGTTGCCCGAGACGCAGGCCGATGCGGTGCAACTGGGCGACAGCCTGCGTGTGGAAATGCCGAGCGGCGCGAGCGTGCAGGGCAAGGTGATCGCGAAATCTTCGCTCGCCGATTTTGCCACGCAGCGCGACATCAATGGCGGCCGTAAGCGCGACATCAAAACGGTGCAGATCAAGCTGCTTATTCCGAATCCTGACGAGCGCTACGTGCCCGGCATGACTGCAGAGGTTTACATCCCGAAGAGCAGATTGGTGAAGCCATGACGGCGGCAGTAGGCAAACCGCCAAAAGAGACTGAGGGTTTGCCCTCGGCAATCCACAGCAACGGCAAGAGTGGCGCGCCCATCGCGATTGCCGTCGAAAACATTGTCAAGCGCTATGGCACTTTTGAAGCCGTGAAGGGCGTCAGCTTCGAGGTCGACGAGGGCGAAATCTTTGGACTGCTGGGGCCCAATGGAGCTGGGAAGAGCACGCTGATCCGCATGATGACAACGTTGATCCCGGTCACGAGCGGAAGGGCTATCGTGGGCGGCCACGACGTGAGCAAGGACTCCGACGATGTGCGCCGCATGATCGGCGTGATTCCGCAGGCTCTGACGAGCGACCCGGATCTGACCGTGGGAGAAAACCTGAGCATCTACGCCAAGCTCTACAGCGTGCCGCGCGCGCAACGTGAGAAGAATATTGCCGAGGTGCTGGAGGCCGTCGATTTGACGAAGTGGCGCGACGCGCAGACCAAGACGCTTTCCGGCGGTATGCGCCGTCGGCTCGAGATCGCTCGCGGGCTTGTCCACAATCCGCGCATCTTCTTTCTCGACGAGCCGACCACGGGGCTCGATCCCGTGTCACGCATTGCGGTGTGGGAGATGCTGAACAATCTGAAGAAGACACGCAACCTCACCATGCTGCTGACCACGCATTACATGGAAGAGGCCGATCGGCTTTGCGATCGCATTGCCATTGTCGATCACGGCAACCTTGTGGCGCTTGGCACGCCGGTTGAGCTGAAGCAAAGTGTTCCCGGCTCCAATGTCGTCGAGGTCCAGTTCAATCGCGAGGATCCGGAGTGGAAGGCGCGGCTTGAAGGGTTGTCCGATGTCACGGAGGTCCAGTCGCAATCGGCCGGGGTCTATCGCGTGCTGACTTCGAACGGTTCGAGGACGACCACCCAACTGGTTGAGATGGCTGCATCGCTGGGCGAAGAGCTTACTTCGCTCAGTGTGCAGAACACATCTTTGGACGATGTGTTCGTGCACTACACCGGCCGCCAGCTCCGGGATGAGCAGGTGAAAGCCGTCTTCATGATGCCGCCACGGCCGGGAGCACAGCCATGAACAGAATGTTCGCCATTATCGAGCGCGAGATGCGCAAGTTCTTCCGCTCGCCGACGCTGATGATCATGTCGCTCATGATGCCGATCCTGCAGTTGATCATTTTGGGCAACGCGTTCGGCGGCAAGATTGTGGGCACACACGTGGCGGTGGTAGACCACGACCATGGGCCGGAGGCAGTAAAAGTACGCGAGGCTTTTGACGCGATCGCCGTGAACATCAAGACCTTCACAACCGTCGAGTACCAGAACGATATGCAGGCGAGCGAAGATGTGCGCACGGGCAAGATCGACGCGGCAGTGATCATTCCCGCGCAATACTCGCGGCGAGTGTACGCGCAGGACGCACCCAAGCTTGGATTCGTCGTGGACAATTCCGATTTGTTCATGTCGTCGAGCCTGGAAAGCGAGATGCAATCGCTGGTAGACGCGATGAACGCGCCGCAGACCCAGAGCCGGCTCGCGACGTCGATCGCGCTCGAGGTGGTGGAGCTTTATCCGTATGTGAATTATTTGAAGTTTCTTCTGCCCCTCACGATTGCCCTGGCCATGTATATCTCGGTGATGATTGGGGGTGGCATGCTCTACATCGACGACAAGGCAAGGGGTGTACACGAGGGCTATCTTGTAACTCCCATCACTAAGTTCGAGTTAGTTTTCGGCATGAACATCGCCGGCTCAGTGAAGGCCGTGCTGGCGGGCATTAGCATCGCCGTAATCGGGTCGCTCATGGCCGGTCTCGGAGTTATCTTTCATCCCGAGGCCGTGGCCGAGCTTTTTTGTCTTATCGTTGCAGGCTCCATTGCCTTCAACGGCATGATGTTTCTACTCATGGTGCGAGTGAACGATCCGCTGGTTCCCCGCGCCATGTTCGGAGTTCTCAACACCCTTCTCCTATATCCCTCGGGGGGCATGTATCCCATCGCTGCCTTTCCGCGCTGGCTCCAAGCTATCTCGGTCATTGATCCCTTCACCTATTGCGTCCACGGCTTCAAAGCGGTGCTTCTTAAAGATGGCGGCTTTGTGGCCATTCAATACGATCTGCTGTTTTTGTTTGCGTTTGGCATCGGGACATTGCTGATTGCTACGCCGCTTTTCAAGCGCACCCTATGAATTCAAAAACTCAACGTGGATGTGGAGAAGTGCTCTTAAAGATGGATGTTTAAGTAGAAACAAAGGGCAACATTCCACATGTATATGAAGCAAATGCATTAGACATTTCCGGCTGGCGCTTTCGTCCGGAATGCAGTGAGGCGGTTCATTCCTTGTGGGAGGGTGGGCCGCTTCACTGTTTTGGGATCAGGCGTGGCGCACGGGATTCGAGCGCGCTTGCAGTTTTCCTTCTTTGCACCCATGGGCGCCGATCCCTCATCCTAGTGATGAGGAGATTTTTCAGCATGAGCACACAAACTGTTTCCGCGGCTGCCGCGGGCACGATTGCATTGGGAGACTTGACGGTCAATCGGCTTGGCTACGGCGCGATGCGCATTACCGGCAAGGGAGTGTGGGGACCGCCGGCGGATCACGCTGGAGCGATTGCAACGTTGCGGCGTGCAGTCGATCTTGGCGTGAACTTTATTGACACTGCGGACTCGTATGGACCGTACGTTTCAGAGGAACTGATCGCGGAGGCGTTGGCGCCTTATCCGGCGGGATTGGTGATTGCAACGAAGGGCGGATGGGAACGCGTGGGGCCGGGACAGTGGATCCACAATGCCAGCCCCGAGCATCTTAAAGAAGCCGTCGAGGGCAGCCTGAAGCGGCTGCGGCTGGAGCGCATTGACGTATACCAGCTGCATATTCCCGATCCGGCGGTTTCGTTTGACGCATCAATGGAGACGCTGGCGCACTTGCAGCAGCAGGGAAAGATTCGGCATATTGCGCTGTCCAACGTGACGCTCGAACATGTGGAGCGGGCGCGCAAGATTGTGCCGATCGTCTCGGTGCAGAACCGGTACAGCTTTGCCGACCGCGAGTGGGATTTCCTGCTGGACCATTGTGAGGAGAACGGGATCGCGTTCATTCCGTGGGCACCGCTGGGGCAGAATCGGCAGGCACACGATGTGCTAGATAAGGCGGCGAAGAAACTCGGCGCAACGCAACTGCAAGTGGCGCTGGCATGGTTGTTGCAGCGGTCGCGCGCGACTCTGCCGATTCCGGGGACCTCGTCTGTTGCGCATGTTGAGGAAAACATTCAGGCGGCGGGACTGCATTTGCCGGAGCCGGTTTTCCAGGAACTTTCGGCGGTGACTTCGCCGCCAGCGAGCTTGCGGTAACCCGGTGCAGCAGCGAGAGTCCTTCCCCGGGGGGAAGCAGAATGTGGATTGGATCCTCCTGCTTGGCGGCGGTGTATGCTCATCTGCACTATGAACACTCGACTTCCGCATCACTTGAAACTCGCGATCATTGTTGCAACGGCTATCCCGCTCGCCGCGCAGCAAAAGCCCAAGCCCGAAGACACTGAAATATGGCAGCCGGAACCAAAGATCGTGACTCCGGGCGCGACGGATTCGGCGCCACCGTCGGACGCGATCATCCTATTCGAAGGGAAGAATCTCGACGAGTGGGTTTCCGCCCAGGATCACTCGCCGGCAAAATGGGTGGTGCACGACGGCATCCTTACGGTGAGCAAGGATCCGGGTTCGGGCAACATCGAAACCAAGCGCACGTTCCGAAATTATCAGCTGCATGTTGAGTGGAGAATCCCCGAAAACATTACCGGAAGCGGCCAGGCACGCGGAAACAGCGGCGTTTTTCTTGCCTCGACGGGACCGGGTGATTCGGGCTACGAATTGCAGGTGCTGGATTCCTACAACAACAAGACCTACGTAAACGGCATGGTTGGCAGTCTCTACAAGCAGAGCATTCCCCTTGCCAACCCCATGCGCAAACCTGGCGAGTGGAACGTCTACGACGTCGTCTGGACTGCGCCCACCTTCAATGACGACGGCACGGTCAAAACGCCCGCCTACGCCACTGCCTTCCTCAACGGCGTCCTCGTCGACAATCACTTTGAGCTGAAGGGGCAGACGCTCTATATTGGGCAGCCGTTCTACAAGAAATATGATGCTGCCCCGATCAAACTGCAGGCGCACGGAGACAAGAGTGAACCGATCAGCTTCAGGAATATCTGGGTGAGGGAACTGCCGTAAAGGTTTTGACAGTGTAAGTGCGCATTTTGAGGTTCGTGCTATCCCAGGTCCCAAAAGAGGGACCTGGGGCACCCATTTTCGTGCTTGATCAAAAGGTCATTGACCTTTGACGGACGGCGGCTTTCGCCGGCTGGATCTGAACCCCTACAATGAGAACTGACTTCAATCCTCGAGGAAAACGATGCCGCTGTCCGGAGAAGCGATCCGCTTAATGAATTACATTGACGATGTTTCTGTGACGTTGCGCCGTATTCTGGCGTTTGCTCCGACGCTCTCGGAAGACGAACGTACGCGTGTGGCCACACACCTGATGAGCTCGAAGCCGAGCGCAGACGAAGTGCTCCAGGCCCTGAAAGCCAAGTAAGGCTTTCTTGTCGACAGTGGCGATTGTTGGGGCTGGCCCGCTCGGCAGGTGGCTCTCGCTGGCAGCTGCGCGCGTTGGCTATAACGTTTTGCTCGAAGACGTGATGCCCGCCAATCTGCATCATGCACGCGAGGCCTTGCGCCGCGAGTTGAGCGCAGAGGCGCTGCCCGCGGTGCAATTCGTTTCCACAATTGAGGACGCGGTTCGCGATGCGGATCTGGCGATTGACTGCGTGCCGGACGAACTGGAATCGAAGCTGGAGATTTTTTGGCTGCTCGACCGGATGGCTCCGCCACGGACGGTGCTGGCCACGCCGACGACGCGGTTGTCGATTGCCGATTTGGCCGCGTGCACTTATCGCGCGGAAAAGTGCGTGGCAATCGTCGTGGAGGCAAGTGAGCTGGCGGAGCGGGAGGAAAGACCGGCCAGTGAGTTGTTGCTGCGGACAACGCGACAGACCGCGCCGGAGACGATCGCGGTGGTGCGGGATTTTTGGGAACGGGTCGGATTCGTTCCGCGATTCGAGGTGGAATCGAATGCGAGCGGGCGTGTTTAAGTCAGCGGCGTTCAGCGAGCGGCCGCGAGGATCCGTTCGTAGTATTTGACGTAAAGCGGCAGCACAAGAGTAGAGCAGAAGCGGGAACGCGCGGTTTTTCGCGCCGCATCGCGCATGACATCGAGGCGTTCGCGATCTTTGAGGAGACGGATCGCGCCTTCGGCCATATTGTCTACGTCGCCGACGGGATAAAGAAGTCCGCTGACTCCATCGTCAATCAACTCGGGCACGCCACCAACGTTGGTCGCGATGGTGGGAACGCGGCAAGCCATGGCTTCGAGTGCGGCCAGGCCGAAGGACTCAAGCTGACTGGGCATGAGCATCAGATCGGCGAGCGGAAGCAGCTCGTTGACGCGCTCCTGCTTGCCGAGGAAGTGAATCTTATCGTTGATTTCGAGCTCGTGCGCGAGCCACTCTGCAGCCGAGCGGTCGGGGCCATCGCCGACCAAGACCAGGCGGGCAGGAACTTCCTTCAGCACGCAGGCGAAGACCTTGACGGCGTCGGTGACGCGTTTGACGGGCCTGAAATTCGACAAGTGCATCAGGATGGATTCGCCGGGATTTGCCAGGCGACGGCGCGCTTCGTTGCGAACTGCTTCGTCCTTGTATGGCGTGTAGACATCGCAGTTGACGAAGTTGGGGATGACCTCAATAGGGCTCGTGATGCCAAAGTCGGCGAGGGTTTTTTCCTTGAGGTAGTTTGAAATGCTCGTGACGCCATTGCTTTCCTGGATCGAGTAGCGCGTGATGGGAAGATAGCTGCGGTCCAGGCCGACCAGAGTGATGTCGGTCCCGTGAAGCGTGGTGACGAAGGGCAGGCAGCGGCCGCGTGCGGCGAGCATTTGCCGTGCGAGCAGCGCGCTGACGGAGTGGGGGATTGCGTAGTGCACGTGGAGTAGATCGAGCTCGTAGAACTCCGCGACTTCGGCCATCCGCGATGCGAGTGCCAGGTCGTAGGGCGGGAACTCGAAGAGCGGGTAATTCGAGACGGGCACTTCGTGGTAAAAAATGCCGTTGTCGCGCCCAGTGAGACGAAAGGGTTGCGAATAGGAGATGAAGTGGACTTCGTGGCCGCTTGCAGCGAGTTCGATGCCGAGTTCGGTGGCCACCACGCCCGAGCCGCCATACGTGGGATAACAGGTGATGCCGATGCGCATGGCTGAGTGTCGCTCCGTTTCGTTGTGTATGCCTTCGAGTTCGACGTACCGAAGGGCAGGGAAGATGCAGAACTGAGATTACACGACGGTGAACTGTTCGGGCGAAGGATCTAACGCAGCGAAGGAGATGAGATCGACAGCTGGGAATTCGCGGATGGTGCGCAGGGCATTGCGTTCGACGTCCCGTGACCCGCGGAGGCGAGTTTGGATTTTGTCCAGGTCGGCGTCGTTGTAACCGGGGTGAGTGACCAGCTCCCATGTGCCCGAAGGGAGTTGCTGCAGCAAGGAGCGAACGGTGTCGGTGTTGACGACGCCGGTGGCGGCGACGGCGATGGTTCCGTCCGTGGTGACGAGACTCTCTTTGGAGAGGATGCTGTGGAAGTAGGGTCCGAAGCGACGCAAAGCGAAGACTTCGGCGCTGCGGACGATCGACGCGCGTGGCGATGCACGGACTGCCCACTCCGGCTCGAAGGGGTTGCGCACCGCTTGGATGCCGGCCTTTGCGGCCGCTTGCAGGACCGGACGCAGGACAGCAGGAAACATGTGCGTGTGCTTATGAGTGTCGATGTGGGTCAGGCGCAGGCCTCTACGTTGGAGCAGCGCGATCTGCGCTGCGGCTTCAGCTTCGATTTCGGCGGAGTGGATGCGGCCGGTGAAGAGCCGCGATAGAAACGTGGTCAGCTTGGGAGGAAAGCATCCGGTCCGGGAGTCGATGAGGGTGGGGATTTCGCGCGGAGGAAGGACTGGTTTGCCATCAACGAGGACAACGTGGCACCCGACGCCCAAGGACGGATTCGCGAGCGCGAGTGCGATGGCTTCGTCGGTCGCAGGGGCTCTCGCCATGAGCGTGGTGCTGGTGAGCACGCCGGCTTGGTGCAACTCCACAATGGCGCGGTTTACTCCGGAGGTCAGGCCGAAGTCATCGGCGTTGACAATGAGACGGCTCACGGGGCAAGTGTACCAACGCGCGGCACGGCGGTACTGTGACTCGATACGATGAAGAAGGGCGCTGGTATCATGACTGTAGACCGCGTGGTCTCCCACTGTAAGTGGGCGGTTAGCTCAGTTGGTTAGAGCGCCTGCCTTACAAGCAGGATGTCGGGGGTTCGAGTCCCTCACTGCCCACCACTTCAAATTCCATAGCCGACCGAGATAGTCCACAAGAAGCACATTTTATTGTAGTTAGTCCCGGAATGTGGTTCGCTGAAGTCCGGTGCCACTCGGCGGAAATCAGCGTAGTCCGGGGCATTGAAGTGCTCGAATTACTGAAAAAAAGCTGACCGGAGAGATCCAGCTAAACCGATGCGGGGGCAGGGAAGTGTCCGAGCACTTGTTGACGGGCACGAATGGGAATTGAGAAGCCTGGATTCCCCTCCCGAGTGCAGACACTTAAAATGCCGCAAGGTCGAGAAGATCATTCTGAGTCGAATTGAGAGTTTCGGTAGTGTTCCTGCTGCTGTGCTTTTGCTTGCGACAACCGATCGCTTAATAAGGTCTGCTGTTGGGGTTGCTTTTGCTTTTCACCGGTTGCGACTAGGCCCCTTCGTGGGATCAGGAACCGAAAGCCTCCGGCTTCGCCGGAGGACCATACCTGGTCGGGGCGGAGGGATTCGAACCCCCGACCCTCTGCTCCCAAAGCAGATGCGCTACCAGACTGCGCTACGCCCCGAGGTAACAACGGACTTACTGGATTTCGCTCCGAAATTGACCGGACTGCTTGCTAGAACACGAAGTCCCACCTTAATCAGCTTATCAAACCACGGTGCACCTCACCTGTTGGCAAGAGCTGACACTGCAGCTAAAGGAGTTCGCCGAACCGCCAGCTGAGATTTTAATGACATCAGGCCTTGACGGCAAGTGCGACGACGAGGTTCCTCTTCACTTGCCGCTCGGCGGCAGCGGCAGCCCTGTCTTGCGCAGGAAAGCGTTGAATCGGGGATCGGAGCGCAAAGGCTCCAGGGACGCGTCCACTCCTATGAAGATCATCAGGTCCATGTTGTCTCGTTCTTTGTATGCCTTTTCCATGCTGGCGAACGCCTCGTCGAACCGGTGGAGCTTCGTGTAATCGAAGATTTCGAAAAAGGGATCATGCGGCACATTTTTCTGTCGCATCCACTTGTCGAATGCTCCACGCTTTCCCGGTGCGCCGTGAACTTCGTCAAATGCAGCTTGGCAAAGTTCCGTGTCACACCAGCCGAAGCCGACGTTCCTCATGATTTCATGCGCCTTGCCAAAATCACCCAGATCGCCATTGACTTCACCGGCGACAAAATGCGCCCAGCGATAGGTAGGATCCAACTTAAGCGCGGCGTTACAGTGGGCCAGTGCCTCCTGCAGGTGATTCGTGAGCCTCAAGAGGTTGCAATCGTTGGTTTCGACCAGCGGAGATCCTGGGTCGATATCCCGGGCGCGTGCCATTTCACGTAGCCCTTGGTCAATCGATCCCGTGATTACCAGAACGTCGGCATAGCCATTGCGCGCGTCGGAAGAATTCGGATCGAGTTCGAGCGCATGTTGAAAGTCCTTTTGAGCGCTCGGCATGTCCCAGTGGTCGTCCATCCCGATCCAGCCACGTTCGTCATAGGCCTCGGCCAGGTTTGGATCGAGCTGGAGCGCTTTGGCAACCGCTGCGTCGGCCTCCGCGATGACACTCGGCGGGACAGTCCCGTAGCCGGCCAGGAAGTCGTCGGCGCGCGCGATGCCGGCGTAGGCTCGTGCAAGGTTCGGGTCAAGCGCGACTGCCCGTTTAAAGAACTCGAGGGCCCGCGCTTCTGATTCCGGCGTATTGTTTTCGGCCACGATCCCTTTCAGCAACGCCTCGTAAGCTGGCGTGTTCATCTGTGGCGTGTCGGCGCGCTGCGCCCGATTGTTCAGTGTCCGCTTCAGTTGTTCGGCAACCGAATCCGCCACCTGGCTCTGCAGGCCGAACGTGTCGCGAAAATCGCCTTCGAAACTGTGCGACCACAACTGGTGGTCGGCTTGCGCGTCAATGAGCTGTGCATCGATGCGGACCCGGTCTCCGGAACGAATCACCGCACCTGTTACAACAACCTCGACATTGAGTTCGCGCGCGACCTCCGGCATGGATTTGTGCGCATCCTTGAACTGCATTGAAGTGAGAGGCGAGATCACCCGCAGCGAACCGATCTGCCCCAGTTCAGTAATGATTTCCTCAGTGATTCCGTCGGAGACGTATTCCTGCGACGGGTCCCCGGATAGGTTTTTAAGCGGGAGGACGAGCAGCGACCGCACCTGAACTCCACTATTCATTTTTGTCCGCGCATGCCAGGCCGCAGCGGCAAGAAACAGGATTAGTAGCAGTGAACAGGCAAGGGCTATCGGCCAGATCGGTCTGCGGGCGGCGGATCCGGTTGGAGGCACCGCCGCGGTCACGGCACGGGGAGCCTGCAGTTCTTGCACTTCCGCGATGAACCGATAGCCCATTGTCGGCGCTGTCTCGATGTAGCGCGGCTCCCTGGCGTCATCTGCAAGGGCTTTGCGCAGCTGTGCCACCGCCCGATTCAAAACGTGGTCCGATACGAAGGCGTCTCCCCAGACCGCTGAAATCAGCTCCCGCCGATCCACCAACCGGCCGGCGTTTTCAGCAAGATAAATCAATAGCTTCAGCGCCTTGGGCTCGACCTGCAAGCCGGTGCCGGCTTTGCTCAGCCGGAACGCCTCTGTATCGATCTCCACATCGTCAAAGCGCAGAGTCCTCGCCATCAGCTGACCTCAGGAATCCCTCAGCGAAACCTGACCACAACATCACCCCTGTATGAGTACCACGGAACACGGTCCCGGCTAGGGTCTCCACAGCCTCAAAGGGAGGACCCCATGAAAAGCATTCACACCGGCCCATTTGCAGCCAGCATTGCCTTCTGGTGTGTGCTGGTTGCCGGCTCTAGCCCTGTCCTCGGTCAATCCGAGGTCAAGTTCCGCCTGATCTCCGATTCTTCGATCATCTTAGTCCCGGTTCTGGTCAACGGCCAGGGTCCGTTTCCCTTCATCCTCGACACCGGCTCTGACGACGTCATCCTCGACTCCTCGCTCGCACGCAGACTTTCTCTCTCCATCTCCGCAGGCGATGCACATCAGGCGACAGTCGCCGGCGCCTGGGCGCCTGGTCGTTCCGTGGCAAAGTCGCTTCAACTCGGTCCCGTGCAGACTCAAAACGCGCCTGTCCTTCTGACCGATCTCTCCGGCATACGCTCGCGGGCCCCTCAGGCTCAAGGAGTCCTCGGCCAAAGCTTTTTGTCGCTTTTCAACTACCTGCTCGACTACCAGAACCGCTCCATCCGCTTCGAGCAGAGCGGTGAACTCCAGCATTCAATTCATGGAGAGCCGTTACCTTTGGAGATTGATGGGCACCGCATATTGCTTCTGGCGCAAGCGCAGACTGCGAGCAGCGCTCCGCTCCGACTCTTGCTCGACACCGGCACCAACGCTCTCGTCCTCAGCCGGGCCTCTGCCGATGCCATTCATCTCGTAGTTGATGGTCAGAAGTTCGAAACGACCGTCAATGCCAAGATCGCTCTTCCCTTCGGCCGGCTCGGTCAGCTGACCTTGGGCTCCAGGCTCTTGCATGATCTGCCTGTTACCGTGAGCGCCGCGCAACAAATGCAGCAGGTTTGCGACGGCCTTCTGCCTACGTCGCTCTTCAAGGCCCTCTACGTCAACAACACGGAGGGCTTCGTCGAAATCTTAGACAATTACCGGTAAATCCATTGAATCGCTGCATAATCGCCAACTCACTCGTTGAGCGGTGTGAGCAGGTGGATTTCACTCTTTGTTCGACACTCGCGATGTGATCTTGCCAAGCTTGAGTTTCGTCTTGGCCACAATTCGCTGGGATCGCACACCTTACGCCGCCGACTCCGCGTAAGTAATAGGTTTAGGGCACCAAGACTACGCCCGCAGGAACCTAGAGTGCGTCATTCGCTCAAAAAGAATACCTTGACTATCTACAATCACTTGTGTAGATAATCATAGTGTGGGTAAACCAAACGATCTCGTTCAGGGAACTCTCGATCTCCTTATTCTCAAGACTCTCTCCATTGAGGGCCGCCACGGTTGGGCTATCGCCAAGCGAATCCAGCAAATCTCCGGCGAGGTATTGCAGGTGCAGCAAGGCTCGCTCTATCCGGCGCTGCACCGGTTGGAGCAGCAGGGCTGGATCAAAGCGAAGTGGGCCGAGAGCGAGACGGGGCGACAGGCGAAGTTCTATTCGCTCACCGCTGCCGGTCGTAAGCAACTGGACTCTGAAACTACGCACTGGGCGCGCCTCTCTGAAGCCATCAACCTTGTTGTGCAGGAGTCCTGATTCATGCGCTGGTTGCACAAGCTTTTCATGCAGTGCCAAATGCTGATCCGTCGCGGCCGCGCCGGCGAGCAGTTGCAAGATGAGTTGCAATTCCACCTTGACCAGCAGATCGCGGAGAATGAGTCCGCCGGCATGGACCCCGATGAGGCGCGCAGTGCGGCTCTGCGCAGCTTCGGCAACCCCACGACGCTTCGCGACCAGGCCCGCGATACGTGGAGTTGGCACGGTCTCGAAGTGTTTCTCAGTGACGTTCGATTTGGCATACGTACTCTTGTCCGCACGCCCGGCTTTTCCGTCCTCACCATTCTGGTAATGGGCCTCGGAATCGGAGCGAACGTTGCCCTTTTCACTGTGGTGCATTCCGTGCTTCTGAAACCGTTGCCGTTCAAAGATCAGGACCGGCTCGTCAGGCTCTACGAGGCAAACTCGAAAGGCACCTTCCAGGACAATGTGCTGGCAGGCGGCACGTTTGCTTCCTGGCAAGCGCAGGCGCAGAGCTTTGAAGGAATTGCCGTCGAAAAGGGGATCGACTACAATCTCTCCGGTTCGGGCGGCCAGTTGCCTGAACTGGCGCATGCACAACAGGCATCGTGGAATATTTTTCAGCTGCTTGGTGTGGATGCAGCCACGGGGAGAGTGTTTCTTCCGAATGACGATCGCCGCGATGCCAATCCCACGGTCGTCCTGAATTGGGGCATGTGGAAGCGGCGTTATGGTGGCGACCCCGCCGTCATCGGAAAGACAATCCTGCTGGATGCCCGGCCATTCACGGTGATCGGAGTGCTTCCCGCATGGTTCAACTACCCGGATCCCAAGGTCCAGTTGTGGACGCCCATTTATCACGAGCGCTCTCCGGAAGTGATGAGCATGCACACGGCTCACAACCTGGATGCGATAGCCCGGCTCAGGCCTGGAGTTACCATCGACCAAGCAACGGCAGAGCTGAATACAATCCAACGACAGATACGGCGGCAGTTTCCAGTTGGCCCGGTCAACGACGCAGCCAATATCCGACCGATTCTCGACGCGGAGGTCTTTCGGCTCAAGGCCGGTCTGTACGCAATGTTTGCGGCCACAGGATGTTTGCTGCTGATCGCTTGCCTCAATATCGCCAACCTTCTTGTGGCGCGTGCGGCAACCCGGCGCAAAGAGACCGCGGTCCGTACTGCCCTCGGCGGCAGCCGCACGCGCCTCATCCGCGGACAGGTGATCGAGAGCGTCGTCCTTTCCGTCGCGGGAGGGGTCATTGGTCTTGCGCTTGCGGAGATCGCGCTCCTCTGGCTCGTTCACGCGCGGCAGGACATTCCGCGTGCGGATTCCATTCATATCGACGGCGTTGTCGTCCTGTTCACGATGGGCGTGATGCTGGTGTGCGGAGTTGTTGCCGGGTTGATTCCCGCTTTGTCCTCGAACGACAAACAGATCCTCAGGACGCTGCACGAGTCGTCCCGGAGTTACAGCAGCGGCCAGGGTGGCGTGCGTTTGCGGCGCGTTCTGCTGGGTCTCCAAGTGGGCCTAACAGTAGTCCTGCTTACATCTGCCGGACTGTTGCTCAAGACGTATTCCCGACTTCGTTCCGTGGATGTTGGCTGCGCCACCCATGACGTGCTTACCTTGGAAATCAATCTCCCCAAGGGCAGCTACAAAATACCCGCGCAGGTCGTCACCTTCTACGAGCAGCTGGTAGCCAGGGTCCGACAGTTGCCTGGCGCGCAAGCTGTCGCTGTGGGCACCGTCCTGCCCGGCGAAGGCCACCAGCGCGACGATGTTTTCACCATCCAGGAGCATCCTGCATTACCCAAAGGCCAGGTACTCGACGCCTCTACCTATTTTGCCGATCCTGGCTATTTCAATGCGATGCAGATACCGTTGTTGCAGGGTCGCCTCTTTGATGCCGATGAGCGGCTTGACCGCGGCAGCGAGGTAATCGTCAATCAGGACTTCGTTCTGCAGTTCCTGAAAGGCGAAAACCCGCTGGGCAAGCACATCAAGGCGGATGTCGAGGTGCCGGGAGCAGATAAGGGCCTGGAGATTGTGGGCGTGGTGGCCGACACGTTGGAAAATGTCTCCGGCACTCCCACTCCGACCGTCTATTATCCCTTTTATTCAGGCACGCAACGTTCGGGTATCTTGGTGATTCGAACGAAACAGGCGCCATCGGCCTTGGCGCTTCCTGCACAGCGGGCGATCGCCGGCATTGACCCAGGCTTAGCCGTGGCCAATGTCTTCACCATGGATCAAATCCTTGGCAAGTCGACCGTCGCCGCCAGCTTCGATGCAACCTTGCTGCTTGCCTTCGCTTTCATTTCGCTTTTCCTTGCTGCGATTGGTTTGTTCGGAGTCCTTTCCTACATAGTTGCCCAACGCACTCCCGAGATTGGCATCCGTATCGCTCTCGGGGCACAGCGCCAGCAAGTGATGCGGCTCATGCTTCGCGACGGCCTACAACCCGCCTTTTCGGGACTGGTGCTCGGGCTGATCGCCAGCACCGGAGTGGCGCAGCTGATCCGATCGATGCTTTACGGAACTCGTGCTCTCGATCCGGCAGTTTACATCTTGGTCAGCGCGACGCTCCTAGTGACAGCTATTCTGGCATGCACCTTGCCGGCGTGGCGCGCCTCGCGCCTTGACCCAATGACCGCTCTTCGCATGGAGTAGGAACTCACGTGTAATTGCCGCAGTGAGGCGTCAAGGAAATGTTGTCAGTTTCATTCGGCCGTCGAGCAGCACTAAAGCCAATTCATCGAACAGCGACAAAAGACAATTGATAAGGCGGTCGAGATGATCTGGAAGTAGTAACCAGGGCACGTATCAGTTTGATCAGACCGACCTTTAATGGCGGAATAGAGTCATACATATCTCGCCCAAGATGCGAGATGATGCTAGGTAGTATTAATAATTATCCCGCCGGCAAGTTGGGTCCCGGCGGGATATTTTCTGTAGCGGATGTTCCCGCAGATTTGCTCCTCGACTTTTTCACAATTTCCACGGCGATTTTGCGGAACGACGCATTCGAAGCGGGCCGGATCGGACAAGGGGCACATCAGCGTAATTGTTCTCAAACGAATACGCTCGTTTCTTGCTTCAGTTGTGACGCAGTTTGAATTTCGAGACTTTGCATGTCAACGAGGGCCAGCAGGAACGACAGCGTCAACTCCGCAGACCGCGTCGACGAAAACCAGGGCTGGATCGAGAGTCTCGTCACTGCGAGCCTTCGCTAAAGGTACGAATTGATATTTTTCGGCCAGCAGGACATACAGCAACACGTCCTGTGATGAGGACTATGTGTAGGGCTATTGGATCCTGCGGTCCCGGTCTCATCGAAGTGTTTTCCGGTTGCCTCCTCTTGCAGGGTTTGTTCTCGTGCTTGCCCGTCATCGCTCGCGTGCTGGTCTCCGATGAGTACGGCATTTTGTTCACTCATGGTTTTCTCTCCTACGGTTTCTCTGGAACTACACCCTGAAAGATATTCTGCAAGTGCGACGGAAACCAAAGATGGTTGCTTTTGCTCAGGTAGCACGCAGGCCAAGGATTCCCGCTACTTCTCCCGAATTGAGGTCGCCTCGAGTACAGAAGAAGCAGGAGTGCCCGTGTCCCCCGGCGTGTTCAGCGAACATCTCTAGCGGGTTCCTGGGCCGGCTTTCGGGCAATCGAAGCCCTTGCATGATTTCGAGGTCTCTCACAGCATTGCGAAGGAGGCGTCTATCTTCTGGGACTGTTTCGTCGGAGATCACGATGAGGAGATCCACATCGGATGCCTCCGAAAAGGCGCCGCCCGCCACACTGCCAAACAGAATCACGTTCACAAGAGAAGTCGTCCCCCTCGAGTGCAACTGCGCAATTCCATCCAGGTACTGTTGAGCACGACTCGCCATCTTCCGCCTGCATACTGTGCCGAATGGACTAATGTCGGGCAGCGGACATATAGAAAATCCGCAAATTGCTTTTAGGCTAGAGAGCATTATTGCAAGCTCGAAGACGAGCGCTTCTTGTTCCTCATCCTCTGTGCGCTTTCACTCGGCGCACAGATCTTCGTGTTGGCGATACCTTCGAGTACAAAATATGGGAGCGGATTGGGAGGAGACTGCGGGCAGGAAGCAGCAGTTTGAAGCGGCGAGCGTGCGCGAGGACAAGCTTGGCAGCCGGTCGAGCAGTAGTTTCTCGTTGGACAACGCCGACGCATGCTTCAACGTGAGCAAGGATGACGCGCTGGCTTCAAAAATCGGTCACAAAAAACTGGTGAATCGCGCAACAAAGAAGGGGCCGGTTCGTCATTCCCATGTATCCTTTTCGAATGCCCGGAAGGAACGGTGTTTTGCGTTCTCTGCGATATCGCAGGGATAGGCGCAGAAGGCCTCTTTTTCCATGACGAGGGAGCAAGTGGGGTGTGAGATGGATGTGAGCCGTAAATCGATGGGTTGGCGGTTTTGGTGGTTAGGCACTGCGATTGCCGGACTGATGATGGCGGCCGGAGTGCGCTCTGGAGCGCAAGCTTCTTCGCCAGCGGCCGCGCCGCAGAGTGCACAGGCTGCATCGGCCGGGCAGAGTGCCGCGGCGCCGGCAGCTTCGCCGACGGACATTGTGGGGATATGGCAGGGAACGCTGCACATTGCGCAAGCGAATCGGGATCTGCGCATTGAGAACAAGATCAGCAGGGATGGAAAGGGCAATCTAGCGGTGATCGATTACAGCATCGATCAGGGTGGACGGCCTATTCCCGCGAACAAGGCCAGCTTTGAAGGCGGTGTGTTGAAGTATTCGATCGATGCAATCAGTGGATCGTATGAAGGCAAGATGTCGCCCGACGGAAAGAGCCTGACGGGGAACTGGACGCAGGGGCCTGGCACGCTGGCGCTAAACATGGAACGGGTCACAGAAGATGCGGCATGGCCAATTCCTGAGCCACCGAAGCCGATGGCGGAGAATGCCGATCCGTCGTTCGATGTCGCGACGATCAAGCCCAGCAAGCCAGGTACTCCGGGGAAGCTGTTTTCATTCCGCGGACGACATGTCATCACCATTAATACGAATGTAAATGACCTGATTTCGTTTGCGTACGGGCTGCATGCGAAGCAGATTCTTGGCGAACCGGATTGGTTTGGCAATGACCTGTTCGATATCGACGGTGTGCCGGATGTGGAGGGGCAACCGAACTCGGCACAGTTTCGAAGCATGGTCCAAAAGCTTCTTGTGGATCGATTTCAGCTGAAGTTTCATCATGAACAGCGGGAACTCTCGGTTTACATCGTCACGGTTGCGCCGGGCGGCCCAAAGTTGGAAAAGTCTGATACTCCGCTCAGCCAGGGACAAGGGTTCTTTTTCCGTGGCTTCGGAGATCTGAATGTCTCCAACAACTCGATAACCGATTTTGCACACGGGATGCAGGGATCGGTAATGGATAAGCCGGTGGTCGATCACACGGGCCTGACGGACCGCTACAACTTCCGGCTGAAGTGGACGCCGGACGATTCGCAATTTGCGCAGTTCCGCGGCACCAACCCGCCGCAGCCGCCGGCTGCAGGCGATAATCCGAACGCGCCGCCCAGCTTGTATACAGCGATGCCGGAGCAGTTGGGATTGAAGATTGAAGCGGGCAAGGCGATGGACGATGTGATTGTGATCGACCATGCGGAGAAACCGTCTTCGAACTAGTGTCTGATAACGCCGGCCAGGAAAAAATGTTCGCCACAGCAGCGAACGAAAACCACGGTCCAAGCGTCTGACCTGGGACGTCCTCGAACAGGCCAGAGGTACAAGTCGGCTTCCCCTGCCGGAATTCGCGGAAACTACTCAGCTCGGGCTGCGCACAGGATGGAAAAGGCAACCAGATCTCCGGGAACCTATGCAGTCGCGCTCCTCACCGCCGGTGTTCTTGTTGCGGCGCGCGGCTTGCAGGCGCAGGTGAGCGCCCCCGCTTCCGCTTCTCCGGTCCCGCCAGCTGGCACCAGCCAGAGCCAGGCGACGCAAACGCCAGCAGGCGCCGCAGCGCTTCCCGCGTTCGATGTAGTGTCGGTCAAGACCCACAAAGACGAAGGAGTAGGAATGATGCGGATCGGGATTTCTGTCACTCCCGACGGGTTCCAGGCTCATGGAATGCCTCTGCAGATGCTCGTCCGGCAGGCCTTTGGAGTTTCCGAAGACCGAATCTTGAACGAGCCGGATTGGGTGAAGTCAGCGCGGTTTGATATCGATGCGAAGGTTGCGCCCGAAGATGCGCCAGGGTTAGAGGCGTTCAGCATGCAAGAGCGCTTTGTGATGTTGTTGCCGGTTCTGGAGGATCGCTTCGGCCTCAAATTCCATCACGAGAAGAAGGAACTGGAGGTGTACACCCTGGTGGTGGCGAAAGGTG
>Ga0181535_10001735_pt1 | contig 27870 bp, 34 predicted proteins | sample PEATcosm2014_Bin_44_FD_119774 | JGI IMG/M metagenome (GOLD analysis project Ga0181535, IMG submission 119774) | Peatland microbial communities from MTU Mesocosm Facility, Houghton, MI, USA - PEATcosm2014_Bin17_30_metaG | ecosystem: Environmental > Terrestrial > Soil > Wetlands > Peat | place...
ATCGCCTTGCTGCTGGCGGCGATGCAGGCTGTCTCCTTTGCTGTGATCGCATACGGCTACGTTGCCTCCGCCGTGTGCGTGCTCATCGGCCCAATCTTCATTCCGTGGTTCATCGTGCCCAAGATGGATTGGTTGTTCTGGGGTTGGTTCAAGGCGTTCATCGGCTTCAGTTTCTATCAGGTGATTGCCTCGGCCTTCATCTTTGTGTTCTCGAAAGTCCTTACGTCGATGTTCCAGGTTATCGGCAACATCAGCATCTCAAACGCGCTCACCATCCTGCCCGCGCTGCTCATCACGCTCTTTGTCTGCATCTACGGCCTGGTCAAAATCCCGGAACTGACAGGCGCGATTCTCAGTGGCCGCGCCGGAACCTGGGTCAATCCGATGGGAAGGTAAATATGAGTCAAAAAGAATTTCCGATCACCGATGCCGGACATAAATTTCTGGAACTGTATGCGGAGCCGGTTGTCACCAACACCTATCTCAAGGTAGCCATCCTTGTGCTCTCGGTCGTTGCGTTCGCGCTGCTTGCGCTCCTCTACCGCGCCGAGACCGCTGCCTCGCGGCTGAAGCCGCTGGTCATCTCGGTCTCTGACGCGGGTCGCGGCCAGGTGGCCAGCTATGCCGACTTCTCGAAGGTTCCCGTCGAGCGTGTCAGCAAATACTATCTCGCTCGCTGGACGGAGCTGTACTACGGGCGTAATCACGCCACGCTGCACCGCGACTTTTCCGAGTCACTGAATTTCTTCTCGAACGATTTGCAGGGTGCGACATTGGCGCAGGTCAACAAGGCAAAGACGCTGGACACCTTTCTGCTTGACCCCAGCGCCCCGAACGTAGACATCGAGATCAAGGCTGTTGTTCTTGAGGACATTCGTCAGACTCCGTACCGCGCTCATATCGAGTTTGAAAAAGTCTTCCGTTCGCCCGGCGACCAGAATGAACAACGGCGCGAACGCTGGACCGCGAACGTCGTCTATAACTTTCGCGACGAAGTGCCCAACGAAATGCTGCTGACCAACCCGCTTGGCCTTGTCATCAGCTACATCCACGAAGACCAGGCATTCGGGAACTGATTGCCATGCTTGCCAACGCCGTTTTCGTCGCCACGCTTATCTTTCTTGCACTCGGTTTTGGATTGATGCACGAACTGCATTTTCTCACTCCATGGCGCAGCCTCATCTTGCATAGCTACCTCCAGAGCATCGCGCTTTACTGTGCCCTGCTCTTCGCCAACCTTCTCGGCCTCACCATCTGGATCGAACGCAAGTTCTTCCTGCGCGATACAGGCCGCAAACTCAAGCATCTCGACCAGGAGATTCACAGTGGACACTCGGAACTCTCAGAAGAAATCACCGCGCAGTTCGGCGAAGAGTGAAAGGAGCCATCTCAGCATGAGCCAGGAACACCAGCCGCAACCGCCCATCGACGACTTCGATCTTGAAGAACACATGGATCGTTCCATCGATCACGTCGCGCGTGTCCGCGACGCCAGGGAAGCCGCCCAACGTGAGATGGAATCCTTTGGCGATGTTTCAGAGTATGAAGTCACCACCATTCAGGGGCAATTGAAGGAAGAACCCAATACCGGCTCCCAGGCTTCGCTCGACTTTCGGAGTGAGGAACCCACCGAGCAACGGGAGACAGACTGATGCGGCTTGACCTCCCGGAGGAACTTCCCCGCAGACGGGCGCCGGAGATCCAGCGTCCCGCGCCACCGCTGGAGCCCTCCCCCGTTGAACGCCGGCGGGAAGACCTAGCGGCCCGCGCTGAAGAACATCGCGGGCCGGAAGTCTCATTGCCGCGCCGTGAGCAGCCTGTCTCCCCGCAGCGGCCTCATGAACAGGGGCAGCGTGCGGTCTCCCATGAACCATCCGTAGAGCGGCGACCCCGGCGTAATGGCCTACCTCACCAGATGATCGGTGTTTCTCTCCGCGAGGAAGAGCGAAACGTTCTTGCAGAGGTTGGACGCTTTCGCGTCATCAGCACCCGCGATCTTGCCGAGACGATTTATGGCAACAGCCATTCCCAGATGAAACGCGACCTGTCCTTTCTGCGGGAGAAGGGTCTTGTGCAGGTAGATGCCGTAAATGCCCGGCGCGACGGTCGCGGCGGAAAAGTGGAGCGCATCGAGGTTGTGACATTGACCAAAGCGGGCAGGGATGCCGCGCGCCAGACATCAGGGCTGCCACAGAATCAACAACTTTATGCCGGACTCGTGAAGCCGCGCGAGGTCGAACACGACACGCAGATTTATCGGGCTTACCGCAAAGAGGCGGAACGCATTGAGCAGAAGGGCGGCAGCAATCTCCGTGTGAAGCTCGACTTTGAATTGAAGTCCGACGTACAGAAAGCAATACACGCCAATCGGAAAGCCGATCCCGAACGCGACATGGGAGAGATCAAGCAGCAGGTCGCGCAGCAGTTTGATTTGCCTTACGTCAACAACGGCATTCAGATTCCGGACGCGCGGATTGAATACGACCTCGACCGCAAAGGCGATCAAGACATAGGCCAAGGCTCAGGCAGCAGTCATGAGGACATTGAAGTTCTCACCGCCGCGTATCGTCCCGGCCATCTCCGCGCCAAGGCGCAGGCCGGGTTTCACGTCTATGCGTCCGCCTCCGACCGTGCAACATTGACCTCGAAGATTGAGGGTGATCACTACTTGATGGAAAACATTCTGGAGCTTTAGCTATGACCGTCGATCTTGTCTCCGCTCTTGAATCGCTCAGCTACACGGAACGCGAAGCCGCGTTCCTGTATCTCGTCGCGGCCCACTCCGGTTACTTTCTGCGCCGTCAGTTCAACTACTTCATCGACCGGCACAAAGGTTTTCTCGCCGCTCGCTTTCTCGAAAAGGCCCACGACGCCGGGCATGTGGAAACCATCGACTACGGCCAGGGATTCCATGTCTATCATCTCTTCGCCAAGCCGATCTACCGGCTTCTCGGTAACGCCGACTCGCAGAATCGCAGACGGAAGGGCGACGGCATGATCCGTGCGCGGCTGATGGCCCTCGATTATGTTCTCGAAAATGGAGACGAGCATTACCTCGTCTCCGAGCAAGAACGTCTGCGATTCTTCACTGAAGTGCGCGGCATTCACGCAGAGAATCTGTCCGGTGATTCTTCATTCTCCGCAACCTTCCCGGTTGCGATTGCCGACAGGACACAACCGGCAACATCCCTGGTGCGCTTTGTCTTTATCGATGAGGGGTTGTTGTCGATGCGTAAGTTCTCCCGTTTTCTCGCAGACATTGCTCCTCTTCTGCATGAGCTTGGAACATTCGAGTTGATCTATGTCGCCTGCGCTGATTACAACTTTCCGGCAGCGGAGCATGAGTTCCGGCGGCAGTTTCAACCTCTTGTCCTTCCACCGCAAAGGCTTCTGCGTCCAGATTGGCGGACGGAGGCCCACATAGTTTCACAGCAGCGCCGGGCGCCGCGTAATGCGCAGTTCACCACTCTGCTCTTCCACTACAGCTATCCATCGCTCCAGCGCAATGAGCCTCGGGGGTCTGTACATGGGTCTGAGGGTGGGTCTGTTGAACCGCTCATAAACGATGGAGTGGCATAAGGATGCGCCAGATACAGGGTCACTACGGGGGTAGTACGTGGGCGGGAGCGACCCGCCCTTGCGGGCTGCCGCGTCGGCTGACGCCGCGCTCGTCGCTCCCGCCCACGTACTACCAGAGGCCAAAGACAGTACCGAAGTTGGACCGGCACGAGTACCTGATTCGGTCCTGTTCAGGTACTCATTTCGACCTATATCAAGTACCGAACTCTGGACCAGATGAATGCAGAAAGCGTGCCGCAATGGTGGCCAGAAAGGAACCTTCGATGAGCAAATTGAAGATTGAACACGGAGCAAGCAAGATTAACCTTGTCCTGCTCAAAACCAATATTGAGGACGGCATTTCGTCCGACATCGACCTGATGTGCCAGTGGTCGAACAACGACCGCAAGTACATCGTCAACGAGCTGTTGCGATTCGCTCTTGCCCAGAACGAGGACTTCCTCAAGTACAAGGCTGGGCTTGCAGCAGGCCCGGTTCGCTCCCCGGTCAATACAAGGCCAGCGCAGGGTGCTGGCAAGGTCATGCCGGATGTGCCAGCGAAATCAGATCCAGCTTCAGCAAACCACCTGTAACTGAGGATTCCCAAGTATGCGTCTCGCTTTTCATCTTCAAAACCTGTCGCGTCCGTTGATTGAATACCGGTTGCTGCTCTCGCTGGGACTGAGCGCGGCCTGCGGCATCGTCCTTCAGAGTCTCTATCCGGTCCATGATGCCGACCCGTTACTGCGCCTGCTGGAGTTGGAGCGGCCCGAGATCTTTCATGGATTGGTATGGAGCTACAGCCTGTTCCTGTTCAGCACGCCCTTTCTTGTCTTCTCCATTCTGTTCTCACTCGCGTATGTGCACTTCTACGCGCCGAAACCGAACGAAGTCTCGGGACCGTTGCCGCCGTATCCCGATCCATTGCTGCGGGACGAATTGGGATTGATTGTCGGCGAGCTTCACCACCAATTGAAACCGAAGTCGTCACCGGCGCCGCGCTGGTTATCAATACCGGAGCGTGGTCTCTATACGGGTATCTGCGTAGTCGGCGCTATCGGCTCCGGCAAAACCAAGGCCGTCATTCTGCCGGCCATGCGCCAACTCTTCGCGTATAGTGCCGGCGATCCACTGCGTAGGCTATCCGGCGTGGTGCTTGAGGTGAAAGGCGATCTTTGCCGCCAGGTGCAGAGGATATTGGAAGGTTGCGGGCGGGGCCAGGATTATGTCGATGTTTCGCTCGATGGCGACATTCGCTATAACCCGCTCAACAGCGATGCCGACGCCTACGCGCAGGCGTTTAACATCGCGTCCGTCATCGTCGCCATCTGGGGCAAAGGCAAAGAGCCTTTCTGGCAGCAGTCCTACACCGACCTCGTCCGGTACGTCATCATGCTGCATCGCGCCCGCGACGGGTACGTGACCATGCTCGATATTTTCCGCACTGTCATCAGCTCCGGGACATTGGAACGGATGCTGATTGAGACAGGACGCCGCTACACGTCGGTCTCCTTCGTCGGAGTTGGGAGAACGGAATATCTGAAATATGAATCTACGCTTGCACCGTTCCGGTTTGCATGGAGTGATAAGCTGGGCCAGTACGTTGCCCGCTGGACCGAGGAACTGGAAACGGTTTTGGTCCGGCAAACCACCATCACTGCATCCCTATATAGTCGCAAGGCTGGCGATCCTGAAATACGAGGCAGTTGGGAGAGCGTCCACTACTGGTATTGGGAGCACTGGAAGTTCTTTCGCTCTGAGACCAAGACTTCGATTGTCCAGGGTGTCGCCATCTTTCTTTCGCTGTTCGAGACCGATGCGAAGGTTCGCAAGGTCTTCTGCCCGCCGAAGGAACTGTACGAGGGCAAGCCTTCCCCAACAGACCCACACGCCAGAGTATTGCCGCCGTTCGAAGAATTGATCGAATCAGGTAAGGTCGTGGGTCTGAACTTCCCAACTGCATTGAACCCGGCACTTGCCAAGATTATCGGCACCATGATGAAGGTCGATTACCAACGGGCCGTGCTGCTGCGGATTCCCCAGATGGAAGACGGCACACAACGGTACTTCCGGCCTACCGTCTTCATCTGCGACGAGTACCAGAACTTCGCCACCGTGGGCGGTGACAACCCGACCGGCGATGAGAGGTTTTTGTCCCTGTCCAGGCAGCCGAAGTGTATTCCGCTGGTCGCCACCCAGAGCATCTCCAGCCTGAAGGATGCCCTGCCCAATGAAGGCGTGAAAACCTTGCTTCAGGCGTTTCGCACGAAGGTCTTTCTGTCTACTTCGGACCCGGACACGGCACGGTATGCGGTCGAACTCTGCGGCAAGGCAGATAAGACGAAGGTCAGCTACACCGTCTCCGAGTCCAGCAGCAATGCCAACGTTGGATGGCTCAGTGGCCGTACTTCGTCCAGTAAAGGTTCTGTCTCCGCATCCAAGCAGTACCAGAAACATAAGGAGCCGCTGTTCGACGAGAACGTGTTCTTTGAACTCAAGAATGCGCAAGCCATCGTCATCGCCTTCGACGGCATCAGTCCGTTGCCTCCCACTTATTGCTACCTGAAGCTGGATTTCCTGCCCATCACCATGACCTGGTTCGACCAGGAGCGGATCGAGTTCGATCCGGAAAGGATTCGCGCATGAGCTTCGAGATCATCATTCCATTTCTGAAACCCATTAAGCACTTGCTCGAATCAGAGACCGTCTCCGAGATCATGGTGAACCCCGACTCGTCCGTGTGGATTGAAGAAGATGGACGGATTCAGTTGTTGCCCGGCATTCGTTTTGACGACGGTGCGCTCCAGACCGGCCTTGAAGTAATTGCTAATCGCTTCGGCAAAAAGCTGGACGCCGACTCGCCCATCCTCAATCTGCGTCTGCCCGATGGCAGCCGCATGGCGGCAATGATTCCGCCCGTAGTCAATCCCAGGCCCTTAGTAACGATTCGGCGCTTCACCTCGCGGAACTTCGCCTTGGCTGATCTTGTCCAGAGGGAGATGCTGACCGATGCACAGGCTGTCACTCTCAGCCAGGCGGTGCGTGATGGGCGGAACATCCTGATTGCAGGTGGCACAGGCAGCGGCAAGACCACGCTCTTAAATGTGCTGGCGGATTCGATCCCTTCTGACGACCGTATCCTCATTATTGAAGACACCGCGGAGCTGCATATCCGCAAGCCACACCTCGTCTCCGCAGAGTCCCAGACGGATACGCACCGTAGCCAAATCACCTTTGATGACTTGCTCAAAGCCGTGCTTCGCCATCGGCCAGACCGCATCATCGTGGGCGAAGTGCGCGGGCCGGAAGCCCGGACCCTCTTGGACGCAATGAATACCGGACATCGCGGCACTCTGGCCACTATCCATGCCAGCAGCGCCGAGGAGGCCATACATCGCCTTGCTACCTTGGTGATGCGCGGAAGCAGTGGCGTGGACTTGGATGCCATCAAGGCGGACGTTCGGCGCGGCATTGATTTGGTCGTGTACATTCATCGAGACCAGGGACGCCGCCGTATCCAGCATGTAATTGATGTGCGGGTTTAGCAAATTGGCATCGGAACTATATCAGCGCTTGCGATTGCGAAGTGCATCTGTCCGCTGACGGACGATATTCAGAAAGTTTTCCACGGTGGCGTCGTCATGGTCCTGTCGGACAAAGACGCCGCACTTGTGGGTAAATAATCGATCCGACAGTGGTCTCACCACAACCCCAGCACTCGAACGCGCCTGCGACTCTGGCAAAAGGCAGAGATTATTTCCTTGCGCCACTGAATAGAGCGCTTCGTTCGATGAAAAACATTCCTCCACAAAGTTTAATTCGATCCCGAGAGAGCGGAAGTAGTCCTCCATTTCACCGCACATCAACGAGATTGCACGACGACCGACGGCGATCATCGGCAGTCCTTCCAATGCCTCCGGGCGGATGGCATGTTTCACCGAGAGCGGATGACTGCTGGGCAGGCAAACGACCAGTGGTTCTTCAAATACCTCGTACACCAAAAGCTCAGGTTCCTTGACCGGGAGGAATCCGAATCCAACATGTAGTTCTCCCTGCAACACTCCGCTCAACACCCCTCCGGTAAGCCAGCTCTCGTATTCGATCCGAACATCGTTTCGCTGCTCCAGACGAATATGCTTGATAACGTCAATGAGTCGTGGATGCAGAAATGTGGAGTAGCCGACAAAGAGACGATTGGTCTGTAGCTTTACGTGGGACTGCACAAGGTCTAGCCCCATGCGAGCGTACAAAATGGACTGGGATGCTTTCGGGGCAAAGAGCCTACCCTCCTCATTCAATACCCATCTGCCACCATGACGATCAAAAAGCGGTGCCCCGACCTCTGTTTCTACTACCCCAACCTGTTTACCAATCGCTGACCTGCCCAAACCCAACACTTTCCCAGCTCGCTCAAGACTCCCTTCCTGGGCGACAGTCACGACGGCTATGAGTCCCTCCATCGACAGATTGAGTTGGCGCATGTCGCACCCATTCAAACTTCTGAATCACAACAATCCTCGGTACCGGGTGTCACTTCCTGGGTTATGAAATCCCGGCGGAGTTTGCGGCAGCAACTGGTAGCCGTGGAAAAGACGCGGGCTACGCCCGCTTGGAAAATGCCACCAGTATTTTCCACTTTCCTGCCGGCACGACGGCGGTCGGTGAAGTTTAAGATCACATGCGGAAAATGGGAACCGATCACACCGACATTCAGTCGACGCTCATGACCCACGAAGTCAATCTCCTTTCTTGGTCCTAGAATTGCGCAGGCACTTTCCGAAACTTTCGCTCAATGTCCCCGGCGAAAGCTTCGCCTTCTTCTCTGAGGTGCCTGCGCAAGAACAAACCGCCGAGCCCATTGATATAGGCGCCGATGGCGACCATCAAGTTAGGGAAATCGGCACCGATTGTGCAAACCAGATCACATCGATCAGAGCCTTTCGCTCTCAATGACATTTCCCAAGGAACCCCCACAACGGCAGGGAACCATCGCAAGATGTACGCTTTCGTCCTTTCGGAGTAGAACTTTACGCGATCCGGCCGGTGCTCTCGCAAGGCATAGTTTTGAACGATCATCTCATTGCCAATCATCTCGACGTTGACCATAAAGAAACGACCGTCTTTGAAATAACTTCCCATTGCTCTGTGGCCACGAGCGTAGGAAGCGTAATCGGCATCCGTCATCTCCGTCACCCACCGATAGAGATCAATCTTCTCTATGGGCAGAGGAATCTCAAAAAACCTGGTCACCCGCATATTCTTCTCCAAGTGTTAATTTCGCCGGTATTTGCCTGGCACGGGAGCATAACCCTGAATTGCAGCAGGAATGCGGAGCCGGCCCGTCAACTGTGCCTATCAGAGATAGGCTATCTGCGATAGGTTATGTATAATCTGTTTTGGTGGTGTCGTCAAGCCCCAAAAGTCAGGATTGGTAAGCTCATGAAGTCAGGGAAAGAATTTGCCCGTAAGCCGCGACAGATCGGCCCTCGCCGTGAGGAAATCCTCGCGGCTGCACTCAAGTTGTTCGGCGAGCATGGGATGCAGGCAGTTACCACTCGGCAGATCGCCGCCGCTGTCGGGATCTCGCAGCCCAGTCTCTACGCATTTTTCCCGAGCAAGCAGGCTCTAGAGGCGGAGGTATGTACGCGGGCCTTCGAGGAATTGACGTCGCGCATCACCGCTGGCCTGAATGCGCTCAAGCGGGGCAGCTCCAACATCTGCAAGCTTGGCAGGATCTACGTCGATTTCGGCTTGGCGAACCCGGATGCCTACAGGCTCGCGTTCATGGTTGAGAAGCCAGACCTGGTGCCCGCTGTCAGCGGCGGCGATGATTCCGTGCTGTCGGCCGGGTTGAAAGCCTTCTACCTCCTTCGGGAGGCCGTCCGTTTAACGGTTGGTAAAGACCTACCTCCGCAGGAACTTGAGCTCTTGGCTCAGAGTCTGTGGGCCGCGCTGCATGGGCTCGTTTCGCTTTTGCTCGCCCGCCCCAACTTTCCCTGGAGGAAGCGAAAACGCCTAATCGAATTCCATATCAATCGGGTTTTCGCTCCAGTGGTTCCCGAGACCTATAGCTGCGGCGCACAGGGCGCAAAGAGATGATTTGCTGAAGGAGAGGGGCGTCGCGCATCGGATCGATCAACTTGGATCGCGATTTTGTGCCAGGCATCGCTGTGCCCGGCAACAAACGCCTCGAAGCTGCGCGGCAAATTTGCGGTAATGGATGTGAATCCGTCCGTGATTCGATCCTCGGCGCCGTTGGCGATCAGCGTGTCCATTGCGGCAAGTCCTCGGGCATGTTCTTCCTGCAGACCGGTTCGCATCCAGCGCTCCGCAAGCTCGGCTTCGCTAATGCGGTGATGTCGGATGCTCCGACCCGCAGCCTCCGAAATCAGAGTTGCTGCTTCGTCATAGGAAATCGCACAGGGGCCGGTTAGCACGAAATCACGATTGGGCGCGGTCGGCGCAAGCAGAAGTGAAGCAGCAGCTGAAGCGATATCCTCTGCATCGATAAAAGCAATTCGACCGTCTTCCGTGGCCGAATAGATTGTGTCTTCGTCCCGTATGGTCGGAAAATGGACTCCCTCGGTAAAGTTCTGCATGAACCAACTTGGCCGGCGGACCGCCCATTCCGGGGCTTCCTGATAAAGGAAAGCATGGACGGCACCCATCAAGGGTCCGCCCTCCGGCAACTGCGAAGCGCTTAAAAGCACAAAGCGCTTCACGCCATGAGACAGTGCTTGGCGCAGAAATGGCTTCATGGCTTCAAGCTGCATACCGTTGCGCGTTGGAGCAGTCAGATAGATGGCGCGAACATTCGCCAACGCGGCCTCAAATGTCTTCGGCTCCGTCCAATCAAAATACACGCCTTCAGGACCGGGATGGCGCGATGCGATGCGGGCCCGGTTCGTGCCGATTCGTGCAGCGATCCGCTTTCCGGTCTTTCCTGAACCGCCCGTTACCAAAATTCGTTCCATCAAAACCTCCATTCGGTTATTCCGCTTTCCCGTTCCTCTGGTGAACAAGACGAATTCGAAGATCGAGTTGCAATCCTTTCTGTCGATCGGCCAGCGCCTATCTCATACCAGCAACGAGGAGCAGATCAGGTTAACTGTGCGCTCGGCCGAGGTGAGCGGAGACTGTTTTCCTTTTGCCCATGCTCAGAAATACGAGGGTGCAGTCAAGAGATCCAGATAGAAGCTCCAATCCGATTGCGGCGCAATCTCCTTTCGACTGGCGGTGTTTTGAAACATCTTCTCAAGGAGATCCACGCATCCGTCGTCTCGTTCGTGGTGTTACGAAGTGTTTCTGTTTCAGAGTGGGGACAGGCTGGTGCTCGTCGATGCGGGAGCGGGAGAGTTCTTCGGACTGCTTAGCAATTATTCCCGGGGATCGCGTTCATTTGAAGCATCGAACTTCCTGACTTTGTTCTTGATGCGGGGACTCCACTTCTGGAAAATAGCAACCACCTCAGGTCGTGTGAGATGCTGATCCAAGTCTTCCTGGGACTTCCATCGTTCAACGACCACGATGCGACCGGCTTTGTGGTCATCGATAGCAAAGGAAATCAAAAGGCATCCTGGCGCCGAACGCGCCAATGACAGTGAAACTTGGGCGTCATTCATGAAATTATCAACGTCCCGTGAATTCAAGTGAACAAATCCGCAAACAATGATCATTAGTGAAATCTCCTGTCACAATGACTTGAAAGGCTTCCTTATTGATCCGGCCCAAACGGATAAGACATCTACGGGTGCCCCACCCTCGCCACGCCTTTGTTTTTGTGGCTAGAATGGGATAGGTAAGTCTCACCTCATAGGGCCGGATCAATAGTGGGCACTAAACCTGGGTCATGCCGCCGTCGATAACAAGCTCCGCTCCGCTTATGAAACTGCTTTGATCGGAAGCAAGAAACAGGGCGGTCGCGGCGACCTCTTCTGGCTTACCCAGACGTCCCAGCGGAATCCTGCTGATGAAGAACTGTCGCATCGGCTCCGGAGCTTCGTTCATGATTCCTGTGTCGATGGGGCCAGGGCTGATGGTATTGACGCGAATGCCTCGCGGTGCCAGTTCACTGGTCCACGTACGGGCGTAGGACCGCACCACCGCCTTCGATGCGCTGTAAGCTGTATGCGCTGGCAGACCTGCGGAACCAGCGACTGACCCAATCAGGATGATCGATCCCCCTGCGGTTAACAGCGGAAGTGCCTTCTGTACGGTAAACAAGGTAGCGCGCGCGTTGAGATTGAAGATCCTGTCGAAATGTCCACCGGTGATCTCTTCAAGGGGGCTTGCTCCCCCGACCCCTGAATTCGCGACCACGATGTGCAGCCTTCCGGCCTCCTTAGTGATGGTTTCATACACACGTTCCAGATCCTCAGCAACCGTAAGGTCACCCTGAATTGCCCGGGCGTTCGCTCCAAGTGATTGTTTGGCCTTCTCCAACTCCGCTTCGCGCCGGCCAACGATAAAGACTTTGGCACCCTCGTCTACGAACCGCTTCGCAATCGAAAAGCCGATTCCCCTGCCACCTCCCGTGATTAATGCGATCTTCCCGCTCAGCTGCATTTTGAGAATCTCCTCTGAAATATATGGTATATCGCATATACTTAGTGTCAATTAGGCACTTGCAATCGCCTAGGTATACGGGAGGAAACCTACCTCAATGGCAGATAAGCAAACCCTGCTTTATACGCCTTCGATCAAGCCGATTCTTGACCAAGTCGCGAACAAGTGGTCCGTGATCATCCTGACTCTTCTCTGTGACAAGCCACAACGCTTTAACGCAATCAAGCGGAGTCTCGATGGCATTACGCAAAAAGCCCTTACGGAATCGTTGCGGCGGTTGGAAAGAAACGGGCTTGTTGCTCGTCGAGTCATCCCGGTTTCTCCAGTGGCTGTCGAATACTCGCTCACGGCTCTTGGCCTGTCGCTCAAAGGGCCATTCGCCGCACTCTATCGTTGGTCTCTCGAACATCAGACCGTTATCGAGTCGGCGCAAGTTGCCTTCGATAGAAACAAACGAAAGATGTCTAACGTAGAGGTCCACACCGTCGGGTGAGAAGGAACAAGCAGCACACTTGCCCCATGATGACATTACGCTAGGCGCTCAAATTACTCTTTGAGAGTTCGGGTCTGAAAAACTCGCTTCTTGTCGTTTAGCGCATCGCTTCCGCAAGCCGACAAAGAGGGATACCAAGTCTTCGTGAAAACAATTCGGGGGAGTATTACTTTCCATTGACCGCACTTCTCCGATGCAGTAAAAAGGCAATGCTTTTGTAGCAATCTTGAAGCCGATCACTGGTGCTGCCTGCATCAGCATGGAGAGAATACCCAAGATGTCTTCGAGGGGAATGCTCCCGATCCCGCTTCCCATGATCTGAATGGTGGAGAATTTTAGCACGCCTCGTGGAGGGATAATGTTCGGCTTGCTCGCCATTCCGAAGTTGAACAGAACGGATAGGAACCGTGGCCTTCTGAGCATTTGCTGCTGCCATGATTAGATCGGCGCTAGGCCCCCAGAGATAATCAGCACGATGTCAACACCCTGTTCGAGCTGCTTTCTGAGACCGGCTTCTAATTCGTTGCTGTCGTCTTCGAGCACGATGGCCACCATCCATGCCAGCAGTGCGGAGGAGGCAATACATCGTCTTGCTACCTTGATAATGCGTTGGAGCAAGGGCATGAGTCTGGACGCGATCAAGGCAGACGTTTGGCGCTGCGTTGATTTGGTTGTATACATTCATAGGGAACAGGGGAAGCAGGGCCGACGCATATCAAACTCCCAGTAATTTCAGCAGGTAGGGATGGTTCCAGACGGCTTTGAGCGTTTTCCCTTGACAGCACAAAACGCTTCACGCCATGAGATAAGGCCCGGCGCAGAAATGGCCTCATAACTTCAAGCTGCACCCCCATTGCGGGTTGGCACAGCCAGATAGATGGCGCGAACATCCGCCAATGCGGCTTCAAATGTCTGAGGCTCCGTCCAATCAAAATACACGCCATCAGGGCCGGGATGGGGCGATGCGATGCAAGCCTGGCTCGTGCCAATTCGTGCAGCGACTCGTCTTTCGGTCTTCCCTGAACCGCCCGTTACCAAAATTCGTCCCATCAAAACCTCCTCTGGTGTTTTCTTACTTACGCAAGGCGCGGACGATGTTTCCTTCAATAGCCACGACCGTGATATGGCCAGCGCCAAAGAGCGGGGCATTCCCGTTCCGGGTTTCAACATTCCGTTACAATCCGGTTCTGTCGGCGGTCCAGCGCTTATTTCATGGCAGCAACGAGGAGCAGATAAGGTTCACCGTGCACTCGGCCGAGGCGAGCGGGGACTGCTCCGCTTTTGCCCATGCACAGAAATACGAGGGAGCAGTCAAAATATCCAGATAGAAGCTCCAATCCGATTGCGGCGCAATTTCTTTTCGACGGACTGCGTTCTGAAATATCTGTTGCAGTGCCAAGTACCGGTTCTGCCAGTACTTCTGTTTGGCATGATCCGGCGCCCTCAGCAGCATGGCGACCAGATCCCTTCCCGCCCGCGAACGATGGAATCTGTTCGCCGCGCGAGCAAGCTTCATCAAGTCATTCCGCAACGATCCCGTGTTGGGAATGGGGATGGCTTTGTGAATGTCCTCCCCTACCGCATCCAGAAGGACAGCCTCGGTGTTGCCCCAACGGCGATAGAGCGTTGTTCGCTGGACCCCGGCTTTGGCCGCGATCTCCGCGAGAGTGGGAATCGTCTCTTGAGAGACATAGAGGTCTCGTGCGGCGGTGAGCACGGCGTGGCGAATCTCTGCGGCACGGCCTCCGGGGCGTGGGCGTTTTTCCGGCATTTATTTGACTCCTTCTCGCGGTCGTGTTCCAATAGCTACATTGTAGCTTTAAGGAGCACGATATGCAAATGCTAAACACTGACGCCAACTTCCATTTTGAACTCCTGCGTGCGTTAGGGGTGAGCCGTGACCGGGGCGCGGACGTCGCAGAGGTATTGGACGTTGCGGGGAAGATACTCCCGGGAGATTGCGAGAGCTGGTACAAACAGTTCAATGAGCTGGCCGGTCATGTTCGAGCGAGCGTTGATCTACGATCGGACCGGCATCCTGTCTCGATTCGCAATGCACTGTTCCGGGCGGCGACCTATTACCGGACGGCAGACTTCTTCCTGCACGGCAATCCACGGGATCCACGCATTCGCGAAACGTGGAAGAACGCCAAGGAATGTTTCGATCGCGCCATCTCCCTTCTTGCCCCACCGGCGCAGCGCATTCAGATCGAGGGTGAAGGGTTCCACATTCCCGCTATCCTATATCGCCCCTCTGAAGACGGCCAGCCACGTCCCACTCTGCTTCTCTTCAACGGCTTTGACGGAAGCCAGGAGGAGATGCTGCACCAGATCGGCTTTCCGGCTCTGGAGAGAGGTTTCAACGTCCTCACCTTTGAGGGGCCGGGACAACCGACGGTGCTCCGGGAACAGGGGATCGGCTTTATTGGCGAGTGGGAGCGAGCGGTTACCCCGGTCATGCGCTACTGCGAAAAGCTGGCCTGTGTGGATGCGTCCCGCATCGCGCTTCTCGGGTATTCTTTCGGCGGTTTCTTAGCGCCCAGAGCCGCGGCTTTTGAGCATCGCCTGGCCGCAGTTGTATGCGTCGACGGGCTGTTCGATGTCTACGAGGCGTTTACAGGAGCATTGTCGCCGGAATTGAAACGTTTACTGCACGAAGGCAAAATCAACGATCTCAATCGTGCTGTCGCCGAGGCAATGACGAAGAGCACAAATCTGCGCTGGGCGGTGGAGCACGGGTGCTGGGCATTCCAGGTGCGCACGCCCTATGAGTTTCTCGAACGGACTCGAACGATGTCCATGCGAGGACTCGCCGGGCAGATTCAGTGTCCGGTACTGGTGTGCGAAGCAGAGGATGATCGTTTTTTTGCGGGACAGCCGCAACAACTCGCCGATGCGTTAGGCCCGCGTGCAACCTACTGCAAACTGACCTCGGCAGACGCTGCTGGAGAGCACTGTCACGTCGGCGCAGGCGATGTTGTAAATCGAGTGGTGATGGATTGGCTGGAGGATACTTTTGGGGCCTGCTCGCCGCATCTCGATCACATTGCGGCTCATGCCGTGGCATAGAGTTTTGAGAAGCTTGCCGCCGGAGAAACCGGCTCTATTGAAAAGGAGAAAGACATTGGCTGATACACCTTCGGCCTCCGACGAGGTTACCCTTCGCAGCTTGTTGGCGAATTCTCCAAAGAACTGGAATCGCTGGGGCCCGGACGACGAAACCGGGGCGCTCAACTTTCTCACATCAGCCGAGGTGCTGCGCGGCGCTCGTTCCGTTCGCCAGGGCAAGGTATTTACACTCGGGGAGCGAGTCGCCGATCCACGTGGCGATCCGGTCATTCCGGCCCGGAGCAACGCCTTCCGGGTGAACGTGATGGACAAGAGCTATTACGATGCGGGCCGCGGCATCGAGATCAAAGGCGGACTTGAGTACGCGGACGATTACATCAGCATGTTCGTCCAGGGATCGACGCATTTTGACGCCCTGGGTCACGTCTGGTTCGACGACCGGATCTGGAATGGATACCCGGCGGCAAGCACCATCGGCGGCCTGACCAAAGCGTCGATCTTGCCACTCGCCGAGCACGGCATTGTCGGCCGAGGAATTCTGCTTGATATGGCTGCATACAAGGGGACAAGCATGTTGGAGCACGGCGAGACTCTGGGCCTTTCCGACATCGAAGGTGCCGCCCATCAACAGGGAGTCAAGATTGAAAAACACGACATCCTGTGTCTGCGTCTTGGTTTCCTGCAGCTCTTCTACCAGAGGGGGAAGGACATGTTCAAGAATCTGTTTGAACCCGGACTGACCTATAGCCCTGAGCTGGTTGACTGGTTCCATCGGATGGAAATCCCGGCGCTCTGTACTGACAGCATCAGCAACGAGGCCAGTCTCGATCCGAATGTCGGTGTCGCTCTCCCGCTGCATGCCGCGCTGATGCGGAATCTCGGCATCGCTATGAATGAGATATGCAACTTCGAGGAGGTCGCCGAGGATTGCCAGTCTGATGGTCAGTGGGATTTTCTTTATGCCGCCGGACCACTGAAGATCGTCGATGGGACTGGGGCTCCGGTGAACCCAATCGCCATCAAGTAATCAAATGTGGAGGCGTTTTGATGTCCGTCAGAGGGAAGGTAGCGCTGGTCACGGGAGGCAGTTCTGGAATCGGGTTTGCGATTGCGCAGCGTCTCGCTTCGGAAGGTGCCGCGGTCGCGGTGATAGGCAGTGGCTTCAATAAAGCACAAGCTGCGGCAAATCACTTTGTCCGAGCCGGTTATCGCGCCTCGCCCTTCGCGCTCGACGTGAGCCGGCCGGAAGAAATTAAGCACGTCGTCGAAGACGTGGTTTTGCAGTTTGGGGAAATCGACATCCTGATCAATTCCGCGGGTGTCTGGTACGAGACCCCCATCGGCTCTCTCACGGTGAAGGACTTCGATCGCATGGTCGGCGTGAACCTTAAGGGGCCGTTCTTCATGACCAATGCGGTCGCCCCGCGCATGATAGCGCGCCGCTCAGGGAATATCGTCAACATAGCCTCGATCGCAGGCATCATACCGTCGTCCGGCTATAGCCTCTATAGCAGCGTAAAGGCCGCGATTGTGATGTTCACCAAGGCTCTCGCTCTTGAGTTGGCACCGTTCGATGTCAGGGTGAATGCCATCGCGCCCGGAAACACCGCGACGCCGATCAACGAACATGTGCGGACGGATGCGGAGTTTGCCATGCGCCGTGAATGGATTGAGCGGACTACGCCGAGCAACCGGCCTTTCACGCCACCGGAAGAGATTGCCGAAGCCGCATTATTCCTTGTTGACGGGCGCGTCAACGGTATGCACGGGACGACGCTGGTAATTGATGAAGGTCGAGCCGCCGGCATACCCCTTAAACGCGGCACGGATTCTCGGTAGACGCCGGGAAGGTGAATTGCACGACATGAACCGGTCGTTGATGCACTTATGAGCGGCGCCATGCCGATCTGGTGTTCTCGGCAAATGTCTGAAACGAGACTGGCGGCCGTCCGGTAATCCGTTCAACTTCTGTTGTCAGCCGCGCCTCAGCGCCGTTGGCAATTGCGCGATCAAGTGAAGCCAATAGAACAGCAAATTCCCTTGGAATGCCGCCTTTCTCGAAGTTGCGGGCCAATTCCTCTTCCGTGAGCGGTTGATGACGGACAGGGTAGCCGACGACAGATGTGAGAATGGTCGCAACGTCGGAGTAGCTGAGCAACCCCGGTCCTGTGAGCACCGTCTCGCCGGAGGGGAAGGCCTGGTCCGTCAGCGCTTCGGCCGCCACGGCCGCGATGTCGCCGGCGTCAATGAACGGAACCTTCCCGTCCCCGGTTGCAGAAAAGATTGCGCCGTGTTGCCGAATGGTTTCCCTGTGTTGCTGCTCCGAGAAGTTCTGCATGAACCAGGATGGCCGCAACACGACCCAGGAGGGCGCGTGCTGGTGAAGATATTGGTGCACCTGTCCCAAGGCCGGAGCCGCTTCCGGCACGAGAGACGAGCTGAGAAAGACCAGGCGCCGTATTCCCGCCTCAAGCGCTTGCTCGATAAAGGGGCGCATGACCGTGAGGCAGTCGGCTACGCCCTTGGGCGCCAGAAGATAGACGCTCTCCATGTTCTCCAGAGCAGAAGCGAAGGTCGAGGGATCGAGCCAGTCGAAGAAGGTCTGGCCCGTTTGGGGATGGCGAGAGGCTATGCGAGTCCGCACGTTGCGCGTCGCGAGTTGCGCGGCAATGCGGCTCCCCGTTTTCCCTGTTCCGCCAGTGAGCAGAACGGATTCGAACATCTATTTGCCCCCCTGTTCTGTCGAACGTCCAGCGCCCATCGCTTCCAGGGCAACCATGGGATTCCAGTAATCCCGATAGTGAGCGATGTGGCCATCCCGAAGCGTGATGACGGAGATGTACTGCTGGTTGTAGGGCTTTCCCGTGCGTGTGGCCACTCCCTCGCAACGGGTCTCCAGCACAAATCCATCCGGCGTCGGGTGAATCACTGGAGGCGCGAACCGCTCGATTTGCAGGCGGCCGCTCACTTCTTCCATGTATTTTTCTATGGCGGCTTTGCCGTCCAGACGCTCGACCGAGCCCGGAAGAGCATACGGGAATTCCATGATCGCGTCATCGGCCAGCATGTCCACAAAGCTGACGGCCTCGGTCGCGAGCCGGTCTCCCATGCAGAATCGCAGTCCTTCTGCGAATAGCTTCATCGTGTTGTTTTCAGCCATTTCCTTCACCTTTAAGGACGGAACGGATTCGTATCGTCCTTATTCGAATCTAGTGTATAGTCGGAGGGGATGAAACGCAAGCGTTCCGACGAGAAAAGCACGACAAAACGGACACCGGCTGGTGCTGCGGTGATGCAGCCCCGCGTCACGGAAGCCCTCACACGCGCCTTGTTTGTGGAGTGGGCGCGCCATGGCTATGGGATGCTCAGCATGGAAGCGGTAGCCAAGCGCGCAGGCGTGGGGAAAGCCGCGCTGTACCGTCGCTGGCCGTCGAAGTTTGCCATGGTTACGGAGCGCCTGGAAACAGTGGGTTTTGCCATCACGCAAGTAGCTGACACGGGCTCGCTTCGAGGAGACATCCTGGCGAATCTTCGATCCCTGCGAAGCGCACTCCGCCGTCGCATCGTCCGGCAGATCGTGGCCGATCTGCACGCGGAGATGGCAAGAAACTCTCCCTTGGCGGAGAGAGTCCGGAATCGCCTACAGATCGAGAGACGCCTTCGGGGAAGGAGCATCTACCAGCGCGCGATTGCGCGCGGGGAACTGTCTCCCGATATCGATTTTGAACTGCTCAACGATTTGGGAGCGGCAGAGCTTTATTGGCGCCAAGTTGTCACCGGCGCAAAAGCCGATGATCGTTATCTCAATACCCTGACGGATCTCATTTTAGCCGCGACCGGCGTTCCTGCTGAGCATCGTCCGGTAGAAGGAAATGGAAGCGGTTGTTTAAGCGACGAAGGTTGATATGCAACGTACAGAGATCGCAATCCAGCCATGCGCTCGATCTATTCCGGCGGAGGCCGACGGAGATCTTCGAGATGGTTAGCCGCGAGTGTGGTTGCCGAGCGTGTAGCACTCGATTCCCGTGAAAACTGAAGCAAACGATTGTATGCTCGACGATATAGGGATGGCATAGCGCTCGAAAGATGGAGGATCGCACGTGACCGTCATTGCAATCTGGGCAGATTTCCTTGTTTCTACCTGGTACTGCTTCCTTCTTGTGGCATTCGATGACATGCGCACCTATCACGCGTTGCACACGACCTCTACCGATCAAGTTGGCGACGTCGTGCTTCTAGTCTCATGACCAATTGTTCCTCGGTGGGTAGCGCCAGTTGATACTCGCGCGCCAGAACCTGATTCCCAAGGTTGCCAAGCGCGTAGTGGGCAACTGCCGCGTCCTGTTCGGAGCAGAGGATCAGGCCGATGGGGGGATTTTCGTCTGGATTTGTCCAATGCTCGCGCGCATAGTTCAGGTAGAGATTCATCTGCCCTGCATCGGAGTGAGTAAACTTTCCGAGCTTCAACTCAACCACAATGAGGCTTCGCAGCCTTCGATGGAAGAAGAGTAGATCGACTCGATACCACTCCGTCCCTACTCTAAGCCGTTTCTGGCGGGCAATGAATGCAAAATCATTGCCCAACTCCAACAAAAACTGTTCCAGCTCTCCTATAAGCGCTTCTTCCAGTTCTGCCTCGGAGTATTCGTCTTTCAGCCCCAGAAATTCGAGGACGAACGGATCTTTGATCTCGAAATCGGGAGTCTTCTCAACGGTACTGCGTTCGAGGCTGGCGGGGTGCGAGCGTTGATAGGAGAGTGTTGAAATCTGACGATCAAGTTGACGAACAGACCATCCCCCTCGAAGCGCCTCCACTTCATAATGTCGTCTGGCATCCAAGTCCATGACGGAAAGGAGCCTTACATAATGCGACCATGAAAGCGAGAAGGCCGGTATCTCCCCTGAAGTCAATTTCGCAGATGGTGTCTGCGAAATCTTTTGGGAGGCTCTCGCCCCGGAATTCGCAGACACCGTCTGCGGATTCTGCCACTGGAGATAGAATTGCCGCATCTGTTCCAGATTTCTTTCCGAGAACCCGCGGCCAAGCTGGGATTGGAGGTCGCCCGACAGCCGCTTCAACAACTCTGCGCCATATTCTGCCCGTTCTTTACCGCCCTGCTCATACTCCACCAACCGCCGGCCCACCAACCAGTAGGTCGTGGTCAATACCGCATTTACAGATTTTGCAGCGTGTTGACGCCCGTGCTGGAGCAATTCCGAGATGCTCGACAACAGCGCCTGATATCCAGCGAATATCTCCACGCCGGAATGTTGCTTCGGCACAATTCCCCCTTTGATTGACCGCAAGTCGGAAATCCCTCCTCTCCCACTATCTGTCCTGTACAGGTGAACCCAGCAAAGCATTTCCAGAGTAAACGCCCCAAGGCATGGGCACTACTACGCGATACGTTTTGCGATACGCTGGTTCTCGGGGTGCTACGTGCTTACAAGGACTTAGCGAGCCACCGGGGTCTTGTAAGTTATTGAAAAGTCAAACGTTGGGTCAATGGCATGGAAGAGGTCGTCGGTTCGATCCCGACCAGGTCCACCAATAAAATCAACAACTTAGATTAGACTTCCCCTACCGGCTTGGCAGCATTTTGGCAGCAAATTTTCAACGGCTTGCAAAAAACGCTCCGCATCCTCCCCTTTCTGGAGCAATCTGTCGAACTGGCTTCCTCGTACCGAAGCTCAGGACTTTGGCCTTCTTCACAGATGGTTTTGAAGTTTCCGGTCCCCTATCGCCATTCCCGCCGTTTTTTTGCGTCAGTTCCTGATGAATAGAGTTCACCGTGGCACGTACACCCTCTGGAAGTTCCTGCATGTAGACATCCGTCGTTGTGGCCGTTCGCGAGTGGCGCAACACTCCCTGCACATCCTTGATGTCGCCCTTTTTCCGCGCCAGTGTGGCAACTGTGCGCCGAATCACCTGGAATGTCAGTTTCGGCAATTCCAGTTCTTTGGCAAACCTATGCAGCACGCGTTTACGGTAATTGCCCGAATCGATAAACCCGCCGTCACGTGCCGGAAAGATGAACCCCTCCGGATCATCTGCGGTAGGCCCATTCCAATGCTTCTTTTGCCGCTGCTCTTCCCGGCACTGTATCCGCCATGCTTGGAGTTCTTCCGCCAGATCGGAGGCAATCGGGATCGTCGTGAGACTTCCCTTGGTCTTGCCCCAGGGGCGAATCTTCCCCTTGTAGGTGGTTTCTTCGATCTTGATCGAAGAAGCTGCCGGGTCGAAGCACTTCCACTTCAGCCCAAACAACTCACTGGGCCGAAGCGCATTGGTCATCTCGAGTTCAAGCAAAATCCGGTCGCAACGTCCGAGCCTGGACAAGACAGCCCGCAACTGATCCCAGCTCAGTACGGTCTTGTCGGTCTCTTTCAGATGCGCCGGAACTTTAATCGTGCGTGCAGGGTCTTTTCCTATGAAGTCCTGATCGACTGCCTCGGCAAAGATAGCTTGCAAATATGCCCGGACCTGCAACACGCGATCACGCGAACGGGTTTGTGCCAACCGATTGAGATGGGTCTGTAGAGAGAATTTGTCGATATTTTCAAGGCGCGCGTCCCCGAAAGTATCGACGAGATCGGCTTGAATCAGGTGCTTTTTCACCTTGGCCGTCTCCTCTCTCCAATCCGCCTCTTTCACTGGCAGGTAGCGGTTGTTGACGAACCACTCAAAAGTGACCGAGCCGTTGACTACGGATTGGTCACCTGTGGATTGGCCGCCCAGTCTGACAATCTCGCGCTCAAGTTTCTCCCTGGCCTCATACTTTGACATCTCCGGTTTCGTCCCAAGGATGACCTGCGCGGCGTTGAGTTTCGATTGGTTGCTTGCAGGGTCCAGCTCCGTTCTGCGGAAGTATCCATACCACTTTTTCCCGCGAAGACGGACCCAGCCTTTCTGATGTGAGATTCCCATTTATTCCTCGGTTTCTGTGTGGGGGAATAAGCGGGCCACCTCCATTTTACCGGCGTTTGCGCTGTAAATGGGCGGCCCGTTCGCGTTCTTTCAGAAACTCATCGATTCCGCTGGCGCGGTAGCGCAGCGCACCGTCACTCATGCGAATGACAGGCAGATAGGGCCATCTCCGGGAGGAATGATCCCAGACCCAGTCCGTGCTGACCTTGAGTTTCGCCCCGACTTCCTCCGCAGTCAGAAGTGGATCTTCTGTTCCCACAGATTGAATTGCAGGCATTGAGTTCATGCAGTTGCTCCTCCTTCACTCTCTCGATCCAGAGAACCCAGTAGTGCCCGGCTCAGTTCATAGGTTGGTTGAGCATTGGCGATCTGTCTAATGAATTCCACGGAGAGCGTTATTCCAATCAGGAATAACGCTCATGAAAGGTGGCCGACGCGATGGGACTTTACAGCTCGCCCCAGAAACTTCCCGTCAGTTTCGGTGCTCTCGGAGCGCATAAAAAACTTTTGTGCCAACGTTGGTTACATTCTTTTGTTACGTTTGTTTCGTTTGAACGTCCAAAGAAAAAATCGGCGCAAAGCGTTATTGCTTCCCGATCGCTACGCGCACAGTTCAGGAACGCACCCGATACACGCAGCAAAGATTGTCAATCTGCTGCTCGGTGCAAACCCATTACTTGCCCTTGGTCATTGGCTTGGAGGATGGGTATGGTGCTACCGGATATTCGACTTCTGCAGGCCGCGATTGCGCTGGCCGAAGAACTGAACTATTCCCGTGCAGCTGCGCGGCTGCACATCGAGCAATCGACGCTGAGCAAGCGGATTGTCGAGCTTGAGTCTCAGATCGACTTGCGCCTTTTCGTGCGGAACCATCAGACAGTGGAACTGACCGACGCTGGACGGCATTTCGTGGAAGATGCACGTAGCGCCGTGTTATACGCAGAGCGTGCAATCGCCGATGCAAGGGCCGCGCTGCATGGAGTGGACGAAGTGCTTCACATCGGCAGATCCGTCTATGCAGATCCGTATCTGATCACGGCGATCCAGTCGATTCGGCTTTCCCTTTTTCCCGGCCTGAAGGTCAAGCTCTGGAGCAACTTCTCGCAAGAACTCGCGCGTATGGTTGCTGCTGGAAATCTGGACATGGCGCTGGTGCTGGCCATTCCGGACTCGCCGCTACTCAGTTTTTTATCGGTTACTGAGTCGCCGGGCTATATCGCGTTGCCGAAAAACGATGCCGTAGCTGGGAATGCCGAACTCAACCTCACAGATTTGCGCGCGTACGAGTGGATACTGCCCGCGCCGCATATCAACCCGTACATCAACGAGATGATCCAGGCGGAAGCCTCCGCAAAGAATATCGTCGCGCCCGACTCGCACACCTTCACAACAGCCGAAGAGGCATCGGCACTCGTTTTGGCGCACAAGGGAGCGGCGTTCTTGACGCGCGAATCTGCATGGCGAATCTCCAGCGATGAAATCGCGATCCGTCCGCTGGTGGAAGAACGTCTGAAACTCGTAACCAGATTGGCGATGCGGTCCGACGACAAGAAACGGTTGACGAGCGAGTTTGTTCACGCCGTGGGGCGCAAGCTGGTCAAGGCGCAATCCCCGCAGCAGCGAAGCACCGCGTTAGCCTGCTGAACTGCCGGGAGCGGGGGTGCTTGTGCCATTCGCGGCGGCGTCCACGTCTCGAATGACGATATTGAGCGGCCCATCAAAGCCGCACTTCGCGCAGGGATAAATGCCGGTGGCGACAGCCGTGCCGTCGAATTCGTCTCGACGAGAGACGCTGCCACAGTGAACACAAGCATGAAAGTGCGATAATTCGCGCCGGGAGCGATCCGAGTTGCTTGCCATATTTCTCCTCGTTTCGGTAGAGTGCCCGCTACAGCGGCCAGCGGTATCGTATTGGACGCGCGACTCAGCAATTGGGGGTATGCAATATGGGGGGAAGCCCTATATTTCTCTATCCAATCCGATATTGCAGTGAATATGCGCGGACAATCGTAGTTCTCCATAGAGCGACAACCACGTTGGCGCTCTGGCCCGCTGGGTGGGAAGAGAGTGACCTCCCGCATACAGCGGGAGCGCGAGTGAGGGTGGGAAGAGCGGGCCAAAATATGCGGAGCCTGATCTCTCAAGCTCCGCGATGGGTTTTGATTTGGGTGACTATGCCGCTGCCTTCTTGATTGCCTTGCTTGGCGCTTTCGTCTGCGGCTTGGGGGTGGCTTTCTTTTCCGTCTTGTTTTTATCCTTGGCCGCGAACTCCTGCTTGACCTTGCTCGTGATCGCGGCCACGTCCACCTTGTAGAACTCGGCGGCTTCGCGCAGGGCTTTCGCGGATTCGTTGGAACTGTGCGCCATTTGCAGGACGCTGATTGCCACCAATACCCGGCCAATGGTGCTCTCGTCGGCTTTGCGCAGAAAGGACGCGAGCAATTTTGCCGGGGAGTCTCCGGCTCCGTTGGCCTTGCCGATGCCGTGAAGCCGAAAGATGATCGCCAGACGGCGCTCGTCCAAGGCGACGGCAAGGTGTTCGGCGATGAAGAGCAGGTCGCGCTTCATCAGGCGGACGGGGACCGCATCGCTGGTTGCTTTCAGGACGCGAAGGCCGGTTGCCTGGGCGATGGCCTCCTCGCGGCGGCGCTTCTCCTGCTCTGCCTTGAATGCCGCGTCGGTCGCGGGCCGTTGCTTGCTGGCGTGGTGAATGGGGCAATCGGGATTCGCGCACACCTTATGAATAGTGCCGATGTCGCTGCCTTCGGTGATGATGGCATCGGTAGCAAACCGGCACACCTTGAACTCCGGGCGCTGGGCATCTTCCTTCTTTTGAGGCTTGTCGTCGCGGATCGCGGTGTACTTGTTGCGCGGCAGTACCGGACTACCTTCCTTCTGCCCTCCGTATGCCGTGCTGATCTGCACAAGGTTGGGCTTGGCGGCGACGGCCTTCGCCACGTGCGCCGCAAGTTTTGCGTTGTAGCATCGGGGATCGGTGCATTGGTCGCCCTGCTTGCCGAGGTCGTCGCCAAAAAGCAGCTTGTTGTGGCCGGTGCGCTTGGGGCAATCGGCGCAACTGCCCGCCGTGAAAACAAGCTGCGCGTCGCGCTTATCAAAGGGCGCGTCTTTCAGGATGAGCAGAACATTCGTCTCAATCCAGAATTGCAGATTGCGCACGGGCAGAAGAATGCGCGTAGGTGCTGCTCCTCCGCTGTTGTATGCTTCCTTGAAGCAAGCCGAGAGCGCCTGCTCTTGCTGGTCAGCGGGGAGCTCCAATCCAGCCAGCACCCCACCCAAGAACTCCAGCGCCGAAGAGCGCGCCAAAGAGTCCGGGGATGGCGTCCTGGAACCTGCCACTCATCATGCGAATTCCGGCGAAGATCAGTCCACCGAAGCAGATGACTGCGCCCGCATAGATGGCGAAGGTTTTGAAAGTGGTCATCAGCGTGGTCGCGCCAGAGAAGTCCATCGTTCCCTGGGCGTGGGCCACGCCGGCAAACGAGAGTGCAAACAGGGTTGGAGCCATCGCGCGGATAGCCGAGAGAAGAGTGGTTTTGAGTGGGTGTTCCATCCACCGGCTGGTAAATGGAATTGGCAGCCGATTGCGACTGGCGTCGCGTCGGAATATGCGTTGGAATCGATTCACTTTGCACCTCCGCTGACTTGGCATCAGCATTAGGGCAAAGTTATGGCGGTTTTGGGGCCGCGTCCAATGAATTCCAGGGAGACCGTTATTCCATTTGGGAATAACGACCAGGTTTGTGGGGGAGGATTTTGCCTACAATTTGTAGTCGCGAATGGTTTCCGGTGCTCCTGCGCCACCCTTATATAAGGTTGCTTCCACGGCTGGACGAACCAAGACGTAGCAGGTAAAGCTGGTTCCGTCTGTCAACTCAATCTGGACGCGCGACCCGTCGCCGGTGTCCCGGTGAATCCTGAGCAATTGAATTGTCTTCCCTGCCACTTCCGGGCAGTCGATGAAATCTGTGTTCACAGACTCTTCCTCCTCTCTTATTGAATCGTATCCTTCCCACCCCGATGCGAAACCAGTTTCGATGAATTTCCTGTCAACTGAGGCAAATCCCGGCAGCACGCAGGGCGTGTGCGGCGCATGGAGGAAATACCAACCAAGACATTATCACACTCATCGTGTGTAGACGCATAGTGGTCAGGCTTCGAGCATGGAGAAGTGGCCCTACACTCCGTTAAGTCTCGATTTGGCTCTAGGTTGCGGCAACTCCGCGACGAGCGGGGCTATTCCCAGGAGGAACTGGCCGAGCGCGCCGGACTGCATCGGAACTACGTCGGTGGAGTCGAGCGCGGCGAACGGAACGTGGCCCTTGAGAACATCGTCAAGCTGGCGAAGGCGCTCGCCGTCAAGCCGGGCGATTTGTTTGAAGATTTCTCTTGATGGGCCATAGCGGTGTATTCAGCGTCAGCGTCGCCCCTTTGGCAGTGACCTCTGCCGTGACAGAATTGCATTTGATCGTAACCCATTGAAACAATGGGCACTGATGGCAAACAAAAGCACTCTAAGTCCTTATAAGAATCGGTAGGCAATCGTTCAGCTTCCTCCTCGACCTCTGCTTTTGGGTTACAAACCTCTGCCCTCCACAGGTAGATGTCGGACAAAGTAGACCTGTGCCGTTGTTCAGCAGAGGTCGGCGACTCGTCCGTTATGCCCCTATGTCAGAGCAGAGGTATGGCAGAGGCTAACCCGAGCAAATCTGCACTCGATCCTGCGGAAGCGTCTATTTCTTGCACAACAGGTTTCCAGAACATCTCATATCTAATTGATAAATACTAAATAGGTAGATCGAACTCAGCGCATAAGTAACGGAGCCACGGCGCGGCATTGCCCACCTCCCGGCGATGGAAAGAATCCTTCGGGGATTGGTCTAAATTACGGGTTCCAGTCCATCTTAGCTGGAAGCTCATAGGGCGCTGATGAATCAGGCCGTGGAATGAGTCAGGAAATCAGAGAACTAAATTTGCTTGAGTCCGCATAGGTTCCAATTGCCTTCCTAGCCGGAGACAATGAGGACAACATAGATGCGTGTACTATACTTCTCCCATGCGAATCGCCTACGTTGAAATATCCAACTTCCGCAAGCTCCTTTCAGTGAGGATAGACTTCGCTGAAAAAACGACGCTCTTTGTCGGCGCGAACAACAGCGGAAAGACATCGGCGATGCTTGCACTGCGCGACTTTCTCGTTTCTTCGGGATCGAGCATGTTCTGTCTGAACGATTTCACG
>Ga0181535_10001737_pt1 | contig 27865 bp, 21 predicted proteins | sample PEATcosm2014_Bin_44_FD_119774 | JGI IMG/M metagenome (GOLD analysis project Ga0181535, IMG submission 119774) | Peatland microbial communities from MTU Mesocosm Facility, Houghton, MI, USA - PEATcosm2014_Bin17_30_metaG | ecosystem: Environmental > Terrestrial > Soil > Wetlands > Peat | place...
AATCGTCCCATTGACCACGGCACTCGTAATAAACGACGCTGTGCTGCGCTCAGGCTCCGGCAGCGGGCCAAAATTCGTACGCCCTGGCGTGTAAGTCACCGGCATCTCTTCTGTCCTCGCTTGAACCCATGGATATGATGCTGAATCAACTATTCAACGCGGCTACGCGCAGCGACTGGTGGGAACCGGGATAGATCAACTCGCGGCTACCTTTCGCTGCCGTGCAGTTGTAAGTAGCACAAATGGACGAGGCTGATTACAGCCTCCGGGGCGTTCCAAGAGGTATTATCAGCTAAATCAGAGAAACCTAAATAGCACAAAGACTGGCCTCTTGTGAGACTAAAGCGGTATTCGCCTAACCCGGAAGTTGTGTCCAAGGACCTCTGGCCGGAAGCGCACTCTCGCGTGGCGGCTCAAAAATGCGCGGCGCCTGTAACTGGTTTCGACGCGATCGGCTACTTAGCGCCGACCGTAGTGTAGTTATTCGTCACAAGTCGATTAAAGAGCCCCGAAGAATCTCCCGCTCCCACGTCCAATAGAAATCCCGTCTGCTTGTGGTAGTGCTCCATGCGATCGATAAAGCCGTATGTGACCTTGCCGGCGCCAAGCCCGGCAGAACGGTCGCCCGTGGGAATGGTAAAGGAAGCAGTTGCCGTATTGCGCATAATGCGAGAAGTGAAGCTGGCATGCAGGCCGATGAAAGTGTCGCCCAGATCGCCAACACAGAGAACGAACTGCCGGGCTTGCTGCGGGCCGGGGTTCTGGGTCTCCACCTGCCGCGTGGGATAGATGGAAATGCTCGCATCGGCCGAGTAGCGGGGAGTCAGACTGTAACTGACCGCGGGCGTAGCCACTGTATACCAGCCGGTCGATGAATCGTGAACTCCTGAAAAGGTGACCCCCGCATTGAATCCGCGCCAGTGCGTCGTCACGCCCGGAACTCTTGGCACATCCTCAAGATGGGGAACTTCAGCCGCCACATGCGAATTTGCCTGCCCCGCATCCTGCGCTTCTGCGCCGTGGAACGCACACAGAACTAGCATGAAGCCCGCAAGACGATAAAGGGCAGAAGACAAGTACTGATCTCTCCGTTCCGTACATTCTAGTCTGTCCACGGCTGCCGGATATGGCTTGGTTACGAATCGTTACAAAAATCCATTGGAATGTAATCGGCCTCGCCAAGTTCCACGACTCAGTCGGCAAGATGCCTGTGAACTCGCATGAGAAGCGTTCTGACAACTGGATACAAGCGCGTCCTCATCTTCCATTGCCACAATCTCGCAGTTTCGAGCATGACGCTGCCGGGATTGAGAAAATTGCCGGCTCATCCTGCGCCGCTCCTGGCATTTGTTCACCACCCATTTCTCCAGCGCAAAAAACAAGGAGAGCGTATGAGAAGCAAGGCCCACGTTGTAGGAATGTCGTTCATGTCGCTACTGTTTGCATCGGCATCATTTCTGGCCGGCTGTGGCGGTTTCTGGAATGCTACAACCACAACAACGACCACCACGCTTGCCGCCTCCGCCACCACGGCGGTTACAGGTGCGAGCATTACGCTGACGGCGACAGTCTCGCCCTCCGCGGCTACCGGAACGGTTACCTTTTACGATGGCTCAACTTCGTTGGGCTCCAGTACGCTAAGCTCTGGAACGGCGACGCTCTCCACTTCATTCTCGACCACCGGAACTCACAGCATTACGGCGACCTACGCTGGCTCGACAACCTATGCCACAAGCACGTCGAGCACGATCACCCTCACCGTCAGCGCCGCGAGTCTATCAGCGACAACCACAGCCCTGACTTCCACAAGCTACTCGACAACCGCGGGAACCGCCTTCACCCTGACAGGCACGGTCACGGTTACCTCGACCGGCAATATGGCCACGGCCGCTACTGGCACCGTCGAGTTTTACGACGCCACCACATCGACGGTACTCGGCACCGTCAGCCTCAGCTCCGGCACGCCCACGCTTACCACCAGCTTGAGCGTTGCCGAAATCCATCAGATCGAGGCCATCTACAAGGGCGACTCCACCTATGCCACCAGCACCTTCAGCACCATCTCGGTCTCGATCACCGCTTCGTCCAGTTCGTCCACTGCGACCATCACGCTATGGGCATCTCCGGCCACGGCAACCTGCCGCATCGCTGCAACCCAGGGCGGACTAGCAAAACGAGTCCGCCCTGACTTATTAGGGGCTTCGGCTGGCAGCGTTAAAATGTCACTCTCACCAGTACAGCGGGAATGAAAGAGCTGAAGCAGGTGAGACAAGAGAGCGTGCATGACTACTGCAACTGAAACAACCAGCCGCGAACGCCTTGCAAGCGCGTTGAACCACAAGCAGCCCGACCGCATCCCAATCGATTTTGGCGGAAGTTCTGTCACCGGCATTCACGCCAGTTGCGTGGCCGCGCTGCGCGACTATTACGGTCTGGAGAAGCGACCGGTGCGGATTCACGAGCCATCGCAGATGCTGGGCCAGGTAGACGACGACCTGAAAGACGCCCTGGGCGTGGATGTAGCGGGCGTCTTCCGGCGAGGCACCAAGTGGGGTGTTCCAGCGGAGCGATGGAAGCCGTGGCAGTTCAACGGACTCGAAGTGCTGGTGCCGGGGGAATTCAACACCACGGTGGATGTTAACGGCGACACGCTGGTCTATCCCGAGGGCGATACGACAGCCCCGCCCAGCGGACGCATGCCGAAGGACGGCTATTTCTTCGATTGCATCGTTCGCCAGGAGCCGTTCGACGAGGAGCATCTGAATCCCGAAGACAATATGGTGGACTTTCAGCCGATCTCGCTGGCCGACGTCGACTACCTTGAGACAGCGGTAAAGGAGGCGGCGGCTACAGGCCGGGGCGTAATTGCCGGCTTTGGCGGAACGGCGTTTGGCGACATCTCTCTGATTCCCGGACCCGCGCTCAAACATCCCAAAGGCATCAGGGACATTACGGAATGGTATGTGTCCACCAGTAGCCGGCAGGACTTCATTCACAAGGTCTTTGAGCGCCAGTGCGAGGTGGCTCTAGCGAACCTGGAGCGCATCTACGCGGCGGTCGGCGACAGAGTGCAGGCAGTGAATATTTGCGGCACGGACTTTGGCACACAGACCTCTGCCTTCTGCTCCGTAAAGACGCTCCGCGACCTGTATTTTCCCTACTACAAGCAGATCAACGACTGGATTCATGTACACACACAGTGGAAAACTTTCAAGCACTCATGCGGCGCCGTTTCAAAGTTTCTCCCCACCTTTATCGAGGCCGGCTTCGACATTCTCAATCCCGTGCAATGTTCGGCGACAGGCATGGAGCCGGAGCAACTGAAGGCAAATTTTGGAGACCAGCTAACCTTCTGGGGCGGAGGCGTGGACACGCAGAAGACTCTGCCCTTCGGCACCCCGGCCGAGGTGCGGGAGCAGGTTCTGCGGCGCTGCGAAATCTTTGCGCCAGGCGGCGGATTCATCTTCAATTCGATCCATAATGTGCAGGCGCAGACGCCGGTCGAGAACATTGTCGCTATGATCGACGCCGTCCACGAGTTCAACGGAAGATCGTGAGAAAGGTCGGTGTGCGCGAGCCCGCCGGCGCGCCACAAGTCTTTGCATACAATTACGCCCCGCCGGAGCACAATGATGGTATGCGTCCCTCCAGCCATTTCTCCGTTTTGCACCACGAAGCAGGTGAGACCCCCTCCCCTCCCCTTACTGTGAAACTGTGACGCCTTTAGAATCATTCACTTACAGGCAGGCAAATCGGAGCAGTCCCAGGCAGATTCGGCCCTAAAATCGAAGGTAACTATCTTATAAATCAACAACCTGCCACCCGCTGTGGCAGCGAAATACGAAAGTCGAAAAATCGAAGATTTAAGCCCGAAATTTGAAGCTCGACGGGGGTTAACGGCCTCCAGCGACGACTTTCCCGCTCTCGCCACTGTCCTGTCTCTAAAGTTTGGGTAAAAAGAGGAAACGGAGAATTGGGCGTCGGGACACGGGGCCTCGTCCTTCGGGAGGGGAGCGGGGATTTTCGAGATCATTCCCAGGTCCCAAAATCGGGATCTCCACCCCAAGGACCAAGGCCTGTCCTTGGGGACCCCGGACCTGGGGCACCCGCAGTTGGTACGAAAGCAAGCGGTCAGAGAACAATTCGGGCTGGCGCTATTGCTGCTGCTGTTGCTGCTGCATCTGCTGGAGATCGATGAAAGGGATACTGGGCTCGGGGGGCTGCTGGGCGCGCTCGACCAGGACGCTCCAGTCTTCGGGGATGGGGAGCTTGCGGTCCAGAGCGGGCGCGGTTTCGCTGGCTTCGACTTGCACCGCTACATATAGTTCGCTGTCGGTGCGGCCACGGAAGACGCCGTGGGTGGGGGGGACGTCGGCGTAGTCGCGGCCGACGGCGGTGCGGATGTGGCGGTGGTGGGCGACGAGGTTATTGGTGGGATCGAAGCCGACCCAGCCCAGATGCGGCATGAGCGCCTCGACCCAGGCATGGGTGGCGTCGGGCGTGGAGCGGTCGTGGTCTTCACGGCTGCGGTAGAGGTAGCCGGAGACATAGCGGGCCGGAATGCGGACGTGGCGGAGCAGGGCGATCATGGTGTGGGCGAAGTCCTGGCAGACACCTTTGCCGCTGACGATGGCTTCGTCGATGGGGGAGTCGACGCGGGTGTGGCTGGGCACGTAGTCGAAATAGTTGAAGAGGCGCGTATTGAGTTCCTGCACGAGCATGAGGGGATCGTCGCGGCGGGTGACGCCCATTTGCTCGGCCAGCAGAGTGACGGCCGGAGTTTGAACGGCGAAGGTGGAGGGGAGAAGCATCTCCCAGTAGTCGCCGGATTCGATCAGGTCGTCGAGGGCGGCCCAGGCGTCGGGGGCGAGGAAGCTGGGGACGTCTGGAGATGGCTGCTGCTCGACGATGGACTCGGCGACGATGACGAGCTGGTTGTGCTCGCCGGGAATGTCGAAGTGCTGGACGTTGTTGCCGAGGTGGTCGCGATAGCTGAAGACGCGGCAGCGCGGGCTGACGGAGAGCGTGAAATTGAGGCAGTGCTGGCTGGAGTCGGAGCGCGGGTTCATGCGCGTTTCCATGATGCTCTCGCTGATGGGTTGCGAGTAGCGGAAGCGCGTTAGATGGCGGATGGCGTAGAAGTTCATGATGGCCTCTCAGTTACACGGCGAGGGCGGACTGGATGGAGTAGTGGACATAGTAGCGGTAGATGAGCTCGTGAATGCGGAGACACTGCTCGCGAATGTCGTGGAGAAAGGCGGCGGTGTCGCCGTTGAGGATTTCGCCGATGGTGGTGTAGCCGAGCATGGCGTGGAGACGGCCGATGCCGGCGGTAAGTTCTTCCGGAGAGCGGCGGCCGCCGGTGTTCTGAATGGAATCGATGGCCGAACGGATGGTGTCGACGCAGTAGCGGATGGCGTGGGGAAAGTCGCGGTTGAGGAGCAGGAACTCCAGGATGCGATCGGGGAGCACATCTGCGGTGTAGACCTGGCAGTAGGCCTCGAAGGCCGTGCAGCAGCGGAGCAGGCCGACCATCTCAAGGTACTGATAGCCGGAGTGATCGCGCTCTTGCGGGTTGAAGAGTTCTTTCTGGTAAACCTCAAGCATGGTGGCGGTGGCGTAAGCGCGTTCGAGATAGCGGCCGAGGCGGATGAATTGCCAGCCCTGGCCGTGAATCATGGTGGAGTCGCCGACGCCCTGAAAGAGATGAATGCCATCGACGACCGAGGCGAGCGCGTCGTTGATGCTGGCGGAGAACTGGGCTTGCGCGTGGGGCGAGTGCATCTGGTGGAAGAGGCGGTTGAGGCGCTGCCACTGCTCGCTGGAGATTTCTTCGCGGACCTGGCGGGCGTTTTCGCGTGCGCCATTGATGCAGAAGGTGACGGAGATGGGGTTGAGGCTGTCGAAGACGAGGGAGCGGGCCATGGCGTCGAGACTGTCGCTCCACTCCATGCCATCGGGTTTGCCGAGGGATGCGAGAAGGCGCTTCCAGCGCAACTCGTCGCTGGCGCCACCGGTGTCGAGCATGAGGCTCATGGTTACGTCGAGCTGGCGCACGGTGTTTTCGGCGCGCTCCAGGTAGCGGCTCATCCAGTAGAGACTGTCGGCAACGCGTGAAAGCATGGTCGAACTCTCCCGAACGCGTGATCTGACTGCTATTCCAGAACCCATGTGTCCTTGCTTCCGCCGCCCTGGGAAGAGTTGACGACGAGCGAGCCTTTTTCAAGAGCGACGCGGGTCAGGCCTCCGGGCACGATGTTGACTTTGTCACCAAACAAAACGTAAGGCCGCAGATCGACATGGCGCGGCTCGAGGTGATTGCCAATCAGGCAGGGGGCGCGCGAGAAGTCGAGCGTGGGCTGGGCGATGTAGTTGCGGGGGTTGGCTTCGATTTGGCGGGCGAACTCTTCGCGCTGCTTGGCGGTGGACTGAGGGCCGATCAACATGCCATAGCCGCCGCTTTCACCGACGGCTTTGACGACGAGCTTTTCAAGATTGGCGAGAACGTGCTGGCGCTCCTTGTCTTCAGAGAGCAGATAGGTTTCGACGTTGGGGAGGATGGGGTCTTCGTCGAGGTAGTAGCGGATCATGCGCGGGACATAGGCGTAGACGGCCTTGTCGTCCGCGAGACCGGTGCCGAAGGCGTTGGTGACGGTGACGTTGCCGGCGCGATAGGCGTTGAAGAGGCCGGCGCAACCGAGGGCCGAGTCGCCGCGAAAGACGAGGGGATCGCTGAAGTCGTCGTCGACACGGCGGTAGATGACGTCGACGCGCTTGAGGCCGTCGGTGGTGCGCATGTAGACAATGTTGTCGTGCGTGACGAGGTCGCGGCCTTCGACCAGATCGATGCCCATTTGGCGGGCTAGGTAGGTGTGTTCGAAGTAAGCGGAGTTGAAGACGCCAGGGGTGAGCAGGACAATGTTGGGCTCGGGGCGGCCTTCGGGAGCGAGAGAACGCAAAGTGGCTAGAAGCAGTTGGGCGTAGTGCTCAATGGGGCGGACGCCGTAGCTCTGGAAAAGCTGCGGGAAGGTGCGCTTCATGACGCGGCGGTTGGTGAGCATGTAACTGACGCCGGAGGGGACGCGGAGGTTGTCTTCAAGAACGACGAATTCGCCGGTGTTCAAGCGGAGCAGGTCGGAGCCGACGACGGCGATGTAGACGTTGCGCGGAACCTGGAGGCCGCGCATCTGGCGGCGGTAGTGTTTGCAGCTATAGACCAGATCGCGGGGAATGACGCGGTCGGCGAGGATTTTGGCGTCGGAGTAGACGTCGCGGAGGAAGAGGTTGAGGGCGGTGATGCGCTGCGTGAGTCCGCGCTCGATGCGGTCCCACTCGGCGGCGGTGATGAGGCGGGGGAGCAGGTCATAGGGGAAGATGCGCTCAGTGCCTTCGTCGCGGCCGTAGACGGTGAAGGTGATGCCCTGGGTGAGAAAGGAGATGTCGGCGGATTGCTTGCGGCGCTGGAGTTCGTCGGCGGGGAGGCCGGCAATGGTTTCGGCGAGGGCGCGGTAGTGGGGGCGCAGAACGCCGTTGGCCTCGCGCATTTCGTCGTAGGCGTGGTCGAGCGGATAGTCTCCGAAGAGGGTCTCCAATTCCACTGAGTGGCCGGCGCTCATGGGGCTCCGAGGGATTGCAGGTACGCGTTCGGGGGCGGCAGGAGAGGGATGGTTGCCTGGTTGCCCGTTGTTTAGCTTTTTTACCACATGGGGCGTAAGGGAGGCATGAGGAAACGGAGGCATCCAGAGGCCCGCGGCAAATGGAAACGGCGCGGCCATGGAAGGCTGCGCCGTTTTGGGTAATCCGAAGTACAGCCGACTCTAGAACTGGTTCCAGAGGGACTGGTTGTAGACGGCATGGTGGAACTTGACTTCGGAGCCTTTGACGATGGCGCCGAGCTCGCGGGGGGAGCGGTTGGCGACGGCCTGCTTCAGGTCGGCGTAGCGACCCTGCACGTCGTTACCAAGAATCTCGCCGATCCATTTCGAGTCCTTGAAGTCTTCAATGGCGGCCTGGATGTTGTCGGGCAGGAAGCTGCCACCGGAGCGGAGATCTTTGCGCTTTGCAATGGTTCCGTCGATGCCGGTTTTGAAGATGCTGTAGAGAGTGAGATAAGGGTTCGCGTCTGGCGCTACGGCGCGAACTTCGGTACGCATGGAGCGCGAGTTGCCGATGGGCACGCGGACCATGGCGCCGCGATCCGTTGCCGAAGCGCGGATCTGGTTGGGCGCTTCAAAGTGCGGGTCGAGACGGCGATAGGCGTTGACGCTCGAGTTGAAGACCAGGCAAAGATCGAGCGCGCTGCTCAGAATGCGATCGCAGAAGTCCCAGCCGAACTTGGAGAGCTTTTCCTCGCCCTTCTCATCCCAGAAGAGGTTGGTTTTGCCCTTGGAGACAGAGACGTTGGTGTGCATGCCGCTGCCATTAACGCCGACGACAGGCTTGGGCAGGAAGCACGCCGTGTAGCCCATGTTGTTGGCGATCTGGCGACAGAGCAGCTTGTAGAGCTGAATCTGGTCAGCAGCACCCACAACTTCGGCGTAGCTGTAGTTGATCTCAAACTGGCTGGGCGCGACTTCCGGGTGATCCTTCTCGTTCTGGAAGCCCATGGCGCGCTGCACTTCTGCCGCGGTGTCAATGAACTGGCGGAGAGGATTGAGCGGGAGCGAATGGTAATAGCCGCCGGCGCTGATGAAGTCGAACTTGCCGGTCTCATGGTACGTTTGCTCGGCGTCTTTGCCCGCGAAGAGGAAGCCCTCAATCTCAGTGGCCGCGTTGAGCGTATACTGCTTCGTCTTGAAGAGCTTGTCGGCGTAGGCCTTGAGCACGCCGCGCAGGTCGCCGGAGTAGGCGGTTCCGTCCTTGTCGATCACGTTGCCGAAGACCAGGACCTTGCCGGTGCCAAAGACGTCGGCGGGCACCCAGTAGAAGGCGCTCCAGTCGATGCCGAGGCGGAGATCGCTCTCTTTCTGCGCGGTAAAGCCACGGATGGAGGAGCCGTCGAAGGTGAGGTTTTCATAGGAGCCGAGCAGGAATTTCTTGTCGTAGTCGAGCAGGTGGAGCCGTCCCTCGAGATCAGAGAACAGCACGGTGACAGCCTTGATCCGCTTTTCGTCGGTCAAATACTTCAGTCGCTTCTCGCGGATCTCATCGGCCGGCGTGCGGCTTGCGCGATCGGCCTTGGCTGCCAGGTTCAGCTCTTCCAGCTCGTCATAGGAGAGAGCGAGGAAATTGCGATACTCAGTAGACATGGGTCTCCTCTTTCATTGATTGAGTTTGGCGGATAAGGTACAGTCCCGGCGTTGAAGGCGCTGGCGGCTGCTTACGGAGTCTTCTCAATAGGGTAAACCTGCGCGGGCGGGCGGACGCGAGGAAAACGCATTTTCCGGCCGGACAAGGCGGGCGAACGGGAGCGCTCGTCCCTCGATCTCGAACAAAACACAGGGGTCTTGGCGACTTGAAGGCCGCGTCACCATCTGGAATGGGGTACTCTGGAATCTCAGGAGACTGTTGGCCCCAATGTTCAAATTACGCCGCATTGCTCTCGCCGTTCTTGCTGTGTCTGCCTTTGTTTTCGCCCAAGCCCGCGCGCAGCAACCTGCGCCGCCGGCGGCCCCGGCGGAGGATTATGTACGTGCTCATTACACAAAATATGAATTTCGCATTCCGATGCGCGACGGCAAGCGGCTATTTACCGCGGTCTACGTACCCAAAGATGCGCACGGAGGGCCCTATCCGTTTCTGATGGATCGCACGCCTTACAGCGTTGGCCCTTACGGAGAGGATCAGTATCCGGCTCACCTGGGTCCGTCGGATGAGTTCGAGAAGGGCGGCTACATCTTTGTCTATCAGGATGTGCGCGGCCGTTGGATGAGCGAGGGAGATTTTCTGGAGATGCGGCCGCACATCGACGTGAAGAAAACGCCGCAGGATGTGGACGACGCTTCGGACACCTACGACACGATCGAGTTTCTGCTGAAGCACGTGGCCAACAACAACGGCAAGGTGGGCATCTGGGGCATTTCGTATCCGGGCTTCTACACGTCGGCGTCGATTATCGATTCGCACCCGGCGCTGGTGGCGGCCAGTCCGCAGGCGCCCATGACGGACCTGTTTATGGGCGACGACGGCTACCACGGCGGAGCCTTCATGCTGGCGGCGAACTTTGGCTTTTATGCCTTTTTCCGTCCGCAGAAAAATCCGACGGGGCCGAAACCGTCAATCGGTTTCGACTTTGGCACGCCGGACAGATACCAGTTCTATCTCGATGCGGGTAACATCTCGAATCTCGACACGCAGTACCTGAAGGGCTCGAGCTGGCTGTTCAACGACCAGTTCAAACACGATACGTACGACGAGTACTGGAAGGCGCGCGATCTTTCGCAGCACATGAAGAACGTGCGTTGCGCGGTGCTTGTGGTGGGAGGGTGGTTTGACGCCGAGGATCTGTCGGGACCGTACCGCACCTTCTACGCCATCAACAAATTCAATCCGGAGACGCCGACGACGCTGGTGGAAGGGCCATGGGTGCATGGCGGCTGGTCACGCGGAGACGGCAACCACCTGGGCGATGTGCAGTTCAATTCGAAAACTGCCTCTTATTTTCGCTCGGACATTCAGTTTCCGTTTTTTGAGCATTACCTGAAAGGCAAGGGCGCGGCGCAGGCCAGGGCCGTAGTGTTTGAAACCGGGACCAACGTGTGGCAGCGCTACGACACGTGGCCACCGAAGGCAGCCGCGGCGAAGACGCTCTACTTTCATGCGGGCGGCAAGCTGAGCTTCGATGCGCCGACGGAGAGCAAGAGCGAAGACCAGTACGTGAGCGACCCGAACCATCCGGTACCGTTTGTGGGCTACACAACGGATACGGTACCGCAGCGGTACATGGTGGACGACCAGCGCTTTGCAAGTTACCGGCCGGACGTGGTGGTGTATGAGACGGAGCCGCTCACCGAGGACGTGACCATCGCGGGCCCGATCACGCCGCACCTGAAGGTGGCCAGCTCCGGCACCGACTCGGACTTCGTCGTAAAGCTGATTGATGTTTACCCGGCGAACTATCCCGACCCGGACACTTCAATGAATGGCAACAAGCGCATTATGGACGCGCCTCCGCTGCATATGGGCGGCTACCAGCAGTTGCTGCGCGGGGAGCCGTTCCGGGCGAAGTTCCGCAACAGTTGGGAGAAGCCAGAGCCGCTGACGCCGGGCAAAGAGACAAGCCTCGATTTCACCATGCCGGATCTGCTGCACACCTTCCGGCAGGGACATCGCATCATGGTGCAGGTGCAGAGTTCGTGGTTCCCGCTGACGGATCGCAACCCGCAGACGTTTACAGACATTCCTTTTGCCAAGCCGGAAGATTTCAAGAAAGCTACGGAAGAGATTTTCCATCAGAAGGACGCGGCGTCTGGAGTGGAAGTGCTGGTGCTGCCGCAGCCGTAGATGCAGCGATTCCATTGATGGATGGAATTCGAACAAGGTCTCTGACCGTTGAATCTCGCACGTTTGGTTCATGCTATCCCAGGTCCGAAAAGCGGGACCTCCACCCCAAGGACGAAGACCTGTACTTGGGGACCCCGGACCTGGGGCACCCGCAGTTGGCACAACGCCAAGCGGTCAAAGATCTAAGAGAAGCGGGTTCGTTGCCACAACAGGGTTCCGCATACTCCCAAAGGTATGAGCGTTCCGATTACGAGAGCGATCGTCCAGGGCAGGCTGATGGTGATTTGCTGGGCTCGCGTTCCCAGGGCCAGCCAGACAAAGACGCCCACTGCGGTACACATCACAAGCATTTCCCACCAGCGGCGCGGGTGCGGCTGGCCGGCCAGAGGGTCATCCCCAGCAACGACTGCAGCCACCTGCTCTGTGTTCAGCCGGTAGCGGTCGCACTCCCGGTCCATGGCGAATCTCCAATTGACGAGTTCCGATTCGCCCGGATCCGCCATGCTGATGGCAACAGCGCCTGCGATCATGATTGCCGATCCAGTGAAGATCAGCATCTTCGCGGCGGGATTGAGTCCGGACATCTCATAGAAGACCAAGGCACCCCACGCCAATCCCCAAAGCTGATTGGTGTTGGAAAGCGGGATTCCACGGCCGATGCCGATATATTTTGCCGCGTACTGCTGGAACAGGTCGCCAATGACCCAGCAGAAGCCGCCAAGGAAAGGCCAGAAGAGCATGGGCCGGGCCCTGTGCAACTCAGCGGCCAGGCTGCTTACGCCGCCAAGATTGATCGCAGTGAGGAGGAAGACGGTGCCGAGTTCACCGAAAGTGAAGATGGTGACAAACGACAGTGGATTCATGCCGCTGATATAGGCTTTGCGGTAGGGAATGTACATGGTGCCGAACATGACGCCGGCGCCAATGGCCGCTATGATGCCAATCGCAGCCTTGCCCGGCGTGTCGGAGTGACTCGCGGTGGCAACAGCAAGAATCGATGCCCCACCGACGATGGCAAAGGCTCCGCCCAACACTTTTGACCATTCCTTGATGCCCGAGCCGCGGAGTTCCTTGAAGAGCAGCCATCCCCAGAAGAGTCCTACCAGGCTGTTGGTGTTCCACAGCGGAAAGGCGATGGCGAGACCAACATTGCGCACTGCGAAGATGGTGAGAGTGTTGCCAACCGCCCAGAGCATTCCGGCAATTACCGCCCAGACAATCAGGTGGGGTTTGTCGCGGAGGTCATCGAAGAGGAAGCCGGTGCCTTTCAGCAAAGTGGGGACCGTCCAGCGCGCCACAAAAGCGCCCATGACCATCCCCATCGAAATAATGAAAGGCGAGAATCCCGCGTTGACAAGCTTGGTTGGCGCTTCAGCGCTGCCGAGCCAGACGGCCGCAGCCAAGCCGCAGAATACGCCGAGTTTGTGCAGGGAGAGGGTGGACCGCCCAGGGGCGCCCTTGGCATTGTCGCTCACACGTTCACCTCAGTGTCATCAGAAGCGCGGTACCGAGAATCAATACGACGACAGGCACCCAGAGGTGCACATCGGTGAGGATGCAGAACAGGGTTGACCTCTGCTTCATACTTCGACCTCTTCCAGGCGAACAGGGCGATGCTCGTCGTAGGACTTTCGCGCAGCCATAGCCATGACAACGGGAACGCGCCCATCGATGCCGGTGACGGCGGTCGTCCTCTTTTCAAGCACGGCTTGAATAAAGGATTCGAGTTCCAAGGCATAACTCTCGGTATACCGTTCCATAAAGAAGTTGAGGGGCAGGTCCTTATAGACGGATTTTGCGCTGCTGACGACGGCCTGATTCGGATAGCAATTTTCTATCGCGATTTTTCCTTCGCTACCGAAGATTTCAACGCGCTGGTCATAACCATAGACGGCCTTGCGGCTGTTGTCGATGGTGCCGATGACGCCGTTGCGGAAACGCAGGACGATGAGCGCGGTGTCGAGATCGCCGGCCTTGCCGATCTCCGGGTCAACCATGACGCCACCCGCGGTATAGATTTCCTCTACCTCGTCGCCGATGAGGTAGAGGGCCATATCGAAGTCGTGAATGGTCATGTCCATAAACATGCCGCCGGAGACGCGGATATAGCTGATGGGCGGCGGTCCAGGATCGCGGCTGACGATGTGCATCAGGCTGGGCTTGCCGATTTCGCCGCTCACCACCGCATTGCGGACGCGGGTGAAGTTGGCGTCGAAGCGCCGGTTGAATCCGATTTGCAATTGGACACCGGCGGCTTTAACCGCAGCGAGGGCGCGATCGATTTGGCCGAGACTGTGGGCGATCGGTTTCTCACAGAAGATGTGCTTGCCGGCCTTGGCGGCATCGACGATGAGGTCGGCGTGCGTGTCGGTGGAGGAGCAGATCAGCACGGCCTCGATTGCCGGGTCGGCGATGATTTCCGCAGCAGATGCGGCGACTTCGGGAATGCCGCAGTGAGCGGCCAGCGTTTGTGCGGCCTCGCGGTTTACGTCCGCAATGGCCATAGTCTGCGCTTGCGGCAGACGGAACGCCAATGTTTCAGCATGTACGCGGCCGATGCGGCCAGCGCCAATGATTCCGATATGAAGCTTTTTCTCGCTCAAATTGCCCTCGCAGGAAACGGGTCGAACACGGTTGGTTTCTGAGAGCGTCTTCCATGAACATTTTCTGGCCCGCTTCCGCTCAGATTAACCGGGAGGGAGCGGGCCATGTGACATTGATGAAACACGCGCGAACGATTCAAGAAAAACTGGATTCGATGGAATGTAGATATTCGCGGTTGCGGCGTGCGCTCTCCTTAGGCGTGCCCATGCCGGGCAGGATGTCCTGCTCGACCAGGCAATAGCCTTTATAGTTCTGCGCGCTCAGCCAGCGCAACAGGGCAGCGAAATCCACGCAACCCTTGCCGAGTTCGCAGTAGACGCCGTGACGCATGCCGGTGAAGTAGTCCCACTGTTCGGTGCGCGAACGCTGCGCGACAGTTGGCTCAATATCTTTGAGGTGGATGTACCAGATGCGGTCTTTAAAACGATTGAGAGCCGCGGTCAGGTCGCAGTTGGCTTCGCCAGTGCCGTGGTAATAGTGGCCAGTGTCGAAGACAAGGCCAAGCCGCTGCGGATCGGTCAACTCGAGCAGAGTCGCGATCTCTTCGGGCGTTTCGACGTATCCGGCACAGTGGTGATGGAAGACTGTGCGCAGGCCGGTTTCATCGAAGACCGCGCGGGCAATCTGGTTTGCGCCGGCGGCGAAGGTCTTCCACTCGGCGAGGCTCAGACCGTCTTGCGGGGTTACGCGCCCGGCGATTTTGGTGCGCACATGGTCGGTGCCGTTGTCGTCGGCGAGAACCAGGTACGGCGCCGGTGTTGTAGCCACGGCAGCCAGCAGGCGCGCGGTCTTCACTGCAACGGCCACGCCTTCGGCGTGGGCCGCAGGGTACTTCATCGCTACGGGCACAAACGCGCCCAGCATCACGAGCTTGCGTTTGGTGATTTCATTTTTCAGAGTGGCCGGGTCGGTGGGCATATAGTCCCAGTCGCCCAACTCCGTTCCCGTGTAGCCGGTCTCGACAAGTTCATCTAACATGCGGTCGAACGGGACTTGCTGGCTTGTGTCCTGGTGCTCCAGTGTGCCCCACGAACAAGGAGCATTGCCAACCAATAGGTCTTTCATTCTTTCTCCTTCAAAACTTCCGGCTCCAGTCCTTGGGCCAGCGTTCGATAACTACCTTTGTCTGCGTGTAGAACTCGACGGCATGGTGCGCCTGGGCATGCAGGTCGCCAAAGAAACTGTCTCCCCAACCGCTGAAGGGGAAGGTCGACATAGGCGCGGCAACACCAACATTGATGCCCACATTGCCGGCGCTGACTTCGTAGCGGAAGCGGCGGGCATTGGCGCCGTCGGTGGTGAAGATACACGCCATGTTGCCATAGCTGCGACCATTCACCAGCGCTATTGCTTCGTCGATTGTTTTCGCGTGCATGAGGCTGAGCACGGGTCCAAAGATCTCAGTGCGCGCGGTCTCTGCATCGGGCGGAACCTGATCGAGAACGGTGGGCGAAACAAAAAAGCCGTCTTCGTATCCGGAGATTTTGGGGGCGCGGCCGTCGACGAGAATACGCGCACCATCTTGCGCGCCCTTGGCGATGAGACCTTCGATGCGCGTTTTGCTCTCGGCCGAGATGACCGGCCCCATCTCTACGCCGGCATCCGCGCCATAACCGACTTTGCGATTGGTGGCTGTGACGACTATCTGGTCGGTGAAGGTTGGCCGGGCATCGCCCACGGTGATGGCAACCGATGCGGCCAGACAGCGTTGTCCGGCGCAGCCGAATGCGGAGTCGGCGAGAATGCGCGTGGTCATTTCCATGTCGGCATCGGGCATGATGACGACGGGATTTTTTGCGCCGCCCTGACACTGCGCGCGCTTTCCGTTGGCCGCGGCGCGGCTGTAGATGTAGCGTGCGGTGGCCGTAGAGCCGACAAAACTGACGGCGCGAATTGCGGGATGATCGAGGATGGCGTTGACGGTGTCGCGGCCGCCGTTGACCAGTTGAATGACTCCTGGCGGGAAGCCTGCGGCCTCGATCAGGTGAAAGAGTTTTTGCGAAGTCAGCGGTACGCGCTCGGAAGGCTTGAGCAGGAAGCAATTTCCAGCAGCCAACGCGTAGGGCATAAACCAGAAGGGAATCATGCCGGGAAAGTTGAACGGGGTGATGGCGGCCACGACACCGAGCGGCTGGCGGATCATGTGTTCGTCGATGCCGGCGGCGATGTCTTCGGTGTTGGTTCCCTGCATCATGATCGGCATGCCGCACGCGGTCTCAATATTTTCGATGGCGCGCTGCATCTCGCCCTTGCTTTCGGCAAGGGTCTTGCCGCACTCATCGGTGATGGTGCGGGCGATGTCTTCGATGTTGGTTTCAAGCAGGATCTTGAGTTTGAAGAGGGGCTGAATCCGGTTGCCAACTGGCGTGCGGCGCCACCCGACGAAAGCACGAGCAGCAGCTTCCGCAGCCTTGTTCACGTCGGCGGCGGGCGAGAGAGGAACCTGGGCCAGCACCTGTGTGGACGCCGGATTAAGGACGTTCAGCGTCTCTGCGGCGGTGGAGGGGCTCCAGGCGCCATCGATGAAATTCTGTAACCGTTCAGACATAATCTATTCTCCTCAGAGGTGATGGCGTTCGCGCTTGCGCGCAACTTCATAGGCTGCACGGGCCTTGCGCACGCTGTCCATTTCAGAAACTTCGGCAATGGCGACATCCCACCAGGATTCGTAGCCGGGCACGCCTATCGAAGGATCGGTCTCTACGACGATGACGGTGGTGCGATCGAGATTTTTGGCTTCCGCGAGGGCCTTCTTCAACTCATCGAGCGAGTTGGCCTTCAAGGCATAGGCACCGAGGCTACGGGCATTGGCGGCATAGTCAACTGCCAGGGGATCGCCGTCCAACTGGCCGGACGTTTGCGAGCGGAAGTGGTAGCTGGTGCCGAACCCTTGCTGGCCAAGCGAGCGGCTCAGGCTGCCGATGCTGGCGAAGCCGTGGTTGTCTGCCAGCACGATGATGATTTTGATGCCTTCCTGCACGGACGTCACAATTTCGGTTGGCATCATGAGGTAAGTGCCATCGCCGAGGAAGACGTAGATTTCGCGGCTGGGGTCGGCGATTTTGGCGCCCATGGCTGCGGGGATTTCATAGCCCATGCAGGAGTAGCCGTACTCCATGTGATAACCGTTGGGCGTGCGCGGACGCCAGAGTTTATGGAGGTCGCCGGGATGGCTGCCGGCGGCGGAGAGCAGCACATCGCGCGGGCCGGACGCCTGCCACATGGCGCCGATGACTTCGCTCTGCGCGGGTCGGCCGGGGTTGTTGAGGTGGAAGAGGCGGTCGACTTCGGCGTCCCATTCGATCTTCAACTTTGAAACTTCAGCCGCGTATTCCGCGCTTACTTTTGTATCGGCGAGCACGGCAGTGAGTTGTTCGAGGGTGACACGCGCGTCGGCGACAACCGGAATCGCGCCGACCTTGTAGGCGTCGAACTCGGCGGTGTTGATGTTGACGAAGTGCACGTCAGGATTCTGGAAAGCGGTCATGGAGGCCGAGGTGAAGTCGGCATAACGCGTGCCGATGCCGATGACGAGATCGGCCGCTTGCGCCAGATGATTAGCGGCCAGCGTGCCCGTCGCGCCGATTGCACCCATTACTTGCGGATGATCCCAAGGCAGGGCGCCTTTGCCAGCCTGCGTCTCCGCAACGGGAATGCCGGTTTGCTTGACGAATTTGTCGAGAGCCTCGGAGGCCTCGCTCATGAGGACGCCACCGCCACAGACAATCAACGGCTTCTGCGCGGCGCGAATGGCTTCAACCGCGCGAGAGAAAGATACTTGATCGGGCTGGCCGCGGCGAATGAGCCAGATGCGTTTGCGGAATAACTCTTCGGGATAGTCGTATGCCTCGGTCTGTACGTCCTGGGGCAGAGCGAGCGTGACGGCACCGCAGTCGGAAGGGGACGTGAGTACGCGCATCGCTTCAGGCAGAGCCGTGATGAGCTGCTCGGGGCGATAGATGCGATCCCAGTAGCGCGATACGGGCTTGAAGCAGTCGTTGACGCCGATGTCTTGCGTGCTGGGCGACTCGACTTGCTGGAGAACGGGGGCGACGTTGCGGCGAGCGAAGATGTCGCCGGGGAGAAGCAGGACGGGCAGGCGATTGATGGTGGCCAGCGCGGCGCCGGTGATCATGTTGGTTGCGCCAGGGCCTATCGATGAGGTGCAGGCAAAGGCGCGCATGCGGTTGTTGGCCTTGGCAAACCCCGCCGCCATGTGTACGCCGGCCTGCTCGTTGCGCACCATGATGTATTTGAAATCGGGATTCTGTTGCAGAGCCTGTCCAATGCCGGCAATGTTTCCGTGGCCGAAGATGCCGAGCATTCCTGCGAAGAAGGCCTGTTGCTCGCCATCCCGCTCGACGTACTGGTTCTTCAAGAACTGAATCAGGGCCTGCGCCATTGTCATGCGACGCGTCGTCATTTCATTCACCTTTTCACCATGGGGACTCTTGGGTCCTGCGTCTGCCATGTGCCTCTAACCCACGCATAGTTGGGATCGTCGGAGGCGGCCAGTGAACGCGCCGAGCCAGCAAGCGCATTCAGGTAGTAGACGTTGTAGCCGTGCGCGGCAACAACGGGATGATAGCCCTCCGGCACCAGAACAAGCTCGCCATCGCGCACTGTGAGTGTTTCGTCGATGCGGCCATCGGCGGTGTACACCTTCTGGATTGCAAAGCCCTCCGGACGATCAATGCGGTAGTAGTAAATTTCTTCGAGGTCGACTTCGCCGGGAGGGTTGTGTACGTCGTGCTTGTGCGGGGGGAAGCTGGACCAACTGCCGGCGGGCGTATAAACCTCAACAATGATGAGGCGATGCGCGGGGAAGCTGGGCGGCAACATGCTGTTGATTTGGCGGGTGGCGTTGCCGCCGCCGCGGATCTCGATGCCGACGGTATCCGGCGTGACCAGGCAAGGGGGATACTCCTCTTCGGCACGGCTGTAACAGAAGGCGAGATCGCAATTTGTGTCGGCGGTAACTTCGAAGGAGGTGTTGATGGGAAGGTAAAGCGTGTAGGGAAGTCCGTCAAATACCGTGGCGCGCTTGCCGAAGCGCAGCCACTCGCCACGTGAACTCTTGACCGAGCAGACGCCGCCGAGGACAACAATCGCCAGCTCGTTGGCGCCGGTTTCACCGCTGTATTTTTTGCCTTGCTCCATCTGGCGAGATTCGAGGGAGAGAAACTCATAGCCGAAATCTTCAATGCGGTTCCGAAATACATCCGCGCGGACCAGCAAGTTACTCATGAACTCTCCTTTGGGCGCCTCGTTTTTTAGTTTCGTCCAGCTTTTCGCGGGCTCACGTTCGCGGCACATTGCACGTAGTTTGGCGGGAAAGATCCCGCACATTTAGACGCCAAAATGCACACGTGTGCATCGATTTGAGAATGATCCTCCTCCGTGCCCATTTCTGTCAATAAAAAACGCAGAAAAAAGCAGAGTGGCTTTTCCGGAACTGCGTGTGATCAAGAGGCCAGCGAATGGAGATTCTATACAACGAAAAGAAGAGAGTATATTGGGTGGATTGCAGGGCAGGAGCGGTTTTCCGGGTCAAAAAGGAAGGCGCGATCCACGCAAATATTGAGGGTCTTCCGCAATGGCAGGCGGCGGATTATGTTTCGATGTGCGCCCGATCATTTGGAGCGGTGCTCTTGACCGGGCTTTTGATGCGGTGGTAGGGTTTTTCTGCACACGTTTGCAATACCGGGAGGAAGCATGGCGGAGACGGAAACGAAAGTTCAGTATAAAAGCCCACTGTTTCAAATGACGCAGACTACGCCCACATGCTTGTGGAACGATTCGGCTTCCATCGAAGAGCTTACGTACTCGATTGAGCACGGAGCCGTGGGCGCCACCTGCAATCCCTCGATTGTGGTCTCCGTGCTCAAGCAGGAGTTGCCGACCTGGCGAGTGCGCATTCTGGCGCTGGCACAGGAATTTCCGCAGGCGACGGAAGATGAAATTGCGTGGATGGTTGTGGAAGAGATGTCAACGAATGCGGCCAAACTGTTGAAGCCAATCTTCGACAGGGAGAAAGGGCGCAACGGCCGACTTTCGATCCAGACGGACCCACGGAATTATCGCAATGCCGATGCGATGCTGAAGCAGGCTATCCGGTTTAGCAGACTGGCTCCGAACATGATTGTTAAAATTGCGGCCACGTGCGCAGGAATTGTCGCCATGGAGGAAGCCACCTATCGCGGCATCAGCATCAATGCGACAGTCAGCTTTACTCTGCCGCAGGCAATTGCCGTTGCCGAGGCTGTGGAGCGGGGCCTGAAGCGCCGCGAGGCCGAGGGGCTTGATATTTCAACGATGGGACCGGTGTGCACCCTGATGGTGGGCCGGCTCGACGACTGGCTCAAGGTTGTGCACGACAAGCAGAATCTATCTGTCGATCCGGGTTATCTGGAGTGGGCGGGCGTTGCGGTTTTCAAGAAAGCATACAAGATCTACAAGGAGCGCGGATATCGGCTGCGGCTTCTTTCGGCGGCGTTTCGCAATCACATGCACTGGAGCGAATTCATTGGTGGCGATGTGGTGATTTCACCGCCGTGCGCATGGCAGCGCCGTTACAACGCCAGCGACATTGAGGTGATTTCGAGGATCGATAAGCCGGTTGATGCGAAGATTGTTGACACGCTGCGGAGCAAATTCGTGGACTTTGAGCGTGCCTATACGGAGAACGGCATGACCCCCGCGGAGTTCGATACATTTGGATCAACGCGCAGAACTTTGAGGGGCTTTATCGGGGCCTGTGCGGAGTTGGATGGAATTATCCGGGACGTTATTTTGCCCAATCCTGACAAGGAATAGGGAGTGAGGTTGTCTATCGATCGCTAGCCCGTTGTCAATTTGATTGCGGGCTAGGGAATCCACATCTGCGGATTGCTGCTGGAGACTGCGCTCAGGCCCAGGGCCAGAAGTTCTTCAACTTCTTTCATGTTTTGAATGAGTCCGCCGCCCACAACGGGTAGTTCGGGCGAGACTGCGCGCACCCGCTCGAGTATTTTCGGCGCGGCCAGGGCCGGCAAAACCTCGAGTGCATCGACGGGCGAATTCTTCAACTGGTTTGTGATTGTATCCATCGCGCCACTATCCAGAAGAAAGGTGCGCTGGATTGCATACATGTCGATTGAGAGCGCATGCCGCAAGGGATCGAGATGGGTTGAGATAATTCCACGAGCGCCGGCACGTTTGAGATAGTTGACGGCGTACCGGTCGCGCGAAAAGCCGTTGAGCAGGTCAAGGTTAACAATAGGGAGCTTGTCCGCAGCAAGAATTTTGTGAAACATCGATTCGCAATTTTCCGGATCGCCGGTCAGCAGATAGATGATTTTGCCATGCGCGGCGATTGCCTGGTCCAGGAATTCAACCTTGCGGATTGCGGGAATAATGGGAGTTTGCAGGCAGTAGACCCGCAGCGGCGTGGGATGTTCTGGCATGGATTTTTGCGTCCTCCTTCAGGGATACGCCTCACCCGGAACAACATTCGGGCGGAGGACCTGCGACCGTCAGCGCTGGGTAATTGAAGGCTTGCGCTTTTTGGCTTTTGCTGTTGACTCTCTCACGATCAACTCGGGCTTTACCTTGATTCTTACAACTGATTCCTGCCCCGACATCAATTTGATCAGGTTCTCCATAGCGAGCTGTCCCATGCGCCGCATGGGCTGACGCACGGTGGTCAGCGGCGGATCGGTGTAGGAGGCGAGAAACAAGTCGTCGTAGCCTGCTATGGAAATATCGTCGGGCACGCGCAGCCCGTGCATGCGAATGGAGCGGATGGCGCCGAGCGCGGTCATATCGTTATAGCAGCAAACCGCTGTTGGGGGGCGGCTGAGTGCCAACAACGTATCCATGGCTTTCAGCGCTGCTTCCGGTTTGCCGTCGCCGTGCACGACGAGTTCAGGAAACGGCGGGATCTTTGCCGCATCGAGGGCTTCTCTGTAGCCAGCATGGCGCTCCACATCTGATTGATAACCGAACTGGTCGCCAATATAGGCGATGCGCCGATGTCCCAACTCAATCAAGTGTTCGGCAATTGCGCGGCTTCCTTCTTGATTCGAGATCATGACGGAGTGGACAAAGGCTCCGGGGTGCTGATCGTTGACGAGCACAATGGGCACCATCATTTCCGACAAAAGCGGAAGATACAAGGCACCCACGCGGGATGAGGTAACGATGATGCCATCCACGCGTTGCTCGGCGAACGATTGGACGATTTTCTTTTCGCGCTCAGGATCGGCATTGGAGTCAGCCAGAAAAACGCAGTAGCCATGATCGTTGGCGGCTTGCTCGATTCCGGATACGACCTCACTGGTAAAGGGGTCGGCGATGGTTGTAACCACAAGTCCGATGGTGCGCGTCCGCCGGGTTACGAGTCCGCGCGCAACTGCACTGGCGCGATAGCCGGACTCATTCGCGATTTTCCGGATACGCTCGGCGGTCTTGGCGTTTACCAGAGGGCTGTTTTGCAGAGCGCGAGAAACGGTGGGGTGCGATACACGCGCGATCCGTGCAATGTCTTTGATGGAGGGCTGGCGCAGCAGTCGCCTGGATGCGCCCTGGCGCACAAGCCCATCCCCCTTGACCTTGTCCTCATCAACCACGGCACACGCTCTCTGACACAGATGTCAACTATCGACACTCAGTCTTTAACACTGTGCATCCTCAAGTCAATGCCCTGCGACCCAGGTGTCAGGAGTTTCTCGATTGAATCGCCTTTGCATCGCGCGGCGAAAGCTTCCAAGACAATGATAGGAGAACGATGGCCATGAAGGTGGCCGCCAATACCGCAAAGAGCGCAGTGTCCCAGCCGTATCGCTCGGCCAGTACGCCAATGCCTTTTCCTTCGACCACGCGTCCGAGGTAGCCGAAGAGGCCGATAAGACCGGCAGCCGTGCCGACTGCCTTTTTCGATGTGAAGTCGAGTGCGCTCACGACCAACAACAGGATTGTTGGATAGACGAAGAAGCCGATGACGCCGAAGAGAACAAGATCGAGCCACAACTTGTTATCGGGGCTATAGATGATGCCGAGGTAAGCCAGGAATACGGGAATCATGCAGAGCAGGCTGATCATTCCACGGCGTCCGCCGAGTTTGTCAGATAACCAGCCAACGGCGATGCTGCTGAAGATGGCAGAGAACTCGAGAGCGGCCGTGCTGATGCCGCCCTGACCAAGGCTGGCGTGTTTGACCTCTTTGAGGTAAGTGGGGCCCCAGTCGAGCATGCTGTATCTGGCGATATAGGTAAAGAAGTTTGCGCCCGCGAATAGCCACACATAGCGATTCTTCAGGATGTAATTGACCAGCAAATCGCGTGTGCCAAGTTCCGCTTCAGTGTCTGTGTGGTTGCCGGCCGGGTAGTCGTTGCGATACTCCTCGATGGGCGGAAGGCCGACCGACTGCGGGGTGTCCCGGAGTCTGACGAGGAGATAGAGCGCGCAGATGATCGCCAAAATTCCAGGGACATAAAATGCCGACCGCCATCCGAGCAGCGATGTGCTGTAGGCAACAATGAGGCCGGTAATTCCTCCGCCAAGATTTTGGGCGACATTCCAGAAGGCAAACTTGGTGCCCCTCTCGCTGAGGCTGTACCAGTGGCCCAGGGAACGGCCGCAAGGGGCCCATCCCATGCTTTGCGCGAGGCCATTGAGAGCCCAGAGGGTCATGTGAACCGGATAGCTGCTTGCAGACGCAAAGGCAAAATTGCAGAGAGCAGTAAAGATCAATCCGAGCGGCATGAAGTAGCGCGGGTTGCTGCGATCGGACCAAGCACCCATAAGGAACTTGCCGACGCCGTAGGAGATTGCGGTTACAGCCAGCAGGTCGCCGATTTGACCTTTGCTGTAGCCAAGAGATTGGCCGATTTCTTTGGAGACAACGGGGAGATTGTTTCTGACGAGGTAGAAGACGGCATATCCAATAAATGTGGATTCCATGATCTGCCATCGCAGCCTTGGATAAACGCGCTTGATCTGATCTTCGGGAAGCCGCGCAATATGCACAGCCGGGCGAAGGAAAGGAAAGTTCCAACTCATGAATATCCTCGCGGTTTCCCCAATTTGCGCGATTGGATGAAGCGCAAATGATTCGAGCCATTCCAAAAAAATGGCTCGAATCAATTCTTATCGTAATTGGCAATGACCAAGCAGTATCCAGTTGGTCCTACTTCAACTTTATTCGGTGTCACTTTCCGGGTACACATACCCATTTGCAACTTCGATGAAGTCTGCAAGGTCCTTCGCTCTCCAGGCTTCGCTGCGATTCAACTCTTTGGCGAGCAGAGCGGAGACAGCGGGGGCCGCTTCAATGGCAGCGCGCGCATCGAGGAAGAGAGCGCGCGTGCGGCGGGCGAGGACATCTTCAACGGTGCGGGCCATTTCATGGCGTGCCGACCAGACTACCTCGCGTGCACGGAAGGGCAGGCGTGGATGCAACAGAGCGTCGAGGCCTGCGTCGTCCGATGAAAGCGCGCGCAACTGCGGCAGATCGGAACCGTAGACGCGCTCCCACTGGGATGCCGTTTCCGGAGAATCCATCGTCCAGCCGTGAATCTTCAGCTCCAGTGTTTGCGATGGCGACTTCGGGAGGGAGGCAACCTTGCAAGCGCGATCAATCGTATCCTGCCCCATGCGCCGATACGTGGTCCATTTTCCGCCGGTAACCGAAATTAGTCCTGCGGACGAGACGAGGATGGTGTGGTCTCTGGATAGCTTCGATGTGGCTACGCCGGCTTTTTTCACCAGGGGTCGCAAGCCCGACCAGATGCTTAGAATGTCTTTTGCTTTTGGTCTGAAACCAAAATAGCGGTGGATGTGATCGAGGAGGAATTCCTTTTCAGAGACCAGGGCTCGAGGCTCAGCGGTTGCCCGATCGACGGGAACATCCGTGGTTCCTACGATGGTGGACCCGTGCCATGGGATGGCAAAGAGGACACGGCCATCAGCCGTTTTTGGAATCATGAGCGCTGTGGTTCCGGGCAGGAAAGAATGGGCCAGGACAACATGAGTTCCCTGGCTGACGGCGAGCAGGGACTCATGATTGCTGTGCTGCATCGCGATGGTATCTTCGGCAAATACGCCGCAGGCATTGATGACGGCCTTTGCCTGAATCTCGAAGACTGTGTCATCTTCGCGGTCGCGTGCCTGGATTCCAGTAATTTTGCCGCCGGTCTGGAGCAGGCCGACCGCTTCCACATAGTTGATGGCGGTTCCGCCCAAATCCTGAAGAGTGCGCAGGAGGGCGATTGCATAGCGGGTATCGTCAAACTGGCCGTCGTGGTAGAGGATGCCACCGCGCAGGCCGCTTCCGGTCAGCCCCGGCAGCCTCTCCAGCGTGCTTTTGGCGGAGAGGATTTCAGAGCGTCCAAAGGAGAGCCTGCCCGATAACAGCTCATAGACCTTGAGTCCGAAACCATAGTAGGGAAGGGAAGCATAGCTGTAAGCCGGGACAACAAACTCCTGGTCGTGAACCAGGTGAGGCGCGTTACGCAGCATGTGGCCGCGCTCGCGCAAGGCATCCGTGACCAGGGTGAGATTGAGTTGTTCGAGGTAGCGAACGCCGCCGTGGACGAGTTTTGTGCTACGGCTTGAGGTGCCCTTGGCAAAGTCGCTTCGCTCGACCAACAGGGTGCGATAGCCCCGCGAGGCAGCTTCTACCGCGGCGCCAAGGCCAGTGGCCCCGCCTCCGATTACCAGCACGTCCCATGGCTCTGTTTGCTGTCCCAGTTCACGCAGAATTTCAGTTCTCGTTGTCACAGTTCTCTCCTCGTTGCGGTGCGATTAGTGCGGGAATTGCCAGGGTGGATTTCAACTCTGACGGCCGTGCGGAGGTGAAAATCCATTTTGCTGGTGTCAGTCTGCGTGTATAGCTTCACAAATCTCCTCAGTTGCATCGGTTAGAGCTTTAGAGGCAAAAAAATCCACCGCCAAATGCATAACATCCACCTGCTGGTTGGCATTGCAGCTCAACCAGTAAGCAAAGGCTATTCATTTGGCGGTGGATTCTCTTGTTCCTCTTCCGCGCTTGAAAAATATCAATTGACAGTGGCAAATGTCAAGGGGAGACAAGTTGGGGCGGAGAGTTTGGCGGCGAACCAATAGGTTGTCAAGCCAAACAATACATAGGCCTGAAGTTCAGAATCCGCTTCGCTGAAAAAATGCGCGAAGGGATACTAGATGCTTTAATGATTGAGGTCGCTTCTTGCGCTCCCTTGTGAAGGAATCTCTGATTAATTTCAATTCCACGTCGAGCATTCCCTCAGGGGCTAAAGCCCGAGGTATTTTTATAGGTTTTACGGCACCCTTCGACTCCGCTCAGGGCAGGCTTTGAAGCCGTGCCCTTTCAAAAATTCGGCTTAATCAGAGGCTCCTTAAGGCTGTCGACCGGTTAAGACGCATCTACCGGGTTAGCTCTTCTACTGTTTCGATCAGCGCTTTGATATTGTCGGTGTGTGCATTTGGCGGCATCCCGCCCCCGCACGAGACAATCAACCGCGACTTGTCTTGAAGAGCGTTCAGCATCTCCGTGACCGAGCGCTTGACGTCCGCGGGCGTTCCTTCGGCCAGCACGTCGCGTGGAGGGATGTTTCCCATCAGAGCAATCCGGTTGTTAGTCCAGGTCTTCATGTCCGTCAATGTGTGCTGAATACCGAAGTTGAAAAGATTGATCCCAGCGGCCTCCAGCATGGGCGCACTCGCTTTTGCCGGTGCGTCGTTATGGAAGAACTTCACTGTCACATCAGCGCTGAATGCGCGTTGCAAATAGGGTAGGCCGAAGGTTTCAAAATCGCGGCGGCTCACGAACCCGACAATATCGTCGAGCAGAAGAATGCCGTCGATGGTAGGAAAGGCCTCGCGCTGAACCTCGATCCATTCGACCAGGAAATTGGTAACGATTTCCAGTAGACGGTGCATCAGTTCCGGTTCGGTCTTTAATGCCTCCATGAACTCTGGCGTTCCCATCAGGAAGGAGGCAATATTGAGTGGTCCACGCGCTACAGCAAAGCGGATCTTGTGTCCGGCCTTTTCAATTTCCGGCTGGAGGTGCTGGAGCCGCTTGATCACAAAAGGCAGCAAGCCATGCTTGCGCGGATTGGGCATTTCCAGACGCTCGACATCCGCGGGCGATAGCAGAACCTTTTTCGCAAAGGGAAACTCGTTCTCGCCCCACATGGAAACAGAGCCGAATGCCGAAGGTTCTGTGCACATTCCGTATTCCGACCAGAATCCGGGCAGGAGAATCGTCTCTGGAAAACTGCGAATCGCCTTCAGATTGTCTTCGAGAAAAGTGCGATCGTCGGTGAAGTAATCCAGGATCGTATGGCCCGCCCAATTCGGAAGCCAGGGACTATCAATAATGAATGCTGTGGGGAGCGGACGAACCGCCTCCCCCCGAACCACTGAGGTGAGCGTGTTCCATTGCTTATCGTTCACGTTGGCACCTTACCTTTGCGAACTTTTGTCTTGCACTTCATTTCAACGGTAATATAAATTGTTCGGCCCAACAACTAGATACGAATTTGTGAGGCCGTAACCTTGCATGAACGATAACATAATGCATTTCCAACTCATGAAGTGCTAGGCGGTCTCGGCCAGGATTGTCTGTGAACGGATCGATTTAAGCCGCCTCGCGAATGGCAGGCCGCGGTTGCCGGCAATTCACGAGGCGAATAGCCTCTTGCAGTTAAGTCTTTCCAGGGCAAACGCATCTTATTTTCCCAGTAGGTGGAGCAGGTAGCCATTGTCCCAGCCCGCTTTGAGTCTTTTTCCGTGGACACCTCGTTTTGAAGTCTTGTCTTGTTTGAGTAGGTTGAGA
>Ga0181535_10001740_pt1 | contig 27832 bp, 25 predicted proteins | sample PEATcosm2014_Bin_44_FD_119774 | JGI IMG/M metagenome (GOLD analysis project Ga0181535, IMG submission 119774) | Peatland microbial communities from MTU Mesocosm Facility, Houghton, MI, USA - PEATcosm2014_Bin17_30_metaG | ecosystem: Environmental > Terrestrial > Soil > Wetlands > Peat | place...
ACGCCATAAGGTCCGCTGGAGCCAATGTCGGTGGAGGGTACGCCGACATGCTGAAAAAAAGGCGTGAAGTCGGAACCGGAACCTAGGTCGCCGACGTGGACCTCCTCGCCGGGCGCGGGCGGCGCGTTGGAGTTATTTTGCTCGTTTTGGACGAGGTGCCCGTTCTGCGCCGGATGATTGATGCGCCACTGCTGATAAACCGTTCCGCCGAGCGGACTGGGAACCGAACGGGTGAGTTCGCGGACAAACTGCTTGAGCGAGGGCACGGCGGCAGCGGAGAAGTCCGACCCGGAGACGGCTACGTCGGTGTTGAAGTAGGCAACTGCGCGCTCCAGGGCTTTGGCGTTCTGGTCGACCCACTCGGAGGAGCCGATGAGGCCTTCCTCTTCGGCATCCCAACTGGCGAAGATGAGGGTCCGTTTGGGCCGCCAGCCTTGTTTGAGAAGCACACCGACTCCGTGGATCGATTCGAGCATGGCTGCGGTGCCGCTGGAGGGATCGACGGCACCGTAGACCCAAGCGTCGCGATGATTGCCCACTACCACCCAATCGTCGGGGTAGTCGGTGCCTTTGACCTTGCCTATCACATCCCAGATGATGCGCCGCTGATAGTCCTGCACAGAGACCAGGCGGACCTTTACCGCGCCGGAACCCCCGACCTCTCCAATGTGATAACGAAAGCCAAGCGCGCCTTGCCAGCCCTGCGGGACTCCGGAACCTTTGAGAGCTTGCAGGATGGGCGAGGCGTCGTGGTAGCTGATGGGGATGGAAATGATACGGGGCTGGTTGCCATAAGGTGATACGCGGGCCGAATCGGGCAGATCCAGGGTTGAAGAAACGGTGGGAGTTTCGGGATCGCCGGGATATTTAAAGAGGTATTGGACCGATCCGCGCTCGACGCTGGTCTCAGGGCGCCAGGGCCCGATTGGATAGACGTCGCCCTTGGAGAAGCCGTCGTCCTGCGGGTCAGAATAGATGAGCACGCCGGCGGCGCCGCGCTGCTCGGCCAGGTAGACTTTGACTCCGCGAAAGTTGGCGCCATAGCGCACCAGAACGATCTTGCCGCGCAGGTCGATGTGCCGGGAGGCGAGTTGTTCGAAGTCTTCCAGGCGGCCGTAGTTGGCGTAGACCACCTCTGCGGTCACATCGCCCGAACCGGAGGAGCCGTTGAAGGGCATCACCACGCGGGGATCGTCCTGGTAAGGGTCGCCGTCTGCATGTTCGCGGGTAGGGCCGCTCATCAGCAACTTCCCGCTGGAGTCGTAGGCTTCGACGCGCACCTGTTTGGGCTGGTTCATCAGGACACGATAAGGAACAATCTCGGTCTCCAGGCCGGCCTGGCGAAATTTCTGAGCAACGTAGTCGGCGGTCTTGCGGTCTTCGGGGGTCGATGCAAGATGAGGCTCGGCGGTTAGGATCTTCAGGTGCTCGCCGGCCAGCTTGGCGTCGGGAACGGCGAGGAACTTCTCCTCAAGCTTGGCCTGAACCGCGAAGTCGCGATAGCCGAAGACAGCGGGGGTTGTCTGCGCTGGGTTCTGCGCAAGGAGAGGAACAGCAACGAACGCGATTAAAAAAGCGAACGACTTGTGCAGCGCCATGCGTAGAACCTCTTTCGACGAATTGGCTGGCGGAACGCGGGCTCTTTAAGTATTTTCGGGAATTGTGTAGACCGGAATTTTGTAGGCATCCCACCCATTCCGCAGAAAAACGCGGAATGGGTGGGGCACGGAAGTCTACAGTAAACCCAAAAATGCTTTAGGCCACAGGCTGAGCGCAATGAGAGCAGCGGCGGGCGGCCACGGGAATATCGCTCAAGCATTCCGGACAGGGCTTGGTAGCCAGCGGCGCCTCGGGCTCGGGCTTCTTCAGTCGGGCCATGAGTTTATTAAGGGGCAACACGACACCAAAGTAGACCACGCTGGCTACGATGAGGAATTGCAGGGTGGCTGTCAGAAAGTTGCCGATCTTGATGTCGGTGCCGTGAAGATTCAGCACCACCTTGCTGAAGTCCGGCTGGCCCACGGCGGCGGCGATCAGTTGTTTCAGCACGTCGTTGACCAGTGAGGTGATGATAGCGTTGAATGCCGCGCCAAGAATGACGGCAACGGCCAGGTCAACGACATTTCCGCGCAGAATAAAGTCACGAAATCCCTTGAGCATTCTTACCTCCAGTTGATTGAGCTGTGCAATCGCCTTTGGTTTGAACGGAATCCACGGGGCAGCGTTCTTGAACATCCTACATGGCGGCAAGGTTTTTTGGCAGCCAATCCGGCGCGAGGGCCAGACTCGCTACAGATAGACCCACAAAAAGAGCACCAGGACCAGGATCATCAGTTCCGAATAAAGCAGAATGAGTACGCCGGCGTGGCGGAGGCTCCATCTGCGATCGAGACAGCGCGCGGTATCGACCATTCCCCAGAAGACAATCAGTGCGAGCACAATCTGCCACGGCGAGCCGTGTGGCGCGTCAGCCAGCGGAAATCCGGCCAGGCGCAAGCTAACCACCAGCGCGCCGAGAGCGAGCAGGACGCCGCGGACAAGCGAAGGCCGGCGCAGCCTGAAGAGGTTCAAGCGGGAAATCGCCACTCTTCAATCTATCGCGTTGCGGGAAGCTTGGCTGGACTTGATTCGCTGAGGCCGGAGCAACCGGTCAGCCGCGGCCGGGACGCAAGACGTCCAAATGTCTGGTATCGGACGGATCGCGGTCCTCGTAGGCGGGCAGCACCGGCAGCCCCACACGCAGCCCGGTCCACTCTTCGGCGACCACGATGCTGTTCTGGGGGTTTCCCGGCAGATAACGCGCCGAGCAGGGAAAACCGGCACGCACCTGCGACGCTTCCACCACAGCGCTCATGTCGGTGATGTCCTGTGATGCCTCGTAGTCCACGCCGCCGATGCGATAGCTATAAAGAAGCATGGTGAGGGTTCGGGGCGCGTCCTTCTTGGATCTTGCCGGAGCCTGCACCTCGCAGATGTCCAGCAGCATGCCGTCCACCAGCCGGCCTGAGCGAGCCAGGAGCCGGCGGCGCGCGCGTTCAAGCTCTTCCGGCGTGGGGCGCTTGCGAAACAGCAGCCACACAACCAGCACCAGGAGCGCGGCGGAGAGGGTTATAGCGGTGGCAATCTCCCATTCGTGTAGGTTGAGACGGGTCATTGGAGGTGGGACACTTTCCCAGAGGTCCCGCCTAAAGAATACCGCAGTTCGACTCCAGTCAAGGCGGATGTTGGGACAGCCGGTTCTGTTTCCGGCTCGCTGCAACCGCCGGGGTTTGGCGCTGCGATATACTCGTGACTGCATCTTCAAGGAGTTCCGGCCCGCCGGACGCATATTTTCCGAGGTTTCGTGAATGGCTAGTTGCATCAGTTCCACATCGGCAGATCGTTCCCCAAAGCGCGGCCGGATTCGCTCGACCACCGTGATCTGCGTCCGGCGGAATGGCCAGGTGGTGATGGCTGCCGACGGGCAGGTCACCCTGGGCGACCACGTGCTGAAGCACTCGGCCAAGAAGATCCGCCGGCTCTATCAGGAAAAGATTCTGGCTGGATTTGCCGGCTCGACCGCCGACGCCTTCAGCCTCTTCGCGCGTTTCGAGACCAAGCTGGAGCAGTACGCCGGCAACCTCAACCGCGCCGCCGTCGAGTTGGCCAAGGATTGGCGCACCGACAAGATGCTTCGCAATCTCGAAGCGCTGCTGGTGGTGGCCGATCAGGGCCAGACCTTCCTCATCTCCGGCTCGGGCGATGTCATCGACCCCGACGAGCCGCTGGCTGCTATTGGCTCGGGCGGCCCATATGCTGCCGCCGCCGCGCGCGCACTGATGGAAAATACCGATCTAAGCGCCCGCGAAATCGCCGAAAAGGCCATGAGGATCGCAGGCGACATCTGCATCTACACCAACGACCACGTTACGATTGAGGAGTTGAAGAATTCGTAAGGTTTTGTAACAGGGCACGACTTTAGTCGTGCCCTGTTACAAAGCAAAAACCGTCGGGCTGCAGGCCGACGATCTACGAAGTGGACCTGGAGCCCTAGAAGAACAGCATGGCAATTTATCTACCCGCATCTGCCGAAGAACAAGACGTCTCGCTGGACGAGTTGACGCCGCGCGAGATTGTTACCGAGTTAGACAAACACGTCGTCGGGCAGAAGGCCGCCAAGCGCGCCGTAGCCATTGCCCTGCGCAATCGCCAGCGCCGGCAAAAGCTGCCCCCCGAAATCGCCGACGACATCATGCCCAAGAACATCATCATGATCGGACCGACGGGCGTGGGCAAAACGGAGATAGCGCGGCGGTTGGCCAAGCTGACTAACTCGCCATTTCTTAAAGTGGAGGCCTCGAAGTTTACCGAGGTCGGCTACGTAGGCCGCGACGTCGAGTCGATGATCCGCGACCTGGTTGAGATCGCCATCGACATGGTTCGCGAAGAGCGCCTCGAAGAGGTCGAAGACCGTGCGGAGATGAATGCCGAGGAGCGCTTGCTCGACGTGCTGCTGCCGCCTCCGCCGCCCATGCCGCCTGCCCAGGAGGGCCAACTCACGCTGCCCGGCGCTGACAGCTACCAGCGTTCGCGCGAAAAGCTGCGCCAGCAGTTCCGCGAGGGCAAGCTCGACGAGCGCATGGTCGAGATCGATGTGCGCGAGCGTGGCACGCCGCAGTTTGGCATCATATCCAATCAGAACCTTGAAGACATGGAGATGAGCCTCAAGGATATGCTGCCCAATATCTTCGGCGGCAGCTCAAAGAAGCGCAAGATGAAAGCCGCCGACGCATTCGATTATCTGGTGGATGAGGAAGAGGGCCGGCTGATCGACATGGATTCGGTTAACCGCGCGGCAGTCGAGCGGGTCGAATCCAGCGGCATCATCTTTCTCGACGAGATCGACAAGATTGCGGGGCGCGAGGGAAGCCACGGGCCGGATGTTTCGCGCGAGGGTGTGCAGCGCGACATCTTGCCCATCGTTGAAGGAACGACCGTAAACACGCGCTACGGCATGGTGCGCACCGACCACATTCTCTTCATCGCAGCCGGTGCATTCCATGTTTCCAAGCCCAGCGATCTTATCCCCGAGTTACAAGGCCGCTTTCCCATTCGCGTTGAATTGAAGTCGCTGACTGTCGATGACTTTCTGCGCATTCTCACCGAACCTAAGGCTTCGCTGACCAAACAATACTCGGCGCTGCTTGAGACCGAGGGCGTGAAGCTTGAGTTCTCGCCGGAGGCCTTGCGCGAGATGGCGGAGTTCTCTTTCAAGGTCAACGAACAAACCGAAAACATCGGCGCGCGCCGCCTGCACACCATCATGGAGCGGGTGCTTGAGGACGTAAGCTTCCTGGCACCCGACGTGGCTCGCCGCGCTCCAGACGAAGCTGCCGCGGCTGCGCTCAAAGAGGCTATCAAGAGCGAGTCATCCACGCCCTTGCCCTATGAAGAGCGCGTCACTGCTAACGGCCCGGAGAAGATCTTTCTGATCGACGCAGAGTACGTAAGACAGATGGTGGCATCCATCGTGAAGGATCAGGATCTCTCGCGTTACATCCTCTAGAAGGTCGAAGCGCTCTGCTTCTTGGTGCAGAGCGCTTCAAGCCTGCGCAGGGACTTGAGCGTCTCACTCAGGACCGTTTTGCCAACTTCCAGCTCAAACTCCTTTTGCAGCTTGTCAAAGACGCCAATCACTCGTACGGCGCTCTTCTTTCCTTGTGGCTTCAATGTAAGTTGATAGGCTCTCGCATCCTCTGAATCGATCCTTCGCTGCAAGAGTCCTTTGGCCTCCAGAGACGAGACGCAATGGCTGACATTTCCCCGCGTCGTTCCGAAGGTCTCCGCCAACTGCGATGGCTTGACCGGCCGCGGCGCCTCAAAAAACATGGCCGCCAAAACAAGCCCTTCAAGAAAGCTGAGACTGTCTGCCTTAAACGCTTGAGTGGCCAGCGATTCAAAGCGCCGCGCGGCCCGGTTGACCGCGAACATGGGACTTTCGTGCAGAAATGCATCGATGCGCACGGTCTTCTCCTGATGGTTGACCAGTTCAACTATTCAGAACAATATCAAATTACTCTTGTGGAAGGTTCCTGTCGGCGCTCAAAATCATAGAGAAAGTTGATCTATGCCTACATTGAAATGGACCTGCATTGCCGGCTGCCTTCTGCTGGCAACCTGTGCTCAGCGCGCTTCTGCGCAGACCGCACCCGCTTCTCAGCCCGCACCGCTTCCTCACCCTTCGGAGACGATGGTGGTTCTTGGTTCCCCGGTTCCCGTGCCGCTGGCGGAGTCTTCCGCGTCAGTGGTGGTACTGCCGGTTAAGGACAACGTTCTCTTGATGGAATCACCGCAGGAGCTACTGCGCCAGGACTCGTCTGTCTTTCTCGAAGAACGCGGCGCAGGTGGCGGGCAGGCAGATCTGATTTTGCGTGGGGGAACTTTCGAGCAATCCCTGGTGCTGCTGAATGGCTTTCGCATCAATGACAGCCAGACCGCGCATCACAATCTCGACCTGCCGATCTCCCTCGATGCCATGGATTCGATCGAGGTGCTGCACGGCGCTGGCTCAACGCTGCACGGCGCGGATGCACTCAGCGGCGTTGCAGACTTTCTCACAGCGGCTCCCTCAGCGACGTCGCTGCGCCTGCGCTCGGGATACGGCAGCTTCGGCTCGAACGAAGAGTCGCTGCTGGGCGCTCTCGCACGGAAGCAATGGAGCAGCCGGTTGACCGCAAACCGAAATTTCTCAACCGGATTCATGGCTGACCGTGACTATCGCAACGAAGATGCCTCTTCAGAGAGTTGGCTTAGTTCGCGGCTCGGCATCTCCGACTTACTCTTTGCGGCCAGCGACCGCTCATTCGGCGCAAACCAGTTTTATGGTCCCTATAACTCATGGGAACGAACCAAGGGATGGTTTGCCTCAGGCCGCCAGGAGTTAGGCGACCGCACCGAGGCAGCCTTCGGTTACCGCCGCCACACAGACGAATTCATCTTGCTGCGCAGTGACCCGTCCGTCTATGAAAACAACCATATCGATGGCTCATGGCAGGCTTCCGTGCGACACACCCTTCCCATTGCAAGTTCGTCAGTTCTTCTCTTTGGATTGGAATCTGACGGCGATAGCATCCGTAGCTACAACCTGTCGAGCGGGATCGTCTCGTACGCTAACGGTCTCGGCATTCACGCCCGCAATCGCGGCGCAGGCTATGTGGATATGGACCTGCGCCCCGCCAAAAGCCGCTGGAATTTATCAGCAGGCCTGCGCGAGGAGTTATTCTCCGGCGGATTGCAGTCAGCTTTCGCTCCGCATCTGGCAGGCAGTTTGCGTCTGACCGGCCAAGTGAAGCTGAGGGCTAGCGGAGGATACGGATTCAGGCTTCCCACTTATACCGATCTTTATTATTCAGATCCAGCTACCGTTGGCAATCCGAATCTGAAGCCCGAGTCTGCGTGGTCCAGCGAAGGAGGAGCCGACTGGGTTGCCTCCACCCGCCTATCGCTTTCGGCCACGGGGTTTTATTCCCGCCAGCACGATGCAATCGACTATGTGCGCTATGTAACAGTCATGTCTACTTCTAACCCGCTTCTTCCATCATCGTGCCCGATCAATACATGGTGCGCGGTCAACCTCAACGGTTTGCGCTTTGCCGGTGTGGAGTCTTCCGCAACATGGCTTGCCGCAAAAGGGCAAAAAGTGCAGGTTGCATGGACTCAGCTTTTCGGCGCACAGCCTCTGCTGAACGGTTTGCAATCGGAATACGCCCTTAATTATCCGGTCGAAAATATTCATGCGACGTGGACAGCCGAGGTGTGGCATTCATTCACTGTCACCAGCTCGGTCGCCGTTGCAAAGCCCTATCAGCAACTCGGCAATCCGCCGTGGAATAGCAATGCATATCCGGTGTGGAGCGCCGCGCTTGCGCAGACCTCGTGGAAGCTGCGACCCTATCTCCGTTTGGGAAATCTAAGTAACACTGGTTATCAGGAGATTCGCGGTGTCGCGATGCCCGGGCGCTCAATTACCGGCGGTATATCTCTTTGGCTTGGAAAATGATTTGTCAAATGAGCCAAGCCGCAAACCCTGCTAAGGTGGATGCGTACCGCGTCACTTCCCTTTAGGAGATGAAGCCGTGAGCAACCCCGCGCAGCACCACAAGATCAACTACGTCGAATTCACAACCACCGACATCGAGCGGACCAAGAAGTTCTACTCAACAATCTTCGGCTGGAGCTTCAAGGATTGGGGTCCGGATTACATCGACTGCAATCCGGCCAGCTCCGGGGTCGCGATCGGCTTCGCCAAGGGAGCAGCACCGCAAGAGAACCCCAAGTTTGCGCCGCTGGTTGTACTTTACTCCGCGAACTTGAAGGCTACCGAGGCGGCCATCATAGCCAACGGCGGCAGCATCACTGTCCCTGTCTTCGAGTTTCCCGGCGGGAGGCGATTCCACTTTTCCGATGGCGCGGGCAACCAGCTTGGCGTTTGGTCGGAGTAGAAACAGCGAGTCGCCCATCCATGCACCGGAGGAATATGCATGGGTGGACGACCCGCCGTTCTGACTTGCCGAAGAATTGGCTAATTTACAGGAGGCGGCAGCCTGAGAGATTTGCGCATGCCCAATTCGTCGCGAACCAGCGTCAGGCCAAGGATGCACCGCTCGAACGAGTCAGAGAGACGGGCAAAGAGCGGCGCTTCGCTCTCATACTCGAAAAGATTGAACTGGCTAACGATGTAGTAGCTCTCTTTGCCGGCATGGATCAATTCATTCAGGCTAGGCTGGTGGCGTCGCCTCCGTTCCGGCTCGGTAGCCTCTGGGAACATGCCCGCGACAAAGAGCGCATAGTCGCCAATGTGCTTACGCAGAGCGCGTTCTGCATCGAAAGAGGGTGCGTCGCCATGGACCGGATCGGATGCCAGAATCATTGCATCCAGTTCTTTCACGGGATGGCCCTCGGCATCGCGAACGCTGAAGAGATTGTCAGCCTCTGAGAATTCACAGAGCAGGTGGGCCACATAGCCGGTTACGTCCGGATCGTTGAGTCCGAGCTTACCTTCATAGCTGTTGCGAACAGCCTGGCGGAAAAACGGTTCAAGCGGATGATCCTGAGTCTGCATACTTGCCTCCCGGCTTCCCAATCGATGCTCCCTTGCCATTTCCCAAACGGGCGATGGCATCTGAGTACAACAATTGAAGACCACAATGGACGGCAACACATTGACCAAAGACAAGGGCCGCCGGCCATTGCCTATATTGCTTGATTTGACACTGAAGCTATCGGAGAAGTTGCTCTATTTGTTCAACCGTAAGCAACTTTATTAGCAGAGGGGCTTTGCGATTGCAGGCAAGACAAGCGCACGCAATCGATTGCGACGTCGATCAGTTGCCTCGCTCGATGCGATTAAGTAATTGTTTAGACTGCTGCAGTAGCCCGCGATTCAAGCTCAGTCAGTCGCTTGCTCAGTAGCGATTCCAGCTTGACCAGCGCGGCCGAGAAGCCTTCAATGCCTTCCTTCAACTTATCGTTGGCCATGCGATTCTCCGCGTGCATACGTTCGAAGACAGTTTTATCCACGATGATTCTTTCCATGGGCAGCGCAACGGCGGCTTCCGGCGAGAGTTTGCGCGGCAGCTCGCCTTGGGTCGACTCGAGCTCTGCCAGCAGTTGCGGCGAGATGGTGAGCAGGTCGCAGCCTGCCAATTCGCAGATTTCGCCAATGTTGCGAAAGCTCGCGCCCATTACCTGTGTCTTGTAGCCGAAGTGCTTGTAGTAGTTATAGACATGAGTCACTGAGATGACACCGGGATCGTTGACGCCCTGGTAGTCCTTGCCTGTATCTTTCTTGAACCAATCGAGAATGCGGCCGACAAAGGGCGAGACCAGAGTGACGCCTGCCTCGGCTGCTGCGATGGCCTGGTGCAGACCGAAGAGCAGCGTCAGGTTGCAGTGGATGCCTTCCTTCTCCAGCACTTCGGCAGCGCGAATGCCCTCCCACGTGGAGGCAATCTTGACCAGCACGCGCTCGCGGCCAATGCCGTCGGCGTCATACTCCGCAATAATGCTGCGAGCCTGCGCGATGGTCGCCGATGTGTCGTACGAAAGTCGCGCGTCCACTTCAGTTGAGACACGGCCCGGAACGATGGCCAGAATTCTCTTGCCAAATGCGATGGCAAGCCTTTGAAAGGCAAGGTTGGCAATGGCCGCATCGGTTGCATTTCCGCCCAGTTCCTTGCGTGCTGAGAGCAGCACTCCGTCCACGATGGGCTGGTACTGCGGTAACTGCGCCGCGGCGGTGATCAGCGAAGGATTGGTGGTCGAGTCCTGCGGACGAAACTTGCCGATTGCTTCAATGTCGCCTGTGTCGGCGACGACCACGGTATACGAACGCAACTGTTCGAGCAGATTCTGCGGCATATGACCTCTCGGAGCGCCTCGGGGATTCAGGCGCGTTGGCCTTCAGTGTACAACTCTATAGATTCATCGATGCGGTCAAGGTTGCACGGGAGAGTTAAAGTTCATCTTACTTCCGGCTGGAAGGTGTTCGACAGCACGCCTAATCCGGGGATGCCGATCTCAACCCGATCACCGGCTTTGAGCGGGCCAACTCCGGAGGGTGTGCCAGTAAGCACCAGATCGCCGGGCTCGAGGGTCATCGCGGCGGTGATGTAGGCCAGCAGCCTTGGAATCGGAAAGATGAAGTCAAGGGTGGAAGCGTGCTGGCGTAGCTCGCCATTGACACGGGTTTCGATTGTGACTCCAGATTCAACATCCAACTCATCGCTGACGAAAGGGCCCACCGGGCAAAAAGTATCGAAGCTCTTTGCACGTGTCCACTGGCCGTCTTTGTTTTGCAGGTCGCGGGCGGTTACATCGTTGGCCAAAGTGAATCCACGCACCGCCGAGCGCCAGTCTTTTTCGTCGAGATGGCGAACGCGGCTAGCGATAACCAGCGCTAGTTCGCCTTCAAAGTCCACGCGCTCCGAAGCTGCAGGCATTCGCACGACTCCGCCCGGAGGAAGAAGCGACGAAGGCGCTTTGAGGAAGAGCAGCGGCTCGGCCGGAAGCTCGTGGCCCAGCTCTTTGACGTGTTCGCGATAGTTGCGGCCAACGCAGACGATCTTCGAGGGCGTGACAGGCACGAGCAACTCAGCGGCGCTCAGCCGCATGGGACGGAAATCGAAGCGGTCTAAATCGAATGATGGGGACGTCGACCGTCTGTGCTCCAGGTGAAAGAAGAGGTCTTCTTCGGGGGCACGAGCGAGATCCACGATCCACGCCTCGCCGTCGCGCTCTTCGACTTTGCCGTAGCGGGTTTGGTTCTCGAAGACAAAACGGCAGTATCTCATGTGAAATCCTCAATGCGCGGCAGTTGCCGTCAGGGGTTGGGCACGGTCTCCTCGGTTTCGGCGGAGCGGGCGCTCTCGTGGCCACCCCGGTCAATGGAGCTTACGGCGTAATGGTAGGTGTGGCCAGCCTGGACCTGCGTGTCGTGAAATGCCGGTGGAACCAGTGGCTCGCCGGGCGAGATGCGCTGCCATGCGGCTTCGCCTTCCCGGCGATAGACGGCGTAACCGGCCAGGTCAGTGTCGGTGGCCGGCTGCCAGCTCAAGTCAATTGCTGGGCTGGCGTCGTTTTCTCCGGTTGTGGCCACGGCTGCCAGGCCGGTGGGAACCTCGGGCGGAAAAATATCCAGCGCTGCAATGCGCACCGGGGCAGAGAGCTCGCTGGCCAACTCAAGGGTCTTGCCGTCGACCGTAACGCGGGCCACACGCTGTGCGCGGTATTCATAGCTCTGGCCAAAGCGGATACCCTTGTCGAGCGCTCGGCATAGGCTCGCTACGGTCCCTTCCGGAGCGCAGGAGTCTACCAGCAGACTTTGTTCGAGCGGCTCGGGCTGGGGCGCCAGTATTCCTTCATGGGGCTTGGCGGCGGACGGTGTGAGCAGCTTGCGGTGTAGGCGGATGACGGGCTCCTGAGCGGCGGGGGCAGTGGCCGTCCAGCGCAGAATGACGCCCTGTTTGCGCACCTCGGCTGAGAGGCCGGTCACCGGCTCGGGTGCCTCGCCGGCCAGCAACTGCGCCGCATTCGAAAGGCCGGCTGAGCGGCCGTTGCTGTTATTGAGTTCAACAAAATAGCTGAGAGGGCGCGGCGCTCCGGCAGCCAGCGCGGCAGGCAGTGTGTCAGTGAACGAGGCGTTTATGCCCGGAGCGAGTGCTATTACAGGGCCAACCGGCGCGCAAACGCCTGAGCCTTCCTTTCGGCAGAACCGCACTGGAACGGGGACGTTTGCTCTCAGCAACAGCTTGTCTGTGTTTCTCTTCGGCATCGTCCAGGTCAGCGAAACCTGGTTGCCTGCGCGGGTGGCGGCCAGATCTGTCACCCGCTCTGGCAGATTGAGCGAAGGCGGCTGTGGCGCGCCGGGCGTTCCACAGCCAGTCAGCATCGACCCGGCGGCCAGCAGGGCAAGCAGCAACATCTTGTGCATCGAACTCATTGCTTCAAGTCTATCGGAGCCGGGTAGTCGCCGGAGTTACCGCCTTCGCAGCCGTGTGCATGCTTCGTCCAGGTCGCGGTCCTTCTTGGCAAAGCAGAAGCGCAGCAGGTCTTCGCCGTGACCAGGACGAAAGAAGGCTGACCCTGCAACCGCGGCGACTCCAGTAGCGGCGAGTAGGAGGCGAGCCTTCTCTGCCGCAGTTTTGCCGGGGAGATGGCCTGCACCTGCCAGCACGTAGTAAGCGCCTGCGGGAACGCTAGGCTCAAGACCGGCATCGCGAAGGGCCGAGAGAATGCGCGCACGCTTGGACTGATAATCGGCGGCAAGTTGCGAGTAAAAGCTCGGCGGAAGTTCTTCGAGTCCGGCGGCTGCTCCATGCTGGAAGGCAGACGGAGCGCAGACATATGTGAGGTCGTGGAAGTAAGCCATGGCGCTGATCCAGCGCGCATCGGCCAGCACGTAACCCAGCCGCCAGCCGGTTACCGAGAAAGTCTTTGAGAAGCCGGAGATGGTGATCGTCCGTTCCCCCATCCCCGGCAGCGTGGCGATCGGGATGTGACGCGCGCCGTCATACACAAAGTACTCATAAATCTCATCGGTGAAAACGAAGAGGTCGTGCTCCTGCGCAAAGCTGGCGAGCGTCTCTAACTCGGCGCGCGTGAAGACCTTGCCGCTCGGGTTGGCCGGAGTGTTGAGGATCAGCGCACGTGTGCGCGGCGTGACAGCGGCGCGGAGAGCTTCGAGATCAAGTGCCCAGTCAGGCTCGGCCAGCGGAACGAAGACCGGCGTCACACGCAGAGATTGCAATGTCGAGACGTGGTAGCCGTAAAACGGCTCAAAGAGCAGCACTTCGTCGCCGGGATTGAGCAGCGCCATGGCTGCGGCGTGCAGTCCGCCTGTGGCTCCAGAGGCAACCAGAATCTCGCTCTCCGGATCATAGTCAAGGCCGTAGTCGCGCCTTTGCTTGGCGGCGATGGCGTTGCGCAGGCGGGCGATGCCGTCGAGGCGCGTGTAGATGTTGTGTCCGTCATGAATGGCCCGAATTGCGCCCTCCTGCACCGGCGCTGGAACGGGCGTGTCGCAGACGCCCTGAGCCATGTTGATGCCGCCAATCCGGTCGCATTCGACGCTCATGGCGCGAATCTCCGATTGCACAGCGGCGGGCGCCAGATGGCTGAGGGCGAGGCGGGAGGCGGTTTGCGAAGCGGCTTGAGGCTCTTGGGCGGCTGAGTTGGGCATTGGCAAGTTCCTTGTGTTCTCATCTTACAAGGAGCGCAAATGCGGCGGTGAGACGCCGAAAGCGTAGAATTCAGTTTTTATGCATGAGCTTTCCATCGTTTCGAGTGTTGTTGAGACCGTAAGCGAGTCGCTCGCGGCTTATCCCGGTGCGCGAGTGCTTGAGGTGCGGTTGCGCGTGGGCGCGCTGGCGTCGGTGGTGACCGAGTCGCTCGAGTTCTGCTATGGGATCGCCAGTGAAGGAACACCGCTCGAAGGCTCGCGGCTGGTGGTCAGCGTGCTGCCGGTGGTGATGCACTGCGAGGCGTGCAAGGAAGACGTCGAGCTCGATGGCGTGCAGAGCTTCCGCTGCACGCGCTGCGGTGAGCCATGCAGTGAGATGCGGCAGGGGCGCGAGTTGGAGATTGAATCGATTGAGATTGACGAGATGAACGAAGTCGAGGTGAAGTCATGACAACCAGAATCGTCGAGCTGCGGCGAGGGATTCTCAAGAAGAACGACGAGCTGGCTGCGGGCCTTCGCGCTAATTACGCTGCGGCCGGCGTGCTGGTGCTCAATCTGGTTTCCAGCCCCGGCACAGGCAAGACGGCCTTTCTTGAGCGGACCCTACGCGAGTTAAGGGCAAAGGGCGCGCGTGTTGCCGCGCTGGTGGGTGATCTCGAAACCGACAACGATGCGCGGCGGCTGGCCTCGAGCGGCGCTCCTGTCCGGCAGATCAACACCCACGGAATCTGCCACCTCGACGCCGAGATGATCGGCAAGCACATCGACGGCTGGGAGGGCGTGACGCTGGGCGGCCTCGATTATCTCTTCATCGAAAATGTCGGCAACCTGGTTTGCCCGTCGAGCTACGACCTGGGCGAAAAGATTCGAGTGGCCCTGCTCAGCGTGACCGAGGGCGAGGACAAGCCGCTGAAGTATCCGACGCTCTTCAACTCGGCAGACGCCGCCGTGATCACCAAGATGGACATCGCCGAGCCCTGCGGCTTTGACCGCGAGACGGCGCTCAAGAACATTAACGAGATTCGCCCCGGCATCCGCATCTTCGAGACCTCGGCCAAGACCGGCGCTGGGATGGAGGAGTGGTTGGGTTATCTGGCCAATAAGCGGGCTGATAGTAGAGAAATCGCGTGATCCAGATCACTCTATACACCGCCCCCAACAACGGTATAACGTAAAACCATGTGTCTTGCGATTCCAGGAAAAGTTGAAGAAATCCTCACTGAAGGCGATCTTCGGATCGGCCGTGTGAACTTTGGCGGGGTGGTCAAGCGGGTCTGTCTGGACTACGTGCCTGAGGTTGTGGTCGGCGACTATACCATTGTCCATGTTGGCTTTGCGTTATCCAAGATCGACGAGGAGACAGCCCTGCAAACTCTCGATGACTTTCGCGCCATGGGCGTGCTGGATGCGGAGTTGGAGAGCGAGGAAGAGGCCTTTGCACGGGCGGCGGTGGCACCGCAGTCGCCTTGTCCGGATGGAAGCTGTTCGGTCGAAGTTCACAAAGCTGTCAATTAAGGGTTCGTGGTTTCCCACCCTAGCCGCAAAAAAAAGGACGCGGCGAGGGTGGGGCACCCAATGTTGTTGTCCTGATGGGAGTTGCAAAGGCAAATGAAGTACCTGACCGAGTTCCGGAATGGCGAGATTGCGCAGAGAATGGCGCAGGAGATCGCTGCCGTCGCTACGAAGCCGTGGAAGATCATGGAGGTTTGCGGCGGGCAGACGCACTCCATCATCAAGAACGGAATCGACCAGATGCTACCAGCGGGCATCGAAATGATCCATGGGCCGGGCTGCCCGGTCTGCGTTACACCTCTTGAGCTGATCGACAAAGCGCTGGCCATTGCAGCCCAACCGGGGGTCATCTTCTGCTCCTTTGGCGACATGCTTCGCGTACCCGGCACTGAGGGCGACCTCTTCCAGGTCAAAGGTGCGGGCGGAGATGTGCGCGTCGTCTATTCCCCCCTTGATGCTGTTGAAATCGCTCAAAGGAATCCAAATAACCAGGTTGTCTTCTTCGGCGTGGGCTTTGAAACTACAGCTCCAGCCAACGCGATGAGCGTCCACGTAGCCAAACGGCGCGGCATCAAAAACTTTTCGCTGCTGGTTTCCCATGTCTTAGTTCCTCCGGCGATCTCGGCGATTCTGGAGTCGCCGGGCAATCAAGTTCAGGGCTTTCTGCTGGCCGGGCATGTTTGCAGCGTGATGGGCTACTGGGAGTACCCGCCGCTGGCCGAGAAATACAAGGTTCCGCTTGTGGTCACCGGCTTTGAGCCGCTCGATCTGCTGGATGGAATTCGCCGCGCCGTCATTCAACTGGAGGCCGGGCAGCACGAGGTCGAGAACGCCTACGAACGCATCGTCAAGTTTGAGGGCAACCAAGCTGCGCAAAAACTGCTGGCTGAGGTCTTTGAAGTCACCGACCGGGCGTGGCGCGGCATCGGCGTGATTCCCAAGAGCGGCTGGCGGCTGAGCGAGGCCTATCGCGCCTTCGACGCCGAGGAGCGCTTCCACATCAGCGGCATTCATACCGAGGAGTCGCCGCTCTGCCGCTCCGGCGATGTGCTGCGCGGAGCCATCAAGCCGGCCGAGTGCGCAGCCTTTGGCAAGGAATGCACTCCGCGCCATCCTCTCGGCGCGACGATGGTCTCCAGCGAAGGTGCCTGCGCGGCGTATTACAACTACGGACGGTTCCTGTCGGCGGAGGAGTTAGCCGGTGCAGGATCAGGACTTACGAGGGTTGCAAATGTCTGAGAACGGAAAGGCAGCCACTCAGGATTTTTCTGGCCCTGATTTTTCAGGCTGGTCGTGTCCATTGCCACTGGCTGGCTATCCATCCATCGTCATGGGCCATGGCGGCGGCGGCAAGCTCGGCAACGAGTTGGTCGAGCACCTGTTTCTGCCCGCCTTCCGCAATCCGGAACTGGAAAACCTGGGCGATGCAGCCGTACTTGAGTTGGGTGGCAGCAGGCTGGCCATGAGCACTGACTCCTTCGTCGTGCAGCCGCTCTTCTTTCCCGGCGGCTCCATCGGAGAGCTGGCCGTCAATGGCACCGTTAACGATCTGGCCGTCTCCGGCGCGGAGCCGAAGTTTCTCAGCGCCAGCTTCATCCTGGAGGAAGGCTTCCCACTCAGCCAGCTGGCGGCCATTGTTGAGGCTATGGCAAAGGCTGCGGCCAAGGCTGGCGTGAAGATCGTCACCGGCGACACCAAGGTCGTCGAACGCGGCCACGGCGATGGCTGCTACATCAACACAGCGGGTGTGGGCCTGCTGCGGCCGGGGATTCAAGTCGGTCCGCAGCGTGCGCAAGTGGGCGATGCGATCCTCGTCTCCGGCACCATCGGCGACCACGGCATGGCCATTATGAGCGTCCGCGAAGGCCTGGAGTTCGAGAGCCAGATCCGCTCCGATTGTGCCGCGCTCAACGGATTGATTGCCGAGGTGCTGGCGGCGGTTGGCCCTGCCGTCCACACCATGCGCGACCCAACGCGCGGAGGCCTCGCCTCCACGCTCAACGAAATCGCACAAGCCTCTGGCATCGGCGTCGAGATTGACGAGCCCAGCCTGCCGGTGCGGCCCGAGGTACAGGCGGCCTGTGAGTTACTCGGCCTGGACCCGGTTTATGTTGCCAATGAAGGCAAGGCGATTTTCTTTGTCGCGCCCGAGGCAGCCCATCAGGTTCTCGCCGTGTTGCGCGCACATCCGCTCGGCCGTGATGCCGCTCGCATCGGCCATGTGACTGCCGAGCATAAAAGGATGCTGGTGGCGCGCACCGCGATGGGAGCCAATCGCGTGATTCCGACGCAAATCGGCGAGCAATTGCCGCGCATCTGCTGAGTTAGTGGACCGTCACTGTAACCTGCTGCGTCGATCTTCCATACTGGTTCGTCGCGTTCAACGTGTAGGTCGTAGTTGCCGCAGGCGTAACTGTCACGCTTCCGCCGTGCACTCCGCCCAGCTTGTCGATGAAGTCATACGAGTCGTTTGTGGTTGTCCATGTCAGCGTCACAGATGTTCCAGCGGCCACCGATGAGGGTGAAGCAGAGAAGCTGTTGATTGTCGGCAGAGCTCCTGTGGGCGCAGTGTTTGCATCCCAGCCCGGAAACTCCGGTGTCATCTGAACAACTTCAAAGTTCGACGATTGGATACTGTCAAGGTTGACCAGGTCGTCGTCATTCCATCGCGTGTCTGGCACGCCTTGAAAATAGAAGTAGCTGCCGTTGTCGGCGAGGATCATGCCGTATTTCTTCATCGCGGTCAAGATCACCTGGTTGACCGTCGAGTAGCCTGAGATGTCAAAGCTCGCCTTGAGCCGGATGCGCATCCCGATGATGTTATTTGTGCCCCAGAGAGTTCCCGCCGCATGGCTGGCCGGTTCAACGAAGTACCCGCCATTGGCGTCGTTCTTTGTGTGCGGCAAAGTGAATCGGATCGCGTGGTTGATTGCGCCCTCGGCCACCTCGTCGTAGCGCACCAGGCCAGGGAAGATCGCCAGGCCGGCTGCATCGGCAGAGGTCCATCCCCAAGGGCGCTGCTCGCCACCAGACATGTCCCAAAGCGTCTCCGAGTCCGCGCTCCACGCGCCGGAGCAATAAACAGAATTGAAGGTCTCATACAGCATGCATCTGTTTCGATCCAACACCAGGACGTGCTGGTCTCCCTGATAGTTATTTGGGCCGCCCGTGCAGGCGGCTGGATTCCCCTCGACAGGAGCGCTGGGTGGGAACGGGGCATCAGTGACGTCGCTCTCGCCAGAGTAGGCCACAACATTGATAGATACCAACGGCTGAGTGCTGGAGTCGACCACGACGTATGGGATGCCGTAGTTGCCGCCGGCTACCGAGGAGAAGTCATGATGCAAATGCTCTCCCGCGAAGTCTGCCGCCAAGGTAATGGCGGCATTGTTCGGGTCCAGAGGCGCCGAGGAGATGTCGGTATTCCAGGCAAAGCTCGACGGGAAGGGAACGAAGCCATTAAGGCTGGCGTTGTCTCCCGTGCTCATGCCGTTGCATGCTGAGCTGGCCTTGGTGGCTGGATTCACCGTGAGACTCAGGTCAGCGGTCGCCGACTGCGCCGTGGGCTGAGTTGAGTCGGTCATAGTGAACGCCACAGTCGATGTGCCTTCGGCGCTTTGTGCAGGCGTACCGGTAATTGCGCCCGTCGAGCTGTTGATCGAGAGCCCGCTTGGCAAGCCAGTTGCGCTGTAAGTGTAAGGCGTCGTTCCGCCGGAGACTGTGATTGCCGCGTTGTATGCAATGCCAACAGTCCCGCTGGGGAGCGAGGCTGTCGTAATCGTCAGCTTGTTGGGCTGGGCCGGAGCCACCGTGATGCTCAGGCTTGCGGTCGCCGACTGCGCTGTTGGCGTGGTCGAGTCGGTCACAGTGACCTTCACCGTATCGGAGCCCACGGCACTTTGCGCGGGCGTGCCGGTAATTGCGCCCGTCGAGCTGTTGATCGAGAGGTTATTTGGCAGACCGGTCGCGCTGTAGGTGTAGGGTGTTGTGCCACCGAAGGCCGTGATCGCTGCGCTGTAGGCAGTGCCAACCGTTCCACCGGGAAGCGAAGTGGTCAAGATGGTCAGTTGGTTGGGCTGGACCGAATTGACTGCAATCTTGGCGTTCGAGCTACAACCCAAAAGCAATGCCGCAGCGCCCAAGATGACACAGAAGCCGAAGTTCCGCATGGCCTACCGCTCCCATTTGCCCGATCCGGGATTGCCGGAGCGGTCTCCCAGACCACTCCCGTCATGCGGCCGAAAGGCTTTCAAGCTCGATAGCGTCGCAAAGAGTGCGAGGAATTCTTGATCGATGCTACACCGGAATCGTCCAAGGGCTTTGTTACTAAAGTTTCTATGGCTCGCCTCCTCGTCCCAGCTTCCACGTGGCCACAGCCCGGCATCCGGGCCTCGCTGGCGCAGAAAAGCGACGATGCGTTCGCGCAGTGTGACAAGGCCTTAGGCGAGCAGGTCAAATGCTTTTTGGATGCGAGCAGGAAGCGTGGCCTCCTCGCCGGCGAGCTTGGTGCTGAGTTCAAGCACCGTGGCCGGGGGCGTGGCGAGGGCGTTGAGAGCCGCATTTGTCGCCGCCCAGTCGATTGTGCCGTCGCCGGGGAAGAGATGCTCGTCTTTCACACCGTGATTGTCGTGCGCGTGTACCTGGACGATGCGCTCGCCACATGTGGTGATGGCATCGGGTATTCCCACGGTAAAGTGGGCGTGGCCGAGGTCGAGGCAGATGCCGATCGAGTTCAGATGGCCGGTGGTGAGGATCTCCATCAGGTGCTCAGGTGTGGTGGGCTCACCGGTCAGGTTCTCGACTAGTGGACGGACGCCCAGCGGATGGGCAAATGCGCCCAGATGCTCAAGAGCTGTTTGTGCGTACTCGATGGTGCGCGGCGACCACTCGTCGGCGCGCTCCCCCAGATGAACGATGAGATTGCGGAAGGGGATGGAGTCCGCGGTTTCGAGGGCGCGCTTGATCTCGTCCATGGCCGCGATGCGACGGCTTTTTTCCGGATGCAGCAAGTTGACTGACGGAGCGCCGGCACGGCCCATCTCGCGGTCGGGGAAGAGCGGGGCGTGCATCGACCAGACCTGGAGTGTGTTGGAGCGGAACCATGTCGCGAGTTCGGCCACGTGTTCGCGGCTGGTGTAGTCGAAGTGCTGGCGCGCTGCAAAGATCTCGACCGCTTGCGCCCCGGAGCGGGCGGCCAACTCCAGCAGGCCTGGGTGCAGGCGCTGATTCATGTAGAGGTGCGTCGATAGAACTCGCAGCTTTGCCAAGATTTCCCCCGCGCCGGTTTGGTGAAATGCGAACCGTACGCTGCTCCCATTCTCGCATTTTGGCAGCGGTTTGCGTGCGGAACAAGAAGGCTTGATGAGTTCTGTGCATGCTGGAGGGGGGGCTCGCAACGAAGAGTCTCCACTTGCCGAGGTTTTGCAAGGCCGAACTCTCTTTCCATCCTCTGAAAACAAACTGCTTAGAAGTGTGCAAAAGGGAGCAGCTTTTTACTTCCATTCCCGCGAATTTAGTAGTTGAATCGGGTTGGTACGTCTTCCAGAGGACACATAAAGGAAAGGCGGTGTGACTCGGCATTTTACGGAAAGGTTCCCAGCGCCGAGTGAGCTGGGAACGAGGAAGTCGTGTGGAGGATCTGGAGAAGACTCGGTTCGATCCTGCTCTCTTCCTGGCGCAGGCCGGGTTGGGGCGGAAGACTGTGCAAGTGAAACCTAAACATGCATTTTTCTCGCAAGGCGATCCCGCCGATTGCGTTTACTACCTTCAAAGCGGACGAGCAAAGCTCTTAGTGATGTCCAGCGCGGGGAAAGAAGCGACCATCGCTTTGCTCGCTGCGGGAGAGTTTGTTGGTGAGGAGTCGATGGCGGGAACCCCGGCGTTGAGGATGGCGACGGCCGTGGCCATTACCCACTGTACGGCGCTCAAAATCGAACGCTCAGAGATGATTCGCGTGATGCACGAGGAGCACGCCTTCTCCGATCTGTTTCTGAAATTCCTGCTGGCCCGCAGCATGAGGACCCAGGCGGATCTGGTCGATCAACTCTTCAATTCAAGCGAGAAGCGGCTGGCGAGGATACTGCTCTTGATGGCGGAGTTTGGCCAGGGAGGCGAGTTGGAGTCTCTGATTCCCAAGATCTCTCAGGAGACTCTGGCGGAGATGATCGGGACCACGCGCTCACGCGTAAGCTTCTTTATGAACCGCTTTCGCAAGCTGGGATTCATCCAATATAACGGCGGCATCAAAGTCCACAAATCTCTCTTGAATGTGATTCTGCACGACTGAACCGGTCCAGGCTGGAAAGCTCTGGGACATCGGTTGTACAGCGAAGATCCCGGACGGAGTAGGGGGTTTCAAGTTGCAGAACTGGGCGCCCCACCCTCGCCGCGTCTTTGTATTTGCGGCTAGGGTGGGATACCTCGATCCCCTCGCTACACAAACAGTGAAAATGGTCTAGCCCCGTGCATCTCCGCTTCGTTTGCGGAAAACCACCTTCAGTTCACGCCGCCAGTGCTCGCTGAGAGCGATTAGCTCCCACTCAACCTCGGGAGAAAAGTAGCGCAACACCGGCTCGTTGGCAGGGTGGATGCGCAGAGCCGGCGCAGCGAGCAGCAGACGCGGCGCAAGCGGCGAAACTTCAGCGCCCGCGAAATAGCCTTGGCGCTCAAAGGCTGAGAGCAGCCTTCCGCCCTCGCTGCCCGCAATCGGCTGCCGGTCGTTGTTCAACGCTCTAACGCGAATCCAGTAGTCCAAGGCCTGCAGGGGCAGGTGCAGATCCTCGTCGGCCTTCAGCTCGATCACTGCAAGCCTGCCGTTGCGGTCCAGCGTCAGCAGGTCCAGCAGCCCGCGATCTCCGGTGGAGAGCGTTGGAACCTGCGAGTAAAGCAGATCGCCGCGCAAGCCCGGCAGCAGTTCGGCGATTTCACCGCGCAGCCGCGCCTCCAGCCAGCGCTCCGGCTGCAGGCGAAAGAGCGGGTCGGTATGCGCGCTGTCGCCCTGGCGGCTCAAGAAAAGGCGCTCGAAGAGATCGCGGCAAAGCGATTCGTTTTCCGGCGTCAGAGGGGTTTCGTTGGCGCCCGCGCCAAATGTGATCTCGTCCTCATGCGCAAATGAGTTGGCGGCAAAGCCATGCCGGATGCGCGCGAACTCAAGCCCATGCAGCAACAGCCCGACCGTGGTGGCCGAGCTGGGCCGAAGCTCGACACGCTCCTTTGCCGCCGCCGGGACCAGCGCCATCAGCCGGGCGATCCCCTCCTGTGCGCGCTCGATCGCCGCTGCGGCCGAAAAAGCATGAACCAGCCGCGAATCCAGATTGCCGATGTCGCGAAAATCCACAGCCGTCAGTTCTTCGCTGCGCTCGTCTAGCGTGAAAAGCTGAAAATCCGCAGCTGAGTGATTGAGCCAGGTCATGCGCTCGGCGGTCGTGCGCCATGCTCCGGCAGGCACGACGACTTTGAGTCCGCCAAAGTGCCGCCGTCCATCGCAGTGTTGGCGACAGTGGTCGAGCCAGAGCACTCCTAGCGTCAGAACGCCGTCAATCGTGGACGCGGACTCCGCCTCGCCCACGCCGATCACAGCCTTGGCAGCAGTTCCTTGCAGCAAGCGTCCGCGCACATAGGCCGGGCCAAAGCTGTGCTCCAGGTCCATCGCCGAGCGGAAACCGTCAGTCTTGCAGCCGATGAAGTGGCGGGTTAGAACGCGCTCCAATAATCGTTGATAGTTGCGCCGCGTGGCCTCGCGTGCTGTCGGCGTTCGGCGGTCGCTGGTGGGAACCAGCTCCAGCGTCTGGGGCTTGGTCGCGCCCATGCGCCTGGTGGCGATGCGCAGGCAGTGCGCACGCTCTTGCACATCGACCACGGTGCGGATCAGGTTGCGTTCGTCGCTCCACAGTTGCAGCAGGCAGCGCCCGTGATCGCCAGTCACCGAGTAGCGGGCAGTGCGCATATCAAAGAGCACACGGCCATCTTCGAGCAGCGCCGCTGCCGGATGATCAACCAGATATTGTTCGAATGCTTGCGCCAGCCGCTCAGGTGCGGCAGTCTCAATGGTGGTGGGCATCCGCCTCTACCAGCCCTGGCGCGTGCGCAGGCTGGTGATGTGCGCAGTGTGGTGGCGCGAGTGCCAGTCATACATTGCCAGCATCTTGACCAGCATTTCACGGCCCCGCTCGGGATGGTTATAGCCTTTGCGAAAATCTTCTTCGCTAAGCGATTCCAGCAGAGTTACCCAGCGCTCATGGATGGCCGTGACCATCGCCAGTGAGCTGTCTACCGGCAAGGCGCGTCCGTCCGCGAGGTTTGCCCAGGCACTCTCGTTGTAAGGATTGATTGTGGGCCAATCCTCGGTGAGTGCGAGCTTGCAGCGGGTGTAAGCCATCGCGTGGCTGTCCGCCAGATGATGCACGACCTGGCAGACTGTCCATCCGCCTTCGCGGTAGGGCGTCTTCATCTGGCTCTCGCTGAGACCGCTTACGGCGGCTTTCAGACGCTCTGGCAGTTCGCGCAGCGTTTGTATATGCGCTTCGCGCACGCCGGGCAAACTCACAGCCGAAGCGGCGAAGCGGCCAATTGGATAGCGAAGATCGTCCAAATCTGTCATGGCTCTGCTCCTGAAAACACATTCTACAGCTTCGACTCTTGCAACGCAGAAGTTGCGCACTGGTCTTGCAGATTCAAACTCTCTTGCTTCTGCCGCGGCACGACGGCTGGAATGCAGGGGTCTGATTTTTTTATTTCTGCCGCAAGATTCACCGCCAGCAGCAACATGAAAACAACGTAGAGCATGCTAAGATCCCGCATCTCGCCAGGTGCGCAGAACAGAAAAAACAGCGGAATGTTGATGGCCGCCGCAATCTGCCCGTGGCGACGGATCTCCGGTGGCAGCAGCCGCCAGCCGCGCCACACAATCCACACGATCAGCGCCAACGGCACCAGAGAGAAAACTCTGAAGTGCGTGATGCCGTATGTCTGTTCCAACTTGAAGAAGTTCGCGGGATGCAACAGAAACTCCAGTTGCTTTCGCCACTTCACCAGCACGGACCCGCCGGCATTCTGCGAGAAATGCGAACTGATAGCAAGATAGACCGCCGCGCAGGTCGAGGCCAGAAATCCGGTTCCGACTAAAGAACTGATTCGGGAATGGCGTTTTCGCAGAATCGGGTAAAGCGTCAGAGTCACCAGGAGAAAGGACTCCTTGTTCCATGTAGCCAGCGCAACCAATGGCAGCATCCACCACCAATCGAATTCCAGGCCCATCCACACAGCGAGCGCCATGAACGCCAGCTCTGGATAATCATAAAAGTATCCGCCGACACTCAATATGTAAGGAACCAGAAGGATCATGGCGACCGGGGCGAAAAAGCGCGCAACTGGTGGCATCTCCAGGGCTCGGCACACCAGATACATGGCGACGACGGAAAGCCATGCGAAGAGAAAAGTAATGAGATATACGGCTGTATAGCGAAAAGAATACCTTGGATCAACAGCCAGCGACGATGCCAGTTGGTACCTGCTGAAAAGTCTCGATAGAGCTCCTTTGTTCCACTCAGGGGTCATCGAATCGAGCCAGTTGGCGATTGCGGGGATTAGCTGCCTGTATACATAAGGTCGCGCAGCAGTGCCATCCAGCATGTCGGCGAGGCTGAATTTCGTCTCCGCGCCCTGGATTGGATTTGCGCCTGCATATACGCCGGGCTCACGGAAGTGCCACTTGTCGTAGTAGCCATTGAATGAGGCGGATGCCGCTACAAAGAACAGTACGCAGCAACATGCGCCACGAAAGAGTCTTGATGCGAGTTCCCGCCTGTTCATGCCACTTTTGACCTCTCGGGGGATTCTGCAAGGGAGACGTGATTCTCAGCGAAGAAACAGTACGGCCGCTGTTGACGCGCCCACAAGTTGGGGCGACGCTAACTCCGGAGAGGCTCCGGCCCCGGCGACAGAGCTGCTCTGGGGCCAGATTTTGTCCTAAGCGTGATGATGATGGTGGTGATGGTGGCTCGTGTGGTGTGAAGCGTAGCGATGATGTTGATTGGCAGCGAACGCCGGTATTGCAAACACCATAAGGAGGAGCACGGCGGCAAATATCTTCTTCATGGGTCAAATTTAACACGACGCAGCAGTCAGCGGTAGAGCGCTGTCAAGCAGCACCAAGAGAGGAACGGGGTCGACGCACCCTCCCGCCAAGGCCGCATTGAGCGTAAACTGAAAAGCAGGATGAGCATAACGGCGGCTTCACCCCAACCGGGCCACAAGCGCTTTTTCTTCGAGAAATTCGGCATCACCGAGCGGCTTCTTGAGCGTTGTGTCGGTGAAGCGCTTAGCGCTGGTGGAGACTACGCCGACCTCTACTTCGAGTCCGTCACGGCCACAGCGCTCGGTGTCGACGAACAGATCGTGAAATCGGCCAGCCAGGGCGTCAGCGCTGGCTGCGGCATCCGCGTGCTCAGCGGCGAACGCACCGGCTACGCCTACACTGACAACCTCAGTCCCGACCGCCTGCTCCATGCCGCGCGGACGGCTGCGCTCATCGCCTCCGGACCGGCCAAGCAACTCGTTCAGGGCTTCACCGAAGCACCTGGCGCGGACCTCTATCCAGTTCCGCTGGGCGGCTACGATCTCGATCTTGCCGCCCGTCTCGAATTAATTCTGCGTGCCGACCGCGCTGCGCGCGCCTTCGATCCGCGCATTGTGCAGGTGCGTGCAGGCTACTCCGAAGAGCTGCGCCGCATTCTCATCGCCGCCTCTGACGGCGCCTTCGCCAGCGACACCCAGCCCCTCTGCCGGCTCAACGTCTTCGTCATCGCCAAAGAAGACACGAACACCACCAAAGGCTCAGCGGGCGGCGGCGGCAGAGCGGGTCTCGACCAGTTCACGGGAAGCAAAAGCCCTGAGGCGCTGGCTCGCGAGGCCGCGCGCGGTGCGATTCTGCAACTCAACGCCGTGCCTGCTCCGGCTGGCGAGATGGAAGTCGTTCTCGGTCCCGGCTGGCCGGGAATCCTGCTGCATGAGGCGGTGGGCCATGGACTCGAAGCCGACTTCAACCGCAAGAAGACATCAGCCTTTACCGGCTTGATCGGCAAACAGGTTGCCAGCCCAAAAGTCACCGTCGTTGACAACGGAACGATCATGAGCCGCAGAGGTTCGCTCAACGTGGACGACGAAGGCTCGGCGACGCAGGAGACTGTGCTCATCGAGGGCGGCATATTGCGCGGCTATCTCAGCGACAAGCTCTCCGCGCGGCTGATGGGCATGGCCAACACTGGCTCGGGCCGCCGCGAGAGTTATCAATCCATCCCCATGCCGCGCATGACCAACACTTACATGCTGGCTGGCGACGACGCACCGGAAGATATCCTGCGCTCGGTCAAGCGCGGCCTCTACGCCGTCAACTTTGGCGGCGGCCAGGTGGACATCACCAACGGCAAATTCGTCTTCTCGGCTTCAGAGGCTTATCTGATCGAAGACGGCAAGATCACCACCCCGGTGCGCGACGCCACGCTGATCGGCAATGGCCCCGAAGCGCTCAAGCACGTCTCGATGGTCGGCCATGACCTGAAGCTCGATGAAGGCATCGGCACCTGCGGCAAAGACGGCCAGAGCGTCCCGGTAGGCGTAGGCATGCCAACCATCAAGTTAGACAAAATGACCGTCGGCGGAACAGGCAGATAGCTTCGGAGCGAACGATAGCTCAATTGGCGAGTCCCGCCCCAAAGTCGCGTGTGATCGGACGCGAAGAACGCTCGTTGAATGCGCGAGAAAATCGCCAAAATAGTAATTACCGGTTAGCCGGCGATTCACTGGCAATGAATATTCGTGTGCGAACTACTGCTTCGGCGCAACGATGTGGGATGCACTCGCGATGCAGGCGGCTTGCATGTGCCCCTGCTTGAGAGGCTCTAAAGGGCAGATCTCGAAGTCCCCGTACAAAGTCCATCCACCCTGATCGGGCAGACCTTTTGGAAAGGTGAAATGAAGTTCGGGAGCCTCGTTGTCAAGAGTCGGACTATCGTGTATGAATCCATATTGATTGCTGTAAATGCCATAAAGATGGTGAGTCCCAAAGGGCCACAGCCTTGTAGATGGCGTGCCATTACCAGCTGTAAGTCTGCCGTAGATGCGTAAACAACTTGCGGCGATCTCAGGCGTTTTGCATGGATTTTGGCGATAGCTTTGCTGAGCCACTGCTTGTGCAGAAGCTAGTATCACCAGAAAAGTTAGTCGAAACATACTGGACACTGTACACCCATTCGCCATAGATGTGATTTTCCCTATGGGTTTCGCTAGTGGGCTACTTTCACCCTCTTTGCGTCCCAATTGCAGCCCAAATCAACAAAGCGTGGACTGCGGTGGACGGGTGGCCCAGGTCTCGATTCTGAGACCTGGGAATCTGCGAAGCCGGAGTCTCTGAGGACGAGAAAGCGGGCTGGCGTTCATCGTTCCCCACATCTCAAAATCGAGATGTGGGCCACCCAACCTTATTGTTCAGACTTGGGCCGCTGCCCCACGCCCTACGCAAACAGAATTCGCATAGGCACCGCCGCCGCAAAGCTCTTTCCCTCATCGGCCAGCGCCCCGGTCTGTGTATTCCGCCGGAAGACACTA
>Ga0181535_10001742_pt1 | contig 27813 bp, 22 predicted proteins | sample PEATcosm2014_Bin_44_FD_119774 | JGI IMG/M metagenome (GOLD analysis project Ga0181535, IMG submission 119774) | Peatland microbial communities from MTU Mesocosm Facility, Houghton, MI, USA - PEATcosm2014_Bin17_30_metaG | ecosystem: Environmental > Terrestrial > Soil > Wetlands > Peat | place...
CCATAGGGAAGGACCACTTCCATGAAAATTCAACTTGCGCTCGTGTGGCTGTTTGTATGGCTGGGAGTGTGGGTCATTCCGGCGACGCTGTCCCTGGCGGTGGTTGCGGGACTCGTGACCCTGGTGAATCTGGCCGGCCCGTTTCAGTGGTTTGTCTGGCTCCTCCTGATACCCACGTTCTATGTCTGCTGGCTCATCTCATTCCTGTCGCTTTGCGCTTTTTCCATCGGGAGGAAGGGGACGCGCCATCCCAAACCGCGCTACGCTTCCATACCACCGAAAGGACTCGGCCTGATGCACAAGGACGGGAAAAAGCTGATGATCGTGGGATTATGCAGCATCCGCCGTGGTATCACTGCCAGCCTGCCTCTGGTGGGGCTTCTCCAGCCTACCTCTTGGGGGCAGAAGCTTGTAATGCGAAGCTATTCTCCTTCGGTTCACATCGGCTCGGGGGTGCAGATTATCGGCGTCGTGGTGGATCCGGATCTGATCGAGATAGGCGACTACGCCATCATTGGAGGCGGCGCAGCGATCAGCGGCCATGTGTGGACTGTGCTGCCCAACGGTAAGCGCGTGTACATGTCGGCTCCCGTGAAGATCGGCGCCCGCGTAGTGGTGGGGGGCGGCACGTTGGTCCTCTGTGGGTGCTCCATCGGAGACGACTCCGTGATCGAGCCAAATTCACACCTGGAGCCGCACACTCAAATCCCTGCGGGCGAAATCTGGGGTGGGAGTCCCGCGGTTTTTCGAGCCAAACGGCCCCGCTTTCAGAAGGGCGGGACCATCGCAAGTTCCATCGGCTAGAACAGGGATTTGGCCGACCCCAGGGCCAGAGTCACAATCGTGACGCTCCGGCCTGTCATCGAGTGGAGATCAGTGTGGAGAGATTGTCCACCGTCTTGCATTCAGGAAGCCGTATCGCAGGGATGGTGACACCGTACTTCTCGTATGCCATGCCAATGAACCCCATTGCTGCGACGGAGTCCCAGGACTCGAGGTCGGCCAGAGCCTCGCCACCCTTCAATGTTCCCGGCTCGAGGTCTAGAATTTCCTCGAGATTACGGTAGAATGTTCCCAAGTCTCCGGTATCCATGCTCATCGATTATACCATCGAACCAGCGCATGATCGCGTGACGCTGAGCCCCGAAATGCGGCCCGGAATCGATCATGAACGCGACGGAGTACTCTCTTTCGACTCCACCTGGTCAGTGCTGGAAACGGTGTGCACGGCACAACCGACCATCGGCCATTCCATGATTGTGGCCGCCCAAGAGAACCCCACGCCAAAGCCCACCAGCATAACCGTTTGTCCGGCCTTCAGCCGTTGTTGGTCCAAGGCCTCTTTCAAGGCGATGGGGATGGATGACGCGACCGTGTTTCCCACCGATTCCAGGCAGAGGCAGAACTTCTCGCGCGGGATTCGGATTGCTTTCCGGAGCTGCTCCAGCATGTACAGATTGGCTTGATGAAAGACGAACAGGTCGATTTCCTCTAACCGTTTTCCACTGCGACCGAGTACTTGTCGCACGCATTGCGGCACGGCTCGCAGAGTGAAACTGAAGACTTCGAGCCCGTTCATGTAGACATTGTTGGCGCTGCGGCAATTACCCTTATCATCCGTGACTTCCTGCGCGGTCTCGCTGGAACAGGGCTGTCGCATGCCGCCGGCTGGCACAATTAGGTGCTCGGCACCGCTTCCGTCGGTTCCGCAGACGAAGCTGCTCCGGAACTCTCCGGGAGCCGCGCTGGCGGACAACAGGGTTGCTGTGGCAGCGTCGCCAAAAAGCGTTCGCGTGCTTCTGTCTTTGGCATTGACGAACCTGGTGTACGTGCCGGTCGTCAGGAGCAAAACTTTGCACGCCTGGCCGCTGTGAATGAGCCCCTGCGCCAAACCGAGCCCGTACACATACCCCGAGCATCCCAGGTTGAAATCGAGCGCTCCTGCGCGGGTGGAAATGCCGAGCTTGCTCTGCAGGAGGCAGGCCGTGGTGGGCAGGAAATAGTCCGGGCACTGGGTGCAAAGCAGCAAGTAATCAACCTCGTCCGGAGAACAGACACCGGATGTGAAGAGCTTTCGGGCAGCCGACTCGGCGAGGTCTGATGCGCACTCTTCCGGCGCGGCGACGTGGCGCTGCATGACGCCAGTATTTTCCTGAATCTTTTCGATCGCCCATTCCGGAAACTCGGCAGCCAGGTCCTGGTTGGAGACAACCTTCGAGGGAAGGTGACATTCAATGGCCAGAATTGATGTGTTCATGATGGTTCTCTGTCTTTGTGAAAAAACACCGGCTGACCTTTCCTGCTTCAACGCTTCCGGGCGACCGGCCGTCCCGCCATCATGACAGGGCCGACCAGCGCAGCAAGGTCGCCCCCCAGGAGTAGCCCACGCCAAACCCGACCAGCATGACGAGAGATCCCTGCGGAAGTCTTCCCTCCTGTGCCGCGTGCTTGAGGGCGATCGGAATCGTAGACGAAACCGTGTTCCCGCAATGGCTCATCGTCAGCTGGAACTTTTCGGGAGGGATTTGGAGTCGTTTTCGAAGGTGCTCCAGCATAAAGCGGTTCGCCTGGTGGAAGACGAACAGGTCGACCTCGCGCGCCTCCAGTCCTGCTTTCTCGAGCAGAGAGTTCACCGATTGCGGAACTACGTCGAGTGTGAATGTGAAGATGTCCCCGCCATTCATGTACACATCGTCCTGGCTCCGCACATTGCCAGTCCCGTCCGGGACGGCGACCGCGGTCTCGGGTGAGCGCGGCAGCCTCATCCCACCGGCGGGAACGATCAGGTTCTGGCCGCCGCGGCCATCGGTGCCATAAACGAATGGACCGATCAAGGGCGCCGGCGAAGGCTCGGCTGACAAGAAGGTGGCGGCGGCGGCGTCTCCGAAAATTGTCCGCACGCTCCGGTCGCGCTGGTTCAGGAACTTGCTATAAGTTTCGGCGGTAATCAGCAGAATCTTCGAAGCCTGGCCGGACGAGATCAGTCCCTGCGCCAGGCCGAGCCCGTACACGTAGCCGGAGCATCCCAGGTTGAAATCCAGGGCGCCGGCAGAAGTCGGAATCCCCAGACGTTGCTGGAGCAGACACGCGGTGGTAGGCAGGAAGTAATCCGGACTCTGCGTGCAGAGAAGAAGATAATCGATCTGCTCGGGCCGGCACCGGCCGGAATCGAACAGCTTTTGTGCCGCCGCCACGGCCAGATCAGATGAGCACTCCTCCGGCGCGGCGATGTGCCGCTCCATGATCCCGGTTTTTTCCTCTATCTTGCCGATGGTCCATTCCGGAAACTCGGCGGCCAGATTCTGGTTGGAGACAACCGGCAAAGGAAGATGGTATTCAATGGCCAGAATCGAAGCATTCATGAGCTATCTCTTTGATTTGGCACGCCCGCAAAGCAACGGGCGCTGTGTCGAAGCCGGGCCAGGTTCCTGGGCCCCCGATCCGGAGGGATCTCTCCATTAGATATCACCAGGAGATGTGACGCAAGTACTGTAGGTTGGATGTCTGGCGAAATCGAAATTGATGTGCGTGATTTCCCGGAGGTGCTTTGTCAGTGTACGAATGGCGGGAGTAAATAGGTGGATCTGCCGGCGTTTTTCGAGTCGGCGGCGTCCCCGGCCGTTCCGCGTCCGCTCCTTTCCGATGCTTCTCAGCCCGTGCCGGTTACCGCACTGCGGCTTCGCCCAATTGCATGACGACAGCGCGCGCAGGCCCGCCGGAGCCGTCGGAAACCTGAACCAGCAGGATTCTGATGAGGTCGTTGTGAGGGTCCACCCAGCCCTCGGTGCCGAACGCTCCGCCGTGGCCGAAGGTGCCGGGCGTATGCAGCAGCAGCGTTCCTTCTGGTTTGTCGACGATCTCAAAGGTCAATCCGTAGCCTGTGCCGCCCAGCCAGCCGGAGGGATCTACGGCAGGCGTGAAGACACGTGTCATGGTATCGATCGCCTGACGGGAAAGATAGCGGCGGCCTTTATACTCGCCGCCGGAGAGAAGCATCTGGTAGAACTTCACCAGGTCGCCGGCGGTAGAGTACAAGCCGTATTCGGGCCCTGGGTAGCGGGCGCCAGCGCGATACTTTGCCGGATCACCCGCCAGGATCTCATCGCCTGCGCGCACGAGCTTGCCGCCGGTGTGCCTGTAGACTAGCGCGATCCGTTCCCGCTTATCGGGCGGCGCAAAAAAGAAAGTCTCGGTCATCCCGAGCGGCTGCAAGATGCGGCTTTCGATGTAATGGACGTAGTCCTCGCCGCTGATTTTCTCGATGATCCGGCCCAGCGTGGCGATCCCCATGTTGCTGTAGCGCCAGCGCGTACCCGGTTCAAACTGCAGGTGCCGCGTGGCGTAGAAGCGGACGGCTTCATCCAGCGGCACGCGCATCGTGCGCAGGTTATCGCTCAACGCGCCATCCGGATTTTCGCCGAGGCCCGACGTGTGGCACATCAACTGCCAGACGGTGGGCGGGTGCGCCGGAGGATGCGTGGTGAGGTTGCCGGTAGGAAGGCGGTCCTCGACCAACTGTCCCCGGTATTCGGGGAGGTAATCCTCGATCGGGCGGCGCAGTTCGAGCTTGCCTTCCTCAACCAGCATCATGGCGCCAACGCCGGTGAACTGCTTTGTCATGGACATGATCTGAAAAATGGAGTCCGTGCCCATGGGTTTGGCGCCCTCGATATCGCGCCAGCCCACGGCGTCGAGCGACGCGATTTCGCCGTGCCGCGACACCAGTGCGACGGCGCCGGGAATGGTTTGGTTCTCCACCAGTTCGCGGAGGCGAACCGGGATCAGCTTCAGGCGGGCCGGGTCCAGGCCCGTTTCCACACCGGCCTGCGGCCTGGCCGGCAAAACGGTTAGCAGAATCAGGACCAGAGGGAATAGTTTTCGCATGGAGGATGAGTGTAACGCGGCGAAGGCTGCGACGCCAGCCGGCGAAACAGCGAAACAGCGGCCCCGGCTGCGGACCGGCGCCCGCCGGTGATCGCGCGGTTGATTCCCGAAGCTTAAGTGCCGGCGCCTTGTTCGAAGCGGAGGCAGGCGCGCCCCAGGTAGATTTCGTCACCGGAGCGAAGCTTCTCGCCTCGGCGGTTGCCGGCGGGGACGTCAATGGAGCGGCCGTCGCGGAAGACGCGGGTGCCGAACTCGCTCTCGTCGTCGGCAATGCGGTACTCACCCTTCGCAAACCCGATGTGCGCGTGCTTGCGCGACACGGTACTGTTGGCCTCGTCGCCGCCCTCCAGGAAGACCACGTCATTGCGGCGCACCACACGCGCTTCGGCGTCGGTCAACTCCGCCAGGCGGCCGATGTTGGTTCGCGGTTTGGAAATCGAATAGGTTTCGTTTTCCGCCTTGCCCTTCACCACCACCAGGCTTGCCGGCGCGGGCAGCGCGGGCGTGGTGGGAGGCGCCGTGCCGTATTCGATCTGGAAGGCGCCGTCGCCGCACTCGGCGGTCCTGACCTCCACCGAGAAAGCGCGCGGTAACTGGCAGCCGGCGCCTTCCAGAGCCTGCCGCACGTCGCCGGCCAGCCGGGCCTCGTCACCGAAGGCAGCCACGTAGAGCGCGCGGCGGTCCGGGTCGGCCGAAATCAGAGTGACCGTTACCAGCGAATAAGGAAAGATGCGCTTCCCGCGGGCAGCGACTTGAGTCCGCGATACGATTTCCTCGAGAATCGCGCGATGCACCAGCAGCAGCTCGTCGGATTGGGCGGCGCCGAAGAGATGCTCGGTCCACTTGCGGAAGCCGCGTTCAATTGTTTTTTCGATATCGGATAGCAGTCTCATGGCTGAATCAGGCCCAGTTGCAGCGCCGCTTCGGCAATCTGGGCGGCGGCGGGCGCAGCGGCGGCGCCGCCGTAAACTCCATTTTCCACCAGGATGGAGAAAGCAATTTTACGCGGCCCGGCGCCATAAGGAGCGAACCCGATGAACCAGGCGTGCGAGGGCGCGTTGGCCAGCTCCGCGGTGCCGGTCTTCCCGGCGATGGGCACGGACGCCGCCGCGCGCACCCCGGTGCCGGAAGTCACTACCTCCCGCATGAACTTGCCCAGCGTTGCAGCGGCAACGCCGTTCAGCACCGGCTGCGGCGGCGACGTGCGCGGATTGGTTTCGTCGGTGATCCAGCGGCCCTGCGGCATGACGCCGCCGGTTGCCACGGTGGCCGCTACACGCGCCATCTGAAACGGTGACGCCACCACTTGCCCCTGTCCATAAGAGGACTGCGGCAGCGACTTACGGAGCTGCGCGGCGGTGGCTGGAGCGGCGACGGAGATGCCGAGCAGGCCGGCCGTGTCGAGCAGCGGCTCTGCGCCCACGTCATACGTGCCCAGCTGCGCGAAGTAGGCGTTGCAGGAAACCACGATGCCGCGCTCCATGTTGACGGTTCCGTGCGGGGCCTGGTCCTGGAGATCGTCGCGGATAGGGCGCTTGGAGCCGTTGATGAAGTTGCCCACCCTCCCATCGCCAAGGCGGATGCATTGATAAGTCTTATCCACCAGCTGCGGGTCCTTCCGCAACGCAGCCATGGCGGTAACTACCTTGAAAGTGGACCCCGGCGGATAGAGACCGAAGCGTGCCCGGTCCAGGAATGGGTTGGCCCCTTCGCCGGTGGATTCGGCTGGGGGATTGTCGGGCGGCAGAGGCAGACTGATGACGGCCAGCAGGTCGCCGGAAGAGGGATCGAGAACCACGGCCGCGCCTTTGTCCAGGCCAGCCTTCTGCAGCGTGGCGCGCAGAATGGCAGCCACGCGCATGCTGAGGCGCGCATCGATCGACATACGGATATCTCGCGGCCGATCTAGAATGCGGCGCACGTCGGGGTTGGCGGGATCGTAACGGTGGCGCACCAGCGGCACCAGCTCGCGATAGTCGTACCGGATCACGCGCTCGCGCACGCCCGTTTTCGGGTTCTTCACCTCTACCAGCGTGGGGCGGTCGTCATAGCCACGCAGTCGCCGGGCGGAGTCGCGCTCCACGAACGCGGTGTTGCCGGCCGCCCAGCGGGTGCGAGTGCGCAGGTCTCCCAACAGGTCGAACATCAGGCCGCCGAAGGGATAGTGCCGGTTCTCAGCGCGGGAGCAGACGCGATCGATATCGACACCTAGCGCGCTGTATTCGGCGCGATGCTTCTCGAGATCGCTCCAGTCGCTGGTGGCGAGCGGGAGGCCGTTGCGGTCGTAGATGGTTCCTTTGGGGATGTCGCGCATCACTTCCTGAAACCGGGGATTGTATTCGAATCGACGGGCGCCGTCCGCCTCCACCACCAGCGTGCCTTCGCCCATCACGGCGGCCGGGTGGAGCAACTCGACCCACGCGGCCTTGGCCAGCACGGTCGCGCCGGCCGCCGCGAGGATGACGCCCGCCACGGCGACGGCTGGGCGAAACGGGGAGGGACCCTTCTCTTGCGGAGGGCGGCGCGCGGAGATGGATTCGAGAATGCCGATCAGCAGAAAGTTGGCCAGCAGAGCGGTCCGGCCATAACTCAGGAAAGGCGTCACTACGCCGGAGAGCGGCGCCACGCCGAGGGCACCGGCGGAGATCAGCAGCAACTGCAGCGCCGTCGCAACGCCCAGACCAGCGGCCAAAAAGAACTCGTAATCCGAAGCTGCGCGCAAGGCGATGCGCAGCGCCCGCCAGACGATCCACGCGTAGATTCCGAACACCGCAGCCACGCCCAGGAAACCCCATTCCTCGCCCAGCGCGGAGAGAATCAGATCGGTGTGCGCCGCAGGCACCAGTTGCGGGTCGCCCAGACCGGTGCCCATGCCCGAAAGCTGGCCGGTGGAGAAAGCCCAGAGCGACTGGGCCAGTTGATCGCCGCCGTGCACCAGGTTATCCCAGGGAGAAAGCCACATCGAGACCCGCTCTCCGACGGTGTGCGGCACGCCCAGGAAAAAACCTGCCACGAAGCCCAGCACCACCAGCAGCACACCGACCAGCGGGACCAACGCGCTCGCCCGCGCGATGCCGTAGAGGGTCAGAAACAGGCAGCAGAAAACCAGCGCCGGGCCCATGTCCTTCTGAAGGAAGAAGAACAGGACCGAAAGCCCGACGCACGCGGCCGCCGGGAGGGTATACTCGAGCGGCGGAATATCCAGGTGCCGTGTGAGGCGGGCCAGCGAGGGGCGGTTCTCTCGCGCATGCCGCAGCACGTCCCATCGCCGCGCAAAATACCCGGCCAGGAAAAACACCAGGAGCACGCGGATGATCTCCACCGGCTGGAAGCCGAGCAGGTTGACTTTCGCGTCGCTCACGCCAGGGCCGGAGCCGAAGACGATCAGCAGCGCGGAGAGGGCGAAGCTTGCCAGCAGCGGCACGAAGCTCAGGCCGCCGGTAAGACGCTCGAAATCGAGCAGAGCGGCGGCGGCCATCAGCACGCATCCGAGCGCCGCGCCCTGGGCGAAATCTGCGAACAGCAACTGATCGCGCAGCGGGTCGCGCAGGCTGATCATGAGCACCAGGCCAATGCCGGTGAGCAGGGCAAGCGCCGGCACCAGCGCCGTATCGCCGCGGAAACCCCGCAGGCTCCAGACGACGTTGACCAGCAGAAAGGCGGCGAAGAAGACTGCGATCCAAATCGCGAACGAACGCCGGAACTGTTCCGGCCGCCGCACAATCAGCGACGGTTTGAGCAGGCGCAGCTGGTCGCCGGTCACCAGAGGCATGGATTCGCGGTCATTCATGCGGTCGCGCAGGGTCTGCAATCCCCGGCCGGCGACCTCCTCGCGAGTGACACGGATGCGGGCGATGGCGCCGACATTGGCCATGTCGCCGCCGGCATTATAAATCTTGCGGGCGACGAATTCGCGCGCGGCCGGATCCGGGTACTGGGTCAGCACGGGGAACAAATCCTCGCGGGCGGAGAGCGTGTTCACATCGACGATCTGTTTTGCCGCCAGGGCCTGTTCCGCGGCGGGAAAGCCCGCGGTCTTGGCGCGCCATGCGGACCACAGAGCGGCGGCAACGAGGAGGCCGGCGGCAAGCATCCACAACAGCTCGCGGGTCCGCCACGCAGGCTGCCGGGAGTCGCCCCGCCTGGCGGTCGGGCGGCTGGTGGCGCTGCTGCGGGTGACTGGCATGTTAGCGCGGTAAGCCTGTAACTCCGTCCGAATGACCGGCGGCAAAGACCGCCAGCGCTACCAAGAAACGCGAGAATCGTAGCGCTGGCGGTTTTTGCCGCCGGTGTTTTTCCGCGCTCATTGCTGGGTCGCGCCTCCGGAATCCCCAATCTGTTCCAGACGGGTATTGACGCTTTGCAGGCTGATTTCGACGCGCACGATGCCAATGCTGGCGTTGCCGTAAGGGGCGGCGCTCTGATACAAGTCCAGGGCTCGCCGGTAATCGCCGGCGGCGCGCTCCACTTCGTCTTTTTCCTGGGGCAGACCGCGAACGTTGCGGGAATCCCAGAAAGTACGGTCGGCGCGGTCGCGGTACCCATCCGCTAATTGCAATTTGTCGCGGTTGGCCAGTTCGTAGCCGCGCTGGCCGGCCTCCTCGAGCGCCGCCGCCGCTTTTTCAATATCCTTCAGGTTGTAGTAAACACGCGCCAACCCAAGCTGGGGATCGGGTGAACGGGGCAACAGGCGTTCGGCCTCGACAAAATCATCCACCGCGCCCTGCAATTGTTTCGCGTCGTGGTGGACGGCGCCGTTGATGCGGGCCAAGTGCCCCTCGGCGATACGCAGCTTGCCGCGCACCTGATCGTCCGGATCCATCGCCAGGGCGCGCGACAGCGCGTTGCGGGCGCGCTCCCAATCCTTCTCATAAACCGGCTGGCCGTCGGCCTTGCGATAGGCGGTAATTACTCGATCGGCTGCATCCACCAGCTTCTCCTTCACCGCCTTCCGCGGCGAGTACAAGAGAAGAGACGAAGGATTGTGCTTGGAAAGTTCCGTCCACCGGCCCCAGATCTTGTCCGGGTCGGTGACCTGTTCCGCCTGGATGTCGCGTTTGAGCTGCTGGCCGTGCTGGTACATCAGGTAGCTGGCGAGGATCTCCCAGCCGCCATAGAGGAGCGCCGCCACGGCCAGAAGACCGACCCCTCGCATCACCGAGCCGAAGGCGGTGCGCGGCCGCTTGGGAAGCTGGGCCGCTGGCGGAGGCCATTTCACGGGCGGTTTCCGGCGCGTCTCCTCGCCCCGGGGCGCGGTGCGGCGGGTGGAGTCGTCAGGTTCGGCGCGCGTCGTTCGCCGCGTCGCATCCATGTCCTCGGCGACCGCAAGCACCGGCTTTCCCTGGCGAAAGGCGATCAGTTCGTCAGCAAACTCCCGGGCAGACTGGTACCGCATCACCGCGTCCGGCGCGGTGGCCTTCATGAGGATGCGCCGCAGCGGTTCCGGGCAGGGATCGGGCGCGGGCGGCGGCGGGATGCGCGAGCGAATCATGCTCTCCAGGCGCTCGGTCGACTCGGCGTGATACGGCTGCAGGCCGGTCACCATTTCGTAGAGCATCACGGCCAGCGACCACAGATCGGAGAGCGCGTCCACTTCGCCCAAATCGAGCCGCTCCGGCGAGGCGTAAGGCACCGATCCGAATTCATTGCGCGTCAGGCGGCGCGAGAGGGAAAGTGCCTTGGCAATGCCGAAATCGAGCACGCGGACATCGCCCCGGCTGTCGATGCGGATGTTCTTGGGCTTGATGTCGCCGTGCACCATGCCGTGAAACTCCTTGCCATCGATCGACGCCTGGAGGTTGTGGGCGTTGACCAGGGTTTCGGCCACGGCGATGGCGGTATCGGCTGCGAATTCGACGGCTAGCGGACCACGGCGCATTAACTCGGCGAGGTCCTGCCCGTCGATATACTCCATCGCCACGTGGAAGTAATCTTCCAGATCCCCCGACTCGTAGACGCGGACCACCCTGGGGTCGACGGCGGCCAGCCGCGCCTGCAGCTCCGCGCCCCGGCGCTCGGCTTCGATCGCGTCGGTCGAGTCGGCATCGGCGCTGTGTTCAATTAGCTTGAGCGCTACCGTATGCCCGGTTTCCGTGTCCTCGGCCAGGTACACGTCTGCCATGCCGCCCCGGCCCAGCTTGCGCCGGATTTCGTACTTGCCGATACGCCGGTCTGCCGGGGCAATCATTGCTTCCTGCCTCCCGGGCGAGCCGGAGTGGGTTTCGCGTCCAGCAGGAAATTCAGCTCGCGCACGCTGTCCATCTTGACCTCGGGCGGCAGCTGCAGCGTGCTCTTGTCGAAGACGTTGCCGGTGAGCGAAGGTTGCGCGCCATCGCGCGCCGCGAGGTTCGCACTGTGGTTATGCAGGAACGAATTGTGCGACAGCCACAACGAACTGGGGCCGGAGGCCAACAGTCCCTCGGCGAGCGAATCGCGGATGGTAGAGGCGCGCATCACCAGCCTGCCGGCGCCCCGTACTTCGACTCCGATGGTGGCGCCTTCGATTTCGCTGTCGTCGATCTCAACGGACGAGTCAATCAGGAGAACGCCCTGCGGAAGCGGAGCCTGCGGATCGGCGAGAATGCGCAGGCCCTGTATCCGCACGCCATGAACGTTGTCGCCCAAGAGCGCCGGACCCGTCGCTCCGGGCGCGAGGCGCAGGATGGCGCGGGAGCCGTTCGCCGCGTCCCCCGACTGGCTGCCGCGAAACGTGATGCCGGATTTCAGCCGCACCGGCTGGTGGTATTCCCTGCCGGCAGCAAATTGTATGATGTCGCCGGCCTGGGCTTCGGCTAACGCCTGCGAGACAGATTCGACGAGAGCCCCGGCAGGGGCGCTGACAGAAGCATCGCTGACATGAATCACGCGAGGTCCAGGCGCCTGCGCGGTCTTCGAAGGCTGGAACGTACGCAAGGCGAGGGCCAGGAAGATCGCCACCAGCAACGCCGCGACGGCCAAGGGGATGACGCCGATCGTTCGCAAACGCTGGCCCGCGGGGAGCGACGCCGGCGCGAAGAATTGCGGGCCCTCCACCAGCACCACCGTGACATTGTCTTTGCCGGCGGCAATATTGGCTGCCTCTATCAACTGGCGGGCCGCGGCGGCCGGATCGCCTACGTTGCGCTCCACCAGCAGGCGGATATAATCCGACGTCACCTGGTCGCTGAGACCGTCGGTGCACAAGAGCAGCGCGGCGTCCGGCTCGAACGCGATGCGCTCGATGTCGATGAAGTCAGCGTCGTCGGGCGAATGCTCTTCGCTCCCTACGTCGCGAAATACTTCGTTGCGGCGCGGATGCCGCATGGCCTCGATCTCGGAAAGTTCCCCGGCGTCTTCGCGCGCGCCCACCGGCGAATGGTCGCGAGTGATCTTGCGGATGGCTCCGCGGCGAATCTCGTAAAGCCTGGAATCGCCGACGTGGCCCACCACCACCGAGCCATCGTCCAACACCGCCAGGGTGAGGACGCAGGCCATGCCCTGCCACTGTGGGTTGCCGAGCGCGGCGCGCAGAATCTCGTTGTTGGCCATGGTAATGGCCTCGCGCACACGCTGCTCGACGGTGCCGGTCTGGCGCTCCAGCCGGGCGCGGATCCGTTCCACGGCGATTTCCGCTGCTTTCTCGCCCGCTGCCTGCCCGCCGATGCCATCCACCACCAGGAAGATACCGCGCTCGGTATCGATGTGCCAGGCGTCCTCATTGTTGCGGCGCACGCGGCCAGGGTCGCTGGCTCCCGCGCATTTGAGCATCGTGTTAACCATGCGCGGTGCTTCGGAACTCCAGGAAACAAACGCCGGCCAGGCCGAGGCGCGCCTTCTCCGGTACGGGTGCCTCCACGTTGCGGTCGCGCTTCTCGCTGCCGACAACCTCGATGCTCGAAGGCGCACTTACGCCGTCTACGGTGGTGCCCAGGCGGCTCAGGTCCTTCAGAAAGAACTTGCCGCTTTCGGGGTCACGCCGGAGGCGGAAATGCTCGCGCGACACGTCGGGGAGGGTGTCCAGCTTCAGATCGGTCCAGTAATCGCGTCCACCGCGGCCCACCACGATCTCATTCTTGGTCATGTAAAACGTCTTGCGCACGCCGCGATCCTCGTACTCGATGGCTGCGAATGCGCCATCGGGCGCGGCGGCAGGCGCCCCCGCCGCGGCAAGCGAAGGCTGGTACGACGCTTCCGCGCTTGCCGCGGTTCCGGCCATGCGGCGCGTGGCGATCCTCTTGGTCATACTGCCGGCGCCGAATTCCTCCTTGGCGGGCAGCGCGAGCTCGGAGTAGATCACGATGTCGCCCGCGTCCACGTCGTCGTCAGTGTTCTCGAGAATGCGGATCTGCCATCCGCCCTCGGGCGCGACTACCTTGGGCTCGCCGTGCCGTGCCAGCTTCAGCCGCGCAGCCAGCCCGCCGCGGTTGAGCGACTCCAACTCCGCGTCCAGCGCGCGCCGCCCCTCGTCGATGATGCGCGGGACGATGCCGCGGAGGCGCTCCATATCGTCCGGATGCAGATAGACATGGTAGATGGCGGGCGGCAGCGTGGAATAATGCAGAGGCTCGAGGCCCTCTCGCATGTTCCGCACGATTTCCAAAATGATGTCCCGCGCGGTGGCGGATTTGGCGGCGGCAGGGCGATCCATGACGACCTAATAACGAGTTTAGCAGCCGGCGGGAGCTGCGGCCGTGGCGCGGGCTGTCGAGCCTGCTGTGTCGAGAGTCCTCTCGACATTTCTTCCTGTTGTGCCGTGCCGCAGCGAAAGGAAAGCTGAGACCACTCTCGGTTCTACAGGCTGGACAGCCTGCGCCATCGGTTGACCCTCTAATCGATCCGTCACGGAGTTTTCATTCAGCGTTGACACTCCCTGCGTATACTCAGCGTTCGGCATTAAAGCACTTGGAGGGGGACCTCAAGCACTGGGCAGGAAGGGGAGAACTTCGAGAATTTCCGCGAAGGGTCGGCTCAACCTTACGGTGACAGTTCCGCCTCAAGACTTCGCATGGGAGGGGTAAAGTGAGATTGAGAAGCGCATTGTGTGCCTGTTTGGCGATTGCGGTGACGAGCGCGTTCGGCGCCGAGGGTCTTGTGCCAACAGGCGTTCCCCACCTGGACCACGTCTGGGTGATCATGATGGAAAATCACGGCTACGGGCAGGTGGTAGGCAATCCAAACTTGCCCTATATTAACGACATGATCGGGCTCGCGAACACGGCGACCAACTATTACGCGGTCGCTCATCCCAGCCTGACGAACTATCTCGAGGTGGTGGGCGGTTCGAACTTCGGGGTACTCAGCGATAACAACCCGGATTGGCACGACTTCTCTTGTACGCCAAACCTGGCTTCCGGCACCTCCAACACGGATAGCCCCGCCTCGCCGGCCATCTGTCCGATCTGGGGCACCGGGACCGATGCGGCGACGGTTGCCGTGGACACGACGAATGAGACCAGTGGGCCTCCCGGGCTGAACAACATTGACGGGACCATGTCCATCGCTGCATCTCCCAACACTTCGGGAAAGACCATCGCCGATCAGCTGGCCGAAGCCGGACAAACCTGGAAAAGCTACCAGGAAAGCCTGCCGCCCGGAGGCGCCGACTATATCAACTACAGCGACGGTTTTTTCACCAACCTCACCAATTTCAGTGCGATTATGCCCGCGCTGACGCCCGCCCTCACTTCGAGCGACATTGTTAGTCTTTACGCTTCCAAGCACAACCCGTTTGTGTATTTCACGAGCATCCAGGAAGCCGTCCAACCGGGAAGCGACTTGAGGAGTACCGTCGGCTTCGAAGGGCCCGGTGGCTTGTATGGCGACCTCCAATCGGGCTACGCACCGGCCTACTCGTTCATTGCGCCGAATCAGTGCAACGATCAACATGGTCGCGGGAATGCCGGCCCATTCTGCGCCTTCGATCCGGACGACAACGGCACCCAGGCCGGTTTGAACCCGGCGCTGATGCAGATGGGCGATGTGACCGTCCGCCGAATCGTGACGACGATCAAGAATTCTCCCGTATGGCATCAGGGTCAGAACGCCATCGTCATCCTTTGGGATGAGGATGACTACAGCATCTCGCCGACCACCAACAAGGTGCTCCTCATCGTGGACACCAACTACGGGAGCCACGGAGTGTCGAGTAATAACTTCTACACTCACTTTTCCTTGCTGAAATCGATTGAGGGAGGGTTAGGACTGCCGTGCCTCAACCACGCGTGCGACAGCACCGTAAATTCGATGTCGGACCTCTTCGGGTACCAATTTCCAACAGTTCAATCGAGTGCCCTAAGGCGAAGAACGGTCCAGCACTGAAAGGCGGCGAATCGCACCGCTGCCACGCGGCATGAGAATATGCCCGGCGTTTTGCGCCAGCCATCGAGCGTGAAACTCACGGCGCTCTGGCCCGGAGTGGGACCGCCCGATTTCAGCAGTGCTGGCGGACTCGATTCGGGCCTTTATCCATAGCAGGCCTGACCTATAGCGAGATCCTGCCAACCGAAGCAGCGCGCCTCTAGCGCTGCTTTCGCCGCCGTGGCTTCGGTTCTTCGAAGATGGAGAATCTGCGACTTGCGCTCGTCGGCGTCGATGCGCCAGCACTTCGCGGTGCATCTGATGGTCGCAGCCGGGACAGCAAGCTTGCGGAATGCGCAAAGGCTCTTGCTCATTTCCAGTAAAAAAAACGCCCGATCGCCACAAGCAGTGACAGAAGGAAAAGGAAGCCGGGCCTGCGCGGCGATTCATGACGGCTCAAGTGAATGCCAATCAACACCAGCATGATGGCCGCGAGTTCGGCAGCGGCCCATTTGGTCACCATCGGCCACACGATACCGACGCCCCCGGCGAGCTCGGCGATGCCGAAGAGCGTCCCGAGCCCACGGCTAAGGGCGATCGATCCTCTCGCCTCCGACCTGGCTTTGTACTTCTCGTAAGCGAACAGCTTCGCCGCGCCGGCAGCAATGAATGCCAACGCCAAAAGGCCCTGGACGATCCATAGGATCACGTTCATGAAATCGTTCTCTCCAATCTCAATGAGCAACTCAGTGGCTTTGCTCGGCTTCGCAATCCGTCCGCTGGAGCGACCAACGACGGGCCAACCTCTTCCCGAAGCTGGTTCTCCGCGACAACTCGAATAATAATCAGTTGTGGCCGATCAACTGGCCATGTGACGCAAAGTGGGTTCTTGAGAACCAAACTCATCTCCGCCAGGCCCTTCACATAGTATCCCCCCTTGGGCGGTCCGGACAATGCGGACGTTATTTCGGGTCATCGGCCGCGATTCCCGCTGACCCGGCACAACGGCCGGCACAATGCTCCGGGCACGCATCATACCAAGAGTCCGTCTGACATGCCGGTCTAGCGGCCTTTCCGCCGCCGGGGCTTTGGTTCTTCGAAGATGGAGAATTGCAGCTTGCGTTCGTTGGCGTCGATGCGCACCAGCACTACGCGGACGCGATCGCCGATGGAGAATTCGCGGCGGGTGCGTTTGCCGACCACCTTGCGCACGGTTTCACGGTAGGCATATTCATCGCCGGGCAGAGTATCGATCGGAACCAGCCCTTCGATAAACATCTCGGTCAGCTCGACGAAGACCCCATACTTGGCCGTGCTGATGATGAGCGCGTCGAAATCCTCGCCCACGCGGTCCGCCATGAAGCGCACCTTCTTCCACTCCACCAGCTCGCGCTCGGCTTCCGCGGCGCGCCGCTCGGTTGCGAACACTCGGCGGCAATGGCGGAGAGCTCCGCCTCCGTCATGACCGCGCCGTCCGCTCCCTCACGGTTGCGGCTGAGAGGGCGCTTCGGAGCCGCGACCGTCAGGGGACGGTCACCGGCACTCGCTCTCGATGTGTCCGGCTTCGCAGCCAATGCGGCGCGCAGCAGGCGGTGCACCACCAGGTCGGGATAGCGGCGGATAGGTGATGTGAAGTGCGTGTAGGTATCGGCGGCCAGCGCGAAGTGGCCCACATTGTTGGTTGAATAGCGCGCCTGCTTGAGCGAGCGCAGCATCAGGTAGCTGAGGATGCGCTCCTCCGGCTTGCCTTCGATTTTCGCCACTAGCTTCTGGTATTGGCGCGAAGAGATCTTCAGCTCGGGCGCCGCCAGTTCGATGTCGTGCCGCCGTTTGCCGCCGTCGCGGCGCTTGTCCGTGACGCCGAACCTTTGCACCGGAATCGCCCCCACGCCGAGCGAATACCCGAAGTGCGCCGCCACTTCCTCGAATTCCATCACCCGCTTGGGATCGGGCTTCTCGTGAATGCGATAGATGCTGGCCGGCACGGCGGCTGCCAGGTGTGAGGCCACGGCTTCGTTGGCGGCCAGCATGAACTCTTCGATAATCCGGTGAGCGATGTTGCGCGCCGCGCGGCTGACGCCGGTCATGGCGCCCCATTCGTCGAATTCGATCAGCGGCTCGGGCATGTCGAAATCGATCGACCCGCGCCGCACCCGCTTGCGGTTCATCAGCAGCGCGAGTTCCTGCATCAGCTCGAAGCGCGCCACCAGCGGCTGGTAGCGTTCCCGCTTGCCGGCATCGCCTTCCAGGATGAGGTGGACGTCGGTGTAGGTCATGCGCTCGGCGCTGCGGATCACGCCGGACGTGAATTCCTGCGAAACCGTGTCCCCGTGGCGATCGATCTCGAGCAGCGCCGAGAGGACCAGCCGGTCCGTCTTCGGAACCAGCGAACAGATGTTGGTGGAAAGCTCGAACGGCAGCATGGGCACCGCCCGGTCCGGGAAGTAGACGCTGGTGCCGCGCAGCCGGGCTTCCACGTCGATCGGCGTGCCGGGCCGCACGTAATGGCTGACGTCGGCGATGTGGACCTGCAGCGCATAGTTGCCGTTTGCCAGCCGCTTCACCCACACCGCGTCGTCAAAGTCGCGCGCTGTTTCGCCGTCGATGGTCACGATATCGAGCCCGCGAAAATCGCGGCGCTGTTCCATGTCCGCGGCGCCGATTTCGTCCGGAACACCTCGCGCCTGCTCCACGACCTCCGGCGGAAAGCGGTGCGGCAGGTGATGCTGGCGGATGACCACCTCGACGTCAACGCCGAAATCGTCCGGGGATCCGAGAATCTCAATCACGCGGCCCACCGGATGCTCGCCGCGCTCCGCGTATTCGAGCAATTCCACGTTGACGATCAGGCCGGCCAGTTCCTCGGGCGACCTCACCTGCCGCGGAATGACGCCGATACGGTCGATCGTGGCGCCGGACGGGGGCAGCTCCATTCCTTCGGGAATCTCGATCCACTGCCGGATGCGGTCATCGTGCGGCACCACCCATTGCCCGCGCTTGCCGATGCGGAATTCGCCAACCACCGTCGGGTGCGCGCGCTGCAGGACTTTGACGATCTCGCCATCGGCGCGGCCATTGGCTTCGATCCGGCCGATGCGCACCACCACGCGGTCGCCATGCATGGCCTTTTCGGCCGTTTCCGGTGCCAGGAACACGTCGCCCTGAATGCCTTCGATGGGGCGGTCGGAGATCAGGAAGCCGTAGCCATCCCGGTGCATATTCACGCGGCCTACCGCGAACTCCCTGCTGCGCGATGTGGCTGTGAAGTGGCCGGAGCGCAGCTCAATGAGTTCGCCGCGGGCCGCGAGGCGGGCGAGCGCAGTCTCCAGTTCGGCGCGCCCCTCGCCCTTGGTCCCCAGCTCCCGCACCAGCTGCTTGAAGTTCGCCCGGGCGTGCGGCAGGCGGGCGATGTGTTCGAGCAGCTCCGCATCAGTCACCCCTCGATTGTAATCGGCCAGACCTTCGGCGCGGTGCGAAGTTCGGCCGAAGCAGGCGGCAAGCTAAAGCACTCCCGACCAATCCTCCGCATGTCCCCGATTGGGCTGCTTTTGCTCGCCGGAATAGCCTGAACGAAACCGCGCGCACCCGCGTCAATCTCATGGGGCGGAGGACGCACATGAAAGCGCTGGTGTACCTTCTGTTTGCGGCGGCGGCTTGGGCCGGCGAAACCCGCTATGCCCGTTTGGGCGAATTCCGAGGACCTGTGGAGGTTCAGCTGGGCCCAGCCGACTCCTGGTTGCCGGCCGAGAAGAACCTTCCGCTGGTGGAGGGCGCCTGGATGCGTACCGGTGCCGATGCGCGCCTGGAAATTGAACTGGATGACGGAGCCGCCTGGCGCCTGGGGCCGGAATCGCTGGGCGAAATCTCCGATTACACGTGCCTCTCCACCGGGCAGCGCGTCACGTTGCTCTCGCTCGATCATGGCCGGGCGTATTTCACCGGAGGCGCGGCCGGCAACGATTCGCTGATGCTCGCGATGCCCGGGGCGCAGATCACTTTTGTGCAGATGGCCAGGATCCGCGTTGACGTGCGGGCCGACTGGAGCGAGATCTCGGTGCTGGCCGGGAAGGTGCTGTTTTCTTCGCCTGCGGCCGAACTGGACCTGGTTGCAGGCCAGACCGCGCGCGTGGAACCAGCCAACCCGGCACGGTTCGTCCTCGACCGCGAAATACCCGCCGGCGAACAGGACGCCTGGAGCGCCGCGCGTGATCAGGCGCTGGCCAACACCAGTTCCGCGCTGCACGTCATGGAACGCTTCGGCTTGGCGGATCTCGATTCCGGCGGCGAGTGGATTCACACCGACGAATTCGGCCTGGTTTGGAAGCCGAGAGTCGACTCACCTTGGGCGCCCTTCCAGAATGGACGCTGGCGATGGTACGCCACGCTGGGCTTCACCTGGGTGAGCGCCGATTCCTGGGGGTGGCTGCCCTACCACTACGGACGCTGGGCGCACCGTCTCGAACTGGGGTGGCTCTGGGTGCCCAATCTAAGCCGCGTGTTCAAGCCGGGAGAGGTCTATTGGCTACGCGGCGCAAAGTTTGTTGGGTGGGGCCCCCTTGCGCCGGGCGAACCCTACCCGCCGGTGCCGGATGGAGTGCCGCAACAATTCTTCGACGCCTACACAACGTACGCGGCGTTCGTCGCCGAGGCATCCGTCATTGACCCAGCGGGATTCGCGGGCCGTCCCAAAGAGCCGCTGAAGGCGGCAGCGTTTGCCGCAGCGCTTGCGTCGCCGCCGCTCGATGCCGCGCGACTGGATGCCCGGCGGCCGATCCTGGCAGCCGGCAGCACGCGCGTTCAGCCTCTGCTGGCGGGAGTGGCATTTCAGGGCGGCAGCGACGCGCCTCTCGCGCCGTACGTGCCGCCGGTTCCGCCAGCTCCGCTGGAATTAGCCCAGCCGGTGGCTGCTGACAATCCTCCCGATCAGCCGCAAGACGGCGGAGGCGAGGCGATACCGTATCCTTTATTGGTATTCATCCAACGAGCCAGCCGCAAACCCCGCGTCACCGCCAACGTCGCGGCGAACTCGCCTGTGATGCCCCCGTCGCAGCACACGGCGCCATTGGCGCCGGCGGCTTCGTCGTCCGGCGCGCCGGCTCGACAGCAGGCTCCGCAGCCACTGCCCACCGGACGGCGATGGCCCCCTGGCGAGTACCAGCTATTTCAACGGGCACAGGCGGACTCCGCCGACCCCGAACGGCTACTGGCTGATCTTGAGGCCTGGAAGAAGCGTTACCCGGCATCCGAACACGAGGCGGATCGCGTCTTCCTTTTCGTGCAGGCGTACGCCCGGATGGATCCACCCCTGCCCGCCAGGCTGGTCGAATCCGCCGCGACGCTGGTGCAGCGAGACCCGCATTCCTGGTTCGACGACAGCGACGCAGGTCGCGCGCAAGCACTGGCCGTCTTATACCTGGTGGCGGCGAACGCGCAGCGCCTCCAGGCCGCCAGCCCAAGCCAGGTGCGAACCTGCAACATTGCAGCGCGCCAGCTGCTGGCTTATCTGCCGGAGTTCTTCGACGCCCCGTCACGGCCTTCCGGCGTCAGCGAGCAATTGTGGACAAAGGCACGCGCTGACATGGAAGCCGCAGCGCGGCAAACCCTTGCCCTGGCGAGCGCGCCGCGCAGCGCCGGCCGCTGACGGAAAAATTCGGGAAATTTTGGGTTTGCATTCGCCGCGCGAAGGGTTATGATTTGGATTACTCCCCCGATTGATAATCTAAAGGCACCGTGCATTCCACACAGAACCCGGTTCTCCTAGAGACTGACCTCCCTGGTATTGATCTTCACGGACGAGGAAAGGTGCGCGATGTTTATCGCGTCGGCGAGCAGCTTCTCATTGTCGCCACCGACCGCATCTCGGCGTTCGACTACATCCTTCCCACCGGCATCCCGGATAAGGGCAAGGTGCTGACCCAGCTTTCCATTTTCTGGTTCGACTTCCTGCGCGACCTGACGCCGACCCATTTCCTGACGGCGCAGGTTGATGAGTACCCGGCTCCGCTGCGCCCGTTTCGCGATCAACTGGAGGGCCGCTCCATGCTGGTCAAGCGGGCCAGGATGGTCGATATCGAGTGCGTCGCGCGAGGATACCTTTCCGGCTCCGGCTGGAAGGAATACCAGAAGCAGGGCACTGTGTGCGGCATTCCGCTTCCGGCAGGTCTGCGCGAAAGCGACAAGCTGCCCGAACCCATTTTCACTCCGTCCACCAAGGCCACGACGGGACACGACGAAAACATCTCGTTCGCACAGGCTGCCTCGGTGATCGGTGAAGATCTGGCGAAGCGCCTGCGCGACCTGACGATCGAAATCTATTCGCGCGCGGCCCTGTACGCCGAATCGCGCGGCATTATCATCGCGGATACCAAGTTCGAATTCGGCTTCGTCGACGGCACGCTGGTGCTGGGCGACGAGGTGCTGACGCCCGATTCCTCGCGATTCTGGCCGGCCGATACGTATCGGGCCGGCGGCGCGCAGTTCTCCTTCGACAAGCAGTTTGTGCGCGACTACCTGGAGTCCATCCACTGGAACAAACAGCCTCCGGCTCCGCCGCTGCCGGAGGAAGTGGCGGCCAAGACCAGCGAGAAGTACCTCCAGGCTTACCAGACGCTCACCGGCCACCAACTATGAACTGGCTGGATGTGGTGCTGGGGCTCATTCTGATTGCGTCGGTGGTCACGGCTTTCCGCAAGGGCTTTACGCGGGAAGTCATCGAACTGCTTTCCCTGGTGCTGGGCTTCGTGTTGGGGCTGTGGTTGTACGGCTGGGCGGGCGGCTATTTGGCGCCCCACCTGAGTTCGCGCCAGGCGGCCAATTTCGCCGGCTTCATTCTTGTGTTCATCGGCGTGTTGCTGGCCGGCGCCCTGGTGAGCGCCGTGGTGGGTAAGTTTTTGAGGGTGACCGGGCTGTCTTTCTTCGATCACCTTCTCGGTGCGGCTTTCGGTGTATTGCGCGCAGCCCTGGTCGCCGTGGTGCTGGTTTCCGGTTTGATGGCGTTTTCGCACGGCGACGCGCCCCCATCCGCGGTGGCGAATTCCCGCCTGGCTCCTTACCTGGTGGGGGCGGCCAACGTCGCCGCCGATGTGGCGCCGCACGAGTTTAAGGAAGGTTTTCGCAAGGCGTACGGGCAGGTCAAGCAAGCGTGGGCAAACGCCCGGCAGCACATGCCGGCGCTCGAGAGCAACAAGGATAAGAAATGAAAAACGAATTTGACGGTTTGGTGGATCGACTGTTGAACGGTGGCGTTTTTCTCATGGACGCGGTCGGGCTCCTGGAACGGAGCATGATCGAAGCGGCCCTCGGGCGCAGCAAAGGCAACCAGTCGGCAGCCAGCAAGCAGTTGGGGATTCATCGCAACACGCTGCAGCGCAAAGCGCTGGAATTCGGCCTCGAAAACGGACGCACCCGCTCGCGCCGCAAGCCCGCCAATCGCGAAGTGCGCGCGCGCAGGCGGAGGTCCGGCGCGGCCTAGTGTTCGACCTGCTGATCTTTGACCTCGACGGTACCCTGATCGATTCGCGCCTCGACCTGGCCAACGCCGTCAATGCCACGCGCAGCCACATGGGGATGGCCGCACTCGAAAACGAGCGCGTCTACTCCTACGTCGGCAACGGCGCGCCGGTGCTCATCCGCCGCGCCCTTGGCGAGCAGGCCACCGAGGCAGAGGTTCAGGAAGCTCTCGAGTTCTTTCTCGAGTATTACCGCGAGCACGTTCTCGATTTCACAGTTCTGTATCCCGGAGTGCGCGAGTCGCTCGAACGGCTGGCGGCCGCCGGAAAGCGAATGGCCGTGCTCACCAACAAGCCGGTACGCATGAGCCGCGCCATCGTCGAGGGCCTGGGCATCGCGCATCATTTCTTGCACGTCTATGGCGGCAACAGCTTCGAGTTCAAGAAGCCGAACCCCATCGGCATCGAAGTGCTGATGGAACAGGCCGAGGTGACCCGCGAGCGCACGCTGATGGTCGGCGACAGCGCCGTCGATATCGAAACCGCGCGCAACGCCCGCGTAGCCTGCTGCGGCGTGGCCTACGGCTTCCAGCCAGAATCGTTAGAAAGCACCCCGCCCGATCTGAAAGTCGACCGCATGGAGCATATGGTCGATTGGGTGCTGGGCCCGCGCACCCCGCAGTGACGAGTGGCGCAGGTCCCCGACCTGCCGAGATGCGACACACAATTCTCCGGTCAACTCACCGCGATTCACTTGGCGACGGTCACGTCGATCGTGTTCGAGCAGACAGTGGTGTTGAGGTAATCGATCGTCCCGCCGACGCTGACGCGGTACGTGCCTGGGGTGGACATTTCGAAGTCTTGGCCGAGCTTCCATTCCCAAGCCTTAACTTCGGCGTTGGGCTCGAGGGCTAAGCCCAATGGACTAGTCGTTCCGAGCACGCCGGTGAGCACGATGCCGTTCGTATCGCTCGCTTTAACGGGGCTAAGCTCAGCCAGAGGGCGATATAGGTAGCCCCACTCTGGCGGAATTCGGGCCCTGGTTCCAGCCTGGTTCATGACCGACGTCGAGAGGAGCTCCGCTGGAGACCTCGTTTGGAAGAACGGGAGTACATGAGCCGAAACGTTCCGCACCGTAACGCGCACCACTGGCCCCAAAGTCACATACGCCGGACGAGGCACTTGTTCGATCGTAAGGGCAAGAACCGGCGGCTCCGAGGGCGTGCATGCTTGGAAGGGCGTGACCCGCACTTGGCCGCCGAGATGCTGTCGGCTAGCCCTGAGCAGTGAGCCCCCCAACATTCCAAGCTCCAGCTCCATCGTCCCCTGTGCACAAGTGTCCTTTTCGACCCGCAAGGCCTCTACGAGGGCCATGATGGATCCGGTCTCGCCATCTCTGCCAAGTTTCCCCGCGGCCAGAGACCTGACGTCCGGCCTCGGGTCGTGCAACGCGGACAACAGCGAGTCTCTTGTGAATGTATAGCCTGCCCGTTCGAGGTTGCGGTCGAGCGTTTCCACCGACGGGGCGTGCACCCAGCCGTCCGGCGAAGGGGTTGCACCACAACCATCGAGGCGCTGCGCTCCCTCACAGCTCGCTGCGGCGGCGAGAATGACGGCAAGCCTGATGAGAATCCGGTTCATACTGTTCGCTCGTTTCCTCTTTCAGCGCAAAAGTTAGGCAGGTCCCCGACCTGCCAGGTGCGTTTGCGCTGCGACTCCGCTCACCCCAGATCATTCTTCAGCACGACGCGGTAGCGCGCTTTGCCAGCCGCCAGGTGCGCCAAGGCTTCGTTGGCTTTGCTCATCGGGAACTCCTCCACCACCGGCGCGACACTGTGGCGCGCGGCGAAATCGAGCATGCGCGCTACTGCGGCGGGCGAGCCGGAGGGCGAACCGCTCACCGAGCGCTGTGCTACCAGGAGTGAAAAGGCCGGCACAGGCAGCGGATTCGGCACCGCGCCCACCACGTGCAGCCGCCCCTTCGGCGCCAGCGCTCCGATGTACGCGTCCCAATTCAGGTCAGCGTTCACAGTGGAAAGAATAAAATCGAAGCTGCCGCGCGCCTTGGCCAGTGCGTCGGCCGAATGGGTATCGATCACGTGGTGCGCTCCCATGCGCCGCGCCTCATCGGCCTTCTGCGCCGTCGAGGTGAAGGCGGTCACATCGCATCCCCACTTATTGAGAAACTGCAGCGCCATGTGACCCAGGCCGCCGATGCCGATCACGGCGACGCGGTCGGTGGGCCGAACGTTCATTTCACCGAGCGGATTGAATACGGTGATGCCGCCGCACAGCAGCGGCCCAGCCTTGGCGGGGTCGACGCCTTCTGGAATCGGCGTCGCCCAGCTCCAGTGGCAGCGAACGCGTGTAGCGAATGCGCCGTGCCGGCCGACGATGGTCTGCTCCAGCCGTTCGCACAAATTGTGGTTGCCGGTGAGGCAGCTCTTGCAATACATGCAACTGCCTGCGTTCCACCCGAGGCCCACCGTCTGGCCGATGCTCACCGCTTTGGCGTGCGGTCCGAGGGCCGCCACCTTGCCGGTCGCCTCGTGGCCAGGTACGAAAGGATACTGGGTGAACCCCCACTCGTTGTTGCGCATCGAAAGGTCCGAGTGACAGATCCCGCAATACGCGACGGCGATCTCGACTTGCTCGTCGCCGAGCGGTCCCGGGTCGTAAGAAAACGGTTGCAGGCTAGCGCCTGCCTCAGTCGCTGCTAACGCATGAATTTGGCTCATGAATGTGTCCGGCCGGATGGCCGCTGTTCTCCTAGTCGAACAGATGCGCCGCTATCCGGCCGGGATTCCGGCAGACACCGGTTCATACAATGAGTGGCGCTCGCGCGATTCCCGCAAACCTGTCGCCCCGTTACAATGAAGACATGCCGCAATCCTTTACCATCGCGGGCCGCGCGTTTCGCTCTCGCCTCATCGTGGGCACCGGCAAGTATCGCAGTTTTCAGGAAATGCAGCGCTGCCACGAGGCGTCGGGCGCCGACATGGTCACGGTGGCCGTGCGTCGCGTTAACCTCACCGACCGCTCCAAGGAATCGCTGCTCGATTACATCGATCGTTCGAAGATCTTCATCCTTCCCAACACCGCTGCTTGCTACACGGCCGACGACGCCATCCGCACCGCGATGCTGGCGCGGGAGGTTGGGCTTTCCAGCTGGATCAAGCTGGAAGTCATCGGCGACGAGAAAACGCTGTTCCCGGACAATGCCGGCCTTCTCGAAGCGACCCGCGCGCTGGTCAAAGAGGGTTTCGTGGTGCTGCCCTATACCAATGACGACGTGGTGAATGCCCGCCGCCTGGTCGACGCCGGCGCCGCTTGTGTGATGCCGCTGGCAGCGCCCATCGGCTCTGGCCTCGGTGTACAAAACGTCACCAACCTGCGCATCCTGCGCGAGATGATCACGGAGGTTCCCCTGATTGTCGATGCCGGCGTCGGCACCGCTTCCGATGCCGCGATCGCCATGGAGCTGGGCGCCGACGGCGTCCTCATGAATACCGCTATCGCTGCCGCCGACGACGCCGGGAAGATGGCCCTCGCCATGAAGCTGGCCGTCGAAGCCGGCCGCCTCGCGTTCGAGTCCGGGCGGATGCCCAAGAAGCTGTACGCCAGCGCCAGCAGCCCGCTGGCCGGCGTGGTGGGTTCGTAGGAGAAGCAACTCAATATGCCGTCGTGGCGCAGACTGTCCAGTCTGCTGAGCCTAGAGTCGTCCCGGCTTTTCCGGAGACAAGTTTCGAGGTGACTCTCGACACAGCACGCAAGACTGCGCGCGCTACGGCGGCCGCTCAATCCGCGCCAGGCCTTAGGGACCCGTGTTACTATTCCGTTTTGCAAACTGGGGGCCAAGCGTGAAGGTCTACGAAAGCAAGGATATCCGGAACGTCGGTTTGGTGGGCCACGGCGATTCCGGCAAGACGTCGCTCACCGCCGGGTTGCTGTTCACTGCGGGCGCCGCCAACCGGCTGCTGCGGGTCGATGAAGGCAACACGATCACCGATTTTGACGAAGAGGAAATCTCCCGCAAGATCACCATCTCCACCGCCATCGCTGTGGCCGAGTGGAAAAAAACAAAAATCAATATCCTCGATACTCCTGGCTACAACATCTTCATTAACGACACCCGCGCCGCCCTGGTGGCCGCGGATTCGGCCCTGGTGCTGGTGGATGGCGTTGCCGGCGTCGAAGTGCAGACCGAAAAGGTCTGGGATTTCACCAACGATTTTAAGCTGCCCCGCGCCATCATCATCAACAAGCTGGATCGCGAGCGCGCCGACTTCGGGCGCACCCTGGAAAACGTGCAGGCTGCCTTCGGCCGCGCCGCCGTGCCCGTCCAGATCCCCATCGGCGCCGAACGCGAGTTCTCCGGCGTGGTCGACCTGGTGCAGATGAAAGCGTACACGTACACGGCTGATGGCGATGGCAAGGGCAAGGAGGGCGAGATTCCCGCCCACCTGGCAGATGCCGCCAAGGCCGCTCACGAGGCGCTGATCGAAATGGTGGCCGAGGGCAATGATGCCCTCATGGAAGAGTTCTTCGATAAGGGCACGCTCCCCGCGGAGCATATCGACGCGGGCCTCAAGCAGGCCGTCCGCGAATTGCGCATCTTCCCCGTGCTCTGCGCCGGCGCCCTGCACAACGTGGGCAGCGACCTGATCCTCAACTTCATCGTGGAGAACCTGCCCGGCCCCACCGACCGCGACGGTTTCCGGGTGACGGACGAGTCCGCGCAGAAGATCGTCGAAACCGGCCCCAGTTCTCTGTTCGCGTTCAAGACGAGCGCCGACCCGTTCGCCGGGCGCATCACTTATTTCAAGGTCATCACCGGCGTGGTGAAAAACGACGCCAATATACAGAACCTCACCCGCAATTCGGTCGAGCGGTTCGCCCACCTCAGCAGCCCGCAGGGGAAAGTCCTGCAGCCAGTCACCGAGTTACACGCCGGCGACCTGGGCGCGGTCGCCAAGCTGAAGGACACCCTGACCGGCGACACCCTGGCGGATAAGGGCTTCACCACCACATACCCGCCAGTCAAGCTCCCGGAACCCTCCATCGCTTTCGCCATCGAAGCCAAGTCGCGCAACGATGAAGACCGCATGGGCAACGCCGTCCACCGCATCCTGGAGGAAGACCAATCGCTGCGTTTCTATCGCGATCCGCAGACGCGCGAATTCCTGCTGGCCGGCGCTGGCCAACA
>Ga0181535_10001743_pt1 | contig 27803 bp, 20 predicted proteins | sample PEATcosm2014_Bin_44_FD_119774 | JGI IMG/M metagenome (GOLD analysis project Ga0181535, IMG submission 119774) | Peatland microbial communities from MTU Mesocosm Facility, Houghton, MI, USA - PEATcosm2014_Bin17_30_metaG | ecosystem: Environmental > Terrestrial > Soil > Wetlands > Peat | place...
CCAGAAGGACCCGCACGTCCGCGCCCTGAAGGAATCCGACGCCTATCCGGCCATGGCCGAGCGCGGCTACGGCTGGGAGAAGCTCGTCTCGGAGATGTTCTGCCAGGAGTATTGGGCCGAGCGGGGCCTCGCGACCTTCATCGCCCGCTTCCACAACGTGTATGGCCCCTTCGGCACCTGGATGGGCGGACGCGAGAAGGCCCCCGCCGCCATCGCTCGCAAGGTCCAGGAGGCGCTGGAGTCCAGGAGCGGCGCGATCGAGATCTGGGGCGACGGGACGCAGACCCGCAGCTTCATGTACATCGACGACTGCGTGCAGGGCATCGACATGATCGCCCACTGCGACGAGCTCGTCGCCACGCCGATCAACCTCGGCTCCTCGGAGCTCATCGAGATCAACCATCTCGTCACCCTCGCCGAGGAGATCGCTGGCGTAAAGCTCCGGCGCTCCTACAAGCTCGACGCGCCCAAAGGCGTCGCGGGCCGCAATTCCGACAACGCCTTCATCAGGCAGGTCCTCGAATGGGAGCCCTCCACACCCTTCAAGACGGGTCTCGAGAAGACCTACCGCTGGATAGAGACACAGCGCGCCGCCCGCAAGGCCGGCCGCCGCGTAGTCGACTGAGCCCATGGCCCGCGACATAGCCGACGCGATAGGCGGCATTCCCTACCGGCTGGCGCTCTGCGGCGGCTGGATAGACCAGCCCTTCGTCTCGGAGCGCAATCCTTCTCCGCCGGGCTCCATGACCGTCGTGGCGGTGGAGCCCGAGTTCCGTTTCATGGACTACGCGGGCATGGCGACGAGCACGCGCAAGGTCGCCGCGAGGCTCTGGGGCGATCGCGTTCCCGACAGGCCGCCGGCCGAGCTCGTACGCGAGCTCTACGCCGAGGAGAACCGCGGCAAGGCCGAGCCTTCGGGCTCCCAGGACATGGTGGGCCTCGTCTATCCGGGCATAGTGCGCATGGACTTCGACGCCTCGAGCGAAGGCGGAATCTTCCCGGTGAGGATCGAGAGCTGCGAGGACGCCGGGGTCGTCGCCTGGCTCGAGGAGAGGGTCAAGATACTGCCCGTCGCCCAGAGGCCGGCGGGCTACAATCCCCTCGTCTCGAAGAACCTCGAGCCCGGCTGGATACGCCGCCTGGGGGAGTCCGGCCGCGCGTGCTTCGACTCGATCGTCGCCCGCGACCTGGCCGGACTGCAGGCGGCCATGACCGAGTGCATGCTCGCCTGGGAAGCCCTCCTGCCGGCGACTCTCAGGCATCCCCTCGTCCAGGTCGACCTCGTCGGCCTCATGGATTATTACCGTGAGGAGTACGGCGGGGCGATGTACTCGGGCTGCGGCGGCGGCTATCTTTTCGTGGCCGCCGACAGGCCGGTGCCCGGCTCCATCGGCTTTCGGGTGCGGACCGCGCGCCGCGTTCCCCCTTCGGGAGCTCGGGCATGAGCCGGGTCTTCGTCTCGGGCGCCTTCGACGATGCCTCTTCGAGGCAACTCCGCTTTCTCCAGGAGGCGGCTCGGCGCGGGCCCCTCACTCTGGTGCTCTGGCCGGACGAGGCGATAGCGTCGCCCAAGATGAGACTCGCAGAGCGAATCTACTATTTCGAGGCGCTCAGGTACGTCGACGAAGTCGAGGTCGCCCCCGCGGGCTTCGACCCCGACCGCCTCAGGAGCGGGCTGGGCAGCGAGCCCGCGGCCTGGGCCATCCCGGCCTCGATCGGCGGTGCGGAGGCCGCCAACGCGGCCAAGCGCGCGTGGTGCCGGTCGCGAGGCGTGGAGCTGGTCGAGATCTCGGATTCCTCGCTCGCCGGCTTCCCCTACCGGGCTCCCGGCCTCGACGCGCCGCGCGCCGCCGGCCGAAAGCGCGTCGTCGTGACGGGCTGCTACGACTGGCTGCACACGGGCCACCTGCGATTCTTCGAGGAAGCTTCGGTCTACGGGGAGCTCAATGTCGTCATCGGCAGCGACGCGAACGTCAGGCTGCTCAAGGGCGAGGGCCACCCCCTCTTCTCGCAGTCCGAGAGGAGCTACATGGTCGGCTCCTTCCGGAGCGTTGCGCGCTGTCTCGTCTCGTCGGGCAGCGGATGGCTCGACGCGGAGCCCGAGATAGAGGCTCTCGGGGCCGAGCGCTATATCGTGAACGAGGACGGGGACAAGCCCGAGAAGCGGCGCTATTGCGAGGAGAAGGGTCTCGAGTATATCGTCCTCAAACGGACACCCAAGGAAGGCATGCCCAGGCGGAGCAGCACCGACCTGCGCGGCTTTTAGCGGAGGAATCATGCGGTACGCCCTGATACTCGCCGGCGGCTCGGGCACGCGGCTCTGGCCCCTCTCCCGCGAGGCTCTGCCCAAGCAGCTGGCGCCTCTCGCGGGCGGACGCAGCCTCCTCGAGGAGGCCTACGATCGCCTCGAGGGCCTCCTGCCCGAGTCCAGGCGCTTCGTCTGCGGCGCCGAGAGGCATCGCGCCGCCAGTCTCGCCCGCGTCCCCGGCCTCGCCGCGGGCCCCGCTTCGGGCATCGAGCGCTACATCGGAGAGCCCGAAGGCAGGGACACGCTGGCCGCCCTGGCCCTCTCCTCGGCGCTCATCGAGCGCGAAGATCCCGAGGCCGTCATAGCCGTCTTCACTTCCGACCACGTCATCAGGCCGGAAGAAGAGTTCCGGGCCCTCGTCGACCGCGCCTACGCCCTCGTCGAGGCGCGGCCCTCGGCCCTTGTCGCGTTCGGCGTCGAGCCGGAGGGGCCTTCGACCGGCTTCGGCTACCTCGAGCTCGGGGCGGAGATCGGGGACGGCGCGCTTCGCGTCTCGCGATTCCGCGAGAAGCCGGACGCGGCTTCCGCGGCGGCCTTCGTCGCCGCGGGTCCGGCCAAGTACCTCTGGAACTCGGGCATGTTCCTCTGGCGAGCCTCCCGCTTCCTCGAGCTGGTCGACCGGTACGAGCCGGAGCTGGCCTCTTCGATATCGCGCATCGCGTCGGAGTCCGGCGGCGCGGGTTTCGCTTCGGCCCTCGCCTCGCTCTATCCCTCGCTCAAGAAGATAAGCGTAGACTACGGCGTCATGGAGCCCGCGTCCAAGGACCCCGAGGTTCTCATAGCCGCCCTGCCTCTGTCCCTCGAGTGGCTGGACATCGGGTCCTGGCCCGCCTACGGCCGGCTCCTGGCGCGGGACGCCGCGGGCAATTCCGCGCTCGGCGAGACGATCCTCGTCGAGAGCCGAGGCAATATCGCCGTGTCGACCGAAGAGGGGCACCTCGTCGCCTGCCTCGGCTGCGAGGATCTCGTCGTCGTGCATACGCCCGACGCCACCCTGGTCTGTCCCAAGGACAGTGCCGACGAGCTCAAGAGGCTGTATGTCGTGGCCGCGGCCCGGCGGGACGGCAGGTATCGCTAGAGTCGGCCGTTTCCGCGAAGACCGAGTCAGGCGCGACGGAATTCAGTAAGTTATCACGACCATGAGCTCGACCGCCTTCTACGACAGCCATTGCCACGCCCTCACCCTCTCCCACCCGGGCTTCCTCGCCTTCGCCTCGACCCTGAGGAGTCGCGGGCTCGAGGAGGTCTACGCGCAGGTGACGGCGCCTAATTACCTCATCGCCGCCCTCTTCTTCAAGACAGGCGAGCGCGTGCGCAACATGCTCTCGGTGATGGAGCGGGATGTCGGCTCGATATTCGAGCTCATGGAGGACGATCTCGCGGGCGCCTTCGCGAAGCCGGGGGACGAGGCGCCCCTCGTCGGGGGCGGCAAGCTGGCCTTCGGGGGCTCGAGCTTCGATCGCCTGGTCATCTGCCCTCTCATCATGGACTTCCAGGGCGCCGCCTACGTGCCGTCGGAAGGCACATACTACGACAGGCCGAGCGCCAAGCTTCTCGGGGCCCAGGTCCGGGACGTGCTCGAGGGGATCCGGGCCTATCGACGCGCCAGGCCCGAGGGCTTCCTCGAGATACGGCCCTTCCTCGGCGTGGATACGCGGCACTACGCGGCCGACGAGCTGACGGCCCTCCTCGAGGATGCGTTCGAGGGCTACGAGAGGGGCGAGACCGCGTCGAGGCGCGCTTTCGCCGCGATGACCGACTACGACGCCGCCGCGCCGATCCGAGGCCGTTTCGCGGGGATCAAGGTCTATCCGCCTCTGGGCTTCGATCCCTGGCCCGACGGCGGCCCCGAGCGGGAGAAAGTCGAGATCCTCTGGTCCTTCTGCGAGCGCCGCGATGTGCCCGTCGTCACGCACTGCGACGATCAGGGCTTTCGCGTCGTCAGCCTCGAGGAAGCCTGGCGAATCGGCTCGCCCGCGCGCTGGGAACCCCCGCTTCGGGCCCATCCCCGGCTGCGCGTCGACTTCGCCCATTTCGGCGCCCAGTACTCGCACCCGATCGGGCGCCCTCCCTCGACCGAGTGGACCGATCGGATCGTGAGGCTCATGGTGGACTTCCCCAACGTCTACGCGGACTTCTCCTTCGACGGGAGCGAGCCCGAGTATTACCGATGGCTCGAGGCATATCTGCGCAAGCGGAGCCCCGGCCTGGCTTCCCTCGTCGAGGGGAGGCTCCTCTTCGGCTCGGACTTCATGGTTAACCTGACCAAGGTCAGATCCTACTCGGAGTATTTCAGGATCTTCGCGAAGGCGCCGATGCCCGAGGAGCTCAAGCTCCGCTTCTGCCATGACAATCCGGAAAGCTTCCTGTTCGGAGCTTAAGGGATCCCCGGGCCCGCAAAAGACGACTTATATGAAGAAATGCGTCGCCTGACTCGCGACGATGTACCAAGTCACGAAGAAACCGTTCACGAAGGCGCCCGCCCAGACCCGGCCCGTCCGCTCGAAGAACCAGGTGGAGACCAGGGCGGCTACGATCATGAGGGGGAGGAATTGGATGGCGACTATCGTGTTCAATGGCTCGGCGGCGGTGAGAAGGGTGCCGCCCATGAAGAGCGGGACGTACTCGGCCGCGAGGAAGACAAGGAAGCCGCCGGCGAGGAGCATGATGTTCGCGAAGTAGCGCGTGACGGGCTTCGCCTCTCCGAGCCGCATCTGGCCGTTGAGCACGATGCCGGACACGAGGAAGAAGGCCGTGAAGGGGATGACGTAGCGGAGGAAGATCCCGAACTGAAGCGGCGAGAGGGGCTTGAGGGCCAGAATCCAGAGGCGGAAGTCCACCTTGAAGAAGAAGTCCTCCGCGAGAAGGAGGAGCCCGCCCCCGACGGTGACGGCCGCGGCGAGAAGGAGGTCCCGCCCGACCAGGCCGAGGTAGAGCTTGTTGGGTTCCCTGAGCCCGTAGTTGAATGCCGAGGCCTGGGCCTTCTTGTTCAATACGAAATGCCAGAAGAGGAAAAGGATCAGGCTGATGAGGCCGTTGAGCAGGGCCCAGACCATGATCTGGCTCGTGATCGTCTGGGGAAAGAGCCACGAAGCCTTGACGATGTTCCCGATATTGAAGAAGGGGTAGAAGGTGAGGACGGGAATGGCCATCGCTATGACGGCGCCGATCCACCAGCCGCCGCCCTTGATGCTCTTGGTCACCGGCAAGGTACGGACCAGCGGCGCGAAGGTCTTCGCGCCGAGGAGGGCGCCTCCGAGGCCGAGGATGAAGAAGACGAATCCGACGAAGCCCGCGAAGGTTCCGAGCTCCTTCCAAATCCATATCTGATTCGAGCTGGCGATGGCTCGGCCGCCTTTCAGCGTCTGCGCGAACCAGTCGATAGAGTATCCGATCGCGACGTTCGAGATGTGGTCCCCGGGATGGGTGTTCTTGGGCTGGTAGAGTACGCGGGCGCTGCCGTCGGCTATCGAGCCGTAGATCTTCCCCGGCTCGATCGTCGTGTCCGTGCCGAAGACCTTCTGCAGCTTCGGGCTCTTCGGGGCGTCGGCGCCGCGGGGCACTCCCCACATGAGCACGGAGAACTCGTCCATCGTGCTGAAGACGACGGCCAGGTTGCGTGGCCACGACGGGCTTCCCTCGGCCGCGAAGGGGGCGCCGGTAGAGGAGCCCTCGAGCACGGCGGCCTTGTAGGCGTCGGGCATCGTGATGGCGGCGGCGAGGATGGTCCAGCCGCCCATGGAGTGGCCCTCGAGGCCGATGTTGTCCTTGTCGACGATGTCGAGGCCGCGAAGGTAGGCGAGGCCTGCCGGCCCGCCGAAGCCGTTCGCGAAGGCAGGGGGGTCCGAATAGCCGTGACCGGTTTGGTCGAGCGCGAGGACGACGTAGCCGCGCCTCGCATACTCGATCGCGAAGCCGTCCTGGGTCTCGCGGGAGTTGATATAGCCGTGGACGGCGAGGATCGCGGGAGCCGGAGTCTTGGACGTGGCCGTCTTCGGTACGTAAAGCAGCGCGCTCATGACGCTGCCGCCGGGGCCGTTGAAGCGAAGATCGCGGATCGCGACCGCGCCGCCGTCGGTCTGGACGAACCAGGCCGCGAGGCCGCCGACGATGGCCAGGACGAGGCCCGCGACTATCAGACGCGTTTCCTTGCGCATGCTCATGCCTCCAAAGAGATGTAGGATAGGCGCAAGTATAGATAGCCGCCGGCCGCCTGTCAAAAAGAAGTCGGCTTCAGATCCCCATCTCGTACACCCGATATCGCCTCGAAGGCCTGGCGCCGAGCTTGGTTATCGCGTTGACCATGGGGGCGTTGTCCTCGAGGACGTAATTGACCTCCATCGTCACGCCGGGGGCCGCCATCCGCTCCCACATCTCGCGGTAGAGGAGGGCGTCGACCCCTTTGCCTTGATAGTCCGCCGCCACGCCGAGGGCGAACATGCGGTAGCGCCTCAGGCGGGGTATACCCGCGAGGAGCCGCGCCCAGCCGAAGGGAATCATGCGGCCTTTGGTCTTCTTGAGGATGACGTTGACGTCGGGTATCGTCAGGGCGAAGCCGACGTCCCGGCCTTCCTCGTTGCGGGCGAAGAGGACGCATTCCTCGCTCAGCACTGGCCTGAGATCGCGGGCCAGTGCCGCGATCTCCTCGTCGCTTATCGGGGATATGCCCCAATTGTCCTTGAGCGTCTCGAGGGAGAGCTTGGCGAAGAGCTCGACTTCCTTTTCGTAGCTCGAGAAGTCGATCGCGCGCATCGTGAGCCCGAAGCGTCGGGCGACGGCGTCGGTCGATTCGAGTATCCGGTCGGGGATTCGGTAGCCTTCGGGTACCGATATCTCCCAGCACAGGAGATCCTTGGCCTTGCGCAGGCCGAAGCCCTCGAGCATCGACGCGTATTCGGGAGGGTTGTACGGGGCCATGATCACCGGTTCGGGCGAGAAGCCCTCGACGACGAGGCCCCACTCCTGGGACACGAAGCTCCAGGGGCCGCGCATCGTCTTCATGCCCTTGCCGCGCAGCCAATCCCGAGCCGCCCCGAGGAGGAGGGCGGCGCCTTCCCGGTCGAGCTTGCCGCACTCGAAGTAGGCGAACATTCCGATATCTTCGCCCCAGGCTTCGACGGCAAGCCTGTCGATCAGAGCGGCGATGCGCCCCGCCGCCCGGCCGCCGCGCTCGAGGAGGAAGAGGCGATAGTCGCAGTGGCGGAGGAAGGGATTCGACTCAGGCCTGAGCTCCGCCCTGGCGCTCGACTTGATCGGAGGCACCCACATGGGATCGCGGCGGTAGATCTTCCACGGAAAGCGGAAGAACGAGTCGAAGTCGCGGGCGGAATCGACTTGGCGGATCCTGGCTGCGTCGCTCATCGTGCGCACCTCCCATTTCATCATTGTTTCGACGGAGCCTCGGTCCGAGGCCCCGAGTCTCGGGGTACCTTCTCGTAAACCCTGACGTAATCCACCGAGAGTTCGGAGGGGAAAGGCGTATCGGGAGCGACCGGGCCGGGGAAGACTCCGCCGACCGCGAGGTTGAGGATGATGAAGAAGGGATGATCGAAGACCCATTTCTTCCCTCCGAGATCGGCTCGCGTCACGACGGAATAGGCGGCATCGTCGCAGAGCCAGCGCACTTGGTCCGTATCCCATTCGACGGCGAATACATGGAAATCATGGGCAACTTTCTCCGGTAGGCAGAATCGCTTGCCGATGCCGGCTTGGCCCGAGTAGCCGGGACCGTGCATCGTACCGTACACGAGATCCGGATCCTTACCTATATACTCCATGACGTCTATTTCGCCGCAGGCGGGCCAACCCTTCTCGGCGATATCCGAACCGAGAAGCCAGAAGGCAGGCCAAAGGCCATCGCCGGCCGGGACCTTCATCCGGGCTTCTATCCGTCCGCAGCGGAAGGCGCGCAACCCTTCGGACTTCAATCTGGCCGAGGTGAAATCGGATCCCCCGTACTTCTCTCGGCGGGCGACGATCCGAAGCAGGCCGCCCTCGACGTAGGCGTTCTCTTTCCGGCTCGTATAGCACTCGGCCTCGCCGTTCCCCCATCCGCCGCCGCCGAGGTCGAACTTCCAATTAGACGGGTCTATGTCCGATTCGTCGAACTCGTCGTGCCAAACGAGCTTCCATCCTCCGGGCGCGGCGGCTCCTTTGGCCGCCGCCGGGATGATGGCGAGCGAGGCGAACACTCCCGCGATGAGGCAACGCGTAAGCAACCTGTACTCCTCCGGGCCGCGGCCGGCGCCTGTCGCCGGAAGCGCCCAGCCGCGTAGACTAGCGCGGCCCGCCGGGCTTGTCCACATCATTCGCGCCATCGCTTTCCCGGTTGACAAGTATGAGGATGGTGCTATCCTCTGGTTGGTTAGGACACGAAACGAACTATATCTTTGGCTTATCGAGGAGGAAACTATGAAGGAGAAGTGGTTATTCGGCGTGGTGGTCGCGCTTTTCGTCGTGCCGTTCATGGCCGCGGCCCAGAAAACGACCCTGGAACTCCTGATCCACCAGAATCAGGCCATGGTCACCTATATCGACGATTTCAACAAGAAATTCGAGGCCAAGTACCCCGACATCGCGGTGAACGTCTCGGTCGTCAAGGCCGACGAGCTGGCCATGTCCACTCAGACCCGCCTGACGGCGAACGACGTCGACATCATCGACATGTTCGGATTCGCCCAGGGCATCCAGCCTTTCATGAAGGGGGCGGACAAGCCCAATTGGCAGTCGCTCATCGAAGCCGGGATGCTGATGGACCTGACGGGCCAGCCCTTCCTCAAATACTACGACGTCGCGGCGATCAAGGACGCCGGCTCCTTCAACGGCAAGGTGTATGAGCTGAACACCGGCCGCTACGCCTTCACCGGCGTATTCTACAGCAAGGATCTCTTCGCCAAGTACAACGTGAGAGTCCCGACCACCTGGAGTCAGCTCGTCGCCGCCTGCGATACGTTCAAGAAGAATAAGATCGCCCCGATGACCATTGGCGGCAAGGACGGCTGGCCGGTATTGGTCGGCGGCTACGGAATCCTCCTCAGCGCTTATCCCGACCAAGCCGCGCTTGTCCAGGGCCTATGGTCGGGAAAGATCAAGTGGAACGACGCCAAATCCCTGGACATGTGGAAGAAGATGCAGGTATTCGCCCGCGACATGATCGAGCCAGGCGCCTCCGGCGTTTCCTACGACAGCGCGCCGGGCCGCTTCGCCTCGGGCGCCGCCGCCATGCTCCCAGCCGGTTCGTGGGACGCGTCAAATATCGAGGCTGCCGATCCCAACTTCAAGTTCGGCTATTTCCCGATGCCCGGAAGCGACAACCCGGCCGACAATAAATACCTCGGGGGCAAGTACGACGTGGGATGGGTGGTCAACGCCAAAACCGCGAAAAAGGACGCCGCCCTCAAGTGGCTGGCCTTCTTCTCCGACCCCGAAAACTATCAGGCCTACGTCAATGCGGTCAGCATCATCCCCACGGAGCCCACCGCCAAGCTCGGCAATGCGATCGGCAAGGAAGTCGCGCCCTATCTGGCGAACTTTCGACTCGGCTACGAACTCCTGTGGGTAGGGCCCAAAGGCGCGGGGCAGTGGGCCCAGCCCAATGCCTCCTTCTTCAAGCCCTTCAACCAGTTCGACGACGCGAAGAAGCTGGCCGACCAAGCTCAAGCCGACCTCGATTCGGGCCTTAAAGCGGCGCAATAGCCTCGCATGTCCGGCGACTTGCCGCGGAAGAAGCGACCCGGAGGCTTCCGCGGCAGTCCCTGCCGCGTTCGCAATGACTGGAGGGCCGGAGCCATGAGGCAAGGGTATTCGTTCAACTTCGGAAGCAGACGTTCGAAGATCGTGCCATACCTTCTTCTCGTCCCCGGCCTGCTATTCTATTTGTTCGTATCCTTCGGCCCTTCCATCGCGACGGCCGGATACTCCTTCACCGACGCTTCGGGTCTCCTAGGCTCGCCTTTGCGTTGGATCGGCCTGGACAACTACAAGGAGTTCCTCCTTCTCGGCGCGAACGTGCGCGACAACCTCGACATCACGCTTCGGACGCTGCTGTTTTCCGTGCTCGTGACGGTATTCCAGACTCTTTTCGGCCTGATCGCGGCCGTGCTGCTTGATATGAGGCTCAAGTTCACCAACTTCTACAGGACGCTCTATTTCATGCCGATCATCTTGGGCGTCACGATAGTGGGGCTCGTATGGACGCTTTTCTTCTATCCGATCGGCGGGCCGGCTCAACGCTTCCTCGGTCTTTTCGGCGCGCATAGCGAATTCCTCGGCGGGTCGCCTTCCAGCGTCTTCTACTGGATCGTCTGGATCCAGATCTGGGCCAACATGGGCGTCACCATGATAATATTCCTCGGCGGGCTGCAGACGGTTCCCGCCGAGCTTCGCGAGGCCGCGCGCATCGACGGCGCGAGCGGCTGGCAGGTCTTCAGGAATGTCACCTTCCCTCTGATCACGCCAAGTCTCAACACGAATGTACTGCTGGAAATAATCGGCTCCCTCCAGGCTTGGCAGCTATTCCTCGTCATCAAAGGGCCGACGAACGGGCTGAATGTACTCGGGCTTTGGGTCTACGCCTTGGCCTTCGGCAGGCAGTCGAACAACCCTACCTCGGTGGCGATGAGGCAAGGCTATGGCGCCGCGGCCTCGATGATCCTCTTCCTTCTCGTTCTCGTGATCGGAATGGCCTCGCAGTCTCTCCTCTCCCGCAGGGAAAGGAGGATTCTCGGATGAGCACGATTCTCGAATCGGCGGCCCCGGGGAAGCGGGTCCCGCGTAGCGCCGGAGCGACGGCCCGGCTCCTGGGCCCGAAGACTCTTGCTATGCTTGTCCTGGCGGCGATAGCTCTGGTCTACCTCCTGCCCATATTGACTGTCCTGAACGTCTCGCTCAAGAGCAGGCAAGCCTTCGACCTGAACCCGACCTCCATCGCGACGGAGTTCCGCCTCGCCAATTTCGCGGAGGCCTGGAAGCGCGCGAGCTTTCCGGTCTACATCACCAATTCCCTTGCCTACGCGGCCACAGCGACCTTGATCTACTCCGCGACCGCCGTCTTCGTAGCCTTTCCCATCTCCCGAAAGTACGTCCGCGGATCGGGCTTCCTTTTCGGCCTATTCATAGTCGCCATGTTCTTGCCCAGCGCGCTGATACCGCAATTCCAGATGATGCTCCACCTTGGATTGTACAACACGAGGCTCGGCTACGTGCTTTTGTTCCTCGTCGACCCGATGGGCATCATCATCCTCGTCAACTACATAGGCTCCGTTCCTCGAGAGCTGGACGAGGCCGCCATGATGGACGGATGCGACTATGTGCGCTATGTAGCCAGGGTCGTCTTTCCGCTCGTGAAGCCGGCCCTCGCGAGCGTCATCGCCCTTCATGCCATAGGAGTGTGGAACGACTATGCTACGGCTCTCATCTACCTGCCCAAGAAGGCGTTCATGCCGATCACGCGCGGCCTCATGGTTTTCTACGGCCAGTACGGCAACGACTGGACTACGCTCGCCGCGGCCATGCTCATGTTGCTGATACCCATGGTGATTCTATTTCTCGCGCTCCAGCGCTGGATCATCGACGGAATTCTGCAGGGATCCCTGCGGGGCTGACGGGAAGACCTATGGAAGGAATCTCGTACTGTGCCGGGACGGGGACCCTAAAATTCCCTAGCGACGAGCCGAAGGCCTCGTATTGCGAGAAGGACGGCGAGCCGCGATTCCGCATGGAAGGCTACGACTCCATGCCTCCCTTCTTGATGAGCATCGTCGGCGACTCAGATATCTGGCTCTTCATATCGAGCTGCGGGGCCCTGACGGCTGGGCGGGGCGGCCCGGACCGCGCCCTTTTTCCCTACTATACCGACGACCGCATCCATGACTCGGTCGACCAGACCGGCAGCAAGACGATCGTGCTGGCTTCGATCGGATCGGCCAACTACCTGTGGGAGCCTTTTTCCCCTAGGTACTCGGGGCTATATCGGACAAAGCGGTCGATATCAAAAAGCGCCTACGGGAATCAGGTGGAATTCGAGGAGATCAACGAGGATCTCGGTCTCCTGTTTTCCTATTCATGGACGACTAGCCCGCGTTACGGGCTCGTGCGCGAAGCTCGGCTGCGCAACATAGGAGCCTCCGGAGCTGAATTGGCGATCCTGGACGGCCTCCTCAATATCATGCCCGCCGATCTCACCCGCCGCTTCCAATCCGATTTCAGCACGCTGGCCGACGCCTACCGGGAAGCCGAATTCATCCGGCTCCGCGGCCGGGGCGCTCCGCGCCGGGTCGAGGGGCTCGCCCTCTTCAAGCTGAGTTCAGTCCCTTCCGACATGGCGGAGCCTCGAGAGTCGCTTATGGCCACGACCGTATGGAGCGTCGGGCTGGAGCCGACCGCGGTGCATCTTTGCGCGGATGCATTGGAGTCGTTCCGCCGCGGCGAGGAACGCAAAGGCGAGGAACGAGTGCGCGGCCGACGCGGCGCCTATCTCATGCGAGCCGCCCTTTCCTTGCCGCCGGATGCGGAGCGTGCCTGGATCACGGTCGCCGACGTCGGCGCCGACGCGTCCCGCGTCCGGCTCCTTCTCGCCGCGCTCGAGAATGCCGAGGCCCTGAGTCGGGACTTGCGCCGAGATGTCTCCGACGGGACCCGTGGGCTTCGCCGCACCGTCGCGTCTGTCGACGGCCATCAGCTCACCGGCGACATGCTGCGGTCGTGGCGACACTGGTCGAACGCCCTGTTCAACGCGATGCGGGGCGGCGTTCCCGTCGAAGGCTATCTAGTGTCCCGCGAGGATTTCCGCCTCTATCTCGCGGATTCGAACCGCTCCGTCGCCGCGCGATCCGCGACCTTCATGGCCGGCCTACCGGAGAAGGTCGGCCGCGACGCGCTCGTGTCCCTGGCCAGGGCGACCGGCGACCGCGACCTCGAGCGCCTCGCCCGCGAGTACCTGCCGCTCACGTTCTCGCGTCGCCACGGCGATCCGTCCAGGCCTTGGAACTCCTTCTCGATCGCGACGAGGGATTCGGAGGGCAGGAGGATCGTCGGCTACGAGGGGAACTGGCGAGACATCTTCCAGAATTGGGAAGCGCTCGCGCTGTCGTTCCCCGGATATATCGACGGCATGATCTTCAAATTCCTCGACGCCACGACTGCGGACGGCTACAACCCATATCGAATAACTCGTCGAGGGATAGAATGGGAAGTCGTCGACGAAAGCGACGCATGGTCCTCCATCGGCTACTGGGGGGATCACCAGGCCGCCTATCTCCTCAGGCTCTTGGAGGCCTCGGAACGATACTGGCCTGGAGCGCTGGGCGATTGCCTAGCCAGGCCCATTTTCGTGTACGCCAATGTCCCTTACAGGGTACGTCCCTATGCCGCCATGCTGGATGATCCCAAGAGTACGGTGGACTTCGACCCGGAGCTCCACGATCGGATCATCCGGAGATCATCGGCGATCGGCGAGGACGGCAAGCTCCTTTGCGATGCTTCAGGTGTCCCCTATAAGGCCTGTCTCGCCGAGAAGCTCCTTGTGACTATCCTTTGCAAGCTCTCGAACCTGATTCCCGATGCGGGGATCTGGATGAACACCCAGCGACCGGAGTGGAACGACGCCAACAACGCTCTCGTGGGAAACGGAGTCTCGGTCGTCACCCTCTGCTACATGCGCGGCCTCGTCGCCGTCTGCCGCGCACTCATAGTCCATTCGCGCGTCGAAGGCTTCGACGTCTCGTCCGAGGTAGCGCGTCTGACCCATCGCGTCGCGGCCGCGCTCTCGAGGCTCGCCCCCTCGGGAACGGATCTTCGCTCTCCCGAGGAGCGCGCGTCGCTTATGGACGAGCTCGGCGGCGCCGGCAGCGACTATCGTTCCGGCTTATACGAGAACGGCCTATCGGGACTCCGCGATCGGATGTCGGCGAAGGAGCTCGAGGACTTGCTCGATATCGCCGAGGCGCATATCGTCCATGATATCCGCGCCAACCGGCGGCCGGATGGGATGTTCAATGCATACAACCTCATACGGCGCGAGGGCAGACGGGTTGGGATCCGCCGTCTTCCGCTCATGCTCGAAGGGCAGGTCGCCGCCTTGAGCTCCGGAATTCTCTCGCCCGAAGAGGAGGCCGATCTCCTCGAGGCGCTTCGCTCGAGCGAGTTGTACAGGCCCGATCAGGACACGTATATCCTCTATCCCGACCGTATCCTCCCGTCATTCCTCGAGAAGAACAACATTCCCCCCGAAGCCGTCGAGCGCTCGCGGCTGGTTCGCGACCTGATCGAACGCGGCGGATGCGGCGTATTCGTCCGCGACGGCGATGGCGGGATGCATTTCGACGCATCTATCCGCAATGCGCGCGATCTCGGCGCGGCGCTGGACGACCTCATGGGCGAGGATGCTCTCGCGCTCGCCGCGGTGCGCAGAGAGGAAATCTTCGAAATATATGAGAGCGTATTCGACCATCACTCATTCACCGGGAGGTCCGGGACATTCTATAAGTACGAAGGTCTCGGTTGCGTCTACTGGCACATGGTCTCGAAGCTGCTCCTCGCGGCCGGGGAGGCACTGACGCGCGCGCGCTCAGGCGGCGCGGACCCCCGAACGATCGCGAGGCTCAAGGCTTCTTATAGAAGAATACGGGAGGGGCTCGGTACGCACAAGCCGCCGGCTGTCTACGGCGCATTCCCGACCGATCCTTATTCCCATACGCCGTCTTTCGCGGGGGCCCAGCAGCCCGGCATGACCGGGCAGGTCAAGGAGGATATCATCTCGAGACTCGCCGAGCTCGGAGTCCAGGTCCGGCGCGGATGTCTCGCCTTCGCGCCTTCCATGGTCGCGGAGGACGAGGCCCTGCCCGAGGGCGCCCTGTTCGGTTACGTCGATGAGGGAGGCGAAGAACGAGTCCTTTCGGTCAGGGCGGGCTGCTATGCATTCACGATCTGCCAGATACCTGTAGTCGTGCATTCTTGCGAGGGGCCGACGGACCCTGCGCGTATCGAGCTCACGCGGCCCGACGGTTCGAAGGTATCGTCGCCCGGGCGCGAACTCGACCAGACGGAGAGCGCTCGGATCTTCTCTCGGTCCGGCGATGCGCGGCGCCTAGACGTCTTCTTGGGCGGCGACTAATATGACGCCCGATGGGTTTTCCTATGGCCAATAAGCTAAACGAGATAAATACCGCTCGGGTGCTGCAGCTTCTATGGTACCGAAAAGGGATCAGCCGCGCCGATATGGCGCGCGAGCTCGGCTTGGGCAAGTCCACAGTCACGAATATTGTGAATGTCCTCGAGGGACGGAATCTCGTGCGCCTCGTCGAAAGCGGCCAATCGGGGCCGAGCGGCGGCCGGAGGCCCCTCGTCCTGGCGATCAACGCCCGTTACGGCTATATTCTCGGCCTCGAGATCCAGACCGATTTCTTCAAAGCGGTCGCGGTCGACCTGCAGGGCGAAGTCGCGTTCTCGCTGTCGCAACCCTTCGTGCCCTCGAAGGAGGGTCTCGCGTCCGCGTTCGCCGAGGTGCTGCGCATCGTGAAGCCCAAGCTCCGTAAGATCGGAATGCCTCTCATCGGCGTGGGTCTGGGAGTCCCCGGGATAATAAATCCCGAGGACGGTATCATAGTGCAATCGAATCCGCTCGGGATCTGGGAGCCTGTAGATTTTTACCATAAGATCTCCGGGCTGCTCGATGTGCCTGTCATGATCGAGAACGATGCGAAGTGCTGCTGCTGGGGCGAACTCGCCTCGCGCAAGACCGAGCGACACGCCAGCTTCGCGTTCGTGCTCGGCGAGTTTCGCAAGGGGAGGACCTCCGGTCAGGACTATTGGGGAAGCGCGATAGGTATTGGACTAGTTCTCGACGGTAAAGTTCGACATGGCGAGAGCTTCTCGGCCGGCGAATTCCAGAGTATCCTTTGGGGTCCTGGTAACAGCGGCCAGTTCTCGCTGGGAGATGCCGAATCGCGGCGGGTCAGAGAAGACCCCGTCGTGCGATCGAAGATGATACGCGAACTCTGTCTCCACGTGGCATTCCTCGTGAATACCCTCAATCTGGGCTGCGTGGTCATCGGCGGCGATATCGCCGCTTACAAGGATGAGATAGTCGAGGCGCTTCGCGCCGAAATTCGGCGAAACTGGTCTTATTCGAACGAAGTCGAGTGCGCGATCGAGTTCGCCGCCCTGGGAGATCTCGCCGTAGCCTACGGAGCGACGGGTATGTTCCTGGAGCGCATCTTCTCCATACCCGAATCGGTCGACGGAGAAGGACCGGGCGCCTCGGCGAAGATCAGCCTCCTCGGTTGATCTTCCCGCCTATCGCATATTCCCGTCTATCCAGTCTTCGAGAGCCGCAAGGGCGCCGGGGAGGGAAGTGCGCCCGAAGCCGAGGCGGAAGCGGGCGGGTTCGCGCGAGTAGCATGATCCGGGGAGGATCATGATGCCCGCTTCGGCGGCCAGTCGCCGCGAAAAGGACTCGGCATCCCGGTCGCACGCGAGGGCGCGGTCGGTCAGCCGCGGGAAGCCGATCGAGCCTCCCTCCGGCGCCGTCCACGACACGAAATCGGGACGCCGCGCGAAGAATCCCTCGACGACGGGCAGGTTTGAGGAGATGACGGAACGGCTGCGATCGACGAGGCTTCCGAAATGCCTCGCGGCGACGCCGGCCAGGAACTCCGAGGGGCCGGAGCAGCAGATGCTGCAGTAGTCTTTCGCGGAGGCGATCGCGTCGAGGAGGTCGGCCCGTCTGGTCGCGAGCCATCCTATCCTGAGTCCAGGCAGGCCCGCGCTCTTGGAGAGCACGTTGAGCGAGACGGCGTCGTCGTAGACCTCGCAGGCGGCCGGCAGGCGGCGGCCTGGATCGCGCTCGAGGCAGCGGTACACCTCGTCGGAGAAGAGGAGGGCTCCTGCCTTCGCGCAGAGGGCGACGATGGCGTCGAACTCCTCCCGCGTCGGCAGGGCGCCGGTGGGATTGTGCGGGGCGTTGAGGACGACGAGTCTGGTCCTCGGTACCAGGAGCTTCGCGAGGGCGTCGACGTCGAAATACCAGCGTCCGTCTCCCTCCCGCAGGGGCCAGGGGTCCACGGCGCAGCCCAGGGCCCGCGGGATCTCCGATAGGGACTGGTAGCAGGGGGAATTCACGACGACGTGGTCGCCCGGCGAGAGCGCGGCGAGGAAGAAGTCGAGGATGGCCTCTTCCGCCCCGGCATGGACCATGATCGACTCGGGACTCATTCCTTCGTAGAGCCGCGCGAGGTCCGCGCGGAGTTCCGGGTCACCTCTCGTCTCGGTGTAGCCCAAGGCCAAGCCGAGGTACCTGTCTTGGGAGCCCGGTTCGAGGGAAAGCAGCTCGCGCGTCGGCATCGTCTCGCAGTCGGAGCTCGAGAGGAGGTGGCGCGTCTCGAATTCGAATTCGGCGAAATAGCGCTCGAGGGCGAAAGGGCGGAAAAATGCCATGGAGCGTATGATCGCATGCGGCGAGGAGGGGCGCAAGTCTGGAAAGGCCGCCGGCGCCTAGGGTTGCTCCCTTTCCGCGATGCCGTACGCGACTCGGAAGTTGCGGCCGACGATTTCGGCGAGACGCTCGGCGCCGACGCCGCGTATTCTCGCCATGCCCTCGATTATCGGCTCCAGGTCCTCGGCGCGGCAGAAATCGCCGCCGCCAGCCGCGCGCGCGGGCGGCTGCCAGGGCGCGTCCGTCTCGGCGAGGATGCGCTCCGCGGGGACGGACGCGCAAGCTGACGCCGCGCGCTTGTTGCCGTTCAGCACCGGGGCCCCGAAGGAGAAATACGCGTTCACTCCCTTAGCGAGCAGGGATTCCGCGTCGCGCGTAGTGCCCGAGAACGAGTGGAAGATCGCGCCCGGAAGGCGCCTCAGGCGGGGCGCGTAGAGGAAGGCCATGTCCATCGCCTTGCGCAGGTGAAGGAGGATCGGCAGGTCGAAGCGCTCGGCAAGATCGAGCTGATGCTCGAAGACCGCGCGCTGAGCGCCCTCGTTGTCGGCGTTCCTGACTCGCTCCGGCCTGTCGCCGAAAAAGTCGAAGCCGGCTTCGCCTATCGCGGCGATCCTGCGCTCGGCGGCGAGCCGGGCGAGGAAGTCGGCGTTCTTCCACACCGCCCACTGAGGGTGGATGCCGAAGGTCGATACGAAGGGCGGAAGCCGCGCGCGCAGGATCTCCGATCGCTCCCATTCGGGCTCGTCGTGGCTGGCGGCGCAGCAGGTCCATCCGTATCCGCCTTCGCCGGCGCGCGCGGCGATCCGCTCGGGAAAGCCCGGATCGCGGTCGAGGAGGTCGACTAGGTGGATATGGGCGTCGGCGACCGCGCATTCCATGTTGTATATGCCTCAGGTTGAGTGTATCCTTCGCCAATGGCCGGAGCAATCACCCTCGATCGGAAGAGCCCGGAGGATTTCGCCGCGGGGCAGGAGCGGGCATAGCGCCGTGGCGATCCCCGATTGCGTGCTGACGGGCGGCCGAATCGTCCTCCCGCGCTCCGTACTCGAGGATGGGGCGGTCGTCGTCCGCCGGGGTCGGATCGCGGCAGTGCTGGAACAGGGGGATCGCCTCCCCGCTGGTCTCCCGCGGCGGGACCTCGGCCGCTCCTGGGTCACGCCAGGCTTCATCGAGCTTCACATCCACGGCTGCGGGGGTGTCGCCTTCGACTCCCTCGGCCCCGACGCGGTCGCGGGCGCCGAGGCCCTCGAACGCGCCGCCGCGTTCTTGCGCGCCCGAGGCGTCACTACTTTCGTCCCGACGGTGGTCTCGCGCGAGGCCGCGATATCCGGCCTCGCGGCTGCGTTGGGAGAGCTCGCCCCGGTCCGGGAGGCGACGCCAGGCATCTACGTCGAGGGCCCTTTCGTGAACCCCGTTCGCCGCGGCGGCATTCCCCTCGAGGCGATCAGCGATCCCGACTCGCGGCTTCTCGGGAGGATCATCAACCTCGCTCGCGGGCGCATGGTCATGATGACACTGGCTCCGGAGCTGCCCGGCTACCGGGAGATACTCGCGCGGCTCGAGGCCGTGGGCGTGCTCCCCTGTCTCGGCCATTCGGACTGCAATATCGATCGTATAACGCTCCCTTCCGGCCGCTTCTCGATCACCCACCTTTTCAACGCGATGTCCCCGATCTCGCACAAGGAACCCGGCCTCGCCATGCTTCCCTTCCTCGACCGCAGGGCCTTCGTGGAGCTGAACCCGGACGGCGCCCACGTCAACGAGGCGGCTCTGAGGCTCTGCGCGTCGGGTCTGGAGCCCGACAGGCTCATTCTGATATCGGACGCCGCTCCGCCCGCGGGCCTCGCCGCGGGGACCTACGGCGAGGGAGAGGCCGCCCTCGTCTCGGGCGAGGACGGCGTGCGCTTCGCGAACTCCCGCGTCTTGATGGGAGGCCGCCTCCTGGCCCCCGAGCTGTTGCGCAAGTGGCTCAAGGTGACCGGATCGTCGGTGCCCAACGCGGTGAGAATGCTCAGCCTCACGCCGGCCCAGGCGCTGGGTTTGGACGACAGGCGGGGCGCGATAGCCCCCGGCCTCGATGCCTCGCTGGTACTATGGAAAGGCGAATTCGAGGAAGTGGAGGAGATACTCGACTGAATCGGGCTCGTCGCGCCGGGGCTCCTCCGCCGCGGCGCTCGCCCGATGGGCTGCCGCTAAATGCCCGACCCGAGATAATACAGCCCGAGAAGGGCGATTATCATGCAATCCGCTTCGCCGAGCGACTCCGACCTCCGGGCGGATTCGCGGGCGAGCCAGCACCATGCGCCCAGTCGCATGTCCGCCCTGCCCGCGGTCTCGTGGAAGTCCTCTTTCTCCGCGAGCGACCCGAACAGCCTGATCATGACCATCCCGTGGACTCGCAGGCAGGCGGCTATCGCGTCTCGTCCGCGCTCGGCCTCCACCGCCCGACCCAGCTCGTCGAGGGCGGCCGCGGCCGCGTCCCTGTCCAGGAGCGGCTCGAGACGGAGCCTGAACGAGGCGATCAGGGCGCGGCAGCGCGCGTGGCGGGACGAGTCTTCGCCGGTCATGAAGCTGTAGAACTCGCCCGGGCGCCCGAGGATGTTCCCGAGGGCCATCGCGTACTGCCGCTTCAGCGCCGCGTTGCGCGTCTCCGCCATGCGGGGAAAGAGCTCCTGAACGGCCTCGAGCACCTCGATCGGGGCGTCCGTCTCCTCCGCCCCGGCCGCCTTGGTCATGGCCTCGGCGAGAGTCGCCACCACCGAGTGGTCCTTCTCGCAGGAGAGCGTAGTCGCGAGGGCGGCGCGCGCCGCCTCGCCCCCGAGGCTCCCGAGAGCCTCGGCGCAGGCCGCCCTGAGCTCCGGGGAGCCTACGGCCAGGAAGCGGACTAGGTCGGGCACGGCGCGCTCGTCTGCGATTTCGCCCAAAGCGCGCGCGGCCTCGATCCGGATGGGACTCGAGGGATCGGAGAGGCGGCTGACGAGAGCGTCCGTAGCTTCCTTGGAGCCGATGCGTCCCAGGGCGAGCGCAGCCTCCCTGCGGACGCCCGCCGCGGGGTCGTCCAGCCTGTCTATCACTTCGCGGATCACAAGTTCGCCCTCTTCGCGGTCTATCCGCCTCAGGGCGCGTGCCACGCGCGGGTCGCTCGAGTCGCGCGAGAGGGCGCCGAGGGAGGCGAAGCTACGGAAGACTCCGGCGGTCGCGAACTGGGACACCAGTATGGCGACGGGCCTCTCGCGTCCTTCCTTCACCCGTCGAAGCGCGATGGCGGCCGCGCCGAGTATGACGAGGCAGGCGATCTGGCCCACGTGGAAGCCGCGCAGCTTGATCGGCCCCGCGTCCAGACGGAAACCCTCGAGGGATTCGGCGAGCACTCCGCCGCCGATTGCGCCGAAGGCGGAGACGACGCCGATTATCGTATTGTACCAGCCGATGTAGACCACGCGCCGCTGGGGCGGGGCCAGGGTGAGCATGAGCTGGTTGGAGCCTTCCCAGAAGGCCGGCCCGAAGAATCCCGCCGCGAGGGAGAGAAGGGGGAGGACGTAGACGTGGTTCTTCCGCGTGAGGAAGACGTAGCCGAGCGTCGCGAGGCCGACGAGGAAGCCCATGAGAACCGCCGGCTTGCGGCCGTAGCGGTCCATCACGAAGCCCCACAGCGGAGCGATCGCGACCCAGGTGAGTTGGGAGATGACGGTCATGATCCCGAGCCATACGTTGGGTGCGGCGATGGCCTCGGGAGAAGTGACGTAGGGAGCCTGGAAGGGGCCCGCGAGGTTCAGGGCGAGCTGGGCGAGGCCGATGGCGAAGGCGTAGCGGAGGAAGTTCCGGTCCCGCAGCGGCGCGACGAAGTCGGCGGGGGCGAAGCGGGGACGGGAGCCGCGCTCGGGCTCGGGAATGGGGATATGGAGCAATATGTCCACGACGCCCCCGACGGCGCCGACCCCGAAGATAAGGACGTATGCCCCGGCCCGCGATTCGTCGGGGAAGAGGTCGAGGAGGACGCTCGCGAGGAAGAACCAGGCGACGGTCGCGCCCTGGAAGACGGCGGAGCGCCTCAGGAAGAAGCTGCCCCTCGTCGCCTCCGGGATCAGGTCGGCCATCCAGGACATCCAGCCCGACGAGGTCAGGTTCATCGCCGCCCAGGAAGCGAGCATCGCGGCGGAGACGAGGAGGGCGGCTGGCGCCCGTCCAGCCCCCGAGGCGAACAGCGCGGCCGAGCCGGCGACCGCCAGCCCGGCGAAGCGGTGGATGAGGTGTCCCGTCATCCAAAGTGCCTTGCGCCTTGGCAGTAGGGAATATGCGATTATCGAAAGCAGCTGGAGGACGCCGCTTGCCTGCATGAGGCCGAGGAGGAGTCCGAGGGTCTCGGGAGCGACGCCCAGATAGTTGAGCATGTAGACGTTGAATATCGGCTGGTTGTTGCAGACCGTCAGGAAGAGGGCCCCCGAGCCGCCCGCCGCGATGGAATAGTTCATTGCGCGGGACAGCTGTCGCGGGCCCAGGCGTCCTGTCGCTTCCGGCCTGGGAGAGCTCTGCATGATCCTACCTTGGCGGCGAATCGATCGATGGTCAAGAGCGGAGCGGTCGAGGCGCCGGTTCGCGCCGCTTTGACGCGCAGAGGATTATCCCCCCGATGGCGAGGGAGCAGCCTATATAGGCCGCCGACTTCGGTCTCTCTCCGAGGACGATGGCGGATAGAGCGAAGGAGGAGAGCGGCATGAAGCCGGAGAAGACGCCCGCCGTGGACGCCGGAACCTTCGCTATTCCGGAGAACCAAAGGATGTATGCAAGGGCCGAGGCGAAGAGACCTTGGTAGACGAAGGCGAGACAAGGCTCGAGGCCGAGGGCGCGACGATCCACCTTCTCCCCCGCGACTAGGGATAAGGTCGATAGAAGGACCAAGGCGATGGCCATTACGGCGGCGCTCGCCCTCCTGGGGCCTATCGACGAGTCGAGCCTTTTCGACAGCACGTTGAAGACGGATTCGGAGGCCGCGGCGCCGAGGGCGAGGACGCATCCGGCGAGACGCCCGTCGCCGAGGGCCGAGCCGATGGTCGCTCCCGACGCGCTTCCCGCAGATTCCACCGCGGCGATGCCCGCGGCCGCGAAGGCGATGCCCGCCGCGGTTCGTCGTCCGATCTTCTCCTTAAGGAACAAAGCCGAGAGGAGGGCGGTGATCACAGGCGTCGCGCTCGTCGCTATTCCCGCCTCGGAGGCTCTCGCCCTCGCTAGCGCGGCCAGCATGAGGACGCGGAAGATGGCTACTCCGAAAAAGGCTTGGGCGGCGAGCAGGGGCAGGGAGCGGCGCAACGCGCCTCGATCGGGCCGAGCCTCGCCTGCGGCGAGGGGAATCAGCGCAAGCAGGGCTATGGCCGCACCGCCCGCCGCAGCGAAGAATACCGGCAAGCCGGCGAGCATCTTGCCCGCTACGACCGAGGAGCCCGCGAGGATGAAACCGCCGGCCAGCGAGGCATAGGCTCCGATCCGAGTATCCATTCTTCCGCCTCCGACTTGCGCTTGACTGCGAGCGGCCGAGGCCCTACTGTATGCGTCGAAGCGGCATACTAAAAGAGCCAATCCGCCGATTTTCCAGTGGGCCACTTTGAGGATCCAATGTTGGGAATAGTCTTGGATCGTTCGCTGGCACGGAGTCTCGGCAGCCAGCTCTGCGACCAGCTTCGCTCGCGGATACTGTCCGGCGAGCTCGCGGAAAATGCGCGGCTTCCGTCGACCCGCGAGCTCGCCGGCGAGCTCGGCATATCTCGCACGCTCGTCCTCGAGGCCTTCGAGCAGCTCGAGGCCGAGGGCTACATCGAGGGAAAGAGGGGCGCCGGGAGCTATGTCCGTTCCGGATCGTCCTTGGTCGTCGATGCCCGGCCCATCGTTACGTCCGTCCGATTGCAGCCTCCGAGGCATTCGCCTTCCGTCGACTTCAGGCCCGGAGTCCCCGCCCTCGACATGTTCCCGCGGGAGGCTTGGGCGCGGGCCCTCGCTGAAGCGGCGCGCTCCCTGCCCAGGGCCGCTTTGGGATACGGCGAAGGCGCCGGGCTCGGCCGCCTCCGCGAGGAGACAGCCTCCTATCTCTATCGCTCCAAGGGGGTGCGGGCGGGTCCGGAAGACATCTTCATAACCTCGGGCTGCTCTCAGTCCCTCGGGCTCGTTTCGCGTGCCCTCCTGCGGGGAGGCGGGCGTGCCCGCTTTCGGAGGGCGATTCTCGAGAACCCCTGCCAGCCGGCCTTGAGCGGCCTTCTCGGCAGGGAGGGGGTCGAGATCGTCGCCGGTCGCGTGGATTCCGAGGGTTTGGATCCGCGCTCCCTGCCCCGCGACCGCAGCGCCGTCGCCTTCGTGACCCCTTCGCACCAATACCCTCTCGGCTCCGTCCTCAGCGGGCCGAGGAGGGCGGCCCTCGTCGAATGGGCGCGGGAGACCGATTCGATCGTCGTCGAAGACGACTTCGACGGCGAGTTCCGATACGGCGGCCCGCCCCTCCTGCCGCTCAGGGAATTGGAACCGTCGCGCGTGGTCTACGCCGGCTCTTTCAGCAAGGCCTTCAGCCCCGGCCTGCGTCTGGGCTACGCGATAGTGCCGCCCGCCCTCCGCGAGACTTGGCTGAGCTACCGCGAGCTCATGGACATCCACAGCTGCGCCTTCACCCAGGCCGCCATGGCTTCCTTCCTGGCGTCGGGGGCCTTCGAAAGGCATGTCAGGCGAATGCGGCGCCTCTATGCCTCGAGGCGCTCCGCCCTGCTCCTCGGGATCGAGGCCGCGTTCGGGCGGGCCGGAGTCGAGGTCATGGGCGAGGCGGCGGGACTCCACGTGGCGCTCCGCTTCGGCGCCGCGCATTTCCGGGGACGAGGCTTCGACGACGAGACGGTGTCGCGCATCGCGTCCGCCGGGGCGATCATATACCCGGCCTCCCGCTACGCCTTCGCTCCCAGCCCGGACATCGAAAGGATAGTCCTGCTCGGCTACGGCAACCTTTCCGAAGAAGAAATCCTGCGGGGCTTGGGGATTCTCTCCTCCCTTCTCGACTCAAAGGGTGTATAATTCGGTACTCAGATGGATGGATAGTATAGTATCCAGCAATATGTAGTTGCTATACAGGATCTTGTCCATCGCTATTATCAATGGAATGGAGTTTTTGTCGGCGGGCGCGAATTAATGCTGCCATCGTTCTCCTTCGCGGGTTCGATTCCGGCGATTCGAAGATCAGCGGTGGATCGAGCCAAAGAGAATCGCGTCGCTAGGCTTGGCATGGTTCTAGCATCAAGGCGTGATCCGGCCTTGGTGCCGGATATCATCGTCCAAGGGAGCATGTACATGAAAAAGACGATCGTCGCTGTTCTCGTCGTCCTCATGATCGCGGCCCTCGCAGTCCCCACCTTCGCGCAGCCTAAGATCAAGGTTCTCTTCATGCCCGGCGTCACCGATCCCTTCTATTACACCATGGAGAAGGGAATCAAGGCGGCGGCCGCGAAGGCCGGCGTCGACCTGGCGGTCGCCGAGTATCCGAAGGCTTGGGGCCCTGAAAACCAAGTTCCCATCCTCCAGGCGATGGTCGCCAAGGAAAAGTACGATCTGCTGCTCATCGCGCCGACTTCGGCCGACGCCCTCAAGGCGCCTCTCAAGGCCATCTACGACCAGGGCACCGAGATCATAACCGTCGATACCTTCATCGGCGACGGCGATTATTCGAAGGCGAGCGACTATTCCTTCCCCCTCTCCTACATCGGCTCCGATAATCAGCTCGGCGGCAAGCAGATGGCCGAGCAGCTCGCGAAGCTCGTGGGCGAGAAAGGGAAAGTTTACTGCCAGGCCACGAACCCCGATGCCTCGTCGGTCCAGGACCGCGTGAAGGGCTTCACCGCCGGCGTGGCGGAGTTCCCGAATATGATGCTGGTCGGCGTCGAGTGGTGCCTCGACGTCCAGCAGAAGGCCCAGGAGCAGACCCTCACCGCCCTGCAGATCAACAAGGACATCGTCGGCATCTTCGGCCTCAACGTGTTCTCCGCCCAGGGCGCTACCCAGGCGGTCGTCAATGCCGGCCTCTCCGGCGCCGTCAAGATGTGCCTCTGGGACGCGACCCTCTCCAATATCGACAACCTGAAGAAAGGCAACGCCGATCTCGTCCTCGCGCAGAAACCGGGCGAGATGGGCTCGCTCGCGATCGAGTGGGGCGTCAAGTACCTCAAGGACAAGAAGAACGTGAAGGTTCCGAAGAAGGTCATCCCCGGCTTCGAGTTCTTTACGCGCCAGAACGTCAGCGACGCGAATATGCAGCAATATATCTATCAGTGACCGATTCGGCGGCGGCGCCTGCAACAGGAGAACGACTATGAATGGCCAAAGCGCCGCCGCCGGGGCGGCAGGCGGATTCCTGGAGACGAGGGCGGGACGCGCCCTCGCCTCCAACTGGGCCGCCTTCTTCCTGATCGCGATGTTCGTCATCTTCAGCATGACGAGCGGCAGCTTCCTTTCCATCGCAAATTTCCAGAACGTCATCCACCTCCAGACCCTTCCCTTCCTCCTCGCCGCGGCCGAGACATTCGTCATCATCACGGGCGGCATCGATCTCTCGGTCGGGTTCGTCACGGGCCTCGCCTCCGTGTGCGCTGCCAGGCTCATCCAGCTCCTGCTCGCGTCCGGCATGCCCGGGGCCCAGGCCGTCTCCCTGTCCGTGGCGGCGGTTCTCGTCCTTTCGCTCTTGCCGGGCCTCGTGAACGGTCTCGTCATAACCAAATTCAAGGTGCCTCCCTTCATCGCCACGATGGGCATGTGGGGCATAGCGAACGGCCTCGCGTTGAAGGTCAGCAACGGCTTCCCGATGACGGGCCTGCCCGACAGGCTTCCGGAGATAGGCAACGGCTACCTTCTGTACGTCATGCCCGGGCAGTTCGTCTCGTTCTTCGCGAAGCCCGAGGGATTCGCCAACTCGAGGATACGAGAGCTCATCAGGCTCCTTCCCTATTCCCTGCCTTTCATACTCCTGGTCCTCGCCGTCTTGGCCTTCGTCCTCAGGCGAACGCGGTTCGGAAGGCACACCTACGCGATAGGCGGCAACGTCGACGCCGCCATCCGCTCCGGCATCTCGATAGACCGCCACCTCATCCTGGTCTACGTCCTCTCTTCCTTCCTCTCAGGGATGGGGGGGATCTTCAACGTCTTCCAGACGGGAATCGGGAACTATACGACTTTCAACGCGCAATACGAGTTCTTCGCCATCGCGGCCGTAGTCATCGGCGGCGCGAGCCTCGCCGGCGGCAAGGGCAGGATCTGGAGTTCCGCCGTCGGCGTCCTCGTCCTCGCCTTCCTCGAGAACGGGCTCGCGATCTCCGGCGTCCAACCCTTCTACCGATACATCGCGGTCGGCGTCCTCCTCGTCGTCGCCGTCGTCATCGACAAGATCTTCCCCGACTTGAGGTAGGTGCCCATATGAGTAGCGAACCAAGGGCGGGCGCGGGTCCTCGCGCCGGAACGCGCGGCAAGGCGGCCTCGTTCCTGGGCGGCCACTGGATCTATCTTTTCCTCGTACTCGAAGTGATCTACTTCAGCCTCCGCACGGGGGGATTCGCGAGCCTCAACGCGCTTCAGATCCTGCTGTACTACGGGGTTCAGGTCTTCCTCCTGTCGATCGCCGAACTCTTCGTGATCGCCACGGGAGGCATCGACCTCTCGGTGGGCTACATCCTCGGCTTCGCGTCGATAATCTCCATCAAGTTCATGGAATGGATGGCGCCGCTGGGCCTGGGCGAGCCGTTGACCGTGCTCTTCGGGGTGCTCGCGACACTCGTCGTCGGACTGATCCCCGGCCTGGTGAACGGCTGGCTCGTCGCCTACCTGAAGGTCCCGCCCTTCATAGCGACATTCTCGATGCTCGGCGTATGCCACGGAGTCTCCGAGCTCATCATCAATGGCGTCTACGCGATGGGCCTGCCCAAGCTCGCGGCCGACATCGGAAGCGGGCATTTCCTCTACGTCACGCGCGGGCTCGCGCCGTCGTTCTTCTCGCGGCCGGTGGTGGATCGCGGCGTCAAGGTGCTCGAGATCGTGCCCGACATCGTGGTCGTC
>Ga0181535_10001744_pt1 | contig 27787 bp, 28 predicted proteins | sample PEATcosm2014_Bin_44_FD_119774 | JGI IMG/M metagenome (GOLD analysis project Ga0181535, IMG submission 119774) | Peatland microbial communities from MTU Mesocosm Facility, Houghton, MI, USA - PEATcosm2014_Bin17_30_metaG | ecosystem: Environmental > Terrestrial > Soil > Wetlands > Peat | place...
CAACACCGACCGAGCTCACACCGGCCGCTACACCCGCGGCCGCACCCCCGACCAGGTCATCGGCAAGGAGAAGATGTGGACGCGCTGACCCTGACCCGTCGGCAGATCTTGAGGTCAGGACAGCCTAGAGCTCCGGCCCCCCCGGATAGCCGGGCAGCGGGCCGGGGAAGGCGGCCTCGGCGCGGGCCTCCAGGCGCTGGGCGTGGCGGCGGGTCACCAGCACCGCGGCCACCAGGACCGCCACGGCGATCGCCCCAAAACCGGCGGCGAGCCAGCCGGTCAGATCGTTGACGGTGACCCCGGCCGCATAGGCGGCCAGCCCGTAGGCGGTGGCCCAGACCACGCTGCCGGCGGCATTGAAGGCGAGGAACCTGACCGGCGACATCCGGCCGGCCCCCGCCAGCAACCCGGCGAAGCTGCGCAGCACGAGGACGAAGCGGGCCACGAAGACGACCTCGGGGCCCTGGTGCTGGAAGAGGTAGCGGGTGACCTTGACCTGGGGCTGCCCGAGGCCCACGCGGGCTCCGTGGTGGACCAGGAGGCGGTAGCCGCCCCACCAGCCGATCGCGAACGCGATGCTGCCCCCGACGATCGGACCGGCGGCCGCGGCCGCGATCACCCCACCGATCGCGAGGTGGAGGCGAGCAGACAGCGCCGCCGCCGTGAGCAGCGCCGTCTCCCCGGGAAGGAAGGGCACGCAGAGGCTCTCCAGGCCGGTCAGCAGGAAGACGGCGAGGTATCCCCAGTGCTGGACGAAGCCGGACGCGAAGCTGGTCAGGGAGCCCAGGAGCACAGCCGGACAATGATGTATCGGTCAGCCGCGCACGGTGCGGGGCGCGCCGCGCGGCCGGCCTGGGGCCCGATCAGTGCCCGGTGCCCGTCTCCGGTTCGCTCGGGGGCGGGGCCTCGGCGAGGCGCAGGACCACCAGGGAGCGGCCCTCGACGTGGAGGCGATCGGGAGGCCGGACGGTGCGCGCCCCCGAGCCCTCGGCGGGATGGGCGGTGTCGACGATCACCTCCCAGGTGCCCGGAGGCAGGTCCCACTCACAGGCATCGCCGGAGGAGTGGAGCAGCACCGCGAGGGTGTCGTCGACGATCCGCTCGCCGGTGCCGGTGCGATCGGGGATGAGGCCACCGTCCAGGATCATCGCCAGCGACTGGCGCCCGTGGTTCCCCCAGTCGGGGTCGGTCATCTCCTGGCCGTCGCGGCGGAGCCAGCGCACGTCCTTGCGTCCCCTCCACCCCACCACCTTCCCGGTGAAGAAGTGACGCCGGCGGAGCCCCGGGTGCCGGGCTCGGAGATCGATGAGCCGCCGGGTGAAGGCGAGCATCTCGAGGTCGGCCCGGGCCCAGTCCAGCCACGAGGTCTCGTTGTCCTGGCAGTAGGCGTTGTTGTTGCCGCGCTGGCTCCGGCCCAGCTCGTCACCGGAGAGGATCATCGGACATCCCTGGGAGATGAGCAGGGAGGCCAGGAAGTTGCGCTGCTGGCGGCGGCGCAGCTGGACCACGGCGGCATCGGCCGGCTCGCCCTCGACACCGCAGTTCCAGGAGCGGTTGTCGTCGCTGCCGTCCCGGTTGTCCTCGCCGTTGGCCTGATTGCGCTTCTGCTGATAGGAGACCAGGTCGGCGAGGGTGAAACCATCGTGCGCGGTCACGAAGTTGACACTGGCGCTCGGGCTGCGACCGTCATCGGCGTAGAGGTCGCTGCTGCCGGTCAGCCGGTAGGCGAGACCGGCAACCCCGAGCGGGGCGCCCCTCCAGTAGTCGCGCATCGTGTCCCGGTACTTGCCGTTCCATTCCGCCCAGCCCACCGGGAAGTTGCCGACCTGGTAGCCGCCGGGCCCGATGTCCCACGGCTCGGCGATCAGCTTGACCTCGGCCAGCACCGGGTCCTGGTGGATGATGTCGAAGAAGGCGGCCAGCCGGTTGACCTCGTAGAACTGGCGGGCCAGCACCGAGGCCAGGTCGAAGCGGAAGCCGTCGACGTACATCTCGGTGACCCAGTAGCGCAGCGAGTCCATGATCAGCCGGAGGGTCTGGGGGGCGCCGGCGTTGAGGGTGTTCCCGGTGCCGGTCACATCCCAGTAGTGGCGCCGGTCGTGGGGGTCGAGGTAGTAGTACGCCTCGTTGTCGATGCCGCGGAAGTAGAGCGTCGGACCCAGGTGATTGGCCTCGCCGGTGTGGTTGTACACCACGTCGAGAAAGACCTCGAGGCCGGCGTCGTGGAGGGCTCGCACCATCTGCTTGAACTCGATCACCTGCCCGCCCCGATCCCCGGCGGAGGAGTAGCGTCCCTCCGGGGCGAAGTAGCCGATGCTGTCGTAGCCCCAGTAGTTGCGCAGCCCGAGCTGGTGCAGCCGTGCGGAGTCGACGAACGCGTGGACCGGCATCAGCTCGACGGCGGTGACGCCGAGTGATCGGAGGTGGTCGATGGCGGCGGGATGTCCCAGACCGGCGTAGGTGCCGCGCAACCGCCGCGGCACGTCCGGATGGCGCATCGTGAAACCCTTGACGTGGGCCTCGTAGACGAGGGTGTCGGCCCAGGGGATCCGCGGGGGCCGGATCCCCCGCCAGTCGAAGCGGTTGTCGACCACCACCGAGAGGGGGACGTGGCCGGCGGAGTCGAGCTCGCTCGGCACGTCGTCGTTCATGCGCCGGTTCCACTCGTACCCGAAGACCTCCGGGCCCCAGTCGACGGTGCCGGTCAGGGCCCGCGCGTAGGGGTCGATCAGGAGCTTGCCGGCGTTGAACCGGCGGCCCGCGGCGGGCTGGTACGGACCGTAGACCCGGTAGCCGTAGAGGGTACCGGGCCCGACCCCGGGGAGGTACCCGTGCCAGGTGAGATCGGTCTGGTCGGTGAGCTCGTAGACCGCCCGCGGGCTTCCGTCATGGTTGGCCAGAACCAGCTCGACGCGCTCGGCATTGGCGCTGAAGAGGGCGAAGTTGGTGCCCTCACCATCCCAGTGGGCGCCGAGGGGGAAGTGCTCGCCGGGCCACGGATGCCGGGGGGCCGGATGCGGCGGGGAGGGTGCGGGTGTGGAGGCGCCCTCCAACGCCGCGGGCGGTGACGACGCCCCGGGACGCGCTGCCACGTCAGACGGCTCCAGCAGGGGATGAGCTCCCATGGGGCGGCGCCGGATCGCGGCCGCCTCTGGCGGCCAACCATACCGTCTCGCCGCACCGATCCGCGACCATGATACGGACCCGTGTCCATGCCGAACCCGACCGCGTGGGGCCTGCTCCGCCGCCATCTCGATGCTCGCGGCGAGCACCACGCGCTCTCGGGGGAGACCATCGAGGCCCTGCTCGGCGCGCTCGGCGCCGACCGTCGCCGCCCCGGGCCCGGCGACGGCTGGCCGTTGGTGGCCGTTCAGGGGGAGTCACCGGCGCTCGGCGGCGACCGTGGCCCGGATGTGGCGACCCCCGGTCACCCGCGAGCGGGCGCACCGGCGACCTTCGAGATCGAGCTGGAGGACGGCGGCGGCCGGGGCTGCGGTGAGCGCCTGCCCCCCGACCTGCCGCTCGGCTACCACCGGCTCCATGGCGGAGGTCGCGACCGCCTGCTGGTGATCACCCCGCCCCGCTGCCACGTGCCCGCGGCGCCGGGATTCGGTTTCGCGGTCCAGCTCTACGCGGTCCGCTCCACGGCGAGCTGGGGCATCGGCGACCTCGCCGACCTCACCGAGCTGGGGCGGTGGGCGGCCGGCCTCGGGGCCTCGATGCTGCTGGTCAACCCGCTCCACGCGTCGCTGCCCATCCCGCCCATCGAGCCCAGCCCGTACTTCCCGACCAGCCGGCTCTTCCTCGACCCCCTCTACCTCCGGCCGGAGCTCCTGCCGGGAGGCGGGGCGACCGGGGGGCTGGCCGTCGCCGCTCGCCGGCTGAACCGGGATCGCCGCATCGATCGGGACCGGGTCGCCTCCCTCAAGTCGCCGGCGCTGGAGAGGTGCTTCCGGGAGGCGGGGGTGGGCGGCGAGGTGGACGCCGCCCTGAGCGCGCGACCGCGGCTCCGCGACTTCGGCCTCTTCTGCGCGCTGGCGGAGCGGCACGGCCGGGACTGGCGGGATTGGCCGCGCCCGCTGGCGCGGCGCGACCCGGCGGCGATCGCTGCCGCGGCGGCCGAGCTGGCGGAGCGGGTGCGGTTCCACGCCTGGGTGCAGATGCAATTGGACCGTCAGCTCGACGAGGCCAGCGCCGCCCTCCCCCTGGTCCGCGATCTCGCCGTCGGTTTCCACCCGGGAGGCGCCGACGCGTGGCTGTGGCAGGAGCTGATCGCGCCGGGCGTGACGGTCGGAGCTCCCCCGGACACGTTCAACAGCGCCGGACAGGAGTGGGGCCTCCCCGCCTTCGACCCCTGGAAGCTGCGGGTGGCGGGCTACGCGCCCTTCATCGAGACCCTGCGGGCCAACCTCCGCCGCGGCGGAGGCCTGCGCATCGACCACGTGATGGGGCTGGAGCGCCTCTGGTGGATCCCGGCCGGGAGCGGCCCGGCGGACGGCGGCTACGTCAGGTACCCGGTCGACGACCTGCTCGGGATCGTCGCGCTGGAGTCGGTCCGGCACCGGGCGACCATCATCGGCGAGGATCTCGGGACGGTCCCGACCGACCTCCGCTCGCGGCTGCGGCGGCGAGGTCTGCTCAGCTACGTGGTGCTCCTCTTCGAGAACCGCCGCCCGGCGCGCTGGCCCCGGCAGGCGCTGGCCGCGGTGACCACCCACGACCTCCCCACCACCAGGGGGCTCTGGGACGGCAGCGACCTCGAGGAGCGGAGCCGGCTGGGCCTGCCCAGTGACCCCGCCGCGACCCGGGAGCTGGTCGGCCGTCTCCGGCGTGACGGGGGGCCGGCCCCGGGTGCGCCCGCCGGCGCCATCGTGGTCCATGCCCACCGGCGCCTGGCCGCCTCCCCCTGCGCCCTGCTCACCGCCACCCTGGAGGACGTCGCCGGGGTGCGCGAGCGACCGAACCAGCCGGGAGCCGGGCCGGCGAGCACCAATTGGTCCCTGGCCCTTCCCGTCTCCCGGGAGCAACTCCAGGCGTTGCCCATGGCCCGAGAGCTCGCCACCATCCTCGCTCGAGGAGACGGTGCCGCCGGGACAGACGCGGGGGCGGGCGCGAGCGGCGCGGGTGAACTGAAATAGGGTCGCGACCCGTGATATAGTTGACGGAGCAACCGGGCCGCGAGTGCCCGCACGGAGAGCCCCACGTGACCACAGCGGTGAAGCAGACGTCGGCACGCACCGATTTCGAACTGTTCCAGCGCGCCAGGGCGGAGGCGTACCGCCTGCACCGGCCGGTGTACATCGCCGGGGGAGAGATCCACGCCGAGCGGCCGCCGCGGACGACGGCGATGGTCTGGCCGAACGGCAGCGTGACCTGGGGCAACCCCCAGGCCGCCAGCAAGCAGATCGACCGGCGCCACCTTCCCCCCGCCGCCTGATCCGGCGGCGGCACCCGATCCGGCGGCGTCCGGCGGCGCCCCTGAACGATCGAAGGGATCGCGGCGCGGCCGCGATCCCTTCGGTGCGTTCGGTGTGAGATTCAGCTCCCGAGAGCGTTGCTGACGTTGGAGAACAGAGTGGTCGTCGACCGACCGAGCCACATGAGCATCACGGCGGCGACGACGGCGATGAGGACGAGGATGAGTGCGTACTCCACCATTCCCTGCCCTTCCTCATCTCGGCGTTGATCACGCTGGGGGGGAGTGGGGAGTGATTCGCTCACAGGGCATCACCTCCTTCTGACCGGCTCGGGTTCACCTCCTGTTCACACCGTTTGACGCGAGGAATTCAGTCTGGGCGGGCGGATCTGAACTTATGTCGCATGCCCGTGTGACGAGTCCGTGATGCGCCGCCGGCGGCTCCGAGCCCGGGCTGCGGCGGAGGCGGGCGAGGAGCCGCCGCGACCCGGTCAGACCGCCGCGGCGGTCTCCGCGCTCGCCTGGCGGCCGAACGAGCGCACCGCCCAGGCGACCGCCCCGACCAGGCCCGCGTCGCTGCCGAGCTTGGCCTGACCGAGCCGGCAGTGCCGGAGCGGGGTCTCGAAGGCGATCTCAGCCATGGCGGCGCGGAGCGGCGCATCGAGCAGGACGACGTGGCTGCCGACGCCCCCACCCAGCGCGATGGCGTCCGGCCCCAGGATGTTGATGAGGGCGCCGAAGGAGCGGCCGAGGGCCCGGGCGGCGTCGGCGTAGACCCGCTGGGCGAGCGCGTCGCCGGCCCGGGCGGCGTCGGCGATAGCCGATGCGGTGAGGGGGGCGACCCCCTGGAGGCGCGAACTCTCGCCCCTGGCGAGGGCTGCCGCCGCGCAGCGGGCGATCCCGGTGCCGGATGCCACCCCCTCGAGGCAACCGGGGTGGCCCTGGCCGCAGGTCGGACCGTCCGGGCTCGAGGGCACGTGCCCCACCTCGGCGGCGGTGCCGGCGGTCCCGACCAGGAGGGTTCCGTCGATGATCACCGCCCCGCCGATCCCGGTGCCGATGATCACGAAGACGAACGTCCGCGACCCGCGCCCCATGCCCGCCGCCCACTCGGCGTACCCGGCGAGATTCGAGTCGTTGTGGATCGCGACCGGGCACCCGGCCGCCTCGGCGAGCATGTCGCGTGCCGGCAGGCTCTCGAACCCGGGCAGGTGGGGGGCGGCGAAGACCACCCCGCGCTCCGGGTCCAGCGGGCCCGGGATGCCGATGGCGATCCCGTCCGGGGTGCCACCGGCGGCGTCGCGCGCGGCCGCGGCGCAGGCGGAGATCACCGCCGCAGCCCCGTCCGCGGCCGGGGTCGGGCGGCGCACGACGCGCTCGGCGTAGGTGGTGGGGCCGGTGGCCACGGCGGCCCTGATGCTGGTGCCGCCCAGGTCGATCCCCACGAGTCGGGGCATCGCGCGGGCTCCCGCTGTCATCGCGTCCGCCGCCCGGAGGGAATCCGAGGCTCCGCGGACGAGCCGTCGTGCCAGTGGCCCGGCCGGGCGATCCGGTCGGCCGCCGCCGGGCCCCAGCTTCCCGCCGGATACATCCTGATCGGGGGTGGCCGGTCGAGCACCGGTTGGACCACCCGCCAGCCGCGCTCCACCTCGTCCTCTCGGATGAAGAGGGTGTGGTCGCCGCTCAGCGCGTCGTGGAGCAGCCGCTCATACGCCTCGGGCGTGCTGGCCTTGAACGAGCCCTCGTAGCTGAAGTCCATCTCGACGGGCTGGGTGGTCACCTCCGGGCCGGGACGCTTGGCGACGAAGGTCACCGAGATCCCCTCGTCGGGCTGCACCCTGACCACCAGCCGGTTGCCGTCGAGGGCATGGAGGCCGACCGCGCGGAAGAGGTGCAGAGGAGCCTCGCGGAAGCTGAGCACCACCCGGGTGTCCCGGACCGCCAGGCGCTTGCCGGTGCGGAGCAGGAAGGGCACGCCGGCCCATCGCCAGGAGTCGATGTGGAGGCGGAGGGCCGCGAAGGTCTCGACCTCCGAGTCGGCGGCGACACCCTCCTCCTCGCGGTAGCCGGGCGCCGCCTCCCCGTCGACCGTGCCGGCGGCGTACTGCCCCCGGACCACGTCGGCGGGGTCCACCGGATGGAGGGCCTCCAGAACCTTGACCTTCTCGTTGCGGATCGCCTCGGCCTCGAAGGAGATCGGAGGCTCCATCGCGGTCACCGCCAGGAGCTGGAACATATGGTTCTGGACGATGTCGCGGATGGCGCCGGTCTCCTCGTAGAAGGCGCCGCGGTGCTCGACCCCCAGGGACTCGGCGACGGTGATCTCGACCCGCGAGACCGCGTCGCGATTCCAGACCCGCTCGAAGACCGAATTGCCGAAGCGGAAAACCAGGAGGTTCTGGACCGTCTCCTTCCCCAGGTAGTGGTCGATCCGATAGATCCGCTCCTCGGGGAGGATCTCGTGGAGGGAGGCGTTGAGCCGGGTCGCCGACTCGACGTCGTGACCGAAGGGCTTCTCGATCACCAGCTTGGTGCCGTCCGCCAGCCCCGCCGCCCCCAGCCCCTGGGCCAGGGAGGTGAACGCCGAGGACGGCACGGCGAGGTAGAGGAGGCGCTCGGGGCGCTCGGCCGCCGCCCGGAGCGGCCCGAGGTCCCCATCCGCTCCGATCGCGACGAAGCGGAGGCGAGCCGCGAACTCGGCGAAGCGTCGGGGCTCGAGGCGGTTCCGCGAGAAGCTCCGGATCGCCTCCTCGGCGTGGGCGCGGAAGCGGGCGTCGTCCCACTCCAGCGGGGCCACCCCGATGACATCGCCGTGCTCGGGGAGCAGACCCTCGATCTCGAGGTTGTAGAGGGCGGGCAGGAGCTTCCGGGCCGCGAGGTCACCGGTGGCGCCGATCACGACGATGTCCTGGTCGGCGGGGCGGCGAAGCGTCATGAGCTGATCACACCTGGGACCCGAGGCGTTGCCGCCTGGTCGGAAGCGAACGGGGGGGAACGATGCCGGGTCGACGCGGAGAACCGGTCGGCCGCGGCCTCAAGGCCGGATTGTACGGGAGGGGCGGGGGATGCCATCCGACCGGCGCCCCCGCGTTTCTGTGAACATACGCCGACTGATCGCCCCGGGTCGCCAGAGGAGCACCTGCCGTGGACAACGATTCGACCGACACTGAGGCCAGCGCCACCGAGGCGGGCCGGGGCTCGGGCATCTGGACCGCGGTGGGCTGGAGCTGCCTGGCGGCGACGCTGCTGGTGGCCGTCGGCTATGTGGCCGCCGCGATCGTCGAGGAGGTCGGCGGCCAGGTGCCCCCGACGAGCGTCAAGGCCTACACGCTGCTGCTGGCGACGGACTGGTCGGCGCCCTACTTCGCCGTCATCCCGCTGATCGCGGTCGCAATCGCCTGGTGGCAGGTGCGGGGCCTCACCCGCAGGTCCCAGGGTGCCGCGAACGACCCGCCGCCGAGCTCGGCCCAGGCGTATGCGGAGATCATCCAGCTGCTCCGGGGGAGGGCCCTCGCCCTGACCGGCGCCGCCCTGCTGCTGATCGAGGCCGCCGCCGCGGTCGGATCCGCGATCGGCAACTTCATCTACTACAACAACCCCTCGGTGCCCGGCGCGGAGCTGTGGGCCTCCGAGCTCGAGCGGCTCGCCAACGCGCTCGCCACGCTCGCCGTCTGTGGCGCGGGGATCGCGGCGGCCTTCGTGGTTCAGAGGGCCGTCCGGCGCCGGTTGCCGGCTGCGGTCGCGGTCGAGGGTCTCGACGACGAGGACACCGGCGATCTCGGGGAGGACGAGCCGGTGAGCGATGCCGTCGCCGGGGAGCCGGCCAACCCCTAGGAGGGAGACCCCGGCGACACCCGGGAGGAGGGTCCGGGGACCCTCGGCGGCCCGGGCACCCCGAGGCCGCCGGCGCAGACGGTGCGGCAGGCCCGCGCCGGGAAGCCCAGGTCCCTGGCCTCGGCGGCGATGGCCTCCGCCTCGCCGGGGCCCCCGGCCACGGCGAAGAGCGCCCCGCCACTGCCGGTGAGGTGCCAGCGACGCCCCGGGGTCCGGGAGCGGAGGCGCGCGATGGCCGCGGCCAGCCGCGGGTGGGCGCGGCACGCCGCGGCCTCGAGATCGGAACCGCACAACTCCGGTTCCGGCGGGCGTCCGGCGGCGAGCAGCCGCGCCAGCGCCTCGGGACGGTCCGCGCCCCGCCACTCGGCGGGGGTCAGGGCTGCGAAGGTGGCCGCCGTGCCACTGCGCCCGGTGATCGCGACGGCGAGATGGAGGAGCGGATGGACCAGGGGTTCGAGGCGCTCGCCGGCGCCGCCGACGAGGAGCCCGCCCCCCGCCAGGCACGCCGGCACATCGCTCCCCAGGGCGTCGGCGGTCTCGAAGAGTCCGCGGGGAGGGCTGCCGGCTCCGAAGCGTGCGAGCAGCAGGAGCACCGCCGCGGCGTCCGCGGAACCGCCCCCGAGGCCGGCAGCGGCCGGCAGCCGCTTCTCGAGGCGGAGCTCCACCGCTCCGGGGTGGCGGGCGAGGAGGGCGCGAGCGGCTCGGGTCAGGAGGTTGTCGGCGACCGGCACCTCGGCGGCCGCCGGCCCGGAGATCTCGAGCCGGACGTCCGGAGCCCCCTCCCCCCCGAGCGCCCCGGTCTCGACCGGTCGCGCCCCGACCAGGTCATGCCAGTCGAGCCGCACCACCACCGAGCGGAGGTCGTGGCGCCCGTCGGGACGGCGGCCGATCACGCTGAGGGCGAGGTTGAGCTTGGCGTATGCCGGCTCGAAGATCATCGACCGGCCTCCCCACCGGCCGGGCCCGGGCGGTGGTCGGGATGGGCGGCGCGGGTCGCGGTCTGCATGAGCCTCCCGGGATGCCCGGCCGCGCGGCCGGGCCTGGTGCCCTGGACCGGCCGCGCCGGTGGGCGATTGCTATACTCCAGGCTCCCGGGCGTTCGTCGGGGGGACGCGCCCATTCTTGCCGACATTAGTCAACAGGTGTCATCTTGGCCAACTCCCGTTCAGCCCGGAAGCGCATCCGCTCCAGCGAGCGCAAGCGCGTCCGCAACCGCATCGTCCGCTCGGCCGTACGAACCCGGATCGGCCGCGTTCGCCGCTCCCTGGTGAGCGGTCAGGTCGAGGGGATCGAGGAGGAGCTGCGGGCCGCCGTCAAGGCGCTGGACAAGGCGGCGGAGAAGGGGATCCTGCACCGCAACAACGCCGCTCGCCGCAAGTCCCGGATCATGGCGATGGCAGCCCGCCTGAGCGCCATGGGGGGCAGTGAGGCGGAGAAGGCGGTGACCCGCGCCGCCGCGGCCGGCGGAGCCAAGGGCAGGACCGCCCGTGTGGCCGCGGCTGCCAAGGCCGCCGGCAAGAGCGCCGACGCGAAGGCCACCGCCACCAAGGCCACCCCCGCCAAGGGCGCGAGCGCGACCCGGGCCACGGCCGCCGCCAAGCCCGGGACTGCGGCCAAGCCCGGCGCCGCGGCCAAGCCCGGGACCGCGGCCAAGCCCGGGACCGCCGCCAAGCCGGGGACGCGCCGAAGCAAGGCCGACTCCTAGGGCGGCGAGCCGGCTCACCAGCGGCGTCCTGACGCCGGATCTCCCTGGCTGGAGCGGCCGCGCGCCACCATCCGAGCGGCGCCCAGCGTGAACCGGCCGATCGCCTGCCGGTCATCCGTCTCACCCGCCTTGATGGCCACGTCGATGGCCTGGAGCTGACGCATCCAGCGCTCCACGACCGCGGGCGGGACGGTGCGCGCCTGCCTCACCAACCGTTCGGCCCGCCACTCGGGTATTCGGAGCTGAGTCGCTAGGCGGGCGGCCGATCCTCCGGTGCCGAGCAGGAACTGGGCCCGGCGCAGCTCACCGAGCTGCCCGGCCAGGGTGGCGATGATGTGCTGGGTGGAACGCCCCTCCTCCACCAGGTCCGCGGCGGCCGCGGCGCCCCGGCCCGGCTGGGGCCCGAGCAGGCGCTCGAGGACGTTCCAGACCTCCACCGCCTCGGCGCCACCCACCACCCGGCGGACGGTCTCCGGATCCACTGGCTCGCCGCCGGCAAAGGCGCTCAGCTTGTCGAGCTCGGTGGCGACCAGGCCCAGGTCCGACCCGGCCACCCGGAGGAGGTGGTCGAGCCCGCCGGGTCGGAGCCGCAGCCCCCGAGCGGACGCGGCCCGCTCCGCCCACTCCCGCGACTCACGGGCCCGCAGCAGGCTGAAGCCGCGAACCACCCCCCCGAGCCTGACCACGGCCGCCGCGACCGGGTGGGTCGGCGGCACCGCCTGATGGCTGACCAGGCAGACCGAGGTGCTCGGCGCCCGCAGGGCGAGAGCCTCGGCGAGGGCCCGTCCCCCCTCCCCGGACCGCCGGCCCCCGGTGAGCTGGGGCGGATCGCGGATCAGCAGGTAGCGGCGCGGGTCGATGAGGGGGACCTCGGCGAGCGAGGTGCGGATGCGCTCGAGCGGTGCCGGCGCGTCGATGAGCTCCACGCCCAGCTCGGCACCGACGGCCTGCTGCCTCCAGGCGCGAACCTCGTCATCCACCCGATGCCGATCGTCGCCGTGGACCAGGAGCAGCTCGGCGGCCGAGCCGGGGTTCGTGGCGTCCGGACGCGATGCTCCGGGGGTCACGCTCCGACCGGGCTCAGCCGGTGTGGAGACGGTAGCGGCGCTGCCCGTCGTCGCCCCGGAAGGTGTCCGCGCCCGCCCTCTCGGCGAGGAAGCGCACGGCGCGTCCGGAGACCTTGACACCCGCCCGGGTGATCTCGGTGGCGATCTCGGCGGCAGTGCCCTGACCGAGCTTGGCGATCACCGCCCGAACCACCTCGGTGGTCACCTCGGGCGGCGTCGCCCTCCCCTTGGAGAGCCGGCCGCGCGGTTTGCGGCGACGTGCGGCCGCGGCCGGGACCGGCTCGGCGGCGGGACGCCGGCGGCGCCGCGCATGCGGCTCTCCCACCGCGGACGAGGCCCGCTCGAACATCGCGACCGCGTCTCGCACCTGGCCGCGGAGATCGTCATTGTCCGCCCGCAGGCGGGCGATCTCCTGGACCAGCGCCTCGATGCGGTGGACCAGCCGCTCGCCGGCGCGCACCACGGGGGACTCGCCGTCGACGGGAGGCGCAGAGCCTCCATGGCGGCCCCTGGGGGCTGCCTCCACGGGCTCGCGAGCCGACATCTGGCTCTCCTCCTCGTCCGAGGGACTCGCCATTGCACACACCTCATCCCGCAGGACGCCCACAGCCATGGCCTCAGCTCGGCAAGTCCGACCCGGCTGTCGCGTTCACGTCGATGATAGTCCTCGGCGCGCTCAGGGGACGACTGCAATCCCGGCGGGACACCGCCGCAGCGCGGCCGGCTCCGCGCCGCCACTGCTCGGGGCCGACCGCGCACCGGTCCATTCCCGATAGTTGGAGCGGTACCATGTCCTTCCCCCGGGGACGTAGCTCAGCTGGGAGAGCGCTTGCATGGCATGCAAGAGGTCGGGAGTTCGATCCTCCCCGTCTCCACCAGGGGGAATAAGACCGTTGAGAACAAAGGGTTTTCCGGTTCTGAGCCGTTTCGGAGTGAGGCCATTTTCGGCTCCTTTTCGCAACATGTAAGCGCTCTAGCAGAGAGCGTTCGTGAACTTTGGCGCTAAACCGAGTAAGATCCCTGCCCGGAGCCCAACTGGGAACGCAGAGGTCCGCGATGGCCAAGCCCCTGACCGTGGTCCCGTCCCCTTCGCCGTGGCAGACGTGGGTGGGTGAGTACCTCGACGAGAAGCGCGCCGGCGGGGTCAGCCGCCACACCATCGGCATCTACGGCTACGCCCTCCAGGACGTCCTCCTCCCCTACTGCGCTGCCCACAACGTGTCCGCGCCCACCGAGCTCAATCCGGCGCATCTCAACGCCCTGGTCAGCGGGCTCCTGGACGGGACGGGGTCGCGCTCAGGCCGGCCACTCGCCAAGCAGAGCGTCGACACGTACGCCCGGACCATCAACGGCTTCCTGGGCTGGCTGGGCAAGCGGGGCGAGGCGTCCAGCGCCCGGGCCCAGCGCCCGCGCTTGCCGCACCGCGTCCTCGAGGTGCTGTCCCGGGACGAGGTCACCCGGCTGGAGGACGCAGCGCAGAACGAGCGGGACAAACTGATCATCCGGGTGCTCGCCGACACCGGACTGCGCCTCAGCGAGCTCCTCGGGCTGGCGCCCGACGACATCCGCCAGGAGCCCGGCCGGCGCTGGTACCTCAAGGTCAAAGGCAAGGGCGAGAAAGAGCGGCTGGTGCCAATCGCCCCCGGCCTGGCCGGCCGCCTGGATCGCTATGTCAAGCGGACCCGCCGGCAGAGTGTCTACCCCAACCTCTTCCTGGGTGCCCGCCGGGGGCGGGGCACCATGGAGTACGAGCCGCTCACCAAGAGCGGCGCCGAGCAGCTGATCCGGGACCTGGGCATGGACGTGCTCAACCGGCGGGTCTACCCGCACCTCTTCCGGCACTCATTCATCACCTGGTGCGCCCAGCGGGGGATGCGGGAGACCGACGTCGCCAAGATCGTCGGACACAGCGGCCTGCGGATGATCCACGAGGTCTACGAGCACCTGACCGGGTCCGATACCCACGATGCCCTGATGCGGGCGTTCATTGCGGAGGGTCGACGGTAGATGCTCCATCCCGGTAGCCATGACTGAACCCATCCGCGAGTTCCCCACTCTGGTCACACGCATCCTGGGATCGACACTTTCTAGCTGCAACCTCCGACAGATCGCCTGGGAGCACCGGCCGAACCTCTTCGACACTGTCACGTGGGAGAGCCAGGTGGTGCGAGTTCAGATTGAGCTGGACCTGCACGATGCGGCACTCAGCGTGACCATCGCGGCGCTTGATGCGCCCAGCGAGGAGTTCCCTCTCTGGCTGGTGTTGTGGGCGACTGGCGGCTCGGAGGCTGAGGCACGCAGGCTCGACGAGCTGACACATGGCGAGGGGCAGACGGACTGGGACTGCGCTGAGGCTGCGCTCATTCGAGCCGCACCCGTCCTTGCCGGCGCGGCGTCCCCACTCCTGTCGGGAGACTTCTCGCTGGTTCCCTCGCTGCGGCGCGCAAACCAACTACGCATTGAGGCTAATGTTCGCCACGAGCCTTGGCCAAACCTCAAGACCATGTGACACCCTAGCCTTCACGCAGAGCGCCGGGTGCGATCCGTAGGGCCGGTCCAGGGCGCTGATGGCAGGCGCGGAGCCGGAGGTGACCAGCCCCCCCGCGAGCTTCCGAGGTCAGCTATGCTCAAGCGGATGGCGAAGCCCGGTCGAATTGCGGCGTCACTTACCGTGATCGGAGAGCGCGTCGACCCCGACGAAGTCAGCCTACTCCTCGGTTCCAAGCCTGATGAAGCTCACAGACCTGGAGACCTTGTGTCCAACCGGGGGGACACCCGGCGACGCACTGGCGTCTGGATCATCACGACCAAAGACAGGGTCCCAGACACAGTTCCGCTCGCAACGCACGTCTCCAGCCTGCTTGAACGGGTTACCAGCGACCCAACTGTGTGGAGCGCCCTGGCCGACCGCCACCACATCCGCCTGTTCGTAGGATGGTTCATGGCCCGGGAGAATGAAGGGACAACCCTTGATCCCGCCCTGCTCGAAGCACTGGGCCGACGCTCGCTCAGCCTTGACTTCGATGTTTATGCCACCGAGGTGGCGGGGGTGACCGAAGAGACGCCGTAGCACGGTGAAGCCGACAAGCCGCTCGGGAAAGACTGATGAGATTGACGCGTCCCGTATCCCCTCAGGTATTTTGAGGGGGCGCTGTTACAAGGCCCGCCCCCTCACCTTGGACGGCTCCTCCGTCCAGCTGTCGGCGGCCACCCAGCGCTGGCCGGCTGCGCCACCGGGGGCGGGCAACCACCCCGCCGCCCCCGCGGCCTTTGAGGCCCGCGGGGACGGCGGACGGCGTCCGCTCCGAGCCGCGCCAGCTCCCCCGGCAGCCGCTCAGGCGGCGACGGTGACCCTCAGGAGCTGCGGTACACCCACCTCGTCGGGGATGGGCTCTCCGTCCGCCTCGAGTCCGGCGATGTGCACGGCGATCGCCTCAGCGGCGCGCTCCCGGCACTCCTCGAGGGAGGCGCCCTGGGTGAAGCAGCCGGGGAGGGCGGGCACGGAGACCATGAAACCGCCGGTCTCCTCCGGCTCGACCACGATGGTGTAGGTGCGCATCGGTCTCATCGTCTCACAGGACCTCGCGGAGCTCATCGGCGGTCAGGCCGGCCTGGGCCAGGATCGAGGCGACCAGCCGGGGACCGAGGGTCTCGCCGGCGTGGAGGGGCACGGTGACGCGGCCGCCCCGGGTCGGGTGGCGGAGCTGGGCATGCGACCCGCGCTGGGCCACGACCACCCAGCCCAGCCGGCCGAGGGCCCGGACGACATCGCGGCCGGTGACGCGGGGGAGGGCTGGCATGGCCGGAGACGGTAGCGGGTCGATGGCGCGGCTGGCCACACCGGCACCTTCGGAACCAATTCGCCAGGCGGAAATCAGATGGAGGGCTGGCTTCCAATTTGGAAGCAAGCGCTGTTTTTGAATTCAGATTGCCCTATGCCATCGACGAATAACCAGGGGACATAGATGGCATGCAAGAGGTCGGGAGTTCGATCCTCCCCGTCTCCACCAGGGGGATGAACTCGAGCCCGGCCGAGCCTCGCGGATATCGGCCCCCACCGGCGAGTTCGATGCGGCGGTTCGTCGGCGCCCCTGGGTCCCGCCTACGTTCGGGATGAGGCACCGGCGTCAGGACGCTGTGGGATCGACCACCTGAGCGGTGAAGACGATGGCGCCGGTGACGGTGTCGCGGATGACGAAGAGGAAGGGGTGGTTGATGGTCACATAGGTGATCGGGGGCAGCGGTCCGCCGCCGCCCATTCCACCGACGATGGTCGCAGCCGCAGCGGTGGTGCCGACCTCGTCCACGTTCATGATCGCCTTCTGCTCCAGAAGGCCGACCTGGATGTCCCGACTGCCATCGATGCCGCTGAAGTCCGCCGCGCCATCGAAGGCATCCTGCATGCCCAGGGCCTGGAGCATGGGTATCAGGGACTCCTGCGATGAGATGTCGAACTTCGGCAGGGTGAGATCCACGTACTCGGTTGAGGTGAGGTCCTGCTCGATGCCGGTGAGCGTCGCGGGGGTCAGGCTGGCGACGAAGTCAGCGAGCGGTTCGGAGGTCGGCATGATCACGTCGGCGGCGAAGTGGCCTCCGACGTAGGGCATCTCGACCGCGGTGACCCCGTCGCCGATGTAGCTGGGCAGAGTCAACAGCTCGCCGTACATCATCTGGGCCGAGACCTGGCTGCCGTCGGGCAGGAAGAAGGGACCGGGGGCCGTCGAGTCGGGATCGAATTGGTATTCCCAATGCGCATCGAAGTAGATGGCGTCGGCCAGCACCAGCTTCAGGGACTGGACGTCCTGAGGGGAGACGACGGAGGGGATCATCCCGTCCGTTGCGCTGCTGACCCATTGGTTGATGAGGTTCGCGGCGCCCTGGGGGTCGCCCTGGAAGTCGACCTGACTCGAGGGTGCCGAGAAGTTCCGGACCAGCGTGTTCAGGAAGGTCGCATCAAAGGGCAAACCCTGCTGCAGCCAGATGGCGTTGGCGACATCGAGAGAGATGCCGTCGGTCTGAGCGGTGGCGAGCAATGAGGCGTCCAGCTGCTTCCAGGCGGCCGCCTGCAGCTCCGAGCTGACCCCGGCGCTGTGGAGCACCGTCGCGATCTGGGTCTGGGTATCGCCTTCGGCGCCGAGCTCCAGCATGGCCAGGGCGGTCGCCAGGCTGTAGGCGGAATCGACGAAGTTGCTGTCGGGCTGGCTGGCTGCGAGCTGCTGCAGCAGATCCAGGGTGAGCGCGTTGCCGGCGGCGGCCGAGGCCTGGACGTCGGCCGCGCTGGCGGTGATGCCCGCCAGCAGATCGGCGGGCGGCGGGGTAGGCGAGGCGGCCGGCAGTGTCGGGGAGGCACTCGGGTGAGCCGTCGCGCTCGGTGAGACGGCCGGACGGGTGGCGGACGCGCCGCATCCGGTGACCAGCAACGCGACCACCACGCCAACCATGGCCAGGCGCCGGGCGCGTTGGCGGCCCGGCCGGCGGATCCGGCTGACGGGAGAGCTGATCAACGTGATTCCCCCCGGTGGGTGCCGCTCCATCGCCTGGTCAACGTGCCCGGGTGGCCGCGGGTTACTGGACGTCACCAGGGCCTGAGGGACCGGGACGCTCGCTGATCAGGCCGCCGTCTGGCTGAAGAGCAGGCCGAAGGTGCAGGTAAGGCCCGCGTCGGCGGAGTCGTTGGCGAAGCCCGCGCCCGGCGCCACCGCCACCGTGAAGGTGTTGGCGGTCGCCCCGGTGCCCCCGCCGGCGGCGCCGCCACCGGTCCACGAGAGGATCGGGGCCGCCGCGTTGCTGTAGAGGCCGACGCTGGTGAAGGTGCCGTTGAGGGCGGTGGTGTTCCAGACCGTGCCGGTGTCCGGGGCGATGGTGTTGAGATCGGTCACCTTGAGGGTCAGGTCGGGGCAGAGGCCGCCGGTGGGGGCCTGGCCTCCGGTCCCCATGCTGAGGGTGAAGGTGCTCTTGAGCGAACCGGTGTTGGAGATCTTGACGGTCCCCGAGGTGCCGGTCCAGTTGGCCGGGTCGACTGCGGAGATGGTCACCGCTGCCGCGCACCAGCCGGTGCCGGTCGTGGTCGGGATCGTCCCCAGGAGGGAGACGCAGCTCGCGCCGTTGCTGTGGTTGAGGGTGCCCGCGGCGACGCTGTTCCCGGCGTTCTCGGTGTAGGCGCTCCAGGCCGCCAACCCCCCCCAGCCCACCACGGCGGTGCTGGCCACGACGGCAGCGAGCACCGCTGCCACCCGCAGCGAGCGCCCGGCCTTCCGGCTCCTGTCCATGATCCTGAGGTTCCTCCGCCGCTCGGCCTGCGTTCACCAGGTAGTTCAAATGCACTAGCGGCATCTGGTACGTTCGGGGCTCGATGCCACGCCCCGACGGTGAATCCCGCCACAGGCTCGTAACGAGGCTCGTGTGAGACTGTGAACGCGAACGGCTCATCTGATCTGTTAGCCCGTTTCTGCCGCCGCGTCACGCCCTCGTGAGCCACCCCGGCACGCCACCCCACGACCATCGGGTAACGTCCGCTGGATGCGGCAGCTCTGGGCGCCCTGGCGCATGGCGTACGTGACGGGCGTCTCCGGGGTGCCGGAGGGGTGCTTCCTCTGCGCCGCGACCACCCCGGGCCCCGCGGACGGCCTGGTGGTCGAACGGGCGGAGTTGACGGTCACCCTCCTGAACCGCTTCCCCTACAGCAGCGGGCACCTGCTGGTGGCTCCCCGGCGCCACGCCGACGATCTCCGCGAGCTCTCCCCCGAGGAGGGCCTGGCGTTGCTGGCGGCCACCCGGAGGGCCCTCGACGCGATCACCCGCGAGATGGCGCCCGGGGGATTCAATGTCGGATTCAACCTCGGCAGGTCGGCCGGCTCCAGCGTGGACCACCTCCACCTCCACCTGGTGCCCCGCTGGGATGGAGACACCAACTTCATGCCGGTGCTGGCCGACGTCAAGGTTCTGCCCGAGCACCTGGAGGTGACCGCCGCGCGGCTTCGCGAGGCGCTCGCCACCGCGGGAGGCGGCCCGTGGGAGGGGGGCGGCGGCGGGGGCCGAGGAGCGGCCGATCCCGCAGAGCGCGTATAGTCGGCCCCCGCGACATAGGATCAAATAACTGGCCGGAGGCGGCGCGGTCCGCCCCTGTCACGGAGAGGCTCGCGTGGGCTCGGTCATCAAGAAGCGGCGCAAGAAGATGCGCAAGCACAAGCATAAGAAGATGCTCAAGAAGACCCGCTGGCAGCGGCGGGCCACCTAGGCGCGGTCAGCGCGCCGCCCGGAGAAGGGCGCCCCTCGGGGCGCCCTTCCTGGTTCCGGGCCACCGGGACTGCGACCTCCGCCGCCGTTTCCCGCCGGCGGAGCCGGTACGATGGGATGAGAAAGCGGCGCTGGGGGGCGTGCGGTGGCGGAGAGCGCGGGGACGGGTGGGGGCGACGGCTTCCTGAGCGGTGAGGTGTTCCTCCCCGACAGCCTGCGGCCCCGGGACGGGATCGACCGGCTGGCAGGCCATCTCGAGGCTCGCTACGGGATCTCGGTCAGCGGGGTCGCCGAGCTCGACCTCGGGGTGATGAGGGTCGATCGGCACGACGGCCCGAGCTGGGTGGCTCGCGTCTTCCCCCGGACCCGGCCGGTCGAGGCCGCCGAGGGCGACGCCCGCATCCTCCAGGCGCTGGAGCGCCGGGATTTCCCCGCCGAGCGATGCGCCGTTCCAGAACCTGTGTCAGTCCACGAGGGCCAGCCGGTGCTGGTGACCGTGCTGGTCGACGGGGAGCGGGCCACCGGGCGGGGACGGACCTTCGCGGTGCTGGGCGCCCTCCTGGGAGCGCTGCACGCCGCTACCGTGGAGGCCAGGACTTCGATACGACCCGGCGGCGCCTGGCACCACATCGCGCCCGAGGGAGGACCGCGCCAGGAGATCGGGGCCGCGGTGGCGCTGCTCGATGCCCTGAGCGAGCGCGTGACCGCGAGGGAGGTCGCTCCGCTCGCCGCGATGCGGGAGGCCGTGCAGGCGGTCGACGACTGCGCGGACCTCCCGGCCGCGCTCCTCCACCCCGACTTCGTCCCCGCCAACGCCATCTCCACCCCGGAGGGCGGCCTGGTGATGGTCGACTGGACCGGAGCCGGCCGGGGGCCGCGGCTATGGGCCCTCGGCTTCCTGCTCTGGGCCGCCGGAGCCCGCGACCTGCGGCTGGTCGACTCGGTCGTGACCCATTACCGGCGCCGGCTGCGGCCCGAGCCGGCGGAGCTCGCCCGTCTGGACGCGGCGATCGGGGCTCGCCCCCTAGTCTTCGCCTGCTGGAACGCGGCCGCCGGCCACCGCAGCCCCGCCGAGCTGGCGGAGGAGATCGGGCCCACCGCGCGCCTGGCCGCCGCCATCGGAGCCCGAGCGCGCGCCGGTTTCGAGGAGCCGGCCGGCGCAAACGATGACGGCGAGCGGTCGGCCGAGGACGGCGCACCCGGCCGGGCCGCCCCGCCGAGGTGAGGGCCGCTGCCTGCCGGCGGCCGCGGTCGAGGCCGGCCGGAGCCGGCCGCGGCTCCGGGTGCTGAGCGGCCGCGGTACGTCGTGCGCGTCAGGCCCAGCCGACCCGCTCCACCTCCGCCTTGCAATGCGGGGAGGAGGTGCCGATCGGCCGACTCTCAACCCATCGCTGATTCACCCGGCGTCCACGGATGCGCTGGGTGGGCCGGCAACGGTTGCCGGCGTCTATTGGGTTGCCCGGCGGCGCACGAGCCAAACGGTCGCGGCGATGAGGAGCAGGGAGAGCGCGAGAAGCCAGCCGCCCTCGATCCACTGGAACGGCCAGAATCGGCTGGCCGGCTGGTAGATCGTCAACTGTGTGTAGCCGTGCTGGATCAGGTACCGCACCGGGTCGCCGAAGTTAGCCGGGGTCGCTGGCCCGGGTTGGAACAGGTCGGGCGTCACCGCCTGGACGTCGACCGGGCGGAGCGTGTGGTCGATCATCTCCAGGCTCGCCGCATTGCCACCCCGGAACCAGCCCTGGCTGATCACCCACGCGGAGGCGGGAATGTTGGGGCTGCTGGTCACCAGCGGTGCCTCGTAGTGCTGGCGCAGGAAGATGCCAGTCACGAAAGCGAGCCCGGCCCACGCCGCGAGAGTGGCGAACATCGCGGGGATGACCCTGCGGACCAGGACGCCGGCCAGGACGCCAATGGCGAAGGCGGCCAGGATCCAGGCGGCGAGTGCAACCCCGAGGAAGTCGAAGCGGGTGGGATAGAGCGGACCGTCGTCGTCTCCGGCGCCGAATACCGGCTGCAGATACCAGGAGACGAGCAGCGTGAACGCTCCGCCCGCAACGGCAACCGCGACGGCGAGTGGCGCCAGCTTGGCGACAGCCCATCGCACCCGTCCGAAGCCCTGGGTCCAGGTGAAGCGGAAGGTTCCCGTCTCGAACTCCCTGGCCAGCAGCGGCGCGCCCACAAACGCTCCTATCAGGGCGGGGATCACCTGCAACACGCCGAGGGTGACCCCAACGCCGGGCGCGTAGGTGCCCAGGAAGTTGCTGGCTGCCTGCTGGCAGATGCCTGAGCCGGCGGGGCGACATGCGCTCACCGCGCCGTAGGCCTGATGCATCTGCAGGCCCGTGATCAGCAGGTACGCGGCCGCCACGCTGAGCAGCGCGATGACACCGGCCAGGGCGAGCCGGTGCTGCCGCCAGGTGACCCAGGTCATCCTCCGCCAGGGCAGCGGCCGCAGACCGGCATCCTGTCCTGGCCTCGCCGTGGTCAGCGCTGCCAATTCGTGACCTCCGCCGGTTCGACGGCCCTGGCGCGCGACGGGCCGGGGAGCGCCGCGGCGCCAGGTTCCCGCAGGTAGGCCAGAGCCAGCTCCTCCAGGCTCACCGGATGCTCCTCCCAGCCGGGTGGCGCCGAGCCGGACCTCCCGTTGGTCCTGACGAGCAGGTGGACCTGTGCCCCGCCGCGCCGCGCGTTCACCACATCCAGCCGCTGCGCGTAGCTGCCGGCTTCGGCGGCCGGGCCGGTCAGCACGCGGTGGCAGGCGAGCAGGTCGTCGACCTCACCGGCCACCTGGACGCTCCCGCTCGTTATGAGGACGAGGTAGTCGGCCACCCGTTCCAGCTCGGCCAGCACGTGCGATGAGAGCACCACCGAGACGCCACCATCGGCCACCGCGGCCATCACCGCGGCCATGAAGTCGTGCCGGGCCAGCGGGTCGAGCATCGCCATCGGCTCATCCAGCACGAGCAGGCGTGGCCGCCGGGCCAGTGCAAGGGTCAGCGCGAGTTGCGCCTGCTGGCCACCGGAGAGGTTGCCGGCCCTGCGTCCCATCGGGATGCCGAGCTGTCCGAGGCGCGCCTCAGCGTAGCCCTGGTCGAAGCGGCGGTTCAGGTTCCGGGTCAGGTGCAGCATGTCGGCCACGGAGAGGTTCCTGTAGAGGGGCGCGTCCTGGGCCACGAAAGCGATCCCGTCCAGCGCGGCAGGGGACCCGGCCGGCCAGCCGTCGAACACAGTGACCATGCCTTCGGTTGGAGCCGTCAGGCCAACTGCGAGGTTCAGCAGGGTGGTCTTGCCGGCGCCGTTCGGGCCGACCAGGGCGGCGACGTGCCCGGCAGGAATCGCCAGTGCGCACCCACGCAACGCCCAGGTGCTGCCATAGCGCTTGCCCAGACCGATAGCTTCGATGACGTTCATGCGACGCTCTCGCTGTCACCGCTCGCCGCGCCGCGGCGTTCGCGAAAACCCCGAAGCGCGCTGGTGAACAGGGCAACCATCCCGTCCTCGTCCAGCCCGGTCGCGTCGGCGGTAGCCAGCCAGCCGAGCAGGGAGCGGCGAAGCTCGGTCAGCTCGGGTAGGGCAACATGGTTGAGAGTGGCCTGGATGAAAGTCCCCTGGCCGGGCCGTCCGGCCGCCAGACCCTTGGTCTCCAGCTCGCGGTAGGCCTTGAGGACCGTGTTGGGGTTGATGGCCAGCGAGGCGACCACATCCCTCACCTTGGGCAGCTGGTCGCCGGGTTTGAGGTAGCCGAGCCGCAGCGCGTGCTCCACCTGCTGGACGAGCTGCAGGTAAGTCGGCACGCCCGAGCCCGAGTCGAGTCGGAATTCGATGGGCGACGCCGGACCCGGCACAGCCGACGCCGGACCGTCGGCGTCGGCCGCGTCGGACGGGGCGACGCCAACCCTGCTGTCCGCCGGGCTGATCTCTTTATCTATTGTCATAAGACAATAATACAGATCACGAATCGCAGTGTCAACTTGGCGGCCGGCAGGCTGTCTCCGCCAGCTCCCGCTCCCAGGGACATTCCCCAGAAGTCGGCCGGCGAAGAGTGCGGCAGCCGACGCCGGCTTGGCCGGGCCGGCGAGAGGCGGCGAGCCCCCGTGAGAGTGACCGGCCCCCCCGCGCAGCCTGCTGCGCGAGGGACGTGGACCGGCGGGGATTCGAACCCCGGACCTCTGCCGTGCGAGGGCAGCGGTGAGATCTTGAACTCGCGGGGCCGTCAGAGAGCCGAACGACCCGTTTCCTGTGCGGAGCGAACCCCGGGCGAGACTGCGACGGAGTAAACAGCATTGGAACTTCATCAAGCCTCGGCTCACTCGTACGGGCGGTCGGCCAGACCCGCCCGCGCGTCATGGCCAACGCTCGGCCGCCGCTGCCGCCAGATCGCCGAGGTGCTGGAAATGCACCGGGCCTTCTACTCGCTGCCTCGACCGGGGCGCCCAGGCGGCTCCTCCGACAAGGGCGCCACTAGGTCGTGGTCAAACGCGAAGACGACGGCGGCGGCGCGGTCGCGTAGCTGGAGCTTGGAGAAGAGGTGGTTGACGTGGGTCTTCACGGTGCCCTCGCCGATCCCAAGCCGATCGGCGATCTCACCGTTGGTGTGCCCGCGGCCGATGAGTGCGAGCACTTCCCGTTCTCGACCGGTCAGCTCCTCGAGGCCTGCATCTCGGCCAACCACCACTGAAGCAGACGAGCGATAGATGGCCAGCACACGGCCGGTCACCGCCGGGTCGAGCCAGGCGCCGCCATCGGCCACGACGCGCACCGCTCGCTGCAAATCCTCGGCGGGCACGCCCTTGAGGACGAAACCGGCGGCCCCCGCACGCAGGATCGCCGCCAGCACCTCGTCGTCGTCGAAGGTGGTGAGCGCGAGTATGGGCGGTGCGCCCTCCTCCCGGCGGAGTCGGCGGGTTGCTTCGACGCCGTCGACGACGGGCATCCGCACGTCCATCAGCACGATGTCAGGCTGCAGCGACTTGACGGCTGAGACGACGGAGCTGCCCTCGGCACATTCCCCGATCACCTCGAAGCCGAAGCGGCGACGCAGGATGCCGCGCAGCCCCGCACGCACCAGCTCCTGATCGTCGACGAGCAGGACCCGGATCATGACCCAGGGGCCCCTTGCCCCGTCGACGTGAGCGGGAGCCGAGCGCGCACCAGCCAGCCGTGCCCGCCGGGGCCGGCCTCGCAGCTGCCACCCAGCGCCTCGGCTCGTTCGCGCATGCCGATGAGGCCCAGGCCCGAGCCCGCATGCGGATCCCCGGCACTGTCCACCGCGAGCACCACCTCCCTCGCCTGGATGCTCACGCTGACTGTGATCGGCGCACCGGCCGCGTGCTTCATGGCGTTGGTTAGAGACTCCTGCACGATGCGGTACACGCCGAGGCCGGTTGTCGCGGGCAAGCGACCCGTATCGCCGTCGGTGGCCAGCTTGACATCGGTACCCGCGAGACGGACTCGACTGACCAGCTCGGGCAGCGCGTCCACGCCGGGCAAGGGGGTGGCCATGTCTTCGCGGTTGCGGGCGTCCTCCCGCAGCAGGCCGACGACGGCACGGACCTCAGTCAGGCTCTCCCTGCCCAGCCGCTCAGCCTCGGCTAGCGCGCGAGCTGCATCATCCGGCTCGTACTCGACAGCCAGCCGAGCGCTCGTGATGTGGAGCAGCGAGACGGTCAGGGTGTGGGCGATGACATCGTGCAGTTCGCGGGCGATGCGATTGCGCTCCTCGAAGCGCACACGTTCTGCAAGCCCCGCCTGAGCGACCCGCAGTTGAGCCACCAGATCCAGCTCATGGCGGACTAGCAGGAAGCCGAAGGCGGTGAACGTGGTTCCTGCGCTCCAGGCCCCCCAGCCGGGATCGTGGACGGCCCACAGCCACTCCCCACCGAACAGACCTAGCGTACCCACCCAGTAGACGAGCCCGACCCGCCCGCCGCCGGCGAGCGCGCAGCATCCGCAGATCACGCAGATCGAGAACCATCCCACATTGCTCGAGACCCCGTCGCCGACGATGGCCACGGCGGCGCTGGCCACCACCGCCCAGGGCAGGACAGCGCCCGGGCGCGAGCGCAGAAGCAGCACTCCGGCTCCGACCGCCGCGGCCGCTGCAGCAAAGGCGAGCGGGCTCTCGTGGCCCAACCGGACCACCACCCCGATGGCGACGAACACAGTCAGCGCGCCGAGAGCACCCCATCGTGCTCCCCTAGGCAGGTTCTGGGGTGAGTTGAGAACGCCGGACGGGCGGGGCACGGAAGGGATCGTACGACCGAGGCGATCAGCCCGGATCCTCACCCAGACGTCTCCGTCAGCCCGCCGATGGTTCCCACCGGAAGAAACGGACCGCGAAGAGGAGCCCGCCGACGCCCCAGGCCGCAACCACCGCGACGTCCACCCAGCTGAAGGCACCGCCGAGGAAGCCGGCCTGCATGCCGGCGAGGAAGTGCTGGATCGGAAAGATGCGTCCGACCCAGAGCATCCAGAAGGGAGGGTTGTTCCCCAGCGGAATGAAGACTCCCGACACGAAGAGGAGCGGCAGGATGACAACATTGACGATCGGCAGCGAGGCGTCGGCATTGGGGACGACCGACGCGATCGCGAACCCGAGTGCGCAGAACGAGGCGGCTCCGACCGCAAGCATGGCCAGCGCGTCCAGCAAGGCAACCCCGGTCGGGATGTCGGCGTTGTAGAAGGCCCGCCCAAACGTGGCCGTGATGATCACGAGCAACCCAGACACCAGCACCGCGTGCAAGATCCGGGCGCCGAAGAAGGACCCCCTGGGCAGGGGAGTGCCGTCAATGCGCTTGAGTACACCGGAATCCCGCTGGATGGAGATTGCGACGGCGACATTGTTGAAGCAGACGGTGATCACGGCGAGCACCATCATCCCAGGAAGGTAGTAGGTCGCCTCGTTGACTCTGACGGCGCCGTACGGAACATTGGAGCTGCGGAAGATCGAGGTGAAGATCACCAGGAACATGAGCGGGTACACGAAGGCGAAGAACGCGAGTGCAGGATTGCGCCAGTAAGCCTTGTTCGCATATCGCGTCTGCGAGAGGGTGAGCGCCGCGGCGTTCATGCCGTACCTCCTGCCTGCTTCCCGGATCGGACAGACGGGCTGCCACTCCCGGCGGGCGGGCTGGTGAGCGAGAGATAGGTGTCCTCCAGGGACGGCCTCGTCACCTGGAGCTCGTCGAGGGGGAACCCATGATCGATCGCCCATCCGGTGAGCAGGTGCAGTGCCTGGACGACGTCGTCGGGGATGATCTCGATGTAGCCGTCCGGTCCCGGTGGAGCGGACAGGCTTTCGGGAACGGTCGCGCCAGCCGCAGGGCGGTACCGGATTCGCGCGCTGGCCAGATGACGGTCACCGAGCGTTGAGGGCGTCCCCTCGGCCACGATCCGGCCGGCGGCGATCACCGCTACCCGGTCGGCGAGGAACTGTGCCTCATCCATGTAATGCGTGGTGAGCACAACCGTCATGCCGAGAGTCGCCAGGTTCTTGATGACTTCCCAGGCCTCGCGCCGGGCAGAGGGGTCGAAGCCGGTGGTCGGCTCATCCAGGAACAGCAACTCCGGGTTGCCGACCAGGCCGATCGCGACGTCCATCCGCCGTTGCTGGCCTCCGGAGAGCTTGAGGACACGGACGTTGCGCTTCTCCTCCAGACCGACCATCTCGATCACCTCGTCCGCCGACCGCGGGCGAGGATAGAACCCGGCGTACATCGCGATCGTCTCGCGCACCGTGAGGTACCGATCGATCCCCGTTGACTGCGGCACGATTCCAATCCGGCTCTTCAGCCTGGCGCGGGACCGGCCGGGATCCACGCCGAGAACGCTGACCTCGCCGTGATCACGGCGGCGGTATCCCTCGAGGATCTCGATCGTAGTGGTCTTGCCCGCTCCGTTCGGACCGAGCAGGGCGAAGACCTCGCCCGGGCGGATCGCCAGGTCGATGCCCCTGACAGCCTGCATTCCTGAGTAGGACTTCTCCAGACCGTGAACCTCGACCGCGAGGTTGCCCGCATGGCCGACCTCAACCGGAGCAGGGTCATGGCCCCTCACAGCAACATCCTTGTCGTTCATGGAGCCGAGCATACGTACGCACTTCGGCTGGGGCTTCAAGCCTCGGGTGGACCTTTGGCTATACCCCAGGTTGGAAGGGCCAGGACTGCGCGTGCCGCACCGGGCCGAGGGGCCCAAACTCCCCACATAGCCGGGTCCCCCTTCCCCTAGCCCGGGTTTGTGGACCGGTGTCGACCCTCCGTCCGCCACCGGGACTCAGCGGGAATTCCCAGTGACCCGCCCGCAAGGCGGGGTGAGCCGAGCGCGGCTCCGCCGGGCCGGCGAGGGGCGGCGAGCCCCTGCGAGATGAGGAGGGGCCCCCATCAGGCCTGCCTGACGGGGAACAACTGGACCGGCGGGGATTCGAACCCCGGACCTCTGCCGTGCGAGGGCAGGGGTGCCAATTTGAACTCGGGCGAGCCGACAAGGGGCCGATCCACCTGTTTCCTATGCGAAGTGCACCCAGAGTGG
>Ga0181535_10001745_pt1 | contig 27781 bp, 26 predicted proteins | sample PEATcosm2014_Bin_44_FD_119774 | JGI IMG/M metagenome (GOLD analysis project Ga0181535, IMG submission 119774) | Peatland microbial communities from MTU Mesocosm Facility, Houghton, MI, USA - PEATcosm2014_Bin17_30_metaG | ecosystem: Environmental > Terrestrial > Soil > Wetlands > Peat | place...
AAGAGGCCGGCGACTTCTACGACCGCGCCGTCAACATCGTGCTGCGCGACCGCAAGTGCTCGACCAGCTACATCCAGCGGCGCCTGTCGATCGGCTACAACAAGGCCGCCTCGATCGTCGAACGCATGGAGCAGGAAGGCGTCGTCAGCCCGGCCAATCACTCGGGCAAACGCGAGATCCTGGTCGGCAACGGCGTCGACCGCGCGCCGTTCGAAGAGGACGAGTAAGGGGCGACAAGTCGGTTGCGCGGGCGGGCGATTTCAGGGGGTTGGGCGCCATTTGGCGCGCGGGCGGAGCGACGGGCGGGCTCGGACGCCCGCCCGCCTCTCTCGAAGCCGTCGCCCGGATCGCCGGCCCGCTCGCCCGACAATTGTGCGATCGATGTGTCGTCCCGGGGATGCGCAATGCGCCCTCCGGCTGCGGACAGCGATGACAGACTCACTCGAAATGTCTATTACGAGCGCGGTCCTTACCGCGTGAACCGGAACGGCGCATGACCCGAATCCCTGGAGGCACGTCAAACAATGGCTGGGCAAATTGAGGTGCTGAGAACCGGACTGAAATTGCTGCCCCAAGTGGCCGCACATAATGCCGCAAATACACCCGACCTTCGCTCAATCTTCACCCCCCGCAGTCACGAGGGAGCTCTTGACCCGACTAGAGAAATAGTTGTCGGAGATCGAGGTGTTGGCAAGAGTTTTTGGTCAAGCGTGCTGAAGGATGACGCCGCCAGAACGGCGATAGCACCTATATATCCGCGGTTGGACTTAATGAACGTGACAGTCTCGCTTGGATTTGCTGAGGTTATCGGTCGATCAGAGTATCCATCACAACGCACGATTACGTCTCTCCTTCAGTCGTCGATTCCTCCAGACGTAATTTGGAGAGCGGTGATCCTCAACAACGTCAACCCAATACTTCTACCAGACAATTGGGGCACGGAGGAATGGCTGCCACGTTGTAAATGGGTCCAGGCGAATCCACAGAGAGAAGAGACGATTCTCACGCATTTTAATAGCCAGCTCAAACAGGCGGGCCGTCAACATATATTTATATTCGATGCCCTCGATCGACTCGGCAATGACTGGAGAACTATTAGATTGCTAACCAGAGCATTGTTAACAATTACACTTGATTTGCGATCGTTTTCAAATCTACGTGCAAAGTTGTTTATTAGACCTGATATGGAAAGTGATCGCGAGATCTGGTCGATCCGGGACGGCTCAAAACTACGACAGAACATAGTCACTCTGAACTGGGCGACGCGCGACCTCTACGGATTTATCTGGCATTGGTTTATCCTCGACAGCGAGACAAGACCCGAATTCTCGTCCTTATGCCGAGCGACAGTGCGGACGGAGATACAAATCTCCCCCGGTGAACATGTTATCAAAGTTCCAAGTTCTTTGCTTGATAACGACAGTAAACAAAAGGCTGTCTTTGAGAAATTGGCTGGCACGATGATGGGTGCCGGATCAAGGAAGGGGCACCCCTATACATGGATTCCAAAGCACCTCGCGGACGCTAGAGGGCGAGTTAGCTTGCGAAGCTTTATCATTGCACTACGAGACGCTGCGACTGGGACTGGATCAACGTCGCGGACCGCAATGACATACGATCAAATAAAAATCGGAGTTCAGCAGGCGTCGCATAACCGCGTTCAGCAGTTGAAGGAGGATTACGTCTGGATTGAAGATGTCCTCAGGCCACTGAATGGCCTTGAAACCCCAAATGATGACGATGAGTTTGTAGCGAGGTGGCAATCAGATAGGACGTTTGGCAAGATTATTGCGTTGAAAACTAATGACCCAGATTGCCTTATTCCCGTCGAGCTTGAAGGGTTCAACGAGGGAGATCCGACTGTTTATGAGAAACTTATAGAAACGTTGCAGAACATCGGCGTCGCCGAACGGAGGGATGATGGTCGTCTCAACATCCCTGACTTATTCCAAGTAGCTTCGGGGATGGTCAGGAGAGGCGGTGTCCGGCCAATTCGGTAGTCGCCACCACGACGATTGACTGCATCCGCCGCCTTCACTTTGCCCTCGCCGCAACAGCGCGCGCTATCACGTCGACTACGTCGTCGAAGCCGCACATGATCTGGCTGGCCAAAATGCGCATGACGGTAACCGTCACGCCCTGCGCCCTCGACCATGCGTCGCGACGCAGGTTGCGTTGCGGTCCTTCGCCTGTGTCATGGCCGAACCCGTCGACCCGCGCGGCAAGCCACGCCGTGGCGAAATGAAATCGATCACATAGAGTCAGATTGGTTGCGGCCGGCGAAATATCGGCGTGCAGCCAACTGCCAGCGAACTATCTCCTTCCGAAAACCCCTCGGCGTAGCGCCCTCGACGACGTCTTGTGGCGGCCTTCGGTCGACCTTAACCGAGGCGTTACAGACCGCCGACGCCCGCGCGTGTCGCGTCCAAAGGCCACGTCGTTCTATGCCTCGACCGAGGTATTATGGTTATTTTTCAATTACTTCTCCGCTCTCCAGAACATAGGCATTCGGGGATGCGCTCCACTTGAAAATCGTTCAAAACTCCGTCACGCTGTCGTTACGTCACCTTCGCTACCAGCCTCTTGGAGCCGTTCTGCTCAAGCTGGCCTTAGACAGCCCTCTTATCCCGGCGAGAGCGGAAGCATGTCTGGCGCGCATTTATTTAGCGAAGACGACACTGCTTACGAGCAGTTCAAGACCTTGTTTCACTATCTCTGGCGCTTTCTGAGCGACGCCAGTGTCGGTCTGGGTGAAAAAGTATCGACTATAGTTGTGCTCGCCGTAATTGTGTTACTGGCGTTGATCTTATTTCAGGGCGTCATGCCAATAATACGCCGAGTAACCCGATCCGGTGAAGCCGAAAGGAACGCACTCACGGCGCAAGCCCACGCAGGCGACACCAATATACAGCTATTGTTAAACGGACACCAAGATTTGGGATCGTCTAGTTTATACGAGACGGATGGAGAATTACTAATTGGTCGTTGGCAAGGTATTCTTAGCAGTTTGGAATATAGCCATGTACGCCTACATTGTGATATGAACGTCTTACGTTGTGGTGCGGGTGATATTCATGGCGTCTTATTATATACGGTTCAACACGTCATGCAGGGTTCTTCCCAAGAAATTGCCAAAGGCGCAGACACTCAACAACCTGGTTCGCATAGCTTCGAAGTCTCCACGTCGACTTGGAACGCCGTTTTTTCCAGGCATGTGCACGCAAGAATTCAACGAAAAGGGCCGTCAGACGAAATGCGGGAGCATCCGGAATATCTATTGCAGGGGCGCCTCGTACCTGACCGCCCGCCACACATGAGAATTCGGATAACGAGGAAAGACGATCCGCAATTCGGTTTTGGTGGTGAATTGGCAAAGAGGTAGCGATCTACTGTATACTAAAGGAGATAGCAAATATGACGGAAATAGATCAGTTCGACCGGACTCTTGCCAAGTTGGACTTAGGCCCGATACTTTATAACGCGGTGCATAAGGGAAATAAATTCTCAAATGTTGACGATGCGCGACAGGCGTTGGAATGGTACAGACGTTTCCATAAGTTATGTTTTTCTTTTCCTGATGAAGAATTCGTTCCGACCGAAGACATTGACGAGATTTGGCACCATCACATACTTGACACTGAGAAATACTATGACGATTGTTATTCTTTGCACGGGCATCTCATCCAGCATTTTCCATACTTGGGATCACGCGGACTTAAAGATAAAGAACTTCTGATAGCCAAGTTTAGCCATACCTTGAGAAGATTCACAGAACTGTTCGGCGAAAGTCCGTGTTCCGTCGCAAAGGCACCGCTGAACCCGTCTGTTTGCGGCGGAGGGGGTGGTAACTGTTCCAAAATAGCGGGCCAGACTAGGCCAACGCTGGACTAACCGTTTGGTAAGCACGGCAAGCATCAGCATATTACTGGGGGGCGCCGTCGACCGCATGGAAGCGTCTTGTTTCCGCAGCCGACGGGCTGTCGACGGCGCGGTGAGTCGGGCGGCCGGTCATGGCCGTTGCAGGCCTGACCGTCCCACTTCCGTCACGCCCGTCCCGGCCTTGGTCCGGGCGCCCAAGCGGAGACGGTTGAGGTCGAAGTGGCGAGCGCCATCCTGGACGCGCGGCTCGAGGCCGCGCGTGATGGGGAAGTGCGGCGACGCATTGCGGCGCGGAACGGGAACGGCGGCGGGCGACGATCGCATGCCGCGCTCGCACGGACCGCCCCCTCCACCGCGCTTCGCGCGGTTCCCCTCCCCCGCTGCGCGGGTGAGGATTTCGCGCCGCGACGGGCGGCGCGCTATCTCCATCATTCTCCACTTAGCCGTTCACGGCCGCACGGCGGCCTGGGCGGCGACGATGCGGTCGATGAGTTGGTCTTCGGCGCTGGGCGGCGGCGCCGGCGCGTTCAGGCGCGGCTTGGCGTGCATGATCGAGTCGGCGAGGATCTCGTCGATGTCCTGCGACGCATGGAACTCGCCGACGACGCCCTTGACCTTGGAATTGTCGTAGAGGGCGCACCACGTCTTGTCGCCCATCAGCGGGCCTTCCCATTCCGGCTCGTAGGCGACCAGCGCGTCGGTCGGCACATGGGCGTGGATCGCCTCGACGCCAAAGCCGCGGGCGATGGCGTCGTGGATCTGGTTCCAGGTGAAAGCGCGGTCGGTGGTGATGTGGAAGTCGTCGTTGATCGCCTTCGAGGCGCCGAGCAGACGGACAAAGGCGCGCGCGACGTCGACCGATCGCGTCAGCGTCCACAGCGACGAGCCGTCGCCGGCGACGATCACCGGCTTGCCGGCGATCATGCGGCGGATCGCATTGTCGGCGTCGCCCACCTCGATCGGCATGTAGGTGCGCACGGTGTGGGCCGGACGAACGATGGTGTAGGCGAGCTTGTCCTGGTCGCGCAGCAGCCGCTCGCAGGCGATCTTGTCGCGGCTGTACTGCCAGTACTTGTTCTCGAGCTTCGTCCGCTCGGTCATCATGTAGTGCCGGACCGGCTTCTCGTAGGCGGAGGCCGACGAGATGAACACATACTGCCCGGTCTTTCCGGTGAACGTCGCGATGTCGCGCTGCATCTGGTCGGGCGTGTAGAGGCGGAATTGGGCGACGACGTCGAAACGCTTGGCGCCCAATTCGCCGTAGGCGGCGCCGTTCATATCGCCGACCAGCGTCTTGACCCCCTTTGGCAGGACCGCGGCGGTTTTGTTCCGGTTGAGCACCGTCACGTCATGGCCGGCGGCGAGCGAGGCCTCGACGCAGGGCGACGATATCTGCCCGGTGCCGCCAATGTAGAGCACGCTGAGCGTCATGGAGCAAATTCCTCTCTTAGGGTCTCAGCAAAGATGCTATAGAATCTCGCCATAATGATATATAAGGAATCGGGAGACGACAAGGGGTCGCGCACGGGAACCCCGCGCGCTGGCGCTCAGCAGACCGCTTCAGGCGGGCGTGTCGGTCGTCGCCTTCCCCACTCCGCGCGTGGCGGGTTCGGTGAGTCTGGCGTCGCGGACGCCGAGCGTGCGCGCCTGCCGCATCAGTTGGAGCAAGTCTTCCCCTGCCCCTCGGACATGCTCGATCGCGACCCGCACCGCCATTTCGGCGTCCCCCGCCGCGACCGCGTCGACGATTTCGCCATGCTGGGCGATCCGCTGGCGCAAGCGCGACATCGTGACCGGCAGTTTCGCCCGGGTGGCCTTGATGATGCCGGCGTCGCGCTCCATCGCCTCGATCGCCGGCAGGTTGAATTCGCGCTCGACGACGATAGCGTGAAAATCCCGGTTGGCGGCTTCGAGGGCCTCGAAATCGTTCGGCCGCTCGGCGGCCACCTGGGCGAAGGCGGCGGCCGCCGCGCGCAGACGGTCGAGATCGCTGGGCGTCGCCCGCTGGCAGAAGCGGCGCACGAAGATGGGCTCGATCGCCTCGCGAATCTCGAAGACGTTGCGAACGAAATCGTCGTCGACGCTGCGCACGCGCGCGCCCTGGTTGGGATTGGCGACGACGAAGCCCTCGCCCTGCAGGCGCCACAGGGCCTCGCGAACCGGATTGGCGCTCACCCCGTAGCGCGCCGCCAGTTCGTCCGTCTTCAGCCACGCGCCCGGCGCAAGGATCCCAGCGACAATATCCCGGCGAAGGTCGCTGGTGACGCGGTGAGAAAGGCTGAAATTCTTGGCCATCTAAGGAGTCCCGCAGCTCCCCAGAGACGGCGCCCCGAAGATTCTGTCAAGCGCCATGAGAATTCTATAGACCTTTACAAAATGATTATATACTTTTTTCCAACCAGGCGCCCGAGCCCTGGCGGGAGGTCACGCGTGAAGGTCGCCCGCGTTGAAGTGTTCCTGGTCGGCCATGGGTGGAACAATCTCGTTCTCACCCGCGTGCACACCGACACCGGGCTCTCCGGACTCGGCGAGGGCACGATGCAGTGGCAGGCGCGCACCGTCGCCGCAGCCATCGACCATATGGCCGCCCGCTACGTGCTGGGCGCGTCGCCCTTCGACATCGAGCGCCTCGTTCAGGCGATGTATCGCAACGAGTATGCGCGCGGCGGACCGGTCCTCAATAGCGCCATTGCGGCGATCGAGTTCGCCCTGTGGGACATCTGTGGCAAAGCCGTCGGGCAGCCGGTCTTCAACCTGCTCGGCGGACGCGTGCATGCCGAGGTCCCGGCCTACGCCAACGGCTGGCGCGACTCGGCGAGCGGCGCGGCCGACATCGCCGCCGCCGCGCGCGGCGTGGCCGCAGCGGGCTATGGCGGCCTCAAATTCGATCCGTTTTGGGGCATGGGGCGCGATCCCGGTCGCGCCGAACTGCGGCGCGGCATGGACGACGTCGCAGCGGTGCGCGCGGCGGTCGGCCCCGACGTTCAGCTGTTCGTCGACGGCCATGGACGCTTCAGCGTCGGGACGGCGAGCCGGCTGGCCCACCAGCTCGCCGAAGCCGGCGTCGACTGGTTCGAGGAGCCGGTCGAACCGGAAAACTATATCGCGCTCGGCCAAGTCGCCCGTCCGCCGGGACTGCAGATCGCCGTCGGCGAGCGCTGCTACTCGCGCTACCAGGTCCCGCAGCTTCTCGCCGAGGGGCGTCCGCACATCCTCCAGCCCGACCCCATCCAGGTCGGCGGCCTGCTCGAAGCCAAGAAGATCGCGGCGCTCGCCGACTCGGCTTACCTGCCGGTGACGTTCCATTGTCCGTTCGGGCCGGTCGCCACCGCTGCAATCCTTCAGCTCTACGCCGCAACGACCAACGTCGTGCGTCAGGAATCCTTTTCCGAGTTCGACGTCGCCTGGCGGCGCGAGCTCATCGCCAACTGCCCCATGCCGGTCGGCGGCAGCTACGCGGTGAGCGCCCTCCCCGGCCTAGGCGGCATCGAACTCAATGAGACCGTCGTCCGCGACCACCCGTACCAGGATCGGGCGGTGCAATCGATGTGGACGGTCAACGGCTCCATGCGCGCCCGCGAGACGATGTCGTCGTCGGACGACGGCGCAGAAGACAGGTCGGCAATTTCAACCCCAGGGACGGAAAGACCGGAACGAACCGCCCCTTTGGACGTCGATACGAAGACCGTTCCGCCGTTCGTCGCTCTCGGGGCTCGGGGGAACCGACCTGGAAGCGACACTTAGGGAGAAGACGCTATGAATAAACTTGTCGCCGCTTCCGCCGCAGCGCTATTCGCCGCCGCGGTTCAACCTGCGCTGGCCGAGACCACGCTGCATGTGATGAGCTGGCAGACGGCCTACGTCGCCGGCACTCCCTATTGGGACAAAACCGTCGCCGGCTTCGAGGCCGAGAATCCCGGCGTCAAAGTCGAGAGCAATTTCGTCGCATTCAGCCAATACCTTCCGACGCTGACCGCGATGATCGCCGGGGGTTCGCTGCCCGACGTGTTCAACGGCGGCACCAAGACGGGAGAGCTCGGCCGCGCAGGTCTCCTGGTGAACTTCAAGGATGTGTTCGACCAAGCGTTCTTCGACCAATTCTTCGCCGGGCCGCTGCGCCAGTACACTTTCGACGACAAGCCATACGGTCTCGCCGACATGGCCCAGGATTTCGGCGTCTTCACCAACGATCGGATCATGAAAGAGGTCGGCCTCTCCGCACCCGACACATGGGACGAACTGATCGCCGACGCGCCCAAGTTCAAGGCCAAGGGATATATCCCGCTCGCCTGGGGCAACCTGACGCGCAACACCTGCCCGGACTTCTTTCTGCCGCTCATCGCCCAGTACGGCGGCGACGCCTACGCGCTCGACGATCACACCGCGCCCGGCGTCACCTGGGACTCGAAGCCGGTCATCGATGCGCTCGCGCTGCTCGAGCGCCTCGCTAAGTCGGGCGTATTCCCGCCAGGAATCAACGGCATCGACGATCCGCAAAGCTATCAGTTGGCGTATCAGGGGCGCGCCGCGATGTTTTATGGCGGATCGTGGACTCCGGGCATCTTCGCCCACGACGGCAGCAAGGATTGGCTCGACAACTACTCCGTCCACAAAGTGCCGGCGGTGACCGCCGACAGCGTCCATTACACAGGGGACGGCGCCGGCGAGGCCTGGTCGGTCAACGCCAAGAGCCCGAACAAGGACCTCGCGGTGAAGTTCATCGCCTACATCTTCCGCCCCGACGTCTACAACTGGCGCGCCAAGGGCCTGCAGTCGTTCCCGTCGCTCAAGAGCGCCGTCGATCAGATCGACAACCCGAAGGTTCGCACCATGATCCCGTGGATTACGACTGACGCCGCGAATCACATCCTCTTCGGGCCCGGCAGTTGGGATTCTGTCTCCAACGTTTGCCAGGCCGCCCTGGAAGGCACAATCTCTCCGGCCGACGGGGCCAAGAAGATCGAGGCCGACGTGATGGCGGCGCGCGTCAAATAACGGCGCTCGCTGACCTCTCTTTTCCGGCTGCGTCGCCGCCCGAGCGCGGCGGCGCAGCGAATGAAAGCGCCGCAAATGGCCACAACCGCCTGTCCGATGAAACGATCGTTGCGCCTGCGGCGATTGATGGCGCCGACGTTGTTCATCGCGCCGGCCGCCTTGGCGCTGATTTTGACGATGGCGGCGCCGATGGCCGACGCCGTCCTGCTCAGTCTGCAGCACTGGGACGGCATGACGCCGCCCAGTTGGATCGGATTCAGCAACTACATCAACCTGTTCCACGACGAGACGTTTTTCAGGGCGCTGTGGCACACGGCATACTTCACCGTGTGCACCGTGATCCTGCAAACCATTCTGCCGCTGCTGATCGCCAGCCTGCTCAATTCCGGCGTCCGCGGCAGCACGGCTTTCCGCACGCTCTACTTCATGCCGGTGATCATTTCGCTGGCCATCAGCGGGCTTCTCTGGGCCATGCTGTTCGAGCCCAATTTTGGCGCCGTCAACAGTTTCCTGCGCGCGATCGGACTTGGCGGCTTCGCCCAACTGTGGCTCGCCGACGCCAATACCGTCATGCCGAGCGTGATCATCGTCTCGGTGTGGCAGTCGCTGGGCTTCTATCTCGTCATCTTCTTCGCAGCGCTGCAAAGCGTGCCCAAGGACCTCTACGAGGCGGCCGAGCTGGACGGCGCCAACGCCTGGAGCCGCTTCATCCACGTCAGCGTGCCGACGATCTGGCCGGTGATCCTGATTGTGATCGTTCTCAACACCATCAATGGCGTCAAGGTTTTTGACCAGATCTGGGTGATGACGGCGGGCGGCCCCAACTACGCCAGCGCGACGCTCGGCACCTACCTCTACGCCATGGCCTTCGGGGCCATGGGCGCCTCCAATTCGCGGCTCGGCTACGCGACGGCGATCGCGATGGTCATCCTGCTGCTCAGCATCGTGGTTTCGATCGTCCAGATCCGTCTCGGGCGACGCGTCGACCTCGACTCGCAAATCGAAATGTGAGGCGGCTGAGGAATGACCGACAGCGCCAAAGCGTCAGCGACGTGGAGCTTGCGCAGAGCCGTCACCTCGGCGACCTGGCCGGTGGCCTTCACCCGCACGCTGATCTACGTCATCCTCGTGATGATCGCGATCGCCGAGGCGTTCCCGCTGCTGTGGATGATCGTCACCTCGGTGAAGGACTCGCACGAGGTATTCAACACGCTCCTGCCCGCAGAGATCAAGTGGCAGAACTTCCCGCGCGTGTGGGTCGCGATGAACTTTCCTGTCCATCTCGCCAGCTCGCTTTACGTCACGAGCTTGACGGTTGCGTTGGTCGTCGCCTTTGCGACGCCGGCGGCCTACGCCTTCGCGCGCTATAGATTCCCGGGACGCGAGCTGGTCTTCTACGCCTTTGTCGGCGCCATGATGATCCCGCCGCAGGCGATCCTCATCCCGATGTTTCAATTCCTGCGGTCGCTGCATCTGCTCAATTCGCTGACCGGGCTGGCGTTGTCGTACGTCGGCGGCGGCGTCGCGTTCGCCATCTTCCTGATGCGGACGTTCTTCCTCAGCCTGCCCGGCGAACTCGGCGATTCGGCGCGGATCGACGGTTGCAACGACTTTCAGGTCTTCTGGCACATCTACCTGCCGCTGGCCCGCCCCGGCATGGCCACCGTGGTGATCATTCAATCGCTGTACACGTGGAACGAATTCATGTTCGCCAATACGCTCATCACGTCTCCCGACAAGAAGACGGTTCAGTCGGCGGTGTTTCAGGCGGTCGGGCAATACGGCACCGATTACACCGCGCTCTGTTCGGGACTGATCATCGCGCTCATTCCGGTCACCCTCGTCTACCTCGCCTTGCAGCGACAGTTCATCAGCGGCCTGACCGCCGGCGCGCTGAAAGGCTGAACCCATGACGCGGTCGACCGTCGAAGAGACCTCGCCGTGAAGTCCGTCGGCGTCCTCGGCGTCGGCTCGATCGCCGACGTCTATGTCCGCAACGCGACGCGCATGCGCAACTTTCGCGTCGTCGCCGCGGCCGGCCGCGACGCCGAACGCACGCGGGCGCGCGCGGCGGCCTGGGGCGTCGCGGCGGAGACGCCGGATCGGTTGATCGCCCGCGACGACATCGACGTCATCCTCAACCTGACGCCGCCGGCGGCGCATTACGCCACCACCATGGCCGCGCTCCAGGCGGGCAAGCACGTCTTTTGCGAGAAGACGTTGGGCGTCACGCTGGAAGAGGCCGCCGCTCTCGCCGATATGGCCAAGAACAGCGGTCTCAGGCTCGGCGTCGCTCCCGACACCATTCTGGGCGCCGGTCTCCAGCAGGCGCGCGCGATGATCGACGCCGGCGCGATCGGCCGCCCGCTGATGGCGACCGCCTCGATCCTGTACCACGGCGCCGACGACTGGCATCCGAACCCGGCGTTCTTCTATCGCGCGCCCGGCGGCGGCCCGGTTCATGACGTCGGCCCCTACTTCCTGGCGGCGCTGGCGACGCTGCTCGGACCGATCGAGCAAGTCTATGCGACGGGGTTTCGCGGCTTCGCCACCCGGACCTTCACGGCGGAGGGACCGCAGAAAGGGCTGACCGTTCCGGTCGAGGTCATGACCAGCGTGCTGGCGCTGGCGACGTTCCGCTCGGGCGTTCAGGCGACGCTGACGACGAGTTGGGACGTCTGGCGGAATTCGCAGCCGGACCTCGAAATCCACGGCACGCTCGGCTCGCTCAGCCTGCCCCATCCCAACTGGCATGGCGGGCCGCTAAAGTTCGCGCGGCCCCGAAGCCGATGGGAGACCGTCCCGCTCGACAACAAGCTGCTGGATACGCCCAACTGGCCGCCCGAGCAGCCGCTCCAATGCAATTATCGCGGCATCGGCGTCGCAGAAATGATCGACGCCATGGAACGCGGACAGCCGCATCGCACGGCGGCGGACCTCGCCGCCCATGTCGTCGAAGCCGCCGATGCGATCGTCGCTTCGGCGGGCGCCGGCGCGCCAATTTCCCTCAAGCTCACGCCGCAGCGTCCAGCCCCGTTCGGCGCCGCCGACGTCGCCCGCCTCCTGAAGGATTCGCAATCGCGCTGACATTGAGCCTGACTCGGCCGCATCTCGACCGGCGCGCCGTCATCGCGTCGCCCTGCCGGCGCGCGGCTCGCGGCCGCACACGACGCGCCGCTCAGATCGGCTTTCCCCCCTCCACCGCTGCGCGAGGGAGAATTACGCTCGCCGCACCGCCAGATCGACGACGAAGCGGCTGCCGCCTTCGGGCGCGGCTTCGCAAGTTGCGGCGCCGCCGTGGCGCTCGGCGATCTGGCGCACCAGCGACAGGCCGAGGCCCCAGCCGCCGGACGATTCCGAGCGGCCGGCCGGACGGTAGAACGGCTCGAACACCCGTTCGCGCTCCGCGGCGGCGATTCCCTCGCCGGCGTCGGCGACGACGATGCGCGCCATGGTCTCGCGCCGCGTCACCGCGATCGTGATCGGCGGGCGGCCGTGCTTGGCGGCGTTCTCCAACAGATTGCGGATCAACCGCCGCAGCAAGGTCGCGTCGCCGTCGATCTCCACCGGTTCGCCGCCGTCGGACAGGCAGGTCGCGCCGGCGCCGATGCGCGCCGCCTCTTCGGCGGCGAGCCCGAGCAGATCGACGCGGACGGCGCGCGCGGCGCTCGGCCCGGCGTGGTCGAGACGGCTGGCGAGCAGGATCTCCTCGACCAGTTGGTCGCTCTCGGCGAGATTGCGGACGATCTCCGCATGCATTTCGGCGTTTGGGCGAGCAAACCATAGCTCGACCGCCAAGCGCAGGCGCGCCAGCGGCGAGCGCAATTCGTGACTGGCGTTGGCGAGCAACGCCTTTTGCGACGCCAGCAGCGCCTCGACACGGGCGGCGGACGCGTTGAACGTGCGCGCGACGACGGCGACTTCGTCGTCGCCGGCGCCGTCGACGCGCAACGACAGCGCGCCGGCGCCCCATTGCTCGACGCCCGAGCGCAGGTCCTCGAGCCGTCGCGTCAGGCGCGCCGTGATCGGAAAGGCCGCCAGTCCGACGCCGCCCACGACAATCAGCACGATCGTGAGGATCCGCAGTCGCGGGCTCGGGCCGGGCGGGCGCAATCGCGCCAGAACCGCCCGGCCGTCGGGCAGGTCGACGCGCATGATCTGCGCCAGCGGTCGGCCGCGACCTGCAACCGCCGCGAGCGGGATCGCGGCGCCGCGCGACGCGGCGAGTGCGCCTTGGGCGTCGTAAACCGATATGTCGGCGCCGAGTTCCTCGCCGAGGCGCTTCGTCGCCGCGGCGACGGCGCCCGCGGGGTCGTCGCGCGCGGGAATGGACCAGTCGTCGAGCTGAACGTGCGACGCGCCCCACCGCTCGCGCTGATTTTCGCCGACCAGCCACCAGAACGCGCCGATCAGAAACGCGACGACGACCAGACTCGTCAGCAGCGTCAGATAGACTTTCCAGAACAGCCTGCGGCGGACGCCGATCACGACTCGCCGTCCTGTTTCTTGGCGAACACATAGCCGGCGCCGCGCACGGTGATGATGCGACGCGGACGCTTCGGGTCGTCCTCGATCGCGGCGCGGATACGCGAAATGTGAACGTCGATCGAGCGATCGAAGGCTTCGAGCTCCTCGCCCTTGACGAGATCCATGAGCTGCTCGCGGTTGAGCACGCGCCCCGCGTTGTCGGCAAGCGCCGCAAGCAAATCGAACTGGTGGCTGGTGAGGGTCTTTTCCTCGCCGTCGACGCGCACAATTCGCGACTCGCGGTCGATGGCGAGACGGCCGAAGCGCAGCGCCGCGCCTGCGGCGGGGGCGCGACTGCGGCGCAGAATGGCGCGAATGCGGGCTTGCAGTTCGCGCGGACTGAAGGGTTTTGGCAGATAGTCGTCGGCGCCGATCTCGAGTCCGACGACGCGATCCATCTCCTCGCCGCGCGCCGTCAGCATCAGGATCGGCGTCTCGCCGCGCGCGCGGATGGTGCGGCAGACCTCGAACCCGTCGATGTCGGGCAGCATGACGTCGAGAATGACGGCGTCGAACGCCGCGCCGTCGAGCGCGGCGAGCCCGTCGCGGCCAGTGAGGCGGCGCTCGACGACGAAACCGGCGGCCGTCAGGTAGTCCGAGACCATGGCGGCCAACCTTGCGTCGTCGTCGATGATGAGAAGCCGTTCCGCCACAACGCCTCCGAACCGGAGCGGTTGCTTACTCCTTGTCGGGCCCGGTGTCAGGAGCGCCGTCCGCTCGCCCGTCGAACAGGCGGTCGTGCGGCCCTTCCCACCGGCCCATCATCGGGCCGTGGCGCGCCATGTCGGCGGCCTCGGCGGCGAGTTGCGCGCGCTGCGCCGGCGTGAGCTGGTCGGCGACGTCGAGCAGGCCGCTGACCACCGCCTTGGACTTTGCGTCGAATAGCGTGACCGCGTCGACCCGCAGACGCTCGACGGCGGCGCGATCGATCGTCGGCGCGGCGAGCAGGTCGAGCGCCTGTTTGCGCAACGCCTCGTGGTCGTCGGGGTTCGGCGCAATTTCGGTGAATTTCGCCGCGACGATGTCGTGGACCTTGGCCTCTTGCGCCGCGCTGGCGCCGACGGAATCGAGCGCCCGCGCAACGGCGCGCTGAACGAACGTCAGGCGGGCGCCCTGTCGCCAGGCCATCGGATCCATCCCCGCCGCCACCGCCGCGGCGCCGCCGACGCCCAACGCCGCGCCGCAGGCGAGGACGCCGACGAACGCCATGACGCGCGGCCAAGCCGAAGCGCGGCCGCCGCCGCTCCCCTGCTGCGGCTCGCGCAGCGGCGGTTCGGGGCGCAGGGGGGCATTGTCGATGCTGGTCATTGCGATCTCCTTCGTCGAGGGCGCCCAAGCGCCGGGTCGACGAGGAAGCTAACGGGCGAACGTTTCGGGCGATCCGGCCGAATGTAAAGAATGGTGAAGGCATTCGGGCGCTTTGGCGGCGGCAGGCGCCTCGACCGCGCCAACCCGGTCGGCGAGCGCGAAATCCGGATCGGCGACGTCAATGGCGCGCCGTTCGAAGGCGGCGGACGCGGCGGCGGGGCCTGGCCGGAACCGGCCGCCGGGGGTTGTCTTTCGTCCCGTAAGCCCACGCCGTCGCGTTGCGGCCAATCTGCCGCACACGCCCGCGCGGTCCCACCCGCGCGGGGCCGGCCGTGACGCGACGCTTTGCGCGACCGCCACGCGCCGCGTCAAGGCGATCGGCGGCCGCGCCGAACGCAAATCGCCCGCCCGCTCCGACCCCTGTCGGAGCGGACTCCGACGCCGTTCAAACGACGTCGGAGCGTTCAGCCCAGCACGTAACGCGAAAACGCCAAGCCACGCTTGGCGTCGTCGTCCAACCGGGCTTCGTCGGCGTTGTCGCTGAGATCGCGCCAGACCTTGATGTCGCCGCCGACGCCCCCGCCCATCGTCACGAAGGGCTCCAAGACGACCGCGCCGTCGTAGCCGATCTCGCGCAGCGCCGCGCCGATTTCGTGCCAGGGCAGTCGGCCTTTGCCGGGAACGCGGCGATTGTTCTCGCCGACATGGAAATGGCCGAGCAGCGGGCCAGCGGCGCGAATCGCGTCGCCGAAACTGTCCTCCTCGATGTTCATATGGAACGTGTCGAGATGCACCTTGACGTTGGGCTTGCCGACCTCGCGGACAAAGGCGACCCCCTCTTCGGCGGTGTTGAGCACATGGTTCTCAAAGCGGTTGAGCACTTCCAAACAGAGGTTGACGCCGACATTCGCCGCGAAATCCGCGAGGCTGGAAATGCCCTCGAGGCCGCGCGCGCGATCGCCCGCCTTGTCGACCGGTTTGGAATAGTCGACCGGCCAGTAGGAGTGGAGGGCGCCGCAGATGACGTGAATGTCGAGCTTGCCGAGATTGGTCAGCGTCTTCTCGAAGAAGGCGCGCCCCGCCTTTCTGATCGCCGGATCGGCCGAGGACAGGTTCTGCTGCGGCGACGGACCAAGGTTGGCCGTCATGGCGACGCCGTTGTCGCGAGCGCAGCGCGCGATCTCGTCGAGGTGGGCCTCACTGTAACTGCTGACGGGCAGACCGGCGATCTCAATGACGTCGAAGCCGAGCTTGGCGACCTTCTCTACGTATTTCAGGCAGTCGGCGCCCCATTCATGCTCCCAGTAGGGGTAATAAATGCCGAACTTCATCGCTTCCTCCAAGTTCACTTTTTGTCGAATCCGCCATGCAAACTGACAGTGGCCGACTCCACCGGCTGGTCCGGGCTGGATGTTAGTGCATCTGACCGACTGCGGCCACGTTTGGCGTAGGCGAGCCTCGAGGCCGCAACGGCAAGCGCGCTCGCCCGCGGCGCAATCGAGCCGCTGCGCGGGATGGCGATCTCGGGCGGCGGGGCCTCCGGCGTCGCGCAAGCGAACGCCGTCGCGTTGCGGCGTTCTGCCGCGCCTGCCCCGCGCGGGCGCCGATCGGCGCGCGCCGAGCGTCAGCGCCGCAGCGCCTGATCGAGATCGGCGATCAGATCGTCCGGGTTCTCGATCCCGACTGACAGGCGGATCAAGGCCGGGGTGATGCCGAGGCGCATCTGCTCCTCGTGCGGAACGTCGGAATGGGTCATCGTCGCCGGATGCGACGCGAGGGATTCGGTGCCGCCCAGGCTGACCGCGAGCTTGATCACCTCGAGCCGGTCGAGCGCGGCGAAGGCTTCCGTCTCGCCGCCTTTCACCTCGAAGCTGAAGGTCGAGCCGGCGTTTTTGCACTGGCGCACGAACAGCGGCCGATCGGGATGACCCTCGGGCAACAGGCCGAGATGCCACACCGAGGCGACCTGCGGATGGGCGGCGAGGAAGGCCGCCACTTTGCGCGCGCCCTCGGCGGCGGCGGTCATCCGCAGCTTCAGGGTCTCGAGCGAGCGCATCAACAGCCAGCCGGTGTGAGGATCGCACATCGTGCCGAGGATCGTGCGCATGCCGCGGATCGGCTCGAGCGCCGCGGCCATCCCCGAGCAGCCGCCGGCGATCAGATCGGAATGGCCGCCGACGTATTTGGTCAGCGAGGTCACGACGAGATCGGCGCCGTGGGCGATCGGCGTCTGGTGCAGCGGTCCGAGCAGCGTGTTGTCGACGATCACGACCGGGCGCTTGCCGTCGGCGCCGCCGAGGCCGCCGGCGATCTCCTTCGCGCGGCGGATGTCGACGAGGCCGTTGGTCGGGTTGGCCGGCGTCTCGAGATAGAGCGCCGCGATCGGACCCGCCGCGCGCGCCCGCTCGACCGCTTCCTCCATCGCCTTCGACCCGCCCTCGGCGGGGAAGCTGACCGTGGCCACGCCGAACTGCGGCAAGATCCTCGTCAGCAGGAATTGCGTGCCGCCGTAGACCGGGTCCGAATGGACGACGGCCGTTCCCGGCCGGGCGTAGGCCCAGAGCGTGGTCGAGATCGCCGCCATTCCCGAGGCGAACACCAGATTGGCCTCGGCTTCGTCCCAGATCGCCAGCCGATCTTCGAGCATTTCGAGATCGGGGTTGTTGATCCGGCTGTAGATCAGGCCCGGCTCTTCGTTCGGCCGTTTCTGGCGCAGGCCATAGGCCAGTTCGAAGAATTCCTTGCCGTCCTGCGCGGTGCGGAAGACGAAGGTCGAAGTCTGAAAGACCGGCGGCTTCAGCGATCGCTCGGAAAGAAACGGGTCGTAGCCGTAGCCCATCATCAGGGTTTCCGGCGACAGCGTCCGATCGCCCACGCGCTTCTTGCGCCATCGTTTCTCGGTCATGCGCCTCGCCTCCCGGCGCCGCCGGCCATCGGCGAAGCCGGCATGATAGTCCCGATGCGGGCGCGCAGAAACGAGGACGTCGATCGCGCCGCCGCGGCCGTTGACTGGCCAAGCCCGCTCACGGATCGAGACAGGCCCGCACGGGGAATTCGCCGCGCTCGCCGATTCCCGGGGCGTCGCCGGCCGGCCCGGCGTCATAGACTTGGCTGACGCGGCCCCTCGTCCGCACGACGACAACGTCGCAGGCGGCGTGGCGGACAAAATCGGGCGAGCCGGGCGGCGGCGTCAGGCGTCGGAAGGCGCCGTCCCGACGGCGTAGGTCCAAATCTGGGCGTCTCCGACCGCGCGCGCGCCATCGGGACGGCCGAGGCAGGCGCGCGCGCGCGCCGCCGGCCGGCCGATCATGCCGGCTTGCGCGAGCCGATCGACTTCAGGGCTCTCGCCGCAGGCGCCGCAGACGAGCGCCAGCGCCGCCATGCCGGTCACCCATCGCGCCATCCCTCCCGCGCCGACGGCAATCGAGCGTATCGGCGCGGAAGGTCGCGAGCGTCTCGATCGACGCCGCCGGCGGCGCGAAGCGCAACGCCCTAGTGCGCCATCACGTGCGGGTGACGGATCTGCCACAGCTCGGAGGCCGAGGCCGCAAGGACGACGATTCCGAGGACGACGAACGCCGCCACGGCGACGCCGACCCCCGAGAAGCCGACGATCCAAGGCGCGACGATCATCCACAAGCCGAGCAGCGCGCTGATCCATTCCTCCCATTCGGTGAACTGCACCAGCGCGGCGACGGCGAAGATCGCGACGACGACGCCGGTGATCCAGGCGGCGCGCGTCGCCGCCACGTCGCCGGAGAAGGCGAGAATCCAGGGCGAGATGAACAACAGCACGGCGCAGGCGAGATTGATCCAGTCCTGATAGCGCGCACGCAAAGACATCTGCGAGGCCATTCAAACCTCCCTTGTCGGACGCGATTCTAGCGATGCGTCCGGCGTGGCGGGTAACGCACTTTGTCGGCGAATTGAGGGCGCCCCGCGTCGGGGATCTACTTATCCCCCGCGGAATCCGCGGCTAACGCAGCGTTTTCCGGCCTTTGCATCAACGCAAGCGCGACGAGCCCGGCAAGCGCGACGAGCGCGAAAGCGGCGCTGACGAAGGGCGCCGGGCCGGCGTCGTCGCCGACGACGATCAGCGAGACGACCAGCGGGCCGAAGGCGCTGCCGGTGAGCTGCGCCGCCGGCGCCAGCATCGCGACCTGCCCCGCCGGATCGACGCGCAGCGCCAGGCCGATGTGGAACGGCATCATGAACAGCCAGACGAAACCGAAGGCGGCGCACAGCACGGCGAAGCGGATGGGCGCCGGACCCGGCGCGACGCCAATCGTCAGCGTGATCGCGCCGAGGACGATCGCCGCCGCCGCGAGCGTTCGCCCGGGCGGCAGGCGCTCGGCCAGGGCGGTGGCGGTCAGACCGCCGATCACCTGCATCACCAGCACGCCGGAAACGATCGTCTGGGCCGTTTGGGAATCGAGGCCGGCGCGGGTTCCCAGCGGTTCGAGAAACGCCCACAGCGCGCCGAGCGTCGCCATTTCACAGAAGATAATGGCGAGCGTCAGCACGACCGCCGGCGAGACGCTGAGCCTGGGCGCGCCGTCCGCCTTCAGCGGATCGAGCGAGGCGGGCAACAGCGGCGCGACCAACGCCGCCGCCGCCGATAGAAGTCCGAGCGCGGCGAAGGCGCCCTGCCAACCGAAGCGCGGCACAATGACGGTCGCCAACACGGCGGCGACCGCAGCCTGCGCGAGCGTTTGGGCGACGAGGAACGCCCCCGCCAGCCGCTCCGGCGCGCTCGAGCGGACAATGACGCAGGTCGTCGCCCACATCAGCACGCCCTCGCCCAGGCCGGCGAACGCGCGCTCGACGACAAAGGCCAAGTCGGACGACAGGGCGAGCGAACCGAAATCGAACAGCGCCGTAATCATCGCCGCGACGATCGTGACAAGACGCATGCGCGTCGTCGCCAGCAGCGCGTCGCCGAGCGCAACGCCGACGCCGATGGCGATGATTTCGCCCATCGCCACGATGCCGACCCCTTCGAGGGAGATGACTTTGCGCTCGACGAGTTCGCCGAGCACCACCGGCTGCGCGCCGAGCATCAGCAGGCCGATCGAGCCGATCGCCAGGGCGGCGACGACGTCGGAGCGGTCGAATTCGCGGACGGCCCTCATGGCTCCCCCCTAGTAGTGATCGTTGTCTTCTGGCGGCAGGCCTTCGGCGAAGCGCTGCGCGGCGCGCCGCTCGTCCTTGATCAGTCGTCGTCCGGCGATCGCGCGCGCCCACCATGCCGGCGCGTGCGTCGGACCGCCCGCCGCCCGCGCCAAAACGTAGGCCTTGGCGCATTTCTCGAACAATTCGGCGTTGAGCGCCAGGCGCTTGGCCGTCATGCCGAGGCAGACCGGCAGTCCGCCGACCAGCGCGACGTTGCCGCCGCGCCGCAGCGCCGCGGCGAGACCGGCGGGCGCGGCGCAGGCTTCGCCCATGAGTCCGAGGTGGCGCGCCTGCTCGTCGAACAGCGCCGGTATGCGGCCGCCGAAAGTCGCCAGCGCGCGGCCGAACTTGCCGCCGCCGACCGCGACCGCGCCGACGTCGGCGCGCGCCGCATAGGCCGCGACATGGATCGGCGCGTCGACCGCCTCCGCCAAGCGCAGCAGACGCGGCGCGGCGTCATGTTCGCCGCCGAACCACATCGTTTCGTCGCCGGCGACGCGCAGCGACAGGCTCGCGCCCTCGCCCCACAGGCCCCGCGCCTCGAGCCTCGCCTTGGTCGCGTTCCACAGGGCGGCGTCCATGATCAGACCAGCGCGAAGACGTCGTCGAAGCGGTTGAGCGCGTCGTCGATCACCGCGTCGGTGTCGGCGAGGCTGGTGTAAAGCCGGCTGCCGGCGAGCGTGATGAGCCCATGCGCGGCGTAGGCGGCGCCCATCTCCTCCATCATGTGCTTGCGCGTCTTGGCTTCCTTCTGGGCGCGGAACAGCTTGAGGAGATTGCTGGTGTCGAGCAGCAGCACGCCCGACGTCTGCAGGTGGACGATCGAGCCGAGGTTGTAGGCGACATAGGGCAGCTTGCGCCGCTCGATGATCTCGTCGAGCCCCTTGCGCAGCCGGTCGCCCGCCCGCCCGGCCTTGACCGCCGCGTCGGTGCGCTCGGCCTCGAGCAGCGCCGCGCAGCCGGCGGCGCAGGAGAGCGGATTGGCCGACAACGTGCCGCCGACGAAGGCGCGCCGCCCCGAGCCGCCGATGCCGGCGGCGAGCAGGGCCATGATCTCGCGCCGGCCGCCGATCGCGCCGGCCATCGGATAGCCGCCGGCGAGGCATTTGCCGAGCACGGTGAGGTCGGGCCTGACGCCGAGGTAGCCTTGCGCCCCGCCCATGCCGACGCGGAAGCCGGTGACGACTTCGTCGAAGACCAGCAGCGCGCCGAATTCGTCGCACAGCGCCCGCACCTGGGCGTTGTAGTCGCGCTTGACCGGCCGCGTGCCGCTCTCCGGACCAAGCGGCTCGACCAGCACGGCGGCGGTGCCGCCGGTCAGCCGGTTGCGGCTGAGCTTGCGCCGCAGCGCGTCGAGATCGTTGGGATTGACTTCCTGCGTCCAGGCGGTCGAGCCACGCGGGATGCCGACCGCCTCCATGCGGCCGGTGCCCGGCAGGCGCATGCCGTAGACGAGCTGATCGCTCCAGCCGTGATAGGCGCCGCCGACCTTGACGATCCATTTCTTGCGGGTGAAGGCGCGCGCGAGCCGCACCGACGCCATCACCGCCTCGGTGCCGGAGCCGAGCAGGCGCAGCATCTCGATTCCCGGCATGAAGCGATTGACGAGCTCGGCGAGGCGCAGCTCGCTTTCGTGCAGCAGGCCGGTGACCGGCCCGGCCTCGTCGAGCGTCTTCTCGACCGCGGCGCGCACCGCCGGATGATTGGAGCCGAGCAGCGTCGGGCCGCCCGCCTGCAAGAAATCGGCATAGCGGTTGCCGTCGACGTCGGTGAGATAGGCGCCCTCGGCGCGAGCGATCGCCAGCGGGAACGGATGATTGAAGGCGAGATTGTGCTGCACGCCGCCGGGAATGAAGCGCATGGCTTCGTCGGCGAGCGCCTTCGAGCCGACGCAGCGCTCGTCGAAATACTTCATCACCTTGGCGAGGCCGTCGGGCCTGAGCGGCCGGATCGGTTGACGCACCAGCACATCGAAACGGCGATAGAGCGCGTCGATGTCCGGCCATTCGGAGATGCCATAGCCTCCGCTCATGATATTTCCGCCTCCGCTTCAGCGATGAGTTCGAGAACGCGCGCGCGTCCGGCGCTTGGCGCCGGCCTGGAAAGAATGCGGCGGCGCAGCTCGGCGAGAGCGGCCGCTTCGAGCGCGGCGACGCGCGCGGTCGTCTCGGCCGGGTCAGCGCCGCAGCACAGCGCGCCGTGGCTCAGCATCAGATAGGCGTGGACGTCGGGGCGCACCGCCGCCGCGACCTTGCCGGCGAGCCAGCCCGTCCCCGAAGGCGCATAGCCGACGACGGGAACGCGCGCGCCGAGGATGGCGCTCAGCTTGGAATCGTCGATCGTCAGCGCTTCGCCGATCAGCGCACAGGCGCTCGCGGCAGGCTGGTGGGTGTGGATCGAACAGCCGCAGTCGGCGCGCTTCTTCAGCACGCCGGCGTGCAACCCGCTCTCGACCGACGGCTGGCGATCGCCGTCGACGCGCTTGAGATCGGCGAGGTCGAGGACGCAGACGTCCGCGGCGGTCATGACGGAATAGTCCATCGCCGAGGGCGTGACGGCGAAACGCTCGGCGTCGACGCGCAGCGCGACGTTGCCGCCGGTCGCGGCGAGGAAGCCGCGCGCGACCAGGTCGCGGCACAAGGCGACGACGGATTCGCGTTCCCGTTTGGCGATCATGGCGCGACCTCGCGCGGCGGATTGAGGCGGCGATAGAGGGGCGCCAGGCGGCGGTGAACCTCCTTGAAGGCGGCGAAGCGCGCGTCGTAGAGCGCGCGCGTTTCACCCTGCGGCTCGTAGACCCGCCGCCAGCGCATCAGCCCCGGCACGTCGTCGAAGCTCAGCGCGCCGATTCCGACCGCCGCGATCAAGGCGGCGCCCGCCGCGTTGGCCTGGATCGGCGCTTCCGGCTGGCGGATCGCGCGGCCGGTCGCGTCGGCGAGAATCTGGCACCACAGATCGGATTGCGCGCAGCCGCCGACGGCGGTCAGCGCCTGGCCGGCGCGGCCGAGGAAGCGTTCGAACGGCTCGAGCATCCAGCGGCTGTTGAGCGCGACTCCTTCGAGAAACGCGCGCACGATGTCGGCGCGCGAATGTTCGAGCGACAGATTGATCAGGCCCGCGCGCAGGCTCGGATCGTCGACCGGCGTGCGTTCGCCGAACAGCCACGGCGTGTAGAGGAGGCCGCGCGCGCCAGCCGGCACGCTGGCGGCGATGCGGTCGAGCGCCTGATAGACGTCGGGCCGCTGCTCGTCGCCGAGCAATTCGTCGGGATGATAGAGGATGCGGTCGCGGAAGAAGGACAGATTGGCGCCCGCCGCCGATTGCAGCGCGGTGGCGAGATAGCGGCCGCCGATCGCGCCCGGCACGGCGGCGATCTTGTTCAGAAGGTCGGTCTTCTTGAACGGCACATGGGCGCCGAGCCACGACGAGGTGCCAAGATAGAGGTGGGTCTCGTAGTCGGCGACCGCGCCGGCCCCCACCGCCACCGCCGAATTGTCGATCGCGCCGGCGACCACGACGACGGCGCGCGCGAGGCCGAGCGCTTGCGCCGCCCCGGCGGTCAGCGGGCCGAGGACGTCGGTCGAAGCGACGATCTCCGGCAACTTGTCGGCGTCGACGCCGAGCTGGGCGATCAGCCGCCGGTCGTAGCGCGTCTCGCCGTGGCGATTGTCGGTGACCCAGGCGGTGAGGATCGAATCGCGCGTGGCGACGAAGCGGCCGGACAGCCGCAGGTTGAGGTAGTCGAGAACGTTGAGGAGCTTGTAGGCGCGGGCGTAGCGCGCCGGCTCGCGCTTGCGCAGGTAGGCGATGTGGCCAGCCGAATCCTTGCCCGACAAAGCCGGCGCGCCGCCGGTCAGGCGCAGCCATCGCCATAGCGCGACCGGTCCGTAGCCGGCGACGCGAAAGCGGCCGCCGGCGCGCTCGCCGATCGCCGTCTCGCCGCGCATGTCGAGCCAGGTCATCCCACGGCCGATCGCCCTGCCGTCGCGGTCGACGCAGACGGTCCCCTCGCCCTGGGTCGAGCAGCAGACGGCGACGACCGCGTCGCGCGCCGAAGGGGCGCGGGCGAAGAGTTCGCCCGCCGCGCCGACCAGCGCCCGCCACCAGTCCTCCGGTTCCTGCTCGGCGGCGACGCCCTCGACATAGAGCGTCACTGGCCGATAGGCCCAGTCGAGCACCACGCCCTCGAGCGTCGCCAAAGCGCATTTGCAGCCCGACGTGCCGAGGTCGACGGCGAGGACGAGGCGAGCGGCGGCCATTGCGTCACGCCCCTCGGAGGGGAGGTAGCGGCGGCGGCGCGGCCCAGGTTTGGCGGGTTTGCTTCATCCGGCCTTCCGCCTCATTGGCGCGACCGGCTCGCGCCGGCTAGCCAAGGATAGAAGATAGCTATAACTATTGTTTGTCAACTGCAGATTTCTCGGGCGTAATCGAACCGGGGAGAAACCATGTCGCCTGCCCGAGCCCGCCTCGCTACGCGCCGCCGCGCGCCGCCGCTCGAAGCCAAAAAGCGGCCCGAGCAGCAGCGCGCCGCCGAAACCGTCGAGCGCATTCTCGAGGCCACCGCCGCAGCGCTCGCCGACATCGGCTTCGAGCGGCTGTCGACCAACATCGTCTGCGCCCGCGCCGGCCTGACGCCGCCGGCCCTCTATCGCTATTTCCCCAACAAATACGCGCTGCTCTACGAGCTTGGGCGGCGACTGATGCAGCGGCAGAATGCGCTCGTGCCGCTGTGGATCACGCCGCAGGCGCTGACCGGCTCGGTCGCCGATCTCGAGCGCGCGCTGGCCGGGCTGCTGATCGACACGCGCCGCGTCACGGCTGCGACGGTCGGGGGTGTGTGGATCATCCGCGCCCTACGCGCCGCGCCGGCGCTGCAGGCCGTGCGGCTCGATTCCCACGCCGAAGTGACGGAGGCGCAGACGGCGCTGCTCATCGAAACCTACCCGCGCGCCGATCCGCAAGAGCTGCGCCTGATCGGCCGCATCGCGGTCGAGATGATCTACGCGGCGGTCGAGATGCTGTTCGACGAACCGCTCGACGTGGAGGCGACGGCGCGGGTGGTCGCCTCGATGATCGCCAGTCAATTGTCGCACGTGCAGGGAGGAACGACATGAACGCGGTCCCGCCCGCCTTCCCGCAACTCGCCGAGCGCTTCGCCGCGCAGCGGCAGGCGTTCGCCGCCGATCCCAACCCGCCGGTCGCCGCGCGACGCGAGTGTCTCGACCGACTGCTCGAACTGATCGACGACAATGAGGAAGCCCTCGTCGCCGCGGTCGACGCCGATTTCGGCGGCCGCGCCGCGCAGGAGACGCGCATCGCCGAACTGTTCGTGACGCGCAGCGCGATCCTCTACGCGCGCCGGCGGCTGGCGCACTGGATGCGCACGCGCCGCGTTCCAACCCAGTTGGCGTTCCTGCCGGGGCGCAACCGCCTCGCGCCGCAGCCGCTCGGCGTCGTCGGAATCGTCTCGCCGTGGAACTACCCGATCCAACTGACGCTCTGTCCGCTGGTGGCGGCGCTGGCGGCGGGCGACCGCGCCCTGCTCAAGCCTTCCGAGCTGACGCCGCGCACTTCCGCGCTGCTCGCCGAGCTGGCGGCGAAATACTTCGATCCCGATCTCGTCAGCGTCGTCGTCGGCGACGCCGAGACCGGCAAGGCCTTCGTCGCTTTGCCGTTCGATCATCTGTTGTTCACCGGCTCGACCGCCGTCGGACGGCAGGTGGCGGCGGCGGCCGCCGCCAATCTGACGCCGATCACGCTCGAGCTCGGCGGCAAGTCGCCGGCGATCTTCGACCCGTCCTGCGATCTTAAACAGGCGAGCGCGCGCGTCGCCGCGGGCAAGTTCTTCAACGCCGGCCAGACCTGCATCGCTCCCGATTATCTGCTGGTTCCGCGCGGCCAGGCCGACGTGGCGGCGTCGGCGATTGCGGCCGCGACGGCGCGCCTCTATCCGACGCTCGCCGCCAACCCCGACTACACCGCGATTATCAGCGAACGCCATCGCAGCCGACTTGTCGGCCTCGTCGCCGAGGCGCGCGAGGCGGGGGCGCGGGTCATCGAGATCAATCCGGCAGACGAAAGCTTCGCCGGCAGCCGCAAGCTGGCGCCGGCGATCGTCGTCGGCGCGCCGCAAACGTCGCGACTGATGCAGGAAGAGATTTTCGGGCCGCTGCTGCCCATCGTCGAATACGAACGGATCGACGACGCGATCGCATACGTCAATCGCGGCGAGCGGCCAGTCGCGCTTTACTGGTTCGGCCGCGACGCGGCGCGGCGCGAGCGCGTGCTGCGGGAGACGATCGCCGGCGGCGTGACGGTCAACGACTGCCTGCTCCATTTCGTCCAGGAGGGCCAGCCGTGCGGCGGCGTCGGCGCGAGCGGCGTCGGCGCCTATCATGGCGAATGGGGCTTTCGCGCCTTCAGCAAACTGAAGCCGGTGTTCCACCAGTCGGACTGGAGCGGATTTCCGCTGCTGCGGCCGCCCTACGGCAAAATGACCGACTGGGTCCTCGGCGCCTTGAAGCGCCTGCCCTAGCGCCGCGGGCGGCGGACCGGCGGCGAACGCCGGCCCGCGCGCGCCCCGTCCACATCAGGCGAACGCCGCGGCCGCCGCGCCCGGCGCCGGCGCTTCGTAGCGCGGCAGGTCCGCCATTTCGGACCAGACGCCGTCGTCTTCCTGGTTCTCCGCTTGCGCCGACTTGAGCGGGGCGCCGTCTCGCCGCCAGGACTCGGCCCGCGCTTTAACCTTGTGGCCGTCGAGCGTAAGCGCCCGCGCCGCTTCGATGCGCGCGACGATCGCCTCGCTTTGCGCGCGCGCCGCCTGCGCCGCCGCCACAGCCTGAGCCCCGCCACGCCGCGCGGCGATCATCGCCCTGATCTCCGCCTGCCAGGCGGCCTCGAGCGCCTCGCCGTCGGCGATCAGACGCGCGTCGAGCGGTTGCGGCGGCGCCTCGAGCGGAACGCTGCGCGCGGCGTCGCGACGCGGACCCAATCGGTCCATACGACGCTGCAAAACCTCGTGACTCGGAAGCGGACGGGGCACGGCCGACTGTACCGACGCACGGAAGGCGGACGCCGCGGCATACCAAATCTTAGTCATACCCATTCTCCCAATATTAACCCTGCGCGCAGAGTGTTGCCGTTGCGGAAATTGAAGTCAACAGACCAATAAGTAGAGATTTGGGTAAGATAAACGCTATATTTAAGTCTCACCCGGCATTTATCATAGTGAAGCCAATTATTACAATTCTATACATAGCGAAAGCGAGTTTTACTTTGGCGGCGCCGTCTTCGCGATCCGCCGCAGATCCCGCGCCGGCGGTCCGGCGCGCCTTGACCGGGCCGCCACAATGCGATCACAACGCCCTGCCATGCAGCGGGGCGGCGCGCGCCGCGCCTCCGCCCGAAAGCCGGCCCTGATGATTTCGCTTCGACCCCTCGCCTGGTCGGCCGTCGCCATCCTCGCCTTGGCGCATGTCGCCATGGCCGGCGACGCGACCGCCGACGTCGCTCCGCCGCCGACGCCGCCGACGCGCCCCGCCGATCTCGGCGAGCCGAAGACCCCGGCGCCGGCCAAACTGGACGACGCCGCGGCGATCAAGCCGCCGGCCAAGAACGCCAATTCCGACGCCGCGCAGCCTCAGATCACGCCCGAAGAAGCGGTGTCGCGCGCCGACGCCTATCTCGACTCGGCGCGGATCATGACGGCCGACTTCGTCCAGATCGGCCCCGACGGCCAACGCTCGGAAGGGCAGCTTTACGTCGATCGCCCGGGACGGATGCTGTTCCACTACGACGCGCCGGCGCGGCTCGAGATCGTCGCCGACGGCCGCAGCGTCGCCGTCCGCGACCAGAAGCTCGACACCCAGGATCTCTATTTCATCGCCCAGACGCCGCTGAA
>Ga0181535_10001746_pt1 | contig 27715 bp, 24 predicted proteins | sample PEATcosm2014_Bin_44_FD_119774 | JGI IMG/M metagenome (GOLD analysis project Ga0181535, IMG submission 119774) | Peatland microbial communities from MTU Mesocosm Facility, Houghton, MI, USA - PEATcosm2014_Bin17_30_metaG | ecosystem: Environmental > Terrestrial > Soil > Wetlands > Peat | place...
AATGTCCTGCAAAGTGTTCCCGGTTTCACCGAGTTGACGGTCGTGCGGGAACTGGGACAACCGAGCCTGCTGATCGATGTGGACCGCGAAAAGATTGCGCGCTATGGCGTCAATGTTTCAGATGTTGAGGCCGTGATCCAGGCCGCGGTTGGTGGTCAGGCTGCAACTCAGGTCATCCAGGGCGAAAAGCTGTTTGACCTCGTAGTCCGCATGCAACCGCAATTTCGCAGCAGTCCTGGGCAGATCGGCAATTTGCTCGTGGGTACGCCGGACGGCCTGCAGATTCCGCTGAAAGAACTGTCCAGCATCAAGGAAAGTAACGGCGCGTCGTTCATCTACCGCGAAGACAACTCGCGCTACATCGGCGTCCAGTACAGCATCGAGGGGCGCGATCTTGAGCGCGCCGTCCGCGACGGCCAAAAGGCGGTCAATAGCGCCGTGCAATTGCCAGAAGGCTATTGGATGAGTTGGGGCGGTGAGTATAGCCAGTTCCTCGCGGCTAAAGAGCAACTTAGCGTGATCGGACCGCTGGCGGTGCTTCTCATTTTTCTTATCCTGTTTGCCCTCTACGGAAACTTCAAATTTCCCTTCACGATTGCTTTGGGCGTGCTGATGACCGAACCAGTGGGCGCGCTGATCGCGCTCAAACTGACAAAGACCCCGTTCAGTGTATCGTCGGCCCTGGGATTGCTCGCGCTGATGGGCGTGTCGGTTGAGACCGCTGTCATCCTGGTGTCATACATCAACAAGTTACGGTTGGAAGGCAAGGGTATTCGCGAAGCCACGCACGAGGCCTCGCTGTTGCGCTTGCGGCCGATCATGATGACAGCTCTCGTGGCATGTCTCGGTCTATTGCCGGCAGCCATGTCACATGGCATCGGCTCTGACACTCAGCGGCCATTCGCAATCGTGATTGTCGCCGGCCTGTTGTCGCGCTTGCTGCTGGGTTTTTTCGTGAACCCTGTTCTCTATGAACTCGTTGCACGACCAGACGACGTCCTGCAGGTGTAACGGGAGATGGATCCGAACCGAGAACGACAGGCCAAGCGACGGAGTACGAGCATGCACGCCGAAGCGTGAATGAGAAGCGAAAGCGAACGCTCACTCTCGTCGTGCTCAGAATCTCGCTGACGCTGGCGGCGATTCCCCAACAGGTATATCCGGAAATATCAGGTGTCATGGCGAGCGAAGTCGAGCCACCCTTTGTTTCTACCGCCGAAAACAATAAGGTGGCTCTACTCCGCGCCTGAACAGCTTCTTGCTGATCGAATGTAATTGTCGGGTACGCAGCGTGGCTGCTCCGGCCACAGGCGTTCGGCGCTACGGTCGCCATGACATCCTCTTGAGAATTTGGACGCACCAACGTGGTAATTGGTCTAGCGGGGGCGCTCTTAGGCATAAATTATCGCGATTAAGGAATTGCCCCGTAGGGCTTGTGAACTCAGGAGGAGTAGCTCTGAAACTCTGAGAACTGCCCAAATCTTCCCGCCACAACAACGTTTGCCCTGAATTTTGAGGTGGCCCAAATCCAATGCTCTCCGACAGTTGCCTGGAGTCTGTGCACGGGACGTTGGGCAGGGAAATCTACGATCCCTCTATAACTGCTGCTCAGGTGAACCACGTATGTCACTTGCTGACGCAGCAGCTATTCTTACCTAAAGCTGTGGAAGTTCTGCGCTCAACCAGCCGAGGATTAACCATCGTAAGCCAGGGAAGGCTATTGCTGATCAGATGAAACCGGAACCCACAGACACGACTAATCAAATCGCCGCCGGACGTGATGACGGTTCTCGCATTGGCGAGTCTGAAACGCATACGACTTCGGAGGCACGAGTGCCTGCTGAAAAACGCCGCCGAGGCTCGATTCGACTCTGGCTTGCGACTCTCGTTGTCGCTTGTGTGCTGCCAGTATGGGTTGCCGCTGGATTCCTTGTCTATTACAACTATCAGAGCAGGCGGGCGCTTACCGAACAACGCATGCTGGAAACAGCACGTGCACTCGCAATGGTCGTTGACCGCGAGATCATCGAGTTGCAAGCCAGCTTGAGCGCGCTCGGGACTGCAAATTCGCTCGACAGGGGTGAATTGGCGGTCTTTTACCGCCGGGCGCAGAAGGTTCTGGAAGGTCGCCCCGGTGCCGACATAGTCCTTGCAGACGCGACCGGGCAGCAGCTCGTCAATACATATCTTCCATTTGGCTCGCGGTTGCCCAAGCGCAACGCCCCGGACGCAGTTCGCCAGATCTATTTGACAGAGAGGCCGCTGATCACGAACGCCTTCAAAGGCGCTCTGACTGGGCGTCTTATGATCAGCGTGGACGTCCCGGTGCTCCGCGACGGACGCGTTATCTACGACTTGGCCATGACCGTCCCAGCCGATCGCTTCGCCAAAGTTCTTTTGCAGGAGCACTTGCCCCCGGACTGGATTGGGGGAGTCATAGACAGCAATCAAATCGTGGTTGCCCGGACTCATTTAGCGGAGCAGTTTGTCGGCCGGCGCGTCGGCCCCGTTCTGGGACAACGGATCAAGGACAACGCAGAGGGGATGTCGGAGACCGTCAACCTCAAGGGTGTCCTGATGTTTAACAGTTTTAGCCGAGCAGCGACGTCCGGCTGGACGGTGGTGATCGGCGCGCCCAAAGAGATCATGATGGCAGAGATTTGGCGCTGGCTGTGGTGGACCATCGCTGGCATAGCTCTGCTGTCACTTGCCGGTGTCGCACTGGCTCTGCTCATGGCACGACGCATCTCTGGCTCAATTCAGGCGCTGATTGCCCCAGTTTTGGCCTTAGGACGCGGCGAATCGGTGGCGATTCGGCCCCTTGAACTTACCGAGTTCGCCGAAGCCGGCGAATCGTTGCTCAAGGCATCGCAGCTAATCCAGCAACGCGCGGCGGAGCACGAGCGTGCAGAAGCGGCTCGTCGTGTAGCCGAAGAATTGAAGCGGTTCAACACAGAGTTGGAGCGAAGCGAAGCTGAGGCACGTGCTCGCGCCACGGAACTGGTGGCTATCCTGGATGCCGTTCCGGCGGGTACGTTCATTGCTCACGACCCCGAATGCCAGCGGATAACGAGCAACCGTGTTGGGTATGAACTCCTTCGGTTGCCACCTGGGGTCAACGCTTCAAAGTCGGCACCGGAGGGTGAGCGCCCTTCGAACTACCGCCTCCTGAGAGATGGAAGTGAGCTTTCTCCCGAGGAGATGCCGATGCAATTAGCCGCGGCAGGACGCGAGATTCGGGACTACGGGTACACAATCGCATTTGACGATGGCAGCTCGCGGGAGATCTTCGGCAATGCGGTACCACTCTTGGACGAAAGAGGAAGACTCCGGGGAGCGGTGGGCGCATTCATCGATATTACGGATCGAATACGTACTGAAAGGCAATTTCAAGCCACGGCGGAAAGACTGAAAGCGATTCTGGAGCATGCTCCGGTGGGAATCGTGACGAATGATCGAGAATGCTATTTGATTGAACCGAACCCGGCGTACCAACGAATATGCGGGTACTCGGCGGAAGAGCTGACAGGCAAGAAGTTCACGGACCATACATACCCGGAGGACATGGCGAAGACTCTGCAATCGTATGCGGAGCTTGGAAGTAACAAGCTGCAATCCTACGAAATGGAAAAGCGCTACATCCGCAAAGACGGCAAGCTCATTTGGGTACGGGTCATCGCTTCCAGAATAAACGAAGAGACCAATATTGGAATCATCGAAGACATCACAGACCGCAAGCGCTCGGAGCAGTTGCTGCGCGAGAGTGAAGAACGCTTCCGCCAGGTGGTCGAGGGCGCGCCCGTAGGCATGTGTATCGAGAGCGACGGACTCTTTCGGTATCTCAATCCTGCTGCTGTTGCCATGTTCGGAGCAGGAAGCGCTGGCAACATCGTCGGTCAAGCCATTCTAGACAGAATCCACCCGGATAGCCTAGCCGCGGTGAGTGAACATATCAGATTACTGAAAGAAACCCGGAGGTCTATATTCTTGGCGGAGGAGCGGCACCTCCGGCTGGATGGAACGGTCTTCGATGCGGAACTCACCGCCATGCCATTCCTTTTCGAAGGGCGTGAGGGGACCGCCGTGTTTGTCCGCGATATCACCGAGCACAAAAGGCAAGAGGACAAGAGGCGTGCGCTTGAAGAGCAGCTTCGCCAATCTCAGAAGATGGAAGCCGTAGGCAAACTGGCCGGTGGCATTGCCCATGACTTCAACAATCTCCTTATGGTCATACAAAGCTACACGGAAATGTTGGAAAACAGCATTCCTGCCCACGACGCTCTCCGAACAAACACGCAACAGATCATGAAGGCTGCAAATCGGGCTGCAAGCCTTACGCGACAGATGTTGGCATTCAGCCGCAAGCAGATTCTTTCCCCCGTCGTGCTCGACCTGAATGCAGTGATCGATGAGACTGCGAATATGTTAAGACGGCTCATCGGTGAAGATATTGACTTCCGAGTAAGTGCGGCGGAGTCACTCTGGGCGATTGAGGTCGACGCGGATCAGATCGTCCAGGTTCTGATGAACCTTTGCGTAAATGCTCGAGATGCAATGTGTGAAGGTGGCACGCTTACCATTGCGACCGGGAACGCTACCGTGGAGGAAGGGAGTGTTGGCAAGCAGGGGTACGTATCACCTGGGGATTACGTTTGGCTTTCGGTCACCGACACCGGTACGGGCATTAGCAAGGACATACAGAAGCAAATCTTCGATCCCTTCTTTACGACCAAAGAGGTCGGCAAAGGGACAGGGCTTGGGCTTTCCACAGTTTACGGCATTGTGAAGCAAAGCGGCGGCGATGTGTGGGTCGATAGCGAACCTGGGCAGGGGACGTGTTTCAGAATATATCTCCCCAGGGTAAAGCGAGCGATTGATCCTGATACTTCGGCGAATACCGAAGCCCGGCCGCGAGGAGCGGAAACCATATTGATCGCCGAAGACGAAGAAGCCCTGAGGGAGGCGATATGTGACTATTTGTGTAGCTTGGGATACACGGTTCTTGCGGCCGGTTCAGGCGAAGAGGCACTTTCGGTAGCGGGTCAACATGATGGGCACATTGATCTGCTAATCACAGACGTTGTCATGCCGGGGATGAGCGGAAGAGAGTTATCGCAAATGTTGGCAAGCCTATGCCCTGATCTAAAGTCAATCTACATGTCCGGCTACACAGATGATGCGGTGCTGCGACGCGGTATTGAAAAGATGGATGCAACCCTCTTGCAGAAGCCATTCAGCTTGGGCACAATTGCACGCAAAGTGCGCGAAACGCTCGGACGGTCGGGAACAGTGCAATAACTAACGCCGAAGGTCACCGCTGGAACTGGCGGTAATCTGATGACCACTTTCGGCCAGCGCCGAAGTGGTAAAGGTGGCTTGGCCGCCGCCATTCTGCACGCCACCTGATACCTGGATTTAACGTACTTCCAAAGATGTCGCTGTCATAGCGAAGTTTATGGGACGCTGAATTTGTTTCTCATAAACTTATGCCATATCATGCTTGTCGGCGCCTCCAAGTACACTTCTCGAAAGGTAGCATGGGTTCAGTCGGGCGCAGCCTCCGACAAGTGAGCCGATGCAGGCGTTCAAGGATGCGACGTCCCTAGTCCTAGGTTTGTATTTCATAAATTCATGCCCACGCATTTCCATGGTAAACACGACGCTTAGCCATAAACACCGGAGGACAAAATGAACAAAGAGTTATTTGAAAGAGGTCTGAAAAACCGCCGTGAAGTTCTTGGTACCAAGCATGTCGACAAGGCCATCGCAGCCGCAGACGATTTTTCACGTCCGCTCCAGGAACTTGTGACTGAGTATTGCTGGGGCGAAATTTGGAGTCGCCCTGGGCTTGACCGACGTACGCGGAGCATCATTAACCTTGCTATGCTGACGGCGCTCAACCGTCCACACGAAGTGAAGTTGCATGTCCGCGGAGCGCTCAACAACGGCCTCAGCAAGGGGGACATAATGGAGGTATTCTTGCAGGCCATGATTTACTGTGGAGTCCCCGCAGCCGTCGATAGTTTCCGCATTGCCCAAGAAGTCTTTAGAGAAGAAGAGATGTGACTGTGGCCAGGATCGTCGCAGAAGCGTTGTTTGTAGACAGTCAGTTTGGATTGGCACCGGTGACCATCCTTGACGTCCTTAACGCTTCGAGTGGACGCAACATCAGCGCTTAGCGGCTTGGATTGCAGCCGAATTCGCCATCAGATGCTGCTCCACATGCAGTGCTGCTTCGACGGTATCTTCCCGAAAGTGCTCATGTTTGTCCGCCGGGCACCAGCAGTCGCTTGCCTCGCTTAATCCAGGTGTAGATCAGGTCCCGCTACACGGGCCGCTGAGTTCCCATCCAGCGATGATCGCAGTCAATGCCGAACGCTCTTTCGCACAGTCCTAAAGTTCTTTCAATAGGAGAGCCCCATTGTTGCCTGTACGATACACCGCATCGCCGAATGAAAGTGCGACAGACACTCCATCGATCAATACGTGCTGCGGTTGTACTCTGCTCCAGGAGTGAGCACGATATTCCAGTATTCTCCGGAACCGCGAATGAAGCGACAGGCATGGGAAAGTTTAGGGGGAATTCTCACCGACTTTGGCGATTCGATCTTGCACCAGCGGTCGCCTAGCAGAACCTCTACCTCCAGCCCAGTCATATCCGGATTGTCTCCCTTGAAAATGAATAGGCTTTCAAATTCGTGAGCGTGGGGCTCGATATGGGCCTCCGGATGGTCGAGGTTCTCCACCTTTCGCACGATAACGTAGATGTTCCCATCAGGGTTGTTGTTGTGGTCGGAAAACACGTACCTGGTTCCTGGTCCTTTTTTGTGCTTAAGCAGCTCATCAGCACTTCTGGATACGACGTTCAGAATCAATTCTTCCACGGGGCCTCCGTTGTTAACTCGCGAGCACCTCACAGCGGCGATGGGTAGCTTCACCGCGCCAAACCCTTGTCTCGCGTTGAAGCCAATTACACCTCGGCTATGAGTGCCATAACCCTATCATCGGCCAGTAGGTAAACATGAACAGCAACATCAGGGCAAACATCAACGCGGTGAGAGGAATCGAGAGCCTGATCATATCCCTGGTGGTAAAACCTCCGGCGCCGTAGGCGATCATGGCGGGCGCGGAGGTGACAGGAATCACCGCCGTACACTGCGCGACCAGGCACACGCCCATAATGATGCCAGTGATCGGCAAACTCGGATTGCCAAGCGCCGCCAGGAATCCGAGGATTGCCGGAATGATCGCCGTCAAGCATGAGGTGATACTGGTAAAGCAGAAGCGAACCAGGAAGACCAGGACGAAGATCGCCAGCGCCAGCCACGTCAGCGGTAGATTACCCACGCCGGACTCGACGAAGACCGCCTTGGCAAACCACTTGGCGGCGCCGGTCGTGGTAAAGGTTTCAGCCATGGAAATCCCGGCGCCGAACAGCAGAATGGCTGTCCAATCGACCTGCTTGTAAAGCTTATTCCAGGTAGATACGCCGGTGTAAGGCATGATCAACATCAAAACCGACAGCACGGAAATGGCGGCCGGCTCCACTCGGTGTATCTTGTCGGTTGCCCACAGGAAGATGGTCACCGCCATAATGATGGAGACCCGCTTCTCGCTCGCCGACATGGGCCCCAGATCGTGGATGCACTTGTTCAAGTATTCGCGTCCGCCGGGAAGTTCCTGGAACTCGAACTTGAACATTCTTGTGACCAGAAAGTAGAGTCCGATTCCAAGCAAGACCGAGTACGGGAAGCAGTAGGCGAGCCATTCCATGTAGCTGACGGAACCCTGGCCTGCGGTCCTCAGGAAACCTACGACTACCGGGTTGGGTGCTGCCCCGGTAAGCACGCCGACACCCGTTACCGACGGCAATATGCCCGCCAGCAGCAACATGGCTTTTCCGATTCTGCTTTTGAGCGGCAAGCCAAACGAAGCATTAAGCCCGAGAACAATGGGGACCAGGGTCGCCGCGCGGGCAATCACGGAAGGAATCAGAAAAGTCAAAACGAAGGCCGTTATGATGATGCCGGCAATTATAGAGTTGGTCTTCGTTCCCACCATGCGGATGATCAGGTAAGCGATCCGCTTTTCCAGCCCCGTGCTGACGATGGCGGCGGCAATGAACAATCCGGCGGCCACAAACACCCAGCCACTGCTTACGAATCCGCTCATCGCTAGAGGTATGGCCTTAGCGCTCCCTAGCAAGGGACCGCTTACACCTTGAGCAGGGGCAAAACCAAGGAGGAGGATCGTCAACACAATCAGAGCAATGGCGCTGGCGCCGTAGGGAATGGCCTCCGTAATCCACATCAGCACAGTGAAGGCGATGATGCCGAGCATGCGCTTTCCAGCTACCGACAGGCCTGAAGGCGTCGGGGCCATCACTATCGCAGTCATTATCAGCAAGCTTACGATGATGATGATCGGCTTCTTATCGAACGATTCTTTGCTCGATGCCATGCTTGTCGCTGTCGCGTTTTGCATCGTAGACCCCCGGATACAGTTTGACCCAAATCAGCAGACGCCTTTGCCATCCCTAAAGCCGCTCAGCTCCAAACCGCGAAGCCAAGTCGAACGGCATCACCTGGAAATCTCGCAATCAATCGTCCCGGTCCGGCGGTGTTCCTCAGCCCCGCCCATTTTCGAATACACTTTTCGGGACAAATGCGTATCCCTCCAGCAGTCGCCGGGCTGTTCTGCCAACCCCAACTCGCTGGATCAGCTTCTCCGGGTCGCCGGGATTCGATGTAACCTTTACGTCCATCACTCCGTAAGGATGGCCGATCCTGAAGACGTCCGATTTTCTAGCCGTTTCGTCCAGCACATCCCACAACACGGTACCCTCGATTTTGCACGCGGCTCCGGTGCAAACGCCCCCGGTCACCATGTATGCCCGATGCATCTTCTGCATCGAAGCGAGGCGCGCTACGAAATCGATATCCTTGGCCAAGATGGTCTTACCGTCAGGAGTTTTGTAGTCGCGCTTCTTGGAGACGAAGCCGATCTTCGGAATCGCAGGGCTCTCCTTGGTCGCGACTTTTGCGTCACAAACAATCCCTATCTTTGCGGCTACAACGCTGCGGATCTCCTCGATCAACGCAAGGATCTCTGGCATACCTTCGACTTCCGTGGGCAGCTCCGTGCCTTGTAGCCCAAGTTCTTCCGCCTTGCAGAAGACAACCGGGTTCGCGGCATCGACCACGGAGACCGTATATTTGCCTTTCGGGCCAAGGTCAACCGTGTCTTTTGTATTTCCGGTCGGGAGCAGTTTTTTCGTAACCGATCCGGCAGGATCAGCGAACTCGAGCAGGATGCGAGCGCCTGTTCCGGGAACGCCGCGGATTTCATAGTCGCCCTCGGACAAACCTCTTCCATCCTTTACCGGAACAGTGGCGTAGATCATCTTGTCGGTGTTGGTGTTGTAAATGCTGACCGTGGTTGTCGGCTCGGCGGGCTTTACGAATCCTTCATCGACCGCATAGAGTCCGACGGCCGAGGATAGGTTTCCGCAGTTGCCGCGCCAATCGATAACCGAGTCGGTGACCGACACTTGGCCAAACGTGTAGTCGACATCGACGCCGGGGCGGGCCGATGGGCCGATGATAGCAACCTTGCTGGTTAGGGAATTTGCGCCGGCCAAACCATCGATCTGTCTCTGATCGGGGCTGCCGAAGATTCTCAAGATGACTGCATCGCGAAGTTTTCCGGCTGGGGGCACCTCGTGTTCCTTAAAGAAAATCCCTTTGCTGGTGCCACCGCGAACAATTGCGCAGGGCACACGCATCCATTCTCTATGTGCGGTCATACTCCTCCTTCTTATCCCGCTCAGTTGAATCCGCTCCGAGGATTCGAATTGGCTCACAATCAAGCTGTCGTCCGGCCATTATCTCGGACCATGAGCGACCGGCAGCGAAAACATGGTAGACGTTACTTGAGTTCTTGAATCGCCTTCTGCCCTTGAACGTTGATAACTCCGGCGTCCCTCAGATGATCAATTTGTACTTCAGAATAACCGAGCTCCCGCAGCAGCTCTTCGGAATGGCTGCCAAGCGATGGGACATCCAATCGCGCCCCGAAGCGGCGGCCATCCATTTCGAAAGGCAGGAGCGGCAGCTTCACCGTATGCCCATCCGGCAGAGACACATCCGTGAAGCCGCCGGATTCGAGCAAATGCCGATCATCGAAGAGATCCTGAGGCCGGGTGATCGGGGCGTACGGAAGACCGGTCTGTTCACACTTGTCCATCAGTTCATTTTTGGTCATGGTGGCAAGCCGCTCGCGGATCTTCGGCAGCAGACGCTCCCTGGCGCGCACACGTTGATTATTCGTTGCCAGTGTCTCGTCCGCCGCCAACTCGGGAACACCAAAAGCGTGGCAGAATATTCCCCATTGCGTGTCGGTCACCACGCCCACGAACACCTGTTCGCCATCTTTGGTGTCGAAAATGTCGTAGATTGCCCAGGCGGAAAGCCGGTTCGGCATCGGCGCAGCCGCCTTGCCGGTCACAGCATACTGCATCATGTGTTGCGCCACCAAGAACACGGAATTCTCGTAAAGCGCGGACTGCACAAACTGTCCTTTGCCAGTACGCTTTCGCTCATAGAGAGCCGAGAGAATCGCGATCGCGCCAAACATCCCGCCCATCACGTCATTGACCGATGCTCCGGCGCGCAAGGGTCGGCCTTCCGGGCCAGTCATATAAGCGAGACCGGTCATCATTTGCACGACCTCATCCAGCGCAGCACGATGCTCGTAAGGCCCAGGCAGAAATCCTTTCAGCGAACAATAAATGACATCAGGCTTGAGCTTCTTCACACTATCGTAGCCGAGGCCGAGCTTATCCATTGCTCCCGGACGAAAGTTTTCCGCAACGACATCGGCTGTCGCGAGAAGCTTCTTTACAATTTCCATTCCCTCGGCTGACTTGAGATCGACCACGAGGCTCTTTTTGTTGCGATTGTAGGTCGTCCAGAAGCCAGCGCCGGAACCGCTGAGCCGCCGCGTGTTGTCGCCCTGCGGAGCTGGTTCGACCTTGATCACCTCGGCGCCCAGGTCCGCCAGCACCATGCCGCAGGTCGGCCCCATGACCATGTGGACGAACTCGGCAACCCGAACGCCCGCAAGCGGTAGGGCATCGTTGGTCATACGCCCCCCTTGGCATACGCAAAGCCTTTGGGCAACCCGGCTGCGGCAACGTCACCGTATAGCGGCTCTCCCGGTAATCCCTTCGCCAGCAGCTCACGTGCGGCCAGCAACTTGTCCAGATCCACGCCGGTGTGCAATCCCATGGCTTCCAGAAGGAAGACGAGATCCTCCGTCACTATGTTGCCGGTTGCGCCGGGAGCGTAAGGACAGCCGCCAATCCCGCCCTGCGATGCGTCGAACGTGGTGACTCCGACGTCAAGTGCGGCCACGACATTCGCCAGACCTTGGCCTCGAGTGTTGTGGAAGTGGGCGCCGCCGGCCTTGCCGCCGAGCTCCGCCTGCAAACGCGAAAAAAGCCGTTTGACTTGGGCAGGATTGGCATAGCCGCAGGTATCTGACAAACCCACTTCGTCGACCCCACACTCGGCCATAATCACCGCTAGCCGCATGGTGTCGTCCTCTGGCACAACACCCTGGATCGTGCAACCGAACGCAGTGGCCATTCCCGCCTCGATCTGGACTCCTGCATACTGTTCGTTGCGAAGCGCCACGATCGCCTTGGCTTCGTCGATCATCTGGGCGTGAGTCTTGCGCACGTTTGCCAGCGAGTGAGCTTCGCTCACCGAAATCGGCAACGTGATCTTGTGAATACCGGCGGCAAAAGCAGCCTGAGCGCCGCGTAGATTGGGAACCAGTGCCGTCACATGCAGGCCGGGTATTTTCCGGGCATGGGCCACGACTGCGGCGGTATCAGCCAGTTGCGGCAGCAGCTTTGGCGGAACGAACGAGCCGACTTCTATTTCTCGCAAGCCGGCGGCAGCCAATGCTGATATCCAAGCGAACTTGTCATCGGTACACATTGTGCGCTTCACGCTTTGCAGGCCATCGCGAGGGCCTACTTCGCTCACGAGTACGTCGAGCGATTGCTGTCGAAGCTCCATGGGGTTCTCCTGATGACGTTCTATGTATTAGAACGTTATTCTGTATAGTGGTACAGTTTACGAACCAGCCAAAGATTGTGTCAACCGAATTCCGGCCGCTTGACCTTTGACCGGCGCGCTTCGTAGGATGTACTGCATGGTAGAACGCGATTCCGAAGGGCAAAACGGAGACTGGGGTTCGAACGGCAAGGTCGCCGCCCTGGGCCGCGCCTTTGCAATTCTCGGCGCCTTCAAGTCCGACGATCGGCACATCCTGTCACTGGCCGAGTTGGCACGGCGTACAGGGCTCTACAAGAGCACGATTCTACGCCTGCTCGCGTCGCTTGAGCATGCGGGGTTTATCCGGAGATTGCCGGACGCCACCTATTCGATAGGCCCCGAACCGTTGCGGCTGGCGCGAATCTATCAAGACTCTTTTCAGGTTAAGGACGTCATTTATCCGCTGCTGCAGAAATTATCGAAAGACAGCGGCGAGACAGCTTCGTATTACGTTCGGCAACACAATAGCCGCGTGGTCCTTTACCGGGTTGAACCGGCGTGCAACGTGCGTTTCTCACTGCGCGAAGGCGAACAATTCCCGCTCGACCTTGGCGCCTCCGGCAAGGTGTTGATCGCCTTCAGCCAGCCGCTGAAAAAGGGTTTCGCACAGGCTCGGGAGCGCCTGTGGGCGGTCTCGTACGGCGAACGTGATCCGGAAACCGCATCGGCTTCGGCGCCGGTTTTCGGCATGGGACAGGAGCTGAAAGGCGCACTCACCTTGTCTGGACCGCGCGGGCGCTTTACTCCGGAAAACTTGCGAACCGGGTGCACGTTGTTGCTGGCGGCTGCGGCGCGAGCAACCGGCGCGCTTGGAGGAGATCCTAAGGTGTTCTCTCACGCCCTGGAACAGTGTGTCTAAACCGCCCTTGTTTGGACGGGCAACGCTGCGCCGCCGCGGAGCGAAGCTGCTTGAGGGCGAAAGTGGCGCAGAGGAGCAGGTAGGAAATGAACAGTTGTGCGATGCGTATTCCAGCCGTGCCGACAAGCGTTGAGATCCACCGCGGGTACGAACCCGGACTGATTGGCCGGGTCGGTGAACTTCACGGGCGGTACTATGCGGAAGCGTGGGGTTCAGGGGCGCCCTTTGAGCTCTTGATTGCGCGTGAATTCTGCGATTTTATCGAGCACTATGACCAGGAAGCGGACCTCGTCCTGTCGGCCCACATTGGCGGCATGCTGGTGGGTTCGATCTCTATTCTCGGCCAGAATCCCGGACCAGATGGAGTGCAGCTTCGATTCTTTATCGTGGACCCGGCCTATCACGGACGCGGCGCGGGCAAGGCCCTCCTCTTCACCGCTCTCGAATGGTGCCGTGAGCGCCGCTTTCGCAAAATATTCCTCTGGACAGTCGATCATCTGCCGCAGTCGCGGGGCCTGTACGAGAAGGCTGGCTTCAGGGTCACCGAGCGGTGCCCTGACGACCGCTACACGGTCCATCGGGACAATCTCAAGATGGAACTCACGCTGGCGTAGCGATAGGTGGAATCGAGGCATCACTCGCCGTGTTCGGAAAGTAACCCAAAGAAAAGGAATTCATGTCATCACAATCTTCAGCTCTTCGCGTGAACTCAAAAACGAAACTTTGCTATGTTTGCGGTCCCGAGAATACCCGCGGGATGCAAGTCCCCTTTTTTGCGGATGGCCCTCATGGCAGCCGAGCCCTATATACAGCACGCGCCGAGCACAGCGGATGGCCGGGAATGTTACATGGCGGAGTTACTTTTACTCTGATGGATGAAGCTCTTGGCTGGGCAGTTCACTTCCAAGGGCTGCATGGGGTCACCGCTCGCGCTGACACACGTTTTCGGCAACCGGTCGCCATTGGAGCAAAATTGATTATTCGTGCATGGACACTGGAGCAGCGTCGTCAGTTGATGACCGCCCGTGCCGAGATTCGACTCGACAACCAAGACCAAACCTTGGTTGCGGAAGTAGACGCAACGATGTACTTGATTGACGGAGACAAAATAAACAACGATTAAATTGAGCCTTGCTGACCCCGGACGGTGCGGCTGTGGTGAACGCCTTTCCCGGAGAGTTGCGGCAGGTATTCTCGAACATTATCGTCAATGCAGCCGATGCGCTTGAGAAATCGGGTGACAAGCTCTGCATTCATGTTTTCGGGTCCCCCGATTGGGCGGATCTTACCCGTATTACGCATCACCATTTCGGATAACGGGTGCGGAATCCCAGTCGAGAAACGAGCGCAGATGTTTGAGCCGTTTTTCACCACGAAAGGCAACAGAGCCACCGGCATTGGGTTATGGGTATCACGCGGCATCGTATAAAAAAAATGGCGGCAGAATTCGGTTCAGAGCCTGGGTGAGGCAGGGACGTTCGGGCACGACCTTCTCAATCTTCCTTCCGGTAACGCAGCCGAACTAAGCGACCCCGATTCGCACCCCGACACATCAGACTGTTCTGGCGAGCGAAGTCGAGCCACCTTTTGTTCCTACTGCTAAAAAACAAAGGGTGGCTCCGCTCGGTGCCCGAACGGCATCTCGCTTCTCGAATGTAATGTCGAGTACGCAGCGTGGATGCTCCGGCCACCGGCGCTTGGCGCTCCCGGCCGAGCACACGCAACTGCGGCCCGTGCCGGGGACTCCGGCGCTCGGGTCGCCATAACATCCTCTTTGGAATTTGGGATACATCTGGGAACTCCTACAGCAAAACCAGACATACTGTTTTCAGCAAAGACACATCTACTGCCGCACTCCTTCAGGTGTAAATGTAATAGTTCGCTTGGTGTTCGATGAACCGATTGGCCCCATTGATTGGCCATTAAAAGTCACGTCAATTCCCGCCGGATTCCCCGCTACCACTACCAAACGGCGCCGGGCGTGAAAACTCCGCTCGTGTTTGTCCGCCGAATTGGGATCCATGGTTTCCTCCATTACCTGCTTCCCGTCCACGTAAATCGACACCCTGCAACGTTGTGTGGCTGTCAATACCAGGGAAATCCCGTACGCGTCCGCGAGGGCGCTCAGCAGTTTATCGTCGGCGCCCAACTTGCGAAGCCGCTCTTTGATCCTTGTGGTCGACTCAAAATTGACGCCGTATTGCTGCACGAGTTTCGCTATCGTTACCGGAGAAACGTCCTTAAGCAGTTTTTCGATTTCATTGATCGACAGCCGGCGGTCGATTATCTGTGGTTGCGGCTGCGGCCCTGGTTCCGGTTGTGGCTCCGGTTGTGGTTTGGCAACCGAGAAATTAGCAGCGTTGGTCCCCGGAGCACTTGGCGCGCCGCCAGCAACGTTGATACGCCGTATCGCTTGTTTGGAAGGCTCGTGACCTTGCTCGGCAGCTTTGTTGTACCAATACAAGGCCAGCGAAAGGTCCTGCGGCACTCCTCGACCATTCTCATACGCCCAGCCGAGACTGTCCTGGCCGAACTTATTTCCCTGATCTGCAGCCTTGCGGTACCAGCGCAGCGCTTCTGTGTCGTCCCGCGGCACACCCCGGCCGTTCCGGTACATCACGCCGAGGTTATACTGGCCCATCGAGCTACCCTGATCCGCAGCCTTGTGGAACCAGTGCACTGCTTCGGCATTGTCCTTCGCGACACCGCGGCCACTCAGGTACATCACGCCGAGATTGTTCTGGCCCGATGCATTGCCCTGCTCCGCGGCCTTGCGAAACCAGCGTGCCGCTTCGGCATAGTCCTTTTGTACACCCTCGCCATTTTGATATTTCATGCCGAGACTGGTCTGGGCGCTGCTGTCGCCCTGCTGGGCGCGTCTTTTAAGTTCGTCAATGTTCTGCGCTGCCGCTGATAACGAAAGAACAAAACAGACGACGGCGATCAAAAACCAAGTAACAATACGGACACGACCACCGGCGTTCATGGCACACACCTCCGCGGCAGACACTTCGAGCTTGCAACGTAGTCTGCCACAGGATGGCCGCGAAGGCCAGAGACTTACATTACCGGATAACGCAACCGCCATCCTCTAAACCCTTCTTGCTGGCGCGGGGATGCACTGCACTGAAGTTTCTTTACCCGGCAATTTGCGGCGTGCTAGCATCGGCAACGGGTTTCAGGCCGGCGCTTCGAGAGCGGGTTCCCGAGGTTTTTTTCGCTGGCAAGCAAGTTGCCAACTACGGCGCGTGGGTGAGCAGGGATGGATTTTACTGTCCAAGTGGCTGGTAAGACTGACGTCGGCTGCGTTCGCACGAATAACGAGGATAACTTCGGATACGACACCGAGCGCGGCATCTTTATTGTTTGCGACGGCATGGGCGGGGCGGCGGCCGGCGAAGTTGCCAGCCAACTGGGGGTCTCGGCCGTTCTTTCTTACTTTCGCGACGCGGCGACGGCGGGCGCGTATCCGGCATTCGAACGGTTCTCCGAGGATTGTTCGGAGCAAGCAAATGCCTTGGGAACCGCGATTCTCTTGGCAAACCGCATCGTTTACCGGACCGGCTTAGCCGATGTGCGGCAGACCGGGATGGGCACTACGATCGCGGCAGTTCTGATTGGACGCAAGACGGTTTCTATCGCGCATGTCGGCGATAGCCGCATTTATCTGATCCGCGACGCAACTCTGGAGCAACTGACGAACGACCACTCACTGGTGATGGAGAGGGTACGGCGCGGCTTGATGACCGCCGAGGAAGCCGCTGTCTCCGAGATGCAGAACGTTATCACGCGCGCGCTCGGCGCCGAGCAGGAGGTGCAGCCGGACATGGCCGATTTGGAAGTTGCGCCTGGCGACACCCTGCTGCTCTCAAGCGATGGTCTGGTGCGCCACGTTACCAACGATCAGATCCTCGAGATAGTTCGGAATGCGCCGTCGCTTCAGGCGGCATGTGACAGCTTGATCGAGGCGGCAAAGTCCGGCGGCGGAAGCGACAACATAACCTGTGTGCTGGTGCGGTTTCGCGCTCAGACCTGGTATCAAAAGCTGTTTGCGGAAACGGCACCGCCGCGAACGCACGAGCCGGAATAAGCTCAAATCTGTCGCTTCCAGAATAGATTCATAGTAGATGTATCTTCCAGCGTGACTAAGTGGGCAAAAGCAGCTTTACCTCCGAGGTAAGCAATGCTAGATTTGCGCCCAGCGGCCAGAGTTCCTGTTCGAGTGTGGCTAGCCTTTTCTATCGTTGTCTTCATCGGGCGTTTGCCTTAGTCGGGCCATATTCGCGGAGGTGGGCATGTCGGGTTGTCGATGGTGTGGCGCTTCCGTTTCCGACAATTTCTGCATCAAATGCCACGCGCTGAATCTTTCATTCACGCAGCCATGCCTGCTCGGCCTCTGCGCTCCGCACGAAGGCAAGCCATTTTGCATCCCCGCCGATGGTCTTCGGGTGGGACGCGCGCAAGATCAAAACCAGTTCGTCATAGAAGACCCAGAGCTCTCGCGACAGCATGCGGTTCTTTCCCTGGAACCAAACGGTGCCGTACGACTGACAAACAAGGGGCAGAACGGTACTTTCGTAAACGGACAACGGGTTAACGAAAGAGTTCTGGAAGCCGGAGACGAAATCCGCTTCGGCATCCGCCGGGAAAACCATTTTGTATTTCAGCCGGACGGGATCTTTAATTATCGCCGTGATCCAACGTCTGGCCGCCTGGTTCCGATTCGGCCGGAAACGTCGGATAGCAGCCCGATTTCAGGCCAGGGAAATGAACGGTTCGGAGTGGGAGGAACCGCCCAATCGGGCACGATGTATGCATCGGCGGCCGCTGCCCGGCTTGCGGGCACGGTGGTCATGTCGGAGCACGGCGAAGAAGATACTACACATCGCCGATTGCAACTGGTTCTTGACCAGTACGCGGTGCGCGACATTCCACTTGAAGGTTCGCGCCTGGAATTCGGGCGCACCGAAGGTGCGGGCAAGTTACTGGTGGAGCATCCTTCAATTTCCTCGCGTCACGCCGAGATTGTCATCGACGAGAAGGGTGCACTTTTACGCGACCTGGGATCAAGTAACGGCACTTTCGTCAACGGCGAGCGGATTGTGGAAGTCCGGCTGAGTGAAGGCGACCTGATCCAATTCGCAGCCTGCGAGTCGCATGTCTTCCTTTACCGGGAGTCGCGACGCCGCGCCCTGACACTGAGGGACATCGAGCTGAATCAGCCAGTCGTCACTGTTGGCCGTGATCAAGCGAATACGATTCCACTCCCTCATCCTACGGTTTCGTCACGTCACGCCGAGGTGCGGAAAGTTGCAGGCGGATTTGAGCTCGCCGATCTCAACTCGACGAACGGCACCTTCGTCAATGGACGCCGCATCGCTAAGTATGTCCTCCAGCCGGGCGACCGCATCAGCTTCGGTGCGGTGCAGTTCGTGTTTGACGGTTCACAGATGGAGCAACAGGCGGATGGCACGCGCATCCGGCTGACCGCGCGCGGATTGCGCGTCGAGACCACGGATTTCAATACAGGCAAACCATTGCGGCTGTTGGACGACATATCGCTGGCGATTCAGCCCTGCGAGTTCGTCGGGCTGCTGGGACCATCCGGTGCCGGAAAATCGACGCTCATGGACGCTTTGAATGGTTCCAGGCCCGCAGGCCAGGGCAGTGTTCGGCTTAACTCAGCGGATTTATACAGCGAATTCGGCTCGTTACGCGCGCTGATTGGATATGTTCCGCAGGAAGACATTCTCCACCGGCAGCTTACGGTGCAGGAATGCCTTTACTACTCGGCGCGGTTGCGGCTGCCAGACGACTTCGGCGAGACCGAAATCCGGAAACGAGTCACCGAAATCATCAAGGTCCTCGACCTTAGCGAGCGCGCCGACATCAGCATCGCGCAACTCAGTGGCGGACAGCGCAAGCGCGTCAGCCTGGGCATCGAACTGTTGAGCAAGCCGGCGCTACTTTTCCTCGATGAGCCGACCTCGGGACAAGATCCGCGGACGGAAATGGCGATGATGCAGCTCTTCCGTCAAATTGCCAATCGAGGATCGACGGTCATCATCAACACCCACCTGCTAGGATCATTTAGTCTGCTGGATAAAGTCGCGGTGCTGGTGCGCGGCAAACTTGCCTACTTCGGTGAAAGCCAGGAGATGCTGTCGTACTTCCAGGCACGGCGGCCTCATGAAATCTTCGACAAGCTGAAGGAGCAGGAGCCTGAGCGATGGGCGGCGCAGTACCGGCAGTCGGATGCGTTTCGGGAGTCGGTCGGCAGCGCACTTGAAAACGACGCAGCGGGCAAGAAGCGCCTCATCGTCAAGCAGAGCGAACCGCAGCGCCGCTCCGTCTGGCGCCAGCTTACCACGCTGTTGAGCCGACAGTTCGCGTTGAAGTTTAAAGAGAAGTCCACCCTGGCCGCGATCCTGCTGCCCCCCGTAATTGTTGCCGTCCTGATGGGCATCATGAAGCAGACAGTCAACGAACCCAAGGTGCTGTTCATGGTCGTGCTGGTCGCCCTCTGGTTCGGATGTTCCTCTTCTGTCCGCGAGATTGTCGATGAACTTCCGGTCTACAAACGAGAGCGGCAGCGAGACCTCAAGTTGAGCAGTTATGTTGGTTCAAAGCTCATCTACGTCGGTGCGGTGGCGGCGATGCAGTCCGTATTGTTCATAGCAGTGCTGGCAGGCATGGGCGCGGTCGAAAACCATTTGGCGGAATGCTTCGCGTTGATGTGGCTTTTGACATTAGTGGGCGGCCTCATGGGGCTCTTGATATCGTCCGTTTTTTCTACTGCCGAAAAGGCACTCTATGCCTTTCCATTAACTATGATCCCGCAGCTCTTGCTCGCCGGGCTCCTGATCCCGGTCAATACGATCCACTCGTTTTACGCAGTGGAGCAGCCAAATCAGAAAGTGGAGTTGCGAGAGCTGCCCGCGGCCTTGATTCCATCCGGCATGACTCCCGTACTGAAATACGGACTGTCGCCGTTAATGGTTTCTCGATGGGGGTTAGAGGGGATTGTGGATTTGTACATTCACGATGGCGAAAAGTATAGCTATCTGCTGCTAAACAATATCTACACGAGTTTGCACCCCGAGGACCTAATGAAGGCGCGTGCCGAGGCGGAGCGAAAGATTCGAGAAGCAGATCCCAGGCCGGCAAAGTTAGGGCCCAGCGTCTTTTGGAGATACTTCGGCATTGTGGCCGGGTATGGCGGGCTGTTGATCGCAGGAATCATCATCGCGTTAAGAAGGAAGGAGCACCATGCTGGTTGAAATCGAACTCGTCGGACAGACCAACAATTGGTCGTATAGAAAGGCTCGGATAATTATTGGCCGCGACTCGAAGTGCGACGTCAGCTTGAACGAATACCCCATGGTCTCCCGCGAGCACGCAATGTTGGAGCTGAGCGAGGATGGCAGGCTCACGTTCTCAGACCGGAGTGCAAATGGCACGTTCGTGAACGGGCAGCGCCTTGCGACTGGAATCGTTCACTCGGGAGACACGTTGCGGCTTGGAGCGGATGGGCCCGAGCTTCGCCTCCGTCTGACGCACGAGCCCGCCAAAGCATCGGCAACACCCGGTGGCGCCAAGACCGTGATCGGCGAGAAGGAGTCCGTGGCCACGGTTCTTACGGAAGGGCCTCAGTCCGGTGCAACCGTATTGCACCACGCCGAAAGTATTGCAGGCAAGACCGCGAGCGCGAGTGCGAGCGCTCCAGGTGCAGCGGGAGCCGCGACTGTTCGCGCCGCCTCCGGCGCCGCAGCGGAGACTCGCGTACACGTCGTCGGGGGAGAAACCGCGGAGTGGATCGCCGCCTCGCCGGCTACGGCCGACGTCAAACCTGTTCGCGTGGCTTTCAGGGAATCTCCGAAGCCGGAGATGCCCGGCAACAGCATGCCAAGTCCCGCAAGGGCTGCAGGGCTGGAGGTTGGAGATCAACAAGTGATGGACAAGAAATTGGGCAGCATTCGTAACCTGCTGGCCGCCAATCTGGCGGTCATGGTTATCCTTCTGCTTGCCGTGCTGTATCAGGGGCAGCAGATCAACAAGAACAGAGATGCGTTGACCGGAATGCACGAAGAGGCTCAGAACGCGGTCAAGACATTTACGCCTGCCCTCGACCAGCGCCTGAAAGTGATGGAACAACGCATGGATGGCTTCGACGGCAAAATGAAGCAGGCTGAAGATCGTTTCGTGGACCGCATGGACAAAGAACTGCCCTCGGTCATGGATAAGTACATCAACCGTAAATTTGAAGAGATAAAACGCCAAACCGGCAAATAGGCCACCTGGGCCACCTTTGGAGAGTACACATGGCTCGTACACGCTGGATACTCGCGTTTGTCTTCATACTCGGAGGATTGTTTTCCGCGGGCGCGGCGAACGTCGATGACCCTGGGCCGGGTGTTCGGGTAGGACTGGAAAGCCTTTCGCTGGTATCGGCCACCACCGAGAAGGTGCAGCTGAGCGCAATCATCAGTCTCGCTTCGACGCGACACGTCATGCTGAGAGAAGTTGCATTCGATCAACTGCGCATCAATGGTGTGCCTTTTTATGCCTCGGCGCTTTCCGGCAATTTGGTACTGGTGCCCAACGAAAAAGTCATACCGTCAAAGCCTCTGATGCTCACGGTCTACCTCCGCGACTTGGACAATCTCAGGCCGCTGCGTGCCCTCGTTGCGGACGGAAGGCTTTCCGTGACAGGTATGGCTTATGCCGATGTCATTTTGAACCCGGCTACGAAGCTAATGCTGTTCACCAACCGTGCCCGTATTCCAGTGAGAGTGCAGAATTCGTTGGAGCTGCAGATGCCCGCCGCAGCTATCGGCCGCAACGCGGCGCTGGTGCTGATCGATGGCGCACAGGCAGCCTTGGACAACGTGGGCAGCAGATGGCAGACTGCGACCAAGTTGTTTTCCCAATGGCGAAAACAATTGTGGGAGCAGTATGCTCCCGCTCTCGTGCTGGCGCATTCCACCTATCAGTTGCAGGATGCAGCGGGCAAGAGCTTTCCATTCGACGCCACTGCGATCGGGTTTCGTGTTGCGGGTAAGCAAGTGCTCCTGCCAAAATCTGTTCTGGAGCCTTGGAAGTTTGATCCCAGCATCGCGGCGAGCATGAAGCAGGATCCAAGCCTCAAGGTCGTCGCCTATGACTTAGCCATCTGGCCCGCAAATGCCCGCTTACGAAGCGACGATAATAAACTCCTTGCTGATCAGGCTTGGCGGCTCAGTTCCAATCAGTTGAGACTGCTGCCCTCGGCGAAGGGCTCCTCCGAGTCGATGCTACAGCCGCTAGAAGGCGGCAAAGTGGTGAAGGTCAGCGTACATCGCCGTCAAGGCCCGGCCGCGCTGGGATTGGTCGAGATTACCGTTCCAGCCGTGGCGGAGATGAAAGCCATGGTGGTGACGACCACGCCCGCAAGCGAATCCTCTTCGCTGGCGCTGTTTCGTTTTCCCGAGGGCGTGCAGGGTCGAGAAGCGCGCCCCGAACTGGTTGTGATTTCTGGGTCCTCCGCGGCGGGCAAGGTTCGCTTGGATGCGATGATCGATTCGGCGGGCTGGGGCTCGCCGGTTATTTCGGAAGCTGGCATTATTGGCGTCGTCACGCAGGAAGATTCCGTCGTGCCCATCGCGGAGGCTGCGAAGGTTCTCAAGTTCAAGCAGGCTAGCGCAGGACAATAATGTGAAAAACCTTTTGCGGACCCTCATTCTCGTGTTGCTGTGTCTTACGACTCATGCGGCTCTCGGCGCCGACGAACTATACGGTGCCACGGCGGTGAGCCCACAAGCCGTACGGCAAGGCACATTGGGAAGTTGTTACTTTCATGCGACCGTCGCCGCCCTTGCCGTTAGCCAACCGGGCCTGTTACGTGCCGCCATCCGTCAGGACGCAAGCGGCGGTCTCAGCGTGCGCTTTGCCGACGGCAAGATCGAGCAGGTTTATCCAGATGACGTGCAGTTCGCGCGTGACAGCAATTACGACCTCTCCGATGGCCTCTGGGTCGCGGTGCTGTTCCGAGGCTATGCCCAACGTACCCTGCGGGCGGCCTTGATCGAGGCCGTCTCCGAGAGCTCGTTATCACCATTCCTAAAGCTCAGCATGAGCGCGGTTGTCACGAATTCGGACATCCTTCTGCTGGCCTATGACCGGGCCATCCGGACGCAGATCGATCAGGCTGGAGACATTGATCGCATCCGCCTGAAGGCGCGGCTCAGGCAGGAGCTGAATAGTTTGCCGCTGGACGAAGGGTCCAAGGAGCGCGCACTCAGTCTTCTGGATTCCAGCGGTCTGTTTGAAGCGCTGGAAAACAAGATCAAAATCAACGGAGAGGTGTTCGGCGCTTACCGTGCTGTCGGCCAGGGGGGGCTACCTGAACGCGTTATGAAGTCCTTCGCCGGTGCGGCGCATTCGTATACCCTGCGCGACGGAGCAATCGCACTCGCGGCGATATCGAACGCACTGGAGAAACACCAGGCAGTCGTGGTTTGGACCGGCGACTCTCCCGCTCCGGTCATGGCAGCAAAATGGCGCTCTTTGTTCGGAACGCAACTCGACAACTGGTACGACGAGGAACATGCTTATACTGTCCTGAGCGTCAATCGCGCCGCCGGCACGATTAGACTGCGCAATCCCTGGGCACGCCACCCTGAGCCTGACGGCGAATTTACCTTGCGGCTGAATTCCTTCTCCGCCGCATTCGCCGGTTTTATCACTTCGGGCGGGGCACAAGGGCGCTAGCGCGGCGGAGGGTCATAGGTGGGAGATGTGGCGGGTCTTATGCTCAAAAATCGCATGTTGTTGCTGTGTGCGTTTTTGCTCTTAGTAGGCACTTGCCTCGCGGCTCAGACAAAGAGAGACGACAATAGACAGCCCTTTGATCTGGGGGAAATCAAAGACCTGCTCAAGGGAAGCGTGAGTCCCAAAAGGGTAGCTGCTTTGGTTGAGGGCGGTCGGCCCGAGCGGTTCGGCGTCAACTTTGAGTTGACGGAAGACGTCGAGAAGGAACTTCGGGAACTGGGTGCCGACGACGGGCTCTTGCTGGTCATTTCCACGAAACGTGTCCAACCCCCGGACACGACCGCGCAGGAGTGGGAGGCGGTGAGGTACGGCAACGACCAGAACCAGCTGGCCGCTTTTCTTCAACGTCACCCGAGTGGCCCATTCTCCGACGCCGCCCGCGCGCAAATCGAGCAAATTGTATGGGCGGGAGTTAACGGCTGCAATGATCGATCCAAGCTGCAGGCATATCTCAATCAGCACAGTGGCGGACGCTATGCGCAGCCGGCCCGGGAACAGATTGAGCAGCTCGACTGGAATTCCGCCTTCAGCAGCCATGATCGTGCTCGAATCCAAGCCTATATCGATCAGTATCCTTATGGGCGCTTCAGGCAGCAGGCGCGTGGAGCACTGGAGCAGATTGATTGGGACGCGGTCAAAAACTCCAATGACGTGCAACGCTTACGGGCGTTCCTGATTGCCTATCCACAAGGGCGCTACGCAACATTAGCCAAGGCAACAATTAACACGCGCGTAAGTGCCCGGCCTGCAATGCCGGTGCAGGCTCGCCCGAAGTATTGCCCACTTCCCGATAAGCTTGAGTTTGACTACAACACTCCAGACCGTGAAAAGATCGGAATCTGGACGGGTGTATGGAATGTAAATCCATTTCGTCGATTCTGTGTTGTTATAACCTCCATTAACGGGAATGACGTTCGGGGAGGGTATAGCTGGGAGGATAAAGGCAAAGGGTATGAGGGTGGCTTTGCTGCATTTGCAGGCACAATGAAGCAATCGCAAGGAGGACGCGACCGGTCCGCACAGGTTATCAGCGCCAAAGCAAGAGGATTCGATATCACATTGCAGTTTCGAGCTAATGGAAACATCTGGACGACTTGGCAACGACCCGGTTACAGAATGATCGAAACCCGGGTAAGTAAGTTCAAATGATAGGTCCTACGCTCAAAAATCGCATGTTGTGGCTGTGCATGTTTCTGGCATTGCTTGTGCCCTGCCTCCTTCTTTTCGCGGCAGACCGCGCTTGTTACTATCGTCACTTTCTCTCAGTTTTAATTCCAGTTTTTGCGGGTTTCGAAGTATGCTCTATCGAGCATTTCATAACGATTTCGGTATGCGTCACGGCCGCCTATGAAGCATTGTCCGGTTTGCAACAACAGCTATCCCACTAATTTCCGTGTTTGCCCGCAGGACAATACGACATTGCGGGAGACCAACGAACTCGAGCCGGGGATGGTGATCCGCTCGAAGTACCAGATCCTTGAGCATCTGGGCGGCGGCGGGATGGCTGACGTTTACCGCGCCAAGCACCTGGCCTTTAATGAGATTTGTGCCATTAAGGTCGTAAAGGCGATGTACGCCAATGACGGGGCGTTCAACAATCGCTTCAAAAGCGAGGCGGTACTGACCCGCAAACTGCGCCATCCCAACGCCATCGCGGTGGAAGATTACGACACCACCGAAGACGGCCGGCCCTATATCGTGATGGAGTTCGTGAAAGGCCGCAACCTGCGAACCGTTATCGACCAGGAAGGAGCGCTCTCGGTAAAGCGCACGCTCAGCATTTCTTTGCAGGTGGCGCGAGCGCTGGCGGCGGCTCACAAGATCGGCATTACGCATCGCGACATCAAGCCGGACAACATCCTGGTCACTCAAGATGAGCAGGGTAACGAAGTGGCCAAAGTTTTGGATTTCGGCATCGCCAAGGTCAAGGAAGGCGCCTTTACCGTGGCCGCCTACACGGCGACGCGCAAGGGAATGGTAGTCGGCACTCCGCAATACATGTCGCCGGAGCAGGCACGCGGCAAAGTGGGCGATGAAATCGACAGCCGGGCCGACGTTTATTCGCTGGGCGTGGTGATCTACGAAATGATCACCGGACGGCTTCCGTTCGAAAGCGATACCCCTATGGGGTATTGCCTCGAGCACCTCCATACCGTGCCGGTGCCGCCGCGCGAATTTGCCGTTACCCTGAATATCCCTGTTGGCCTCAGCAAATTGGTGATGAAGGCTCTGGAGAAGGACCGACAGAAGCGATTCTCGACAATGGACGAGATGATCGAGGCGCTACAGGACCCGGAGCGGTGGGTCGCCCTATCGCAATCGCTTGCGGCAACCGTTGTGGTCAGCGTCGATGAAATGACCCAAAGCGAACAGCCGCCCACCGCACTGCCTTTGCCGGCGATTGTCCAAACGCCTCCGGTTGTCCGCGCGCGCGTGAAGGTCACATCTTCCCCCTCGCCGTCGGTCGAATCAGGCGGGCAGCATCGCCAACAATCCGCCCCGCCCGCGGCCGTTGCCGCAGCCGCTCCGGCGCGGGCACGGGAGCGGTCGGCGGTCGCGCCGACTGGCTCCGCGAAACGAGATAAAAAGAAGTCTTACTCCAAGGTGATTACTCTTGTTTTTGTGCTCGTGCTCGCTGCCGTGGCTGGCGTCTATTTCTGGATGTCCAAGAACTCCCCGCCGGTGGTCAGCGATGCCAGCCTCGCGAACTCGGTGTCCGAGCAATTGCAGCGCGCGCCGAACTTGAAGGCGTCCAAGATCAACGTGGCAGCGGCAAACGGAGTCGTTACCCTGACGGGAACTGTGGACATCGCTGCGAATCGCGAAGAGGCTGCAAAGACCGCCGGAGCCGTTCAGGGTGTGAAGACAGTGGTGAATTCGCTGATAATCGACTTCAGCGATCTAGGCGGCAAACCCGTGTCGGCCCCAGCCCCCGCCGAACCAGGCACGACGGCTGCGAGTGAGCCCGCCCAGCAGCCAGCACCCGTGACACCCGGTCCACAAGTTACAAGGGACGAAAAGCCTGCCCCTAAATCCCCAGCCTCCGCCGAAGCCAAGCGGCAGGCGCGAGAGCTGGTGTCAGTGGCGCAGGTACAGATGGCCAGAGCCGATTACGCCAGCGCTATCAGCAGTTATCAACAGGCGGTCCAATTGGACCCCTCGAATGCGGATGCCAACGCTGGGCTGAAAAAGGTTCGACAGGAAAAGACGAAGGTGGGTGTTCCGAAGGTAACGCCGGTTTCTGACAGCGCTGATAACAAGAAACGAGCGCGGGAACTGGCGGTGGCGGGCCAACAGCAGATCGACGGCGGTGATTATGCGACGGCGGTCAGAACCTTCGAGCAAGCGGTCCGCTTAGATCCCTCCAATCCCACCGCTCGGGCGGGACTGAAGAAAGCGCAACAGGCGAAGAACACGGAAGACGAAATCTTGCAGCGGCGCAAGTAGAGCAGCTTCGAGCGAACCCTCTACCTGTTTAGGCGGCTTGGGCGGGCTCTTTCGCCGCGTGCGTCGCATCCATTTCGCTCAAACGCAAGACCAGGCACTTGGCTGCTCCGCCAGCCTTCAGAAATTCCGTCAACTGCACTTGCGCAACCAGGAAGCCGCACGCTTCCAACCGGCGGCACAACTCGTCGCTAATCTCGTTAAGTAGAATCAACCGACCCACATTGATCGCATTGCAAGCAAAGCGCAGCGCGTCCACTTCGCGGACAGGAATGCGTCGTTCTTTCGGATAACGCATCTCGATCTTTGTATTTGCCTCCGCATCAAATGCGGCGGGGAAGTACATAAGGTGCCCGTCCCGCAATGGGCAAAAGCAGGTATCAAGATGATAAAACCGCGGGTCAACGAGACGTAGCGAGACGACTTCGACTCCCCACAAATCCCGGAGGTGGCGGTGGCTGGAGTGCATTGTCCGCAC
>Ga0181535_10001748_pt1 | contig 27692 bp, 21 predicted proteins | sample PEATcosm2014_Bin_44_FD_119774 | JGI IMG/M metagenome (GOLD analysis project Ga0181535, IMG submission 119774) | Peatland microbial communities from MTU Mesocosm Facility, Houghton, MI, USA - PEATcosm2014_Bin17_30_metaG | ecosystem: Environmental > Terrestrial > Soil > Wetlands > Peat | place...
ACCAGCAGGGGCACGATCTAACGCTAAGGCTCGAAGCCCTGGGGACAGCAGTGCTCACCTGCTGGTGGCTCGGTGACCAGCCTCATCCGTGTACAGAACCAGGTGGTCGATACCCATTAGGGGCTACCCGACCAGCCATGTGGGCCAGAGCCGGTCATGTGGGGCCACAGTGCTCATCGGACCATACTGGGAACTGTGAGCGAGCAACCTTTGACCGATCGCCCATCCGGTACCTCTGAGTTCTATAGATCCTTGCCAACAAAGCATGTCGGTGCCGGGTGCCTCTGAACTAACTACGGGGGAGGCGGCGCAAGAGTTCATTCAGCGGCGGGGGGTGGCACGGTGGTCGGTGAATAAGCAATCCCCTCAACCCGCCGCGGCGAATGTGGGTTGGGCCCTCCCCGCACGACAGGCAGACCGCCTGTCGGCGCGCCTCGTGTCGACCAGTTGCCCATATCGCGCGCCCGAAGGTGTTACGGGTCGCCCCGTCGTGCCTGCACGGTGGCACCCCTTCCCGGCGATGTTCGGGGACACCCGTGGTGGCGCCAGATCAGCCAGGGACACCTTGTCCTCCAGGGGGGTCCGTCGAGCGACGCCGTGAGGGTCCTCTTGCTGGTGGGGTTGGGCAGCTGTGTGGGTCTCTTGTGGCAACCCAGATATATCGGGTTTCTTCTCTTGGTTGGTTCCGTAGTCCCGCGTCACTACACTCGCCATCAGTGCGGATTGGAGTGCTTACCGGTGGCGGGGACTGTCCAGGACTGAACGCCGTGATCCGGGCCGTTGTTCGCAAGGGCGTTCAGATTTACGGCGACACGTTTGTGGGTTTCCGCGATGGTTGGAGGGGCCCGCTCGATGGAGACGCTGCACCTCTGGACATTGCCGATGTCCGAGGCATCCTCCCCCGTGGAGGCACCATCCTTGGTTCCAGTCGTACAAATCCCTACAACTCCGCTGACGGTGAGCGCCGCGTGCTCGAGACGGTGGAGCGCTTGGGTCTCGATGCCCTCGTCGTCATTGGCGGTGAGGACACCCTCGGCGTGGCGACAAAGCTCAGCGCTGCAGGCCTTCGGTTAATCGGAGTGCCAAAGACGATCGACAACGACTTGACGGGGACCGACTACACGTTCGGCTTTGACACCGCCGTCACGATCGCCACCGAGGCAATCGATCGCCTTCACACGACGGCGGAGAGCCACCACAGAGTGCTCATCGTCGAGGTCATGGGACGTTACTCGGGCTGGATCGCCTTGCACTCTGGCATGGCGGGTGGGGCGAATGTAATCCTGATACCCGAGCGTCCGTTTCAAATTGAAGAAGTGTGCGGGTTCATCGAGCGCCGCTTCGCCAGCCACTATGCCCCCATCGTCGTGGTAGCCGAGGGCGCTCTGCCGGTCGAAGGCACCATGCCGGCGCGCCCTAGAGAGATTGACGCGTTTGGCCATCAGCGTCTTACGGGAATGGGGACCTTCCTGGAGGAAGAGGTCGCTCGTCGGACCGGCAAGGAGGCGCGCGCCACCGTTCTCGGACACGTGCAGCGAGGTGGTAGCCCCACCGCCTTCGACCGGGTTCTTGCGACCCGCTTCGGGCTTCACGCTGTTGATGCTCTTCATCAGGGCCACTCGGGCCAGATGGTGGCCCTGCATGGGACCACAATCGACCTGGTCCCGTTGACCAGTGCCACGGCCATTCTCAAGTTGGTGTCACCAGAACGGTTTGCCGAAGCCGAGGTCTTCTTCGGCTGATTCAACAACCAAATGCCCGACTGGACTACAGCCCAGGAGGCATCGTGCTGGGCTACCCCCTCGGCGGTTGATGCCACAATGTCAGAGTGATCGGAACCCTCCTTCTCGGAGCGTTCGTTGCGACCGCTGAACCGCACCGCCGCAATGTGGCCCTCGGGATCGCGGGAACCGCGGCCATCCTCTGGAGCGTGGCTCTCCTAGTGATTGAAGTCGCTGCCGCCTCGCCCGGCAGGCCGAGAAGTCTCGTCAAGCTCTTGGCGAGAAGGGTCCGGGGTACGCCGCCCTTCTGGACAGAGACTTTCAAAAGCCAAGATTCAGGCGGCGGATGCGGATCATGTGGATGATTGACGTCGCCTTCGGCTTGGTCGCTGTCGTAGCGTTCTTTCTCGGATAGGGGTGCCCCAGTCGTGCGTACGGGGCGTAGGCGGCAGACGCGTCCGACGGGAACCAGGAAGCATTTGATGTCCTCGGACACACCTGAACTGCGCACCCACTCTGAGCTGCTTGCGTGCACTTCGGTGAATGGCTATATGTCGCAATCATCGGATCCCAAGGTGCCGGGATCGAGACCCGGGGGGCCCACACTAAAATTCCAGGCGGTGGCGTTACGGGTTGCGCGGATGCGTCTGCGGCGGAAAACACCGGCCGGCAGCGGTACAAAACGCGACCGCGATCGACACTGAGCCTGAGTATTTCGCGTCCTATGAGGATCGAGTGCTCAAAAGGACGGTCGTGCCAGATCATGGTATCGCCGAGGCGATCGTGGAAATGGTGAATGCCAACCTGTGGCCCTACCGCGTGACTTGCTTCAATAGGAGCCGCTAGCCCTTTCGCGCTCGGCGCTCTTGGTTGAGTTCGTCGCTCATGAGCGCCGCGCGAACGTCTTGACTTCTAGGCATGACGGCCAGACCTAGGTGGGTGTAAACCCATCCTCCCCGAACTCACCGGAAAGGTGTATTGCGAGCGGGACACCGGCTTCGGCATCACCAGGTGCTCAGATCGACCATCGTCGGGACCCCGACACTCCGTGTGGGGCCGACCTCGAGCACGCCGAACCGGTTCACCCACCACGTATCACGCACGACCGGCACGAAGCGTTGACGCCAGGGTGCAGCGGTATGTCTGATAGAAAACGGGCCGGTCTGGAGCGACGGGGGTCGGCAATCTTCGCACTTAGGACGTCGGGTTGGATGGCGGCGCTGGCCTTCGTGGTCGCGGTCTGCGGCGGCATAGGACCGGCCTCTGCTCCCGCGTCGGCCTCTGGACCAGCTATGACACTGCATGGCGACGGTTCGATCGACGAGGCATGGCTCACCGGTGCGCACCCCGGCGACCGCATCACCCTCTTGCGACTGGGGCAACCGGTCGCCACCCCGGCCAATCCCGGGGTCGCCGACTCGCTGGGGTCGCTGATCATCCGGAGCCTCCGGCCCGGCCGCGCTTACAGCTGGCTCGATGACAGCTCCGGACGGCGCACCCCGGCCTTCGCGGTACTCGCACCCGGCCAGAACCCAGGGACCGACTCCGCCCTCTACGCGCACCAACCCATGCACGAAGGGCTCAACTACATCGCGATGCGGGATGGCATCACCCTCGCAGCGACCGTTCGCTACCCCTACGGCCAGAGCTGTTCGGCGAGCAGTCCGTGCCCCACGGTCATCGAGTACTCCGGCTACAACGTCGCCGGCCCGACCGACCCCATCCCGCCGCTGATCGACGGCGCTCTGGGGGAACCGTGCAGTTCTTGCGGAAACCGGAATCTTCTTCCGGACTCCTCTACGGACGTCGGTGCGGTCCTCGCACGCGTCTCGGGGTTTGCCACGGTCAGCCTCCAGATGCGTGGAACCGGGTGCTCGGGTGGCGCGTTCGACCTCTCTGGATACCCGTCCGACTACGACGCCTACGACGCCATCGAGATCGTCGCCCACCAGGCCTGGGTCGCAAACCACAAGGTCGGAATGGTAGGGATCAGCTTCTCGGGGCTCTCGCAGTTCCCCGCTGCCGGGACCGATCCGCCCGGGCTCGCCGCCATCGCGCCATTGAGTCCGACGGATGATCTCTTCTCGACGGGGTATCCGGGTGGGATCTACAACAACGGGTTCGCCGCCGAGTGGGTCGACGCGCGCATCGACGACGCCAAGGCGTCCGCCGTGTCCCGGGACGGCAGCCTCGAGCCTCGCTCGACCACGCCGGTCACCAACGTCGGTCAGCCCTGGACCTACTACGAGATCGACGCAGAGCTCGAGGCAAGTCACGGGGCGTCGTCGACGTGCCTCGCCAACCAGGCATTACACGAGCAATCCGAGACCCTGGCCGGCCTGGTCGGACCCAAGCTGGTTGCGCCGGGCGAGGGCCCCGGGCGAAGCCCTGCGCTCTTCGACCGCCGGTCCATGCTGGGTTGGGCGATCCACGTGCGCGTCCCGGTCTTCTTCTCCGAGGCGCTCCAGGACGAGCAGACCGGACCGCAGTCGGCGGCGCTGATCGACGCCATTCCCAAGACGACGCCCGTATTCGCCAACATGGTGAACGGAGGTCACATCGACTCGGCCGACCCTCAGACGATCAGCCGGTGGCTCGAGTTCCTCGACGTCTACGTGGCCGACAAGGTCCCCACGCAGCCGAACGGCCTCGACGCCCTCGTGCTCGACGAGTTCGCGGCGACCGCGTCCTCGGTGTCGGCGGAGGCACCCTTGCCGCCCCTTCGCTTCACCAGCGCCGCTACCGCGACGGTCGCACAGGCGGAGTTCGCGGCACAGACGCCGCGACTGGAGGTGCTCTTCGACTCCGGGGCCGGGGCCGCCGGACCGGGGAACCCCGACTCGACCTACAGCGCGGCCTTCTCGAGCTGGCCGCCAGCGGGCAACGTGACGACCCTCTCGTTCGGGATGGACGGGTCGTTGCGGTCCCGTCCATCCGCCCAACACCGCAGCGCCACGTTCACCTTGGACCCCGAGGCCCGACCACGGACGAGCCTCCCAGCCGGTGCGAACGCGTGGGCCGCCGATCCCGGTTGGGACTGGTTACCCGTCCCCGCAGGCGACGGGATCGCCTTTCAGACGCCGCCCTTCACGTCGCCGACCACCATCGTCGGACCCGCCACGATCGACCTGTGGGTCAAGGCTTCGGTACCGGTGGAGGACTTCCAGGCGACCGTCACGGAGGTGCGTCCCCAGGCCCGCCAGGAGGAGTACGTCACCTCGGGATTCCTGCGCAGCTCCAACCAGGTCGAAGCCAAGGACTCGACCCCCCTCTTTACCGACCCGACGTACTTGGCGAGCGAGGCCCGGCGCCTGTCGCCAGACCACTTCACTTTGGTCAGGATCCCGATCGACCCGATCGCGCACACGTTCCGCGCGGGAACCGGAATGCGGGTCGTCATTTCCGCACCCGGAGGGGACCGGCCCGTCTGGACGTTCGCGACGTTGGACCGCGGCCAGCACGCGACGGTCGGCTTCGGCGGCGTGACGCCGTCCTCGTTGACGGTCAACGAGGTTCAGGACGTGGACCCCACGTCGTCCCTGCCGGCGTGCGGGACGCTGCGTGGTGAGCCGTGTCGGACCTATATCCCCGAAGGGAACCAAGAAGGCTGACCGGTACCTCGCGGCCGGGGTTGCTACTGCTTTGCTACTCAAATCAGCGGGCCAGGTCGTTGTCAGCCGAACGGCCAACGAATCCCGGAACGACGTGCTTCAAGTTCCGATTTCAGGTCCCGGGCGTTCGATGGATCGAGAACGTTCCAGCGTCAGTCCAGTTCCGCCAACGCCGCCGTGGCTCGCCGGGCGATGCTGGCGTACCCTCGGCTCACGGCTCCGAGGTGGGCTTGCGTCAGGAGTTCGCGGGCTCGTTCGAGATCGCCTGGGCCTCCTCGGGCTGCGTGCATGCGGCCCCACCGCAGGTGGGTGACCGCGGCAGCGAACTCCATCTGACCCCTGGCGTTGAGCTCGGCTGCCTTGGCGAAGTGCCTCTCGGCCTGATCGTAGAGTCCGAGCACCGACTCCAGGCTGCCGCAGTAGTACGCCACCGGGCTTCCGGCCGTCGCCCCGATGAAGAGAACCTGATCGTCGAAAGGCGCAAGCAGATCCAGGAGCAGCCGAGCCGGTGCCTCGGCGCGCAGTTCGGTGGCGACGTCGGCGTAAGACGCCACCGCAAAGATCCAGACGACGTCGTAGGGCAATGAATTCAGGTCCGCGGCCGCAGCGTCGAGCATCTGCCGAGCCGTGTCGAAGTTGCCTGCTTCCATGTGTCCTTCGGCCAGCGTCGCACGGAACACCGGGAGTGCTGGGTTCTCGGCAGCGATCTGCTCGATCAACGGGACGAGTTCGCCGTAGCGCCCCTGTTGGCGGCGGACGCCGATCATTTCGGCCCCATAGAAGCCGAAGGCATCGGGCTGTCCGCTCTCCGAGCCGATCTCCAACGCAGCCGTGGCGAGCTGTTCGGCTCGATCGGGATCCCCGGACAAGAGCGCATCGGCGGCATCGTTGAATAGCGTGACCCACATCATCGTCGGCTGACGAAGTCCTCGTATCACGGCGCGCATGGTTGCGAGGCACCGACGCGCCATCTCGAAGTCACCGGCTTGCACTGCGGCCAACCGACTGTAGGCGCCGGTCCAAAAAAGCAGATCCGGGTCGCCTAGCTGCTCCGAGATCTCCAGGGCTTCCTTTGCATCGACCATCCGCTCGTTGAGTGTGGAAGGGACCTGGAGCGGGTCGCAGACCAAGTTGAGCGTGCGGATGATGGTGTCCGGATCCCCCAACCGCCGCGCCATCGCCCTGGCGGCGTCGGCCAACTCCTGGCGCCGGTCCAGCGTCGTGCCCAAGGCGAGCTCGCTGCACAGCGTGGCCAGGAGGAGCGCCCGCTCTCGTGTGTCGTGATCGCCCAGGGCATCGAGCGCTGACTCCAGCACCGCCACCTTGTCGGCGTCGATTACCCCGATCGAACTGAAGAAGCCGCGGCTGTTCCCCAGTGCGGCGGCCACCAGGCGGTCCGTTGCGTCGAGCTCTTGGGCTCGGTGTGCAGCGTCGAGGAACGTCTCCCGGGTGCCCGGCAACCCGGCCAGGCGTTGCGCCTCGCCCAAAGCAAGACGCAGGTCGCAGTCGACCAGGGGGTCGTGCTCCGGCGCGATCGCTGCGAGGTCGAGCGCCTGGGAGAAGTACCTGACCGCATCGTCGGGGGCCAGGGCGGCCAAGGCGGCCTCGCCTGCCTGCCGGGCGTAGCCGATGGCCTTGGTCGCGTTGGCTGGTTGGCTGGCGCTGAGCCAGTGGTGGGCCAGCTCACCCACCCGCGTCCCCGGCGTGTGTCCGACGGTCGCCTCGATGGCCTCGGCCACGTGCCGATGGGCCTGGGTTCGCCGGACCCTCGGCAGGCCCTGGTACAACGTGTGCTGCGTCAAAGCGTGCGAGAAGCTGTAGCGGCCCGGTATGTCAGGAACCTCGCGCACGAGGGCCGCCCCGGACGCAGCGTCGAGGAGGTCGAGTAACTCCTCCTGGCTGACGGCGGTCACGGCGTCGAGCAGTTCGAAGTCGAAATCACGTCCGATGACCGCTGCCATGGAAAGGACCCGAGCTGCTTGTGCACCGAGCCGGCCGACGCGGGCGGAGATGACTTCTCGCACACTGTTGGGCAGCGCCATCTCGGACATTTCTCCTGCCGCCGTCCAACGACCACGATCGTCCTGGTAGATGGCGCCGGTCTCCATGAGGCTCCGCAGGACCTCTCCGACGAAGAACGGGTTGCCCTCGGTTTCTAGGCGGAGCGCATGGGCAAGATCCGTCGCGGCCTCCTCGAGGCGTTGCCCGGCTGCAGCCTCCATGAACGCGAGCACCCCGGTGTCATCAAAGCCCTTCAACTCGATCCGGCTGATACCTGGTTCGCGCTGCAGCGCGCCGAGGAAATCGACGAGCGGGTTGGAAGGCGAGAGCTCGGTATCCCGAAACGTCCCAAGCACGAACAACCGCTCCGACTCGACGGTGGTGACGACATGTTGCAGGAGTCGGAGGCTTTGACTGTCCGACCATTGTATGTCGTCGAACACGAGCACGATTGGGTGCAGCACGGAGGCGGCCGTCAGCAGGCCCGCCACCGCCCCGTAGAGCAGGTAGCGCTCGGTGTCGGGATCCGTCCTCGTCGGTGCCGGAACGGCTCCCAGTCGTTGACCGAGCGCGGGGACCATCGATGCGATGTCGCCGCCGTGGATGTCGACGTGGGTTCGAAGTACGTGCTCGGGCGCATGTGTCACGTAATGGTTCAGCGCCTCGGCGAAGGGCGAGTATGACGCGCTGACATCTTCCTGGCAACGTCCCAAGAGCACGCAGGCGCCTTCCTTGGCGGCGCGGCGGGCAGCCTCGGCGACCAGCGTCGTCTTCCCGACACCGGCGTCACCCGACACGAGGACCACGGCGCGCCCTTCTCCGGCCGCCGCTCCCTTGTAGGCGTCGGTCAGCAGTGCCGCCTCGGTCTCGCGGGCGACGACTCCGGTGAGCGGCACGTGGGTCAGGCGCGTCGGGAGCGGCACGACGTTCTCGGCCGCAACTTCATCGAGCGGCTCCCAGCCGACGTCGAGAACCTCCACGGGCTCCGGGAGGCCCTTGAGCTCGAGCGCACCGACCGGCTCATAGAGGTAAGGGGTGCGCCGGCCGCCCATCACGCGTACGGCCTCCGTAGCCAGGATCTGGCCGGCATTGGCGTGGGCGCAGAGTCGAGCCGCCTCTATCACCGGGTCGCCGTAGTAGTCATCGGATTCCATCGTCGCCTCGCCGCCGCTGAGTCCTATCCGCAGTCCCAGCTGATGGCTGGCGCCGACGTTGTCACGTTGGACGGCTTGCTGCATCGCCACGGCGCACGACAGGGCGGCAGACGTGCTGCGGAACACGGCCATGACCCCGTCGCCGAGGCCCTTCACCTCGACCCCTCCGGAGTCGGCGATGGCTCGACGCAGCAGCGAGAAGTGGCCTCGGAGCAGCTCGTCCGCCGCATCCGGACTGACTGCGTAGCTGATCTCGGTCGAGCCGACCAAGTCGGTGAATAGGACCGTGATGGTCTCGGTGACCGCCAAGGCTCCCCTCCTCCGGTTCCGCCCTATTGTGCCAGGGTAGACGGTTCGCAACCGGAGATGCGCCGAGACGGGAGCCGATGTGGGCGATTGTGACTCCTGTGGAGTCCATCGCTGGAGCCCGGTCCAACCATGCCTGGACCGTTGGTCACGGGCGGGCCTTCGACCCGCGATCTTCTCGGAGATGTGAGAGCAGATCTTGCCGCTGGCTTGTCACTGAAAGGGGGCATTCAGAAGGGGGGTGTGGTCGGGTTTGACGCATCGCGTCCATGAACGGCATAGAGCGGTTCGTGGAGCGTCGAGGGCTGACCTCGGTGTTCGCAGATCCTTCGTAGTGGCTGGAACAGTCGGAGTTCAGGCTTCCATAACCGCGTCGAGAGCGGCCATGGCGGCTCCGCGTGCACCGGCCATGTCGAGCTCGGGCACGAGCACGAAGCTAGCGACAGCTGCCTGCTCTTCGCGGAGGGCCGTGTTGTCGCGGACGTTTTGCAAGAACCACGTGTTGAATGCTCCCCCGGCCTCCACGACGCCACCACCGATGAAATAAGCATCGGGGTCCAAGAAGTTCGCCGCAATGGTGAAGAGCCGGCCCAACGCCGCCGCTTGTTGCTCGAATATCCGGGTGGCCATTGGGTCCCCGGCCTCTCCGTAGGCCCGCACGGATCGAGCCGCCTCGGAAAGGGGTAGCGACCCAAGCTCGTGGTCCGGGTAGCGCGACAACCAGTACGGCAGAAGGTTGAGCTCGATGCCCGTCAGTGACGCGACGCTTTCGGCGTCTCCTAAGAACCCACAGTTGCATCTTGGAAGGGCCTGATCAGGCTCCAGGAGCCCCGCCATCGGAATGTAGACGTGGCCAAGTTCACCCGCTGCGCCCGTCGCCCCCTTGACGACACGACCCCGGTGCACGATCCCACCGCCGAGTCCGGTGCCGACGATGGCGGAGACCGACGAACGCGAGCGGCCGAGCGCAGCGAAATGCAGGCGGTGGGCATAGAGGGCGGCCGCGTTGCCGTCGTTGTTGTAGACGACCGGGAGACCCAGCTTGCGCTCCAGATGAGCACGGAGGTCGAACCCGTTCCAGCTCGGATGTCCGAAGTTGGTCGAACCCCGCCGGGAGATCACGCCCTCGGCACTCGCAGGGCCCGGGCTGTCGAGTCCGACGGCGCGCACCTGAGCGCGCTCGATTCCGGTCAGCGCGAGAATCCGAGCAAACGACTCCTCCAGCGCATTCAGGGCCGCCTCGGTGCCCTCTTTGACCCGGCTCGGGGACTCGACCATCTCATCGACCAGGAACCGGCCCGAGTCCTCGAGAACAGTCGCGTTGTTCGACGTCGCCCCGTTGTCGATGCCGACAACGACGGATGCGGCGGGCAAAGTCACCGAGCTCCGATCTTAGGGGTCGGAGCTCGGGTCCAACGGGGCGCCCAACCACCCGGTATCGCTTCCGCTTTGTTCTCCGAGACCGAGATGGACGAGGATGGCGTCGCTCTGGCACAGAGTGGATGTGCGGCTCCGGTCACTCACGGGAACCCTTGATCGAGCCCGTCGGAAGCGTGTACCCCGCACTCGACCGATTCTGGGCTGCGGACTCGGCCAGTGAACTATGGGGCAGACGGTCGAATTAGGTCCTCGTAACCCGAAGGTCGGACGTTCAAGTCCTCCCCCCGCCCCGGGGGACCAACTTGAGTGCGTCCATCACCGCGTCCCGGGAGCAGCCGGGAGCTGAGCCGAGGTAGCTCGTCAATTCCTGGTCGCTCGGGTCGTGCGCCTCCCGAAGTCCGGCGATCAACATTGCGAGGTAACTCACCGACGGGGCGCCCGGCGTCACGTCGGTCATGGACCAGGGCGCAGTGAAGGTCACGACCGGCAGGTCGTCGAGACGCTCAATGCAAAGAAGGTTCTCGTATCGCCCGCGCCCAATCTGCCGAGAGAACCCCGGGACCAAGAGCTGGTCGTCGATCTCGATGGAAACCGACGGCCGACCGTTCTCCTGGGCCACCACGTCCTCGAACTGGTCCCACCCGATGAGGTACGCCCGGGCAAGCCCGACGACCCCGTCGACAAGCTTCGTGTCGATAAAGGCGGGGCTGCCACCCCAGACCCTCGACTCGCCGGAGAAGTACAGCTGGTATGAGATCTCGAGGGCGACCGCGTCAAGCGGCGGTGATTTGTCGCGGGCCCCCACGTATGTCCGCGTTGCTCCGCCGGGGCGGCCACCAGCGATGTAGCAGGCGAAGCGTTCAGCATTGAGGTTGGAGCCGTACGAGGCGTACCACATGAGTCGCCGTTCCATCACGAATCGACGATCACCACGTTACGACCCATCGTCGCACGCGACTCCATCGCGCCGACGATCTCGGGTAGCGCCGAGAAGGACGACCTTGAACCTGCAATCGGACGAATCGTCCCAGCCGCGATCATTCTCAAGAGGTCTTCGTGGAGCCGTACGCCGTCAGCGTGCGACGGGAAGTTCAATCCAGTCGCACGTTTGAATGCGAGTGGGTCCTCCGTGTACGCGTGGCAGACGCCGACAAGCGAAAAGTTGCCGAACAGCACCGGTCGCGGCACGATGCCCTCGTCTTCGGCCTCGATCCCCGACGCGAAGCCGACGAGCAGATGTCGGCCTCCGAATGCCATGCACCGGAAGGTCTCGATGGTCGTCGCTCCACCGATGCCGTCGAAGGCCACGTCGACACCCCGCCCGTCGGTGGCGTCGAGGACTCGCGCCACGAAGTCGTCAATGCGATAGTCGATTGCGACGTCGGCGCCGAGCTCCGTGGCGAACCTGAGCTTGTCCGGCCCCCCAGCAGTGGCTATCACCCTGGCACCGCGTGCGCGAGCGAGCTGTACAGCGGCCGACCCCGCACCCCCGGCAGCGGCGTGCACGAGCACGGTGTCGTCGGCCGAGAGGTGGGCGCGTTCGTACAGGGCGAGAGAGGCCACGTGGAACGGCATGTAGACCGACGCTGCGGTTGCGGTGTCCATGCCGTCGGGCATCGCGAAGGTCATCGCGACAGGCGCAACCGCGACCTCCGCGTATCCGCCGAAGGCACCAGAGGGAATCGCGCAGACGCGCGTTCCGATCAGCGCCCCATCCCCATCGCCCGCCGCGCGCACGCGGCCGAGGACCTCCATACCGGGGATGTACGGCGGCTCGACTCGCACCGTCCGGTATCGGCCGCGGATCCCGTCGATGTCGTTGAAATTTATCGTGATCGCCTCCACGTCGATCTGGATCTCGCCCGGTCCCGGCTCGGGTGCATCGATCTCCTCGACCCGAAGGACGTCGGTCGGTGCACCGAATTCGTGAAGCCGCCACGCTCTCATGTCGCGCTCTCCTCTCCATTGCTCGTGCAACTGCGCATGTCCCCGCGGTCAGTGCGACGATGCATACCACGCACCCGCGAGGCGGTGTGCGGCCCCCTCGCTTCAGGGTACAGGGGCTCACCGCCACTGTGCCGAGCGAACGACACTCGTCACGACAGCACGCGATGCGAGTGCTGTTACGTCGGCGATCGTGCGACGTCCTCCGCCGGTGCGCGTTGCCGGCCGGGGTGCACGTCGATGAGGAGTCCCGCCAGGATCGCAGCCAGCACGAAGATCCCGGCCGCCCATGCACTCGCCGTCGCGTAGCCGTGCACGGTGGCACGAGCGATCTCGTCCCCGCCATGCCGGTGCGATGCCAAGTAGGTGGCCGTCGCCGCGGCCGCAATCGTGTTGAGCAGGGCCGTCCCGATGGATGCGCCGATCTGTTGTGACGTGTTGGTCATGGCCGACGTCACGCCCACATCGGACGGATCGGCGTTCTGTGTCGCCGTGCTGATGCACGGCACGATGGCGATCCCGAGCCCGAAGCCCAGAAGGAGCTCGGTCGGCAGCACGTGCGTCACGTAGGACGCATCGGGGGTCAGCCTGGTGAAGAGCGCGACGCCGATCGCGGCCAGCAGCAGCCCGGGCACGACCAGCACCCGGGTGGGCACCCGCGGCATGAGGCGACTGGCGACCTGCGTGGCGGCGAGCGCATTGAGCGCCATGAGGGGGAGGAAGGCCACCCCCGTCTTGAGCGGTGAGTAGTGGTCGATCGTCTGGAGGAGGTAGGTGAGGAAGAGGAAGGTGCCGAACATCCCGGTGACCGCCAGCATGATCGTCAGGTAGGAGCCCGCTCGGTTGCGGTTCTTCACGATGCGCAGCGGGAGGAGGGGGTTCGGCCCCTTGCTTTGCCAGAACACGAAGGCACCGAGGAGCACGACCGAGGCCAGAAGCGGAGCGATGACACCCGTGGCGCCCCACCCGTCGGCGCCCGCCTCCCCCAGCCCGTAGACCAGGGTCACCAGCCCGCCGCAGCCGAGGACGACACCGAGCACGTCCAGCCGCACGCCGGGGTTCCCCTGGCGATCCGGGATCATCGTCATAGCTCCGAGCGCGACCAAGGCCGCGATGGGCAGGTTGACGTAGAGGCACCAGCGCCAGTCGACGTACTGCGTCAGGAAGCCGCCGAGAATGAGGCCGAAGGCGGATCCGGCGATGGCGATCGTTGCGTAAATCCCGAACGCCCGACCCCGCTCCTGCGGCCTGCTGAAGGTCGACGTCAGGATCGAGAGCACCGACGGAGCCAGCAGGGCGCCGAAGAGCCCCTGCAGGCCGCGCGCGCCGATCAGCATCAGCGTGGTCTGGGCCGCGCCCCCGACGGCCGAGGCCAGGGCGAAGCCCACGACCCCGGTCACCAGTGTCCGCTTCGGCCCGAACATGTCGCTGATGCGCCCGCCCAGCAGGAGAAACCCGCCGAAGGCGAGGGTGTAGGCCGTCACCACCCACTGACGGTCGGCGTAGGAGAACCCCAGGGAATGCTGGGCCGACGGCAGGGCGATGATCATGATCGTGGTGTCGAGCACGACCATCAGCTGCGCGCCGGCGATCACGACCAGGATCCACCAGTGCGCCCTCGTGGGGCCCACGGACGCGGTGCCCGCGTCGGTCTCGCGGAGCGTCGTCACCGGCAGCCGCGCTCCCTCTCGCCCGCCGTGGCGCGCACGGCGGGCGGTGCGAGGATCCGGTCGACCTGACTCTGGCGGAGGGGACGGTGGCCGAGAGCTGTGTCAGCCGGCCGCATCCCCGCGATCAGGATCTCGAGGTGCCGCCTCCAGGCGTCGGGGGCGTCGGCCCGAGTGGTCTCGAGGACTCCCCGGATCGACCACATCACCAGGTTGATGTCGGTGCTGGTGAGATCGGACCGAACCCGGTCGTGGGCCTGCGCGTCCGCGAGCAGCCCGCCGATCAGCGTGCGGGCGGTCTGCACGAGGTGATGGTCCGTGTGCCAGAGCTTGGGGAGGCACCCCAGGTGCTCGGCCTGGTACGCGCTCGATGCCTCCAGGAAGTGCTCCAGGCCCGAGCCGTCCGGCGAGGCTGCCGCATCCAAGGCCATCGCGATGGTCGCCTCGAGGACCTCCGAGACCAGCGCCTCGATCAGGGCCTCCTTCGAGGGGAACCGCCGGTACAGCGTGCCCATTCCGACGCCTGCGGCCCGTGCCACGTCGGCCACGCTGGCCTCGAGGCCCTTCTCTTCGAACACCTGACCCGCAGCCTCGAGCAGGCGCTGACGGTTCTTGACCGCGTCGCTGCGGAGGGGCCGGTGCCGTGCGGTCGCGGCGGCGTCGTCGCCCCTGTCCACGCTGGTCGTATCCGGAGAAATCACTCCGCTTAGGCTACGGCGACGCGGAGCACCGGGTCCACTTGGCACGACGTGCGAGGCCGGGCACGGGCGATCCTTGGCATGATCACCGGGGTGATCACGATGTCGGTCGAGCAGTTCGAGGCGCTCGTGGCCGCTGCCCTCGACGAGATCCCACCCGGGCTCCGCGCCGCCATGGAGAACGTCGCGGTCCTGGTCGACGACACCAGCCCGCCCGGAGGGCTGTTCGGTCTGTACGAGGGGGTGCCCCTCACGAGCCGGGGCAACTACTCGTCCACCATGCCGGACCGGATCACGATCTTCATGGCGACGATCTGTCACGCGGCACACAGCAGCCAGGACGTGGTGGCGCTGGTGCGCAAGACGGTGATCCACGAGGTCGGGCATCACTTCGGCATCGGCGAGGCGCGGCTGCGCGATCTGGGCTGGGGGTAGGAGGCGGCGGACGCGCGCCGGCCGATAACGTCGCACCGGCATGAGCGGTGAGCAGTCGCCGGCGGTGGAAGAGGCCCGGGCGATTCTCGACGCGCGCAGAGAGCTCTACGGCGATTCGGATCCGGCGACGCTCCGTGCCATGACACAGCTCGCCGCGGTCCTGCGCGACGTCGGGGAGTACCGCGAGGCGGAGGCCGTCTTGCGGAGCTCCATCTCCATCCAGAATCGCTCCGACGTCAGGGATCGGGCCGGGCTCACCCACACCGAGTTCAGCCTGGCCATCGTCCTCGATCGCCTCGGTGAGAACGACGCGGCGCGGCGCCTCTGGGGGCAGGTCCTCGAGGCCTCCGACCGCGACAACGGGCCCGAGAGCGATCTGTCCGTCCGGGCGGCCATCAATTTCGCCATCAGCCTTCGAAAGGTAGGTCGCTACGGCGACGAGTTCCCGCTCCGGGTGCGCATCCTCGACGCAACGAGGAGGGCCAAGGGGCCCGATCACGTCGACACCTGCCGCGCCATGGTCGACCTGGCGCAGACGCACCGCAACCTCGGCAACCACGAGATGGCTCTCGGCCTCTTCACCGAGGCGCTGGCGGGCCTGGAGCGCAACGGGCTCGACCAGAGGACGCTCCTCTACCAGAAGTGGGCCATCGCATCCGAATTGGTCGCCCTCAAGCGGCCGAAGGAAGCGTCGAGGATGTTCGACGAAGTCGTTGCCGGTGCCGTCGAACACCTCCCTCCGGATGACCCGCTCCGGAGGAGTGCCGTCAGGCAGAGGCGCGCCTACCGGTTCCTGGGCAGGTTCTCCAGGGAGAAGAAGCCCAAGGCGAAGGATGCGCCGGACGCCGTGGTATGAGCGGGACGCCGTGCCCGCCCTCTCGGCGCGAGGCGAACCGACGGGACTTCGCCCGGGCGCTCATTCGTCGAAGGGCTCGTCGATCGGCACCGCCCGGACGTGGAAGCCCGTGCGCACTTGGGGGATGGTGTCCGCCGGCCGTTCGGACGGACCCTGCTCCGCCGGGGCGGGCGTCTCGGCGACCACCCCCTGGTCCTCCAGGACCCTGACGTGCGTCTTGTCCGTCCCGGGGGTGATGTCCCGGTCGGATTCCTCGGCGAGGTGCTCGAGCTGGCGCTTCTCACGGCGGCGTCGCAGCGGGCCACCCCGAGATGTCGGTATGTCGCCCTGGCCCATGCACCGAGCCTAACGACGGTGCGGCACCTCCCCGGGGAGCCTCTGCGGTGGAGGTAGCGTTTGCGGGCGCGCCGAGGCGCATTTCACCCCGGGAGGTACCGTGGAGACCGAAGCCGCCGTGCTGTGGCAACGCCATGGCGAGTGGAGCGTGGAGCCCATTGAGCTCGACGCACCGAAGGAGGGCGAGGTGCTCATCCGCCTCGCCGCGTCGGGCATGTGCCACTCCGACGAGCACCTCGTGACCGGTGACATGCCCGTTCCGCTCCCGGTCATCGGCGGCCACGAAGGCGCCGGGGTGGTCGAGGAGGTGGGCCCCGGGGTCAGCGGGTTGCAGCCGGGCGACCATGTGGTCCTCGGTTTCGTCCCCGCCTGCGGGAAATGCCCGTCGTGTGCGACCGGCCATTCCAATCTCTGCGATGCCGGCGCCGTCCTCATGTCGGGCCGCCAGATGGACGGCACCATCCGCCACCATGCACGGGGGCAGGACGTGTCCACCATGGTCTGCCTCGGCACCTTCGCCCCGTACACGGTGGTGAACCAGGCGTCCTGCGTCAAGATCCTCGACGACATCCCTCTCGACAAGGCGTGTCTCGTCGGCTGCGGCGTCACGACGGGTTGGGGTTCCGCCGTCTACGCCGCCGAGGTCCGCCCCGGTGACAACGTCGCGGTCATCGGGATCGGCGGCATCGGCGCCTCCGCGCTCCAGGGTGCCCGCCTCGCGGGCGCCGAGATGATCTTCGCCATCGACCCGGTCGAGCTGAAGCGGACGTTGGCCCCGTCCTTCGGGGCGACCCACGTGGCTCCCTCGGTTGACGAGGCGTTCGCGCTGATTGAGCAGGAGACCTGGGGGCACATGTGCGACAAGGTCATCTGCGCCATGGGCGTCGGGTCCGGGGCGATGATGGAGTCCATTCTCGGCCTGACCGCCAAGCGCGGCCGGGTGGTCGTCACCAACATCCACCCGATCGCGGAGGTGGACGTGACCATGAACCTCATGTACCTCACGATCCTGGAGAAGCAGGTCGTCGGGAGCATCTTCGGTTCGGCCAACATCCACTCGGACATCCCGAAGCTGCTCAAGCTCTACCGCGACGGGCAGCTCGACCTGGACTCCATGATCACGACCACCTACAAGCTGGGTGACATCAACCAGGGCTACCAGGACATGCGGGACGGCAAGAACATCCGCGGCGTCCTGGTCTACGACAGCTAGCTCGCCTCAGGCCGCCCTGCCGGGCGGCCGCGCCCAGATGTCGTTGCAGCGCTCGCAGACCTCTTCGGGCACGATGCCGGTGCGCATGAGAAGGCCGAACGTCTTGCACCCCAGGCACAGGCCGAGGGCGGACTCGAGGAACGCCGCGGTGGCCAGGAGGCCGAGCACGACCTCGGCCGCGGTCCAGTAGCCGAGGCCGGTCAGCACCAGGGCGCTGACCGAGAAGGCGACCCCAACGCCCTGGGCGAAACGCTTGGGCGGCCCTGACACCGGACGCTCGGGGATCCCGAGGCGCGGCGTGATCACCCGCGTGACCAGCTGCCCGAGCGGGCTCAGCGTCGGGCCCGTCAGCACCCGGGCGACGAAGCCGTAGGCGATCACCACCGTGGCCCACTCGAGGTCGAAGGCCATGGTCAGCACGCACATCACGACCACGCCGGCCGCCACCAGGCGGGCCGAGACCTCGTTCACCGGGTCGGGGAACGAGAAGAGCGAGTGCACCCTGCTGGGGGCGTAGCCGGTGGTGACGCCACTGCTCATGACCTGCTCCTTGCCTGAAGCGGATAACCCGGAGCAGTTTAGTCGGGTTTCGCCGGGGCGCGGCAGGCCGGCGGCTCAGCCCGCGGCGGGCGGCACCGGCTGGGGAGGGGGTGGCCCCACGTAGCGGGCGGCGGGCCGGATGAGGCGGTTGTGCGAGGCCTGCTCCATCACGTGGGTGCACCACCCGATGGTGCGCCCGGCGGCGAAGGTCGGGGTGAACATCTCGCGCGGGATGCCGCAGGTGTGCATGACCACGCCGGCGTAGAACTCGACGTTGGTGTAGAGCTGGCGTCCCGGCTTCAGCTCGGCCAGCACGTCGACAGTCGTGCGCTCGACGGACTGCGAGAACTCGACGAGCGGCCCCCCGAGGCGCTCGGTCACCGAGCGCAGGAGCAGCGAGCGCGGGTCGTCGGTCTTGTAGACGCGGTGGCCGAAGCCCATGATGCGCTCGCCGCCCTCGACGGCGGCGCGGACGTGGGCGTCGGCGCGCTCGGGCGTGCCGATGGCGTCGAGCATGTCGAGGGCGCGGCTCGGGGCCCCGCCGTGCAGCGGCCCCGAAAGTGCGCCGATGGCCGCCACGATGGCCGCGCCGAGGTCGGCCCCCGTCGAGGTCACGACGCGCGCCGTGAACGTCGACGCGTTGAAACCGTGGTCGATGGTGAGGATCATGTACTGCTCAATGGCCCGGGCGTGCAGCGGGCTCGGCTCCGCGCCGGTCAGCATGTAGAGGTAGTTGGCGGCGAAGCCCAGGTCGTCCCTGGGCTCGACCGGTTCGTGCCCACTGCGCAGTCGGTGCGCGGCGGCCAGGATCGTCGGTACCACCGCGCACAGGCCCACGGCCTGGTCGTACAGCTCGTCGGCGTCGATGTCGTGCGTGGGGCGCCAGCCCAGCTCCGACCCCAGCACGGAGACCGCGGTGCGCAGCACGTCGAGCGGCGCTCCCCGGCGGGACAGGGCCGGCAGCAGCGTGGCGAGCCCCGGTGGCATGGTGCGCCGCCGCCGGACCTCGTCGGCGAAGGCGGCCGAGGCGGCCGCGTCGGGCAGCTCGCCCCGGAACAACAGGTGCCAGACGTCCTCGAGGGAACGCGCCTCGGCGAGGTCGACGGCCGAGTACTGGCGGTAGTGGAAGAAGCCTTCCTGGCCGCGCACGTCGCCGATGGTCGTCTCGGCGACCACCACACCCTCCAGACCGGCCGGCACGTCCCCGCTCGTCTCGGTTGCCGGGCGGATGCGGGCGACCCCCATGAGGTCACGGAGGGAGACGACGCCCACGCAGCGCCGGCCTTCCACCACCGGCAGATGGCGGTAGTGGTGCGAGGTCAGGCTGGCCCACGCCGCGTCGACCCGCTCCTCGGGCCCGAGCACATCGGGCCGGGAGGTCATCCACAGCCGCACCTGCTCGCGCTCGGGATCGCCCTCGCCGGCAGCCGACCGCAGCAGGTCGCGCTCGGTGAGGATGCCCACGACCTTGCCGCCGTCGGTGACGACGACCGACCCCGTGTCGGCCTCCTGCATCACCCGCGCCGCCGCGGCCAGGGTGTCGTCTGCGGCGCAGGTCACCGCGGGGGAGGTCATGAGGTCGCGCACAGTCGTTTCCATGGGTCCCACTATGGCCCCGCCACCGTCTCCTGTAAATGTTGATCAAGTCAATGTAAGGTGTTCGGGGATGGACAGGATGCTCACCACCGACGAGGCGGCACGGCGACTCGGCGTCAAGGTGCCGACCCTGTACGCCTACGTGAGCCGCGGCCTCCTCGAGTCCCACCGCGACCCGGCCCGGCGGGGCAGCCTCTTCGATCTGGCCGACATCGAGGGCCTGGCGGCGCGCAGTCGCGGCGGGCGCCAGACGGCGACGCGGCTGGCGACCATCACGACGGGCGTGACGCAGCTGGACCAGGAGCTCGGTCCCGTCTACCGCGGGCGTCTGGCCACGGAGCTGGCGTTGGCGTCGAGCTTCGAGGACGTGGCCGAGCTCCTCTGGCAGTGCGACGAGGGTGGCGACTGGTCCGTCCCCGAGCTCGGCCCGTGCCCGCTCACCCAGACGCTCGACCGCATGCGCTGGGCCCTCGTGCTCTGCGGGGCCACGGACCCATTGCGGTCGGACCTGCGCCCGCCCGCGGTGGCGCGCGCCGCGCGCCGCATCGCCGCCGCGCTGGCGGACGTCGTCGGCCCGGCGCCGGCCGGTGGCGACTCCGGTGCCCCCCTCGCGGCCCGCCTCGCGGCTCGCCTCACCGCCGGCGATGCGGCGGTGCCGGCGGCCGCCGTCAATGCTGCACTCGTCCTCATGGCGGACCATGAGCTCGCCACCTCCACGATGGCGGTGCGCGTGGCGGCGTCCGTGCGCTCCGATCCCTACGACGCGCTGCTGGCCGGGCTGGCCACGCTGGCCGGACCGCTGCACGGCGGAGCCAGCCAGCAGGCCTTCGAGCTGCTCGTCGTCGCAGAGCGCGACGGCGCCCCGCGTGCGCTCAACGACGTCCTGCGCGAGCACGGACGCCTGCCCGGCTTCGGGCACTCGGTCTACCGGAACGGCGACCCCCGCTTCGACGCGCTGCTCGCGTTGGCCGAGCCGCTGCTGAGCGGAGAGCGCCGCGCCATCGTGCGCGAGGTGATGGCGCTGGCCGCCGCGCACGACGTGCCACTCGCCAATTGCGACCTCGCGCTCGCGGCACTGAGCTGGGGGACCGGCATGCCCCCCGACGCGGGGCGCACCCTCTTCGCAGTCGCCCGGGTGGCCGGGTGGGCCGCCCACTACATGGAGGAGCTGACCGAGCGGCCCCTGCGTTTCAGGGCCCGGGCCGTCTACAGCGTCTGACGGCGCGCCGCCCCGGGGCGCGACTACCCCGCGCCGATGACGATGGCCGAGGGATGCCCGCCGAGCCGGAGGGGCGTGCCGACCTTGCCGGTGGCCAGCGTCACCGGCACCACGGAGCCCGTCTGCTGCGTCACCCACGCCGTCGTCCCGTCGGCGGTCAGCGCGATCCCCTGCGCCACGGCGGGCAGGCCGACCGGTGCGCCGACGGCCAACCCGATGGTCGTGACCGCCACGACGTCGGACCCCCCGCACACGTACGCGGTCGCACCCGAGGGCATGACCGCGATGGCGGTCGGGTTGAGGGGCAGCGCGACCGCGCCGCCCGGTGCCAGCGTCACCGCGTTGATCGGTGTCAGCGACCGGTTGCCGAAGTTGCCCACCAGCACCTCGCCCGACGCCACCGCGATGGTCTGGGGCCCCGGTCCCACGGGGATGGCCGCGCCCGCCGTCATCGTCGACAGGTCGATCGGCGTCACGGCGTTGCTGCCGAAGTCGGCCACGAACGCGGTGGCCGCGCCCGACGTCGCCGTGTACACCGCGATGGCCGCCGGCTCGGTGCCCACCGGGATCGGCGGGCCGGCCCGCCAGGTGCCGAGGTCGACAGGCGTCACGTCGTCCGAGTCCAGGTTCGCCACCAGGGCGATGCCCTGTCCCCGGGTCCCGCCCGGGGCGACCGCCACTGCGTCGGGTTCCACCCCGACGCCCGCCGAGTGCACCACGCCGTGGGTCGCGGGGTCGATCTCGTGCAATGTGTCGTCACCCTGGGTGACCACGAGCAGGCCGCGGCCGTCGGCCGTGTAGGCCAGCGCCGAGGGGAGGCTGCCGACAGCCACCCCGGGCTGCACGTGGCGCGTCGGCAGGCGCACCGGCGTCACATCGGTGCCGGGCAGCGTCACCGACGCACCCGTCGCCACCCACGCCACGTCGTGCACGGTGGCACTGCCCACGGTGGGGGTGCTGCACGCGGCCAGCGCCGGGACCGCGACGGCGAGCGCGAGCGCCACGCTCCAGGGACGCCGCATCGCCGCTCAGCCCCGCGCGCAGGCGGCCCCGGCCGGGCGGTCGGCCTCGCCCCAGCCGCTGGCACCGCCCTCGGGCCAGAAGTCGCCGGTGACGCGGTCCTGCAGGTAGGGCACCGGTGCGGGCAGGCCGGCCACCAGCGCGCCCAGCGCGTCGAGGAGCGCGTCGATGTCGTCGCCCGTCGTGCCGAGCCCGCAGCTGGCCCGCACCGCACCCGGGATGCCCCCCCGCTCGCCGCGCCGCACCGCGGCCCGGGCGCGGGCCATGCCGTCGCGGCCGACACCGAGCAGCCGGATGAGGTAGGGGTGCGCGCAGAAGCAGCCGTGCCGCACGCCGATCCCGAACTCGGCGCTGAGGCGGGCCGCCACCAGTGCGTGGTGCATCCCGTCCACGGTGAAGGCCGCCACGGCGAGACCTTCGTCGACGGGCCCCCCGTGCGCGCGGGGGCCGAGGACCCGGACGCCCTCAGTGGCGCGCAGCCCGTCGTGCAGCCGGGACGACAACGCGGCCTCGTGGGCGCGGATCTCCCGCCAGCCGATGCGCTCCAGCTCGTCCATGGCGGCGCCGAAGGCGACGGCACCCACGACGTTGGGGGAGCCGGCCTCCTCGCGCTCGGGTGGTTCGGTCCAGATGACCTCGTCGAGATCGACCAGGTCGACGGCGCCGCCCCCGGCCAGGAACGGGTCCCCGGTCTCGAAGGTGCGGCGGGGGCCGATCAGGGCGCCGGCGCCGAAGGGCGCGTAGAGCTTGTGACCGCTGAAGGCGACGAAGTCGGGTGCGGTCGGCAACGGCCGGTGGGGGGCCAGCTGGGCCGCGTCGAGAAGCACCGGGACACCCCGCTCGTGCGCCGCGTCGCAGATCTCCTCGACCGGGGGCAGCCACCCCGTCACGTTGGAGGCGCCGGTCAGGGCGAGGAGCGCCGGGCGCCGCCCGTCGTCGAGCACCTCGACCACGTCCTCGGTGCCGAAGGTGCCCTCGGGGCCGCACTCGACCCAGCGCCGCGCCGCCACCCGGGCCCAGGGCAGCAGGTTGGCGTGGTGCTCCACCACGGTGGTGGCCACGACGTCGTCGGGGCCGAGGCGGAGGCGGTAGGCGAGGTGGTTGATGGCCTCGGTGGTGTTGCGGACCAGCACCACCACGTCGTCCCCGCCCGCCGGCCGGTGGGCGAAGCGGTGCACGCTGTCGCGGGCCGCCTCGTAGGCCGCCGTGGCGCGCCGCGACTTGTAGCCCGCGCCGCGGTGCACGCTCGAGTACCACGGCAGGAACTCGCCGACCCGGTCCGCCACCGACTGCAGCGCGGGCGTCGAGGCGGCGCAGTCGAGGTCGCGGTAGGGCCGCTCCGTACCATCGAGGCAGGGCACGGGTGTGTGGGCGCCGACCAGCGGCGCGACGGCGGCCTGCGATGTCACGCCGTCACACTACGGAGTGCGGCCGACCGGCGGTATCCGGGGACGGGGCCACCGGTCGGACCCGGCGCCGCTGGCTCAGCAGGGTGCGCCGCCGCCGTCCCGCCGGCACGCCGTCAGCACGACGATGTCGTCGGAGCTGCGGACGTCGGCCGTCATGGCCTCGATGATGTAGTCCGCCACCGGCCCGGGCTCAATGGTCGGGCTGGCGCGCAGCGACGTCTCGAGCAAGCGGAAGCGCTCGTCGATGTCGGTCCCGCGCCGCTCCACCAGCCCGTCGGTGAACATCATCACGCAACCCTCGTCCAGCCGGAACTCGTGGTCCTTGTAGTGGCAGCGCTGCACGCCGAGCGGGGGACCCGGCGGCACGGCCAGCTCGTGCGCCTGCCCCGACTCCATCAGCACGGGCGAGGGGTGCCCGGCGGAGGCGAAGGAGATGACGCCCGTGGTCGTCTCGAGCACGCCGACGAGCGCGGTCGCCAACCGCAGCCCCACGCCCGACAGCGAGATGCGGTTCAGGCGTTCGAGCGCCTTCCCGGGCGCCTGCTCCTCGAGGACGAGCAGGCCGAGGGTGTGGCGCAGCCGGCTCATGATCTTGGCGGCCTCGAGGTCGTGGCCCTCCACGTCGCCGACGACGAGTGCCACCAGCCGCTCGGTGATGGGGACCACGTCGTACCAGTCGCCCCCCACCTCGATGCCCACCGCCGCGGGAAGGTAACGGGCCGCGACGTCCCAGCCCTCGATGCCCGGGATGGCGTCGGGCAGCATGTTGCGCTGCAGCTCGTGGGAGATCCGGCGCTCACGGTCGTAGGCCCGCGCCTGGCTGACGACCGAGCTGACCTGCGTGGCCAGCTGCTCGGCCATGCCGAGGTCCTTCTCGGAGAAGCGGCGCCCCGATCCGGCCGAGACGAGGGTGACCGTCCCCAGCACGTTCTCGGCGCGCAGCCGGAGCGGGACGGTCATGTACGAGGTGAAGCCGAGCTCCTTGAGGATCGCGAGGTGCCGGTCGTCGCGGCTGGTCGCCCGCAGGAGCCCGTCGTCCATGAACGAGCTCCACATGGAGTGGCCGCTGTGCATGACCTTGACGATCGGGTGGGTGCCACCGGGGTCGGGCGGGTACTTGGTGCGCAGCTCCTCGGTGAGCGCCCTCTTCGCGGGGTCTGCGTGCCAGGCGGCCATCCGCCGCATCTGCCCGTCCTCGTCCACGATGTCGATCAGGCACAGGTCCGCCATGACCGGGACCGAGACCTGGGCCAGGCGCTCCACCATCTCGCGGTAGTCGACCACCTCGGAGAGCACCTGCGTCGCCAGGAGCAGGAACTCGTTCCGCCGCCGGACCTCGAGCAGCTCGTCGACCAGGTGCTCGCGCTCGGCGGCCTGCGACGAGGCGTGCAGCAGCTCGCCCAGGTGACTCCCGACCGCATCCATGAGCTCGACGACCGTGGGGTCGCGCTCGCGCTGCTGGCGGCTCAGCATCTTGACCACCCCGACGCACGCCCCCCGGTAGCGGATCGGGAAGGCGTACGCGCTGCGGAGGCCGTCGTGGCCCAGCGCGTCGGTCATGAAGCGGTGGTCGCGCTCGAGGTCGGTCACCCAGATGGGCTCGCCGTGCTCCATGACCCATGTGGGCAGGCCTCCGCTCCCGCTGGTCGCGTTGGCCGCCTTCTCCTGGGCGAAGGCGGGCGCGATGACCGGCGTGCGCGTCCAGACGTGGCGGCAGACGAGATCCTGCCCCGGGGAGAGGACCCACAGCGTGGTCACGTCCCAGTCGAGGCGCCGCCCGAGCGTGGACAGCAGCCGTTCCGCCGGAGGGTCGTCGATCGGCGCGTCGGCCAGGATCCCGAGCAGCTCGCTCGTGAGCTCGGACCACCGGCGAAGCCTCCGGTCCTCGCGGGAACGGAAGATGCCGGCCACGACCCGTCCCGCCAGGGGATGGTCGAACATGGACAGCACCACCTCGGTCTGGACCTCCGACCCGTCGGGGCGCTTGATGACCACCGCCAGCGGGCGCCCCACGGGGTCCGGGACCTGCGTTCGCAAGAAGCTCTCGAAGCCGTGCTCGAAGGGCGCCATCTGCGACTCGGGCACCAGCTCCAGGCCCGAGCGGCCCACGAGCGAGCCGCGCGGCCAGCCCAGGAGCTGCTCGGCGGTGACGTTGGCGTAGTGGATCACGCCCTGCTCGTCGGTCGCGACGATGGCCTCGCTCAGGCCGTCGAGGACCCTGCGCACGGGGGGCAGCGGCCAGTCCGGCGTGACCTCCGGCGTGGAGACGCCCCCCGGGGCCGGCCCCGGGTCGTGCGGGTGCGCGCCGACGGCGGTGGCGTGCCTGGTTCCCGCCGCCCCCGCGTCGAGGCCGGGAGCGTCGGCGGACGGGCCGTCCCCGGCTCCCAGGGCCGAGGAGAACCACACCGTCTTCCCGGGGCGGTCGCGCTGCATCTCGATGCCCCACGCGTCGGCCAGCGTCCGCACGATGTGCAGCCCGCGCCCGTGCGGGGTGTCCCCGGCCTGGTCCTGGGGTACCGGGTAGCCGCCGGCGGCGTCACTGACCTCGACGAGGACCTGGCGCGTGTCGTCGGCCACGCGCACGGACACCACGTAGTCGGTGGCCGCATGGCGCACGGCGTTCGTGGCCAGCTCCGAGAGCATGAGCACCAGCGCGTCGGCATCCTCGGCGGACCCTTCGGGGAGCTGGCCGAGCAGGAACCGGCGAGCCTGGCCGACCGACGCCGCGGTGGCCGGGAAGCGGCGCGAGGCCGACGTCGTCCCCGCGCCCGCCCGGGCGCCGTCCCGCGGGTCGGTGGGGGGCTGGCGCCCTGGGAGGGTGGGGCTCTGCATACCGGTTGCGCTACCTCTGCCCCCGGGCCGCAACCCCTAAACGGTTCCGGGCCCGATGCAACCCGGACGCAACCACGCCGGGCCCGGCCCGGGCGCTACCCTGCCTCCCGTGGAGGAACGCTACGAGGCCGAGCTGACCCGGTCGGCCGCCGTCCTCGACGGAGTGGACCGGGCACTGCAGCGGCTGAGCGAGGGCACCTACGGTTCGTGTGAGAGCTGCGGGGACCCGGTCCTCGACGCCGACCTCGAGGCCGACCCGACGCGCCGCATGTGCGAGCAGCACCTGTCGCTCGGGTAGCACGCCGGCGCCGGCCGGTCCTGGCCCCGGTCAGCCGGCGATCTTCAGTCCCCTGGCCGCGTCGAGGCGGGCCGACACGTCGGGCCAGTTGACGACGTTCCACAGGGCGGCGAAGAAGTCCGCCTTCACGTTCTTGTACTGCAGGTAGAAGGCGTGCTCCCACGCGTCGAAGACGAGGAGCGGGACGGAGCCCTGACCGATGTTGCCCTGGTGGTCGTAGACCTGCTCGACGATGAGCCGGCCGGCTAGGGGCTCGTAGGCCAGGACGCCCCAGCCCGAGCCCTGGATGGTGGAGGTGGCCTGCGTGAACTGCGCCTTGAACTTGTCGAAGGAGCCGAAGTTCTCGTCGATGGCCGAGCCCAGCGCGCCGTCGGGCTTGTCGCCGCCGTCGGGGCTCTGGTTCTTCCAGAAGATGGAGTGCAGCACGTGGCCCGAGATGTGGAAGGCCAGCGTCTTCTCGAGCCCCACGATGGCGCCGAAGTCGTCCTTGTCGCGGGCGGCGGCCAGCTTCTCGAGCGTCTGGTTGGCCCCAGCCACATACGCGGCGTGGTGCTTGTCGTGGTGGAGCTCCATGATCTGCGCCGACACGTGGGGCTCGAGCGCGGCGTAGTCGTAGGGCAGGTCGGGGAGGCTGTAGTCGGCCATTGCGGTCTCCTCAGTCGTGGTCGTCGGGGTGGGTGTGTGCTGGACCATACCCGAAGGCGGCACAATTCCAACCCGAGATCCCCCGGGGATCCAACCACCATGCGAGCAGGGGGTCGAGGGCCCGCGGCGCAGCCACGGAGCAACGCCGGCAAGCGGTACGCTTGCAGGAGTGAGCACCGACCCGACGGACCGCTGGCACGAGCTCGGGTCCTTCATCCGGGAGCAGCGGGGCTCGGCCCGGCTGTCGCTGCGGCGCCTGTCCGAGCTGGCCGGGATCTCCAACCCGTACCTGAGCCAGATCGAGCGGGGCCTGCGCCGGCCCTCCGCCGAGATCCTCCAGCAGATCGCCAAGGCGTTGCGCATCTCCGCCGAGACGCTCTACGTCCAGGCCGGGATCCTCGAGGCGCCGGTCGGCTCGCCCGACCTCACCCGGGCCATCCTGGCCGACCAGACCATCAGCGAGGAGCAGAAGCAGGCCCTCGTGCGCATCTACCTCTCCTTCCGGCGCGAGCACGAGGACGAGCGCTCGGAGCAGGGCCCACCGCCCGCCACGGGCGCCTCGCCCGCGGCAGCAAGTCCGCCGGGGCCGGCCGGGCGGATCGCCACCGCCTGAGGAGTGCCCTTCCGCACGTGCCGGAGGGGTTTTCCCGACCGCCGGTAGGCTTTGACCGCCATGCGCCGGCTCGCTGTCCTCTCCCTGCACACCTCGCCCCTGGCCCAGCCGGGCACCGGCGACGGCGGCGGCATGAACGTCTACGTGCGTGAGCTGACCGCGGCGTTGGCCCGCTCCGGCGTGACCTGCGACGTGTTC